>ENA-ORBV01000630-ORBV01000630.1-microbial-mat-metagenome-genome-assembly--contig:-NODE-630-length-80324-cov-21.889018_pt1 | contig 80324 bp, 71 predicted proteins | sample MGYA00237777_ERZ505514 | MGnify/ENA primary metagenome ERZ505514 (study PRJEB26160, sample SAMN06269048) | microbial mat metagenome | isolation source: Oligotrophic lake microbial mat | place...
TCTCCAACGACAATCCGTTCTCTGAAGCCCAGTTCAAGACCTTCAAGTATTCGCCGGGATTTCCAGGCACATTCGGCGGACCCGATGATGCCCTCGCTCATTCCCGCCGACTCTTTGCCTGGTACAACAACGAGCATCACCACTCGGCCCTCGGATACCTCACGCCTGCCCAGGTGCACTTCGGCGTCCACGGCCCTGTCCTTGACCAGCGCGCGCTCACCCTGGCCCGTGCCTCCGAGCTCCACCCGGACCGCTTCGTCAACGGCGCTTCCATTCCCAAACGACCGCAACCCGTGGTTTGGATCAACCGGCCCAAGAATTCGGCCTCCACAATTGCCCCAGGATCGTCGCAGCCGAGCCTGCCCATACCGCAGGCTACCGAAAGTTCGCGGCTAACTGGCCAAACCGGGTCCGCTCTCTTCCAATTGCTCCCTAAACTCCAACCCTCGGTGTCTCACCCGTGTTGACACGTTCCGGAGGGCCAGGGAGACGTCGCATCCGTCTTCGTCGGCCAGCTTCAGGATGCGTGGCATGGCGCCGATGACGCATTCGACGATCCACATGCGGAGCCGGCGGCCGGCGACATCGTAGACACTTTCCATTGAGGGCAAAGTGAGGGCGAAGGCGGCCTGACCCGCGGGAGTACGAGATTGCTTCGGCCCTCCCCAGGGGACCGGGGCCTCGCAATGGCGGCTGGTATTCATGGTCTACTGCCTTCATGGCCACCGGCGCGACCGTTTACACCTTCGACATCGATCTCGCGGATGCCGACCGGCAGGTCTATGAATCGCTCGCGCTTCGCGTGGCCCGGCACCCATCCGAATCCGAGGAGTATCTGCTGACTCGCGTCCTCGCCTACGCGATGGAGTACGCCGACGGGATCGCGTTCTCGACCGGCGGGCTCTCCGATCCCGACGAGCCGGCCCTTACCGTCCGCGACCTTACCGGCGCGCTGCGGTCGTGGATCGAGATCGGAAGCCCGGATGCGGCAAGGCTGCACAAGGCCGCGAAGGCGTCGCCGCGGGTCGCGATCTACACCCACAAGGGTGTCGAACGGCTCGCCTCCCGACTGGCCGGCGAGAAGGTCCATCGCGCGGAAGCGGTCGAGCTCTATGCCATCGAATCCGCGTTGATCACATCGCTCGTCGCACGCCTCGACCGGCGGATGGCCTTCGCGCTGTCGATCTCGGAACGCGAGCTGTTCATTTCGATCGGTGCCGATACGCTCACCGGCAGGGTGTCGCGCCACCCGATCGCATAGCCGCGGTCAGAAACCCGTGATGGTCTGGGCGTTGCGCACTCTTGGGCCCCGCACCACCACGAGCGCGTCTCCGTCCGCCGCGAGGTCGAAGTCGAAGAGCAGTTGATCGTCGTAGTTCGTGATCTTCCTCGCGGGCTTCCCGTCGAGGGGCTGCAGCCAGACGTTCGCGCGGTCGCCCGTCACCGTGTTCAGATAGACGCCCTCGTCCCGCAGGAGGAGGCGGCTGTTGGAGGTTGTGGGCTCGGCCACGACGTCGTGGAGGAGGCGGCCGGAGTCGATCTCGCACACTCCGATGCGGAACTGATTCTTCTCATCGAAGAAATAGTATGCGACGCGCTTCCCTGAGGGGTCGGGCGCGGGGCAGAAGGCCACCCGGTTTAACACCGCCCTCGCCTCACCTCCGCCCGGGGCGGCGTGGAAGATCCGTGGCGCGCCCTCGACGGTGCGGGTGAAGAGCTGGCCGCCATCGGCGAGGATTGCGAAGCGCCCGTACCGCACGTCGGTCAGCAGGGTGCGGGGCGAAGCGCCGTCCTTCGCCACCGCGTGGATCTCGACCCCCGAAGGGCGGCGGACCAGGAAGTAGATGGTTCCGTCGGCCGCGCTGGCGATCGAGTGGACGTCTTCATTTGGCGACAGGGTGGTGACGGGGAGCCGGTTCGAGCCGTCGACTCCGACCTTCCACAGACTCATAGTGGGACCGACGCTCGAGGCGTACGCGATTTCGCGCGGGCCCGTGAAGGCCACCCCGTTGAGGCCGTCGAACCCGGACCGGCTGATGCGCCGCGGCTTGCCCGGGGTGCGCCGCGACTCCATGAAGATGGACGACGACACGTCTCCCGTGATCGAGAGCAGGGTATTCCCGTCCCGGGTCAGCGAGAGGATGCGGTGATCGTTGAGGTCGGAGGTGACCTGCCGGGTGGCCCCGCCCGGGTAGGCGACGGACCAGATCTGGGTGACCGGCTGATCGACCTTGCGCGCGATGACGAGGAGCGAGCGGCCGTCGGGGAGCCACGCGCTCTGGGCGGCGAGGAACCAGCCGGGGTCGCAGATCGTGAACACTTCGCCGGTGGCCACGCGCACCCCCACGAGCCACCCCTTGGTGTCGCCGCCCTGCACGCTCGCCCGTCGGAAGACCGACGTCGCGATCACCGACCCGTCGGGCGACCACGTGGGCGCGCCGAAGAAGATTCCCGCCACCATGTCCGGCAGATTGAAGGTGGCGAGGGCCTTCGCGTCCGTGCCGTCGGCGTTTGCCACCATCAGCGCGGTCTCCTCGGGCGAAGGATGGCGGAGGCGGTTGTAGGCAAAACGGCGACCATCGGGGGAGAACGTCACCTGGGAGTCCAGGTCTGTGAGCAGACGCTTCGGCGTGCCGCCCAGAGTCGAGATGGAGTAAAGCCCACCGTCGGTGTCGGCGCCGCTCTTCTGCCCATAGATGATTGCGTTGCCGTCCGGGGTGAAGGTGTGTCCCCAGAAGCCGACGACCGCGTCGGGGGTGAGCCGCAGGGTCTGCCCGCCCGCGAGCTGCACGAGCCAGAGGCTCTGCAGTCCCTGCTCCGACTCCACGTAGGCGACGTAGCGACCGTCCGGCGAGATGGCGGCCTGGATCACGTTTCCCGAGCCGGTGATCGGAGTGATCGAAAGGCTGGTTCCCTTCGACACGTCGGCGACGGGGCCGCGTGACCTGACGCCGAGGCCGAGGCCGGCCGCGAAGCCCGTGGCGCCGGCGGCCGCGATGCCGATCCAGGCGCGTCGCGAAACGCCTTTCGATGAGGCTATCGGTATGGCCGCCGTGCGTGGAAGGTCAAGATCGATGCGCGCCTCGCCGATATCGCGAAGCCGCTTTTTCGGATCGCGTTCGAGGCAGCGTTCGATCAGCTTGCGATCGGCCGCGGGCAAGTCCTTCGGCAGCAGGTTCCAGTCGATGTCCTGCCGAAGCACGGCGGCGAGGGTGTCGCTCGCGGTCTCGCCCTGGAAGAGGCGCCGGCCGCTCAGCATCTCGAACATCACGACCCCGAAGGACCAGATGTCGGCCCGCTTGTCGACGGTTTTGCCGCGCGCCTGTTCCGGGCTCATGTAGGCGGCGGTGCCGAGGATGATCCCGGCTTCAGTGGCCTTCCACGACATGGTGGGCGAGTGGGAAAGCTCCTCGCCGCCGCTGGTCGTGCCGGCCTCGGTGTCGAAGGCCTTGGCGAGGCCAAAGTCGAGAACCTTGACCTGGCCTTCGGGCGTCACTTTGATGTTCGCGGGCTTGAGGTCGCGATGCATGATGCCCTTCTCGTGGGCGGCCTCCAGCCCTTCCGCGATCTGTTTCGCGATAACGCGGGCTTCGTCGATGGGGATCGGTCCCCGCCGCAGCCGCTGCTGGAGATCTTCACCCTCCACGAGTTCAAGGGCGATGGCGACACCCGCCTCGGTCTCCTCGAAGCCGTGGATCGATGCGATGTTCGGGTGATTGAAGGACGCGAGGACCTGGGCCTCGCGGCGAAATCGCGCGACGCGCTCCTGATCCTGCGCGAAGGCCTTGGGCAGGACCTTCACCGCGACGTCACGGCCGAGCTTCGTGTCCCTGGCGCGATAGACCTCGCCCATGCCGCCTTTGCCGATGGGGGAGACGACCTCGTAGGGGCCGAGGCGGGTGCCGGGCTCTAGTTGTTCTCCGACGGACATCAATGTGGCAGTCTAGCGTGGCGTGGAGATCCCCTTTGGGCCCCGGCTTCGCGCCGCCCCGTTTCCCCGGCCCAGGTGAATTGGGCCTGCGCTCACCGCGGGCGGGGGTCGAACAGACCCGCCCCAAAAAACCAAGGCGTCGCAGGGGCACGCTGCGCGTGCCCTGCTGCGACCGGGCGTCCCGCTACCTGACGAGGCCTTCGATCCGGGCGCGCAGGGTGCGCAGGGTCACGGTATGCGCGGGCTGGGCCGAGAGGCTATTGCGGCCTGCGGGGTCTGAGGCCAGGTCATAGAGTTCCTCGGAACCGTCCGGCCAGAGCGTATACCGGTGCCGCGCGGTGCGGAGGGAGTAGCCCTGCTTCGGCGGGTCGGTGGGGCGGTACTGAATCAGGGCATCTTGAACCGAGGCCTTCGGATCCTTGAGGGTCGGCAGAAGCGAGACGCCGTCGAGCGTTCCCGGCTTGGCGATTCCCGTGAGGTCGACGAGGGTCGGGTATATGTCGATGAGGTCCGCGAGGGACGTGGTCGAAACCCCGGGCTGGGATTGTCCCGGGCTCGCGATGATCATGGGCACCCGCAGCGATTCCTCGAACAACGTGTTCTTCCTCCACAGGCCGCCATGGTCGCCGAAGTGATGTCCGTTGTCACCGAAGAAGACAACGATCGTGTCCTTCCACAGGTCCTGGCGATCGAGAGCGTCGAGGAGCAAACCGAGCTGCGCGTCCATGAACGTGACGCACGCGAGGTAGGCCGCGATGCCCCGTTTCGCCATTCCCTCTTCGTCGGACAGGCCCGCCGGCTCGCGCCCCGCCATCATCAGGCCGGGCAGGGATTGCGGACGGTTCCTGATGGCGATTCCGGGAATGTCGGCGCCATCGTTCGCGGGCGCCCTGGTGAAGTTGATCTTCTCGACCGGGTACATGTCGAAGTACTTCTGCGGCGCGATCCACGCCGCGTGCGGTCTCACGAGGCCAAGGGCGAGGAAAAGCGGTTGATCGCGCTTCGTTTCGAGAACCTTCACGGCCAGGCGGGCGCGGCGTCCATCGCCTTCCACTTCATCCGGGTTGTCGGTGGGTCCGCCTTCGACCGGCATGCCCGGCATGAGGCGTGCGGGTTTCTCCACGCGGCCAGGCGGCAGATCCGGCAGCCACACGTTCAGATCCCACCCGCGTTTTTCACCCGGTTGGGAATCCCAGACCTTTCCGACCGACGCGGTGTAGTAGCCGTTCGCGCGGAACTGCTCCTGCATCAGGGGAACCTGGGGGGTGAAGATTTCGGGGTAGGCGTTTTCGCGATGCAGCTCGAGCCGCGCGGGAGACATTCCGGAAAGGAAGGCGGCGCGGGAAGGAGTGCAGAAGGGGGCGGGGGCGTAGGCCTTTTCATAGAAGCGTCCGCGAGCCCGAAGCCGGTCGAGGTTCGGCGTCTTCACATCGCCGAACTGCGCGTACTGAGCGGTCAGGTCGTCGCCGATGATCATGAGGACGTTCGGCCTTCGGCCCGAAGCAGGTCTTGCCGTCGTGGCCGGACCGGGCGACTTCAGGGGCCCCAGGTGTTTGGCAAGCTCGGCTTTCCGGGCCTGCATTCCGGGAGCGCGCGCGAGGTTGTTCCACTCGCGCGGATCCTTGACCTCATCGAAAAGTTCTTCGCTTCCGTCCGGCCACTGCGTGAAGCGGAACTGCTGCGAACGGACACTGCGCCCGATCCTTGGCGCATCGCGCGCCGCGCTCGTGAGCAACGTCGCACGCTGCACCCGCCTGGGGTCGCGAATGGCCTCGCCGAGGTCGATCCCGTCGCCGCGGGCCAGGGTCGCGCCGCCGAGAGCCGCGAGGGTCGCCGCCACATCCTCGAACCGCGCGAGCGTGGCGGCGGCGACGCCTGGCTGGGTCATCGAAGGGGACTTCACGAGCACCAGGCCGCGCAGCCAGTCCTCGAAGAGCAGATCCTGGCGCGGGGGCGCCGAACGTTCCGGCCGCGGCGCGGGACCGGTCGAGACCAGAACCAGGGCCGTCGTCGCTGCGAGCCCGCGTTTCAGCAGGCCGGCCTCGATCGCCGCGATCTCGCGGTCGAGGGCGGTGAACGCGGCGTGACGCGATGCGGCGAGCGCCCCCCGATCGGCGGGCTCCCGCGGCGGTGGCGTCACGTTGAACCGCACCGGATCGAGAGGGGCGCGGTCGGAAAGGGCGATCGCCGGCACGGTCAGCGGAGGGGAAGTCACGTTCGGCGCCGGACCACCGCCGGGGATCTTGCGAAGGTCGAGCACGGCGAAGACGAAGGCCGGGCGAGCGCCCGCGCCATCGATGGCCTCGAGGACCCGTGTCGCGGTCTCTCTCGGGCCCGCTTTGATCGTCCGGTCGAAACCCTCGCCTCTCGCCCCCGAGGTGGAGATCCTGGAAGCGAGGTATCGCTTCGCCTTCAACGCGCTGACCAGTCCCGACGCGCCTCGTCCGCCCGCGCCGCCGAGCAACGCCTCGTTCGTGCCCGTCCACGCGGCATCGGCGGCAAAGACCGCGTCGAAGGGGCGGGAGGCAAGACGCAGGCTGCGCAGACCGGGGTAGCGACGGAAGGCCGGGTCCTCGAAGGGGAAGCCCGTGCCTTCCGCCACCACCACGACGATGTGGGGCGCGCCCTGAGCCCGGGTGCTTTGGGGTGCGGTGGCGGCCGCGCCGAACACCGCGGCGAGGAACAGTCCGGGAACCCTCATCCATCTCATGGCCGCCTGAGGTTAGTTGCCGCGTTTGCAAAGGGTCAAGGTAGGCGTGGCATAAGATCCCGCGTCACGATGACCCTCAATCTCAAGGATTTCGTCCACGACGTTCCCGACTTTCCCAAGCCCGGGATCCTCTTCCGCGACATCACCCCGATGCTCGCGGATGGTCCGGCCTTCGCGGCCGCGATCGACCGGCTTGATGAGCTCACGCGGAACGTGAACTACACACGGATCATCGGGATCGAGAGTCGCGGATTCATCTTCGGCGCCGCCCTCGCCCAGCGCCGCCAGTGCGGCTTCGTGCCCATCCGCAAGCCCCGGAAGCTGCCGCGGGCCACCGTGCGCGAGACCTATGCGCTCGAGTACGGCGAAGACACCCTGGAGATGCACGAGGATGCCCTGATCCAGGGAGAGCGGGCGCTCATTGTCGACGACGTCCTCGCCACCGGTGGCACCGCCGAGGCCGCGGGCCGGCTGGTGAGCCGCTCCCGCGGCGAGGTGGCGGGCTTCGCGTTCCTCATCGAACTCGATTTCCTCAACGGCCGCTCTCGTCTCGCTCCCCACTCGGTGGCTACCGTCCTCCACTTTTGAGGAGCTGGACCAGGAGGCCGCCCGCTTTGACGGCCTCCGCGGGTAAACTCCACCCCTCGCACTTCCGTGCGCCCGTAGCTCAACTGGATAGAGCAGGAGCATCCTAAGCTCAAGGTTGGGGGTTCAAGTCCCTCCGGGCACACCACTTCTTCAAGAACTCATAAGGTGATCGGCTTTGGACAAGGAACTCAGGAAAGAACTTCATCGTGACGAGCTCGGGGACGCGCTTTCCGAAGCCCGAAGCACCCTGACCCGCTCCGAGGTGGTGAAACCGGCCCTGGCGGTCATCGGCCTCTTCGTGGTTCTCTTCGGCCTCTACTACGGCCAGAAATACCGTGCTTCAAGCGCCGAGTCCGCGTTCGCGCGCGCGACGGAGGTGTACCACGCCAGGGTCTCTGGCGAGGCGCCTGCTGCACCGGGTGCCGAGACCTTCGCCACCGAGAGCGCCAGGCTCGAGAAGGCGAAGACCATGTTCGACGCCGTCGCGAACCGCTACGGGTCGATGCCCGCGGGCCGCCGGGCTCGCTACTACTCGGCTCTGTGCCTTGCCGGCCTCGGCCAGGTGAAGGAGGCCGAAGAGGCCCTGAAGGCGATCGCGGCGTTGAAGGATCCGGGGGCCATCGAGCCCGCAATGGCGCGCCTGCGCATCGCCGAACTGGTCCTTCAAGACGGCAGGGCCAAGGACGCGGCGGCCTTCTACAAGGCCCTTATCGCGGACGAGGCCTCCGGACTTCCGAAGGACCGGCTCATCTTCGGTCTCGCGGAGGCGCTCGAAGCGGCGGGGGACAAACTCGAGGCCCGGCGCGCGTACTCGGATCTCCTGAACCGCCACCCCCAGAGCCCGTACGCTCAGGATGCCCGTCAAAAGGTGGACGCCCTCGCGACTCTATAGTCAGGGCGAAGCGGTCCGGGCGTTTCTTTCGCCCGGGGCCGCCCCACGTTGTTCGAGCAGTTGAAGAGGAGCCCGAGATGGCGATGTCGCGCAGGAGACGTTTCTTTTGGATTGCCGTGGGCCTGGTCCTCGTGGCGTCCTTCACCGCCGCGGTCCTCGGCGGTCTCGCCTACTTCGTGCAGCAGCAGGGGATCGCCTCGACCGCGCGCAAGTCGGATGCGCGGTCGCACGTTCTTTCGGTCACCCTCGATGGGTCCTTCGCGGAGAACCCGGCGCCTTCCTTCCAGATGTCGTTCTCGAACAACCCCCCGCCGACCTTTCCCGCGATCATCCGCGCCCTCGATCGGGCCGCCAACGAGCCGAACCTCAAGACGGTCTTCGTGCGCATCGGGGCCACCGACCTCGGCTGGGCGCGCGCGAGCGAGGTTCGCGAGGCCCTGGTTCGCATTCGTGCGCGCGGGAAGCGCCTCACCACGTTCCTCGAGGACAGCGGCAACATGGAGTACTACATCGCCTCGGCCGCGGATGAAGTGGTGGCCCTGCCTGAGTCGATCCTCCAGATCCACGGCCTCTCCGCCGAGGTGATGTTCCTCCGCGGCGCCTTCGACAAGCTTGGGGTCGAAGCCCAGTTCGTTTCCATGGGCAAGTACAAGAACGCGCCCAACCAGTACACCGAGAAGGCGCTCACCCCGGCCCACCGCGAACAGATGAACTCCCTGATCGGCGGGCTCTATCGCGAGTACATCCAGGCCGTGGCGAAATCGCGAAAGAAGACGGAAGCCGAGATCGAGGCGCTGGTCTCCGCCGGCCCCTACGACGGGGCTTCCGCGATGGAGGCGGGCCTGGTGGACCGGATCGACTATCCGGATGAGGCGCTCGACAAGGCGGGCGACACTCACCGTTATCTCGGCGACTTCCGCGACAAAGGCGGTGCTTTCGACACCCGGAAAAAGGTGGCCCTCATCTTCGTGGACGGCGAGATCCTTTCGGGCAAGAGTCAGGACGCGGGCTTCGGTTCGGGCCCGGTCGCGGGCTCCGACACCATCTCGGAAGCCCTGCGCGAAGCCGCGGCCGACGATTCGATCAAGGCGGTCATTCTCCGCGTGAACTCACCCGGCGGGTCCGGATCGGCCTCCGATGTGATCGCGCGGGAAGTGCAGAACACCGCGGCCGGGAAGCCGGTGATCGCGAGCATGGGCGACTACGCCGCCTCGGGCGGCTACTACGTTTCAGCTCCGGCCACCGCCATCGTGGCCGATCCCAGCACGATCACGGGTTCGATCGGCGTCTTCTTCGGCAAGTTCGTGCTCAAGGGCATGTTCGACAAGCTCGGCATCACCAACGACTACGTCGATTTCGGAAAGGGTGGTTCCTTCGCGAGTCCCTCGCGCCGCTGGACCCCCGAGGACCTCGCGAAAGTCGAGGGTCTGGCCTCGCGCTTCTACGACCGCTTCCTCGCCCTCGTGGCTGAGAACCGGGATATGGATGTCGACGCGGTTCACGAGATCGCGCAGGGGCGGGTCTGGACGGGCGCTGAAGCGAAGAAGGTGGGGCTCGTCGACGAACTCGGCGGTTTTGACCGGGCGCTTGCCGTTGCGAAGGACAAGGCGAAGATCGCCTCGACTGAGGACGTCGCGGTCGTGGTCTTTCCCGCACCCAGGAGCGCTTTTGACCGGCTCTTCGAAGAGGCCGACGCCTGGGACGGGATGACCGCTCGCGGGAGCCTCTCTCCCGAGATGCTGGCCGCGCGCCTGCGCGAACGGCTCATTCGCCAGTCGATCACGGTCTGGGCGAGACTGCCCTACGGTTTCGAGATCAGGTAGCGCGCGGCCTACTCCTCTTCGCGCTTGCCCGGGGTCGCGGCCGTCGGATTCCAGACCAGGGAGTGGATCTCCCACGAGTCGCCCTTCCGCTTGAGCGTCATCACGTAGCGATTCTTGATCGCGCCTTTCGCGTTCCTTCGGGTTGAGGGTGCGCGGGTGACGCCTCGGCTCACCGCGACATCGTCGAGGACCCAAAGCTCCTCGGACTCGAGGGGCAGGCGCGGCGTCTTCCCCGCGAAGATCGCCTGATAGCGCTTCGCGATTTCCTGGCGTCCCTTCACGGGCTCTCCGGAGGAGGGCAGGAGCATGCCGTCGTCGTCATAGCACTGGGACAGGGCCACCGCGTCGCCCGACTTCTCGGCCGCGGCCATGCGGTTCAGAAGGGCCTGAACCTCCTGACGCGCCTTGGCCTGCGCCGACCCATTGTCGCGCGCCGCCGCCGCCTGGGAGAAGGAAAGGAGCAGGATGAACGCCAGGGCATTGCGCATGGGGGGGCCTCCGTCTGAAGACAGGAACTTGTCGAAAATCACTCTATGGGGCGCCTCGCCCCGCGCGGCGTGAGCAGGCTCACTGCCCCTCGGGGTCGGTGCCGAGGGTCACAAGGTTCACGGGAGTCAACGATTGTCGAGCGCAATCACCTTGGCCAGCCTGCGCGCGTGCCGTTCTTCGGCGGTGTAGCGCGCGCCCACGAAGGCCCGGACGAGTTCACCGGCAAGGGCAGATCCAACGATCCTGCCGCCCAGGACCAGGACGTTCATGTCGTCGTGTTCCACGCCCTGGTGCGCGGAGTAGACGTCATGACAGATGGCCGCGCGCACGCCCTTCACCTTGTTGGCGGCGACCGAGGCCCCAACCCCGCTGCCGCAGATCAGGATGCCCCGCTCGGCCCGGCCCTCGACCACGGCGCGCCCCACCGCCTCGGCCGAGTCCGGATAGTCGACCGGCTCCGTGGTGTGCGTGCCGACGTCGAGGACGTCGTGGCCCGCGTCGCGCAAAAGGCCGACCATTTCCTGCTTGAGCGGAAAACCCGCGTGATCCGAACCGAGCACGATCTTCATGAGTTCTTCGCTCCGGCGATTTGCTCCTTGGCGGCGGCCACCACGTCGTCGCGGCGGAAGCCGAACTTCTTCTGCAGCTCCTGAAGCGGAGCGGAAGCGCCAAACGTCCTCATGCCGATCGTCCGGCCGTTGGTGCCGACGTACTGACGCCAGCCCAGAGTGGAGCCCAGTTCGACCGATACCCGCGCCTTGACCGAGGGGGGCAGGACCTCGTCGCGATACTCCCGCGACTGGTGCTCGAAGATCTCCCAGGACGGCATGCTCACCACCCGGCTCTTGACCCCCTCGCTCACCAGATGCTCGTGGGCGGCGATGCAGAGGGAGACCTCGCTTCCCGTTCCGATGAGGATGACGTCGGGCTTTCCGCCCTCCGCGTCGGCCAGAACATACGCGCCCTTGGCGAGGCCGCTCGCCGCCGCGTACTTCGAGCGGTCGACCGTGGGCAGGGCCTGCCGCGTGAGGATGAGGGCCACGGGTTCGTGGCGCAAAGGCATCAGGTACCGCCAGGCCTCGGCCACCTCGTTCGCGTCGGCGGGCCGGATGGTGATAAGACCCGGTATCGCGCGAAGCGAGAGGACTTGTTCCACCGGCTGGTGAGTGGGGCCGTCTTCGCCGACGCCGATGGAGTCGTGGGTGAAGACGTAGATGACCGGGATCTCCATGATCGCGGCAAGACGGATCGGGGCCTTGCCGTAGTCGCTGAAGATCAGGAAACCCGACCCGTACGGCCGCACCTTCGAGAGCGACATCCCATTCATGACCGCGCCCATGGCGTGTTCGCGGATTCCGAAGTGGAAGTTGCGCCCGCCGTATTCGTGGGCCGAAAAGTCACCCGCTCCCTCGAAGGTGAGCCGGGTCTTGGTGGAGGGTGCCAGGTCCGCCGAGCCGCCCATCAGCCAGGGCACGTTCTGGGCGAGTACGTTCAGGACCTTCTGCGAGGCGTCGCGCCCCGCGAGTCCCTTGGCGTCGGCTGGGAAGGAGGGCAGGTTCTTGTCCCAGCCTTCGGGCAACTGGCGGCGCTGCATGAGATCGAGCTCGGCGGCCAGAGCCGGGTTCTCCTTTCGGTACCGTTCGAGGGTCTCCCTCCACGCGCTGCGCAACGTCCCGCCTCGCGCCCCGATGTTCTTCGCGAAGTGCTCGGGCACGCCCTCAGGAACCAGGAACTTCGCTTCCTCGGGCCAGCCGTAGAAGCGCTTGGTCAGCTTGATCTCTTCAGCACCGAGGGGCTCGCCGTGGGCCGCGTGGGAGTCCTGCTTGTTCGGCGCACCGTAGCCGATGTGGCTGTCCACGATGATCAGAGAGGGACGCCCCTTGGTCCGCGCGGCGTTTTGATAGGCGCGGTCGAGCATCTCCAGGTCGTTGGCGTCGCCTACGCGCGTCACGTTCCACCCATATGAGATGAAGCGGGTGGCGACATCTTCGGAGAAGGCGAGGTGGGTGTGGCCCTCGATCGTGATCTTGTTGTTGTCGTAGATCCAGCAGAGGTTGTCGAGTTGAAGATGGCCCGCGAGGGACGCCGCCTCGTGCGAGATGCCTTCCATCAGGCATCCATCACCCGCGAGCGCGTAGACGCGATGGGTGAAGAGATCGAAACCGGGTTTGTTGTAGCGGGAGGCGAGCCACTTGGAAGCGATGGCCATGCCGACGCTCGTGGCGACACCCTGCCCGAGCGGGCCGGTGGTGGTCTCGATTCCCGAAGTCCAGCGGTACTCAGGATGCCCCGGACAGCGGCTGTCGAGCTGGCGAAAACGCTTGATGTCGTCGAGCGGAACGGAAAGTTCGCCGAGCGTCTCGTATTTCGGATTGACGGCCTTCACCGCGGCCAGATGCAGCAGGGAATAGAGCAGCATCGAGGCGTGCCCCATGGAGAGGACGAAACGGTCGCGGTCGGGCCAGATCGGGTCGTTCGGGTCGAAGCGCAGGTGGCGCTGCCAGAGGGTGTAGGCGACCGGCGCCATGGCCATGGGCGTTCCCGGGTGACCGGAGTTCGCCTGCTGCACGGCATCCATGGACAGCGTGCGGATGGTGTTGACGGAAAGCTGGTCGAAGTCGGTCGTCGTCATCGGTATCGGTGTCTCCCTGGAAGAATGCGTTGCGCCCGCGCCTTGAGGCGAAGGCGCAACGCTATTCTGGCCGGGAGGGTTTGACAACCGACGGGGCAGAGGCGAGGGGCAGAGACGTGTCTCGCCCCAGTCTCAGGATGCGCGTTCTATTGCTTCGGAGTCGGGAATCCGGTGGCGTCACCTTCGACGGTGGCGAGACTAGGAGCGAGCGCCGGCGAATTTCGGCGCTCAACGACGTCTATTCCGATAGCGAGCATCGATCCGAGGAAGAAGATAGTCCAGAACATTCTCATGAGTGGGTCCTTTTCGTGGGGGGTTATTTAAGGTGAGCGACTCCGAGGCGACCTCGAGAGTATACAACTAGTATACACACATCTCTTGAGGGACGTCCCGAGATGTGACAACATTCGCTCCATGAATTCACTTGGATCCATGATTGAAAGTCTCGTCGCGGATGATCCGCGACGGTCGGCCGACCGTTTGCTGTCGAAGGTCTGCGAAGTGACCGCCGCCGACGGTGGGGCCGTCTTGGTCCCCCACGGGGATAATGCCAGCGTCTTCCTCTCCTACCGGCTCTCTCTAGCCGGCCTTGGAAGTCTGCCGATTCGGTTTCAGGATCATCGCGCGAGGCTGGGCAAGGGGGAAGTAGTGTCGTCGTCGGGCTTCGCCTTGGCTCCTGTTTCCGGAGATGGCGAGGGTCACGTGGGATGGGTCTACCTGGAGAATCCCAAGACGGTGGAGGCGAAAGAACTCAAACCGTTCTTGCTCGCGATAGGCAAGGCGGTGGGCGCACTCGGCGAGCCAGCTGTGTCTAGGGTGCCGAATATCAATCGCGCCGATGCGAACCGTGCGAACATCGTGAGTATCCTTGAGGAGAATGATTGGAACATCGCCCGCGTTTCCCGGGAACTGGGCGTAACTCGACGAACGCTGTACATGCGATTGGCCGCATTCGGAATCGCGCGCAAGAAGGTTCCTCGCCTGGCGAAACCCTTGACCGCATAGCGGGGATCCCCTCGGTCCTGGCCAGCTGATGGCGATGTTCCATCGGACTTTGGTCGTTGTTAGCTTGGTTCTGCTGCCTACGTTGTGCTTCGGGCTTCTCAGAAGGGGAAAGGCATCGCAGTGCTTTACCTTCTCGGCCTATGCCTTTGCAGCCACTGTCTTCACGGCGCTGATACTGGCCTTTCCCGAGCACTATTCCCCCGGGGCTTTCCTGATCAAACAGGGGATCTACGACTCGCTGTTGTTCGGCATGTCGCTGGAGATGGCCTTTAAGGTGTTCTCCGCCTTTCGCGGAATCGCGGACCGTGTGAGGGCCCTGCTCGCCGTGGCGGTCACTGCATCCACCCTCGCAGTGGTCTTTCTGACGCCGCCGAATCCCATGTACGCGGACCTCTCCCGTTTCCAACCGGGAATCACCACCGGCGGGATCTGGTGCCTTGTTTTTGTGGCCCTGTTGATCGTCTGGTACCAGATTCCGGTCCCCGCGTTCACCCGAGCGATCATCCTTGGCTACGTCCCCTACCTCGTGGTCTTCGTAGTCTGCACGGACTTCATCGGTCGATTGGGATGGGGCGCCATTGGCGGAATCAACGTCGCGAACGCCTTGGCCTATGACACGGTTGCCGGCTACCTCGCGTACGCGGCGTGGCGGAAGGACTGAGGCCCGCGTGATTGCCGTCCTGCTCGCGGCGGTGGCGGCCGGCGTCGTGGTTCTCTTCCTCGGCCGGTTCGATCGCGACCGGGCGCTGCGGCGCTGGGACTTCGTCCTCTCGGGCCAGGCGGCGAAAGCCACCGACGCGCTGCGCACCCGGCTCGCCGAAGACACGGACATCGCCACCCACACCTACGATCTCGCTCTCAAGCGCAAAGCGACGCTGTCCTACGACGAAGCGGTGCGGCTGCTCGCCATCGCCGCGGACACCATCGAAGAAGCCGCCGAGGATCGGCAACGCAGACTGCGCGCACTTTCCATCTACGCTCGCATGGCCGAAGCGATCGTGCCCGTGCCGCCCGTCCGACCCTCGCAGTTCAAGCTCGCGGAAACCCGGTCGCTCACGAGCATCGCGCAGTGGATTCACGAGTTCCTGGCAACTACCCAGGAGCGATTCCGCTTCCGCCTCACCGTGATCGGCTTCGGGATCCGCCTGGTGGTGCGCAGCATCCGCGGGAGCCGCACCCGCGCCTCCATCGATCCGGCTCAGGCCGAGCCCTATCAGACCTTCGGGGACTCCCTTCACGACTTCCGCGCGCTTGACGAAGAGCAGGTGGAATCGTTCCGCCAGCTGATGCGGTCGGCGGCCGCGACCGAGCGCGAAAGCCTTCCGGGAGAGTTGCGCCAGATCGGTGGCGACCCGGAAAGCGACGAAATAAAGAAAAATAGAGAAAAATAATTTGACTAGGAACGCACACTGTCTGTATACAGTAAGCACCTCCTATGTCGCCTCTTGAGTTCGCCCCCTCCGGAAGCACCGGGTTCATCACCCGGCCGGTTTCGGCGCCCCGCGGGGCTCTTCCCGCGGGGCCGCCGCAACCGTGGAAGTCGCTGTCGCCCAGGGAACAGCGCGTGCTTTTCGAACGCGCCCTCGATTCGCTTTGGCTCGCCTTCCAGCCCATCATTTCCCTCTCGAGCCCGGAGGCTCCGCCTTTCGCGTTCGAGGCGCTTGCCCGGAATGAGGAGGCGCAGGTCAAAGACCCGCGGGAGCTGCTCTCCCTCGCCGTTTCGGTCGGCCGGGTCGGCGACCTTGGCGGCGTTGTTCACGCCCGCGCGGCCGAGGCCCTCCGGCGCGACTTGAGCCTGACCCTGTTCGTGAACGTCGATGTGGAGGAGTTGATGGGGCCGATCGGCGCGGGTGAGGATGCTCTCTCCGAGTTCGCCCACCGCGTGGTTCTCGAGGTGACCGAGCGGGCGCCGATCAGCGAGCTTCCCGAGGTGCGTGAGCGTTCGTCCGCCCTTCGAGAGAAGGGCTTTCGCTTCGCCATCGACGACCTCGGCGGCGGCTACGCGGGATTGTCAACCCTTGCGCTCATGGACCCGCAGTTCGTCAAGGTGGACCAGGCTCTGATCCGGGATGTCGACACCCAGCCGGTGAAGCGAAAGATCGTGGGCTCGCTCGTCGCCCTCACCCGCCAGCTCGGGATTGGCTGCATCGTCGAGGGAGTTGAAACCGAAGGCGAGCGCGATGCTCTTGCCGCCCTCGATTGCGACCTGATGCAGGGTTACCTCTTCGGCCGCCCGAGCGCGTTTTAGGGCGTCCAGGCCCCCGGGGGGATACCGCGATCCGCGCGCGGCGAATGTCCGGCACGCCCAGGGTGCCCCTGCGCCTCCGATGCTAACGTCGGCGCGGTCATGGATGCGCGATCGGCCTCGTTCGGGGAAACGGAACTGGCGGTGCTGCGCCTCCTCTCCAGCCGTTTCAAGGATGCGGATTCGGCCACGTCCGAGATAGCGCGTCTCACCGCCGAACTCACGCTACCCAAGGGCTCGATCCATGTCCTGAGCGATGTCCATGGCGAGGACGTCAAGCTTCGGCACATCATCAACAACGCGTCGGGGACGCTTCGCCCACTGGTCGATCGCGTCTTCGGCGACCGCACGCGCCTCGAGCGGGACGAATTGCTCGCGCTGCTCTTCTATCCCGCCGAGAGCCTCGACCGCCGCCTGCCCGGCCTCTCCGCCGAGGAGCGAACCGCGCTCGTCTTCCGCGCTTTGAACGACCTCCTCGTGATCCTGCGCGTCCTCGCGAGCCGTACGAGCCTTCACAAAGTTTCGGAGGTTCTGCCGGCCGAGTACGCGGAGATCCTCAAGGAGATGCTCCACGAGTCGTTCTCCGAGCGCGGCCCGGCCTACGTCGCCGCCATCGTCGAACCCCTGATCCGGCAACAGAGAGAGGCGAACTTCATCCGTCTCGTAGTACGCGTCATCCGGAACCTCGCGGTGAGCGAGCTGATCGTGGCCGGCGACTGCGTCGACCGCGGCCCGCGAGGCGACCGGGTGATCGAGTACCTGCGCCAGCAGCCGCACGTCGCGATCACCTGGGGCAATCACGATCTGGCCTGGCTCGGCGCCGCCCTCGGGCACGAGGCCCTGATCGCCCATGTGCTGCGCATTTCCGCGCGCTACCGCAGGCTCTCCCAGCTCGAAGAGGGTTACGGCATCACGATGCAGCCCCTCGAGAAGCTCGTGCGGACGGTTTACGCGGACGATCCCGCCGAGTGCTTCGTGCCGCACGGGACGGGCCTGCGTGAAACCGTGGTCATGGCGCGGATGCAGAAGGCGGCCGCGGTGATCCAGTTCAAACTCGAGGGCCAGATGATCGCGCGGCATCCCGAATGGGCGCTCGACCATCGGCGCCTCCTGCGCACCATCGACGCTTCAAAGGGCACCATCGTCATCGACGGCGTCACCCACGCGCTTCGCGACCGCCGCTTCCCGACCATCGACCGCGCGAACCCGGAGGCGCTCTCCGGCGAGGAGCAGCAGTGTCTCGACCGGATGCGGGCCTCTTTTCTTTCGAGCCGGCTGCTCTGGGACCACGCCCGGTTCCTCGTTTCCCGCGGATCGAGCTGGCTCGCGCGCGACAATCACCTCATCTTCCACGGATGTGTGCCGGTGGACGAGGCCGGCCGTTTTCTCGCGATGACCATCGATGGGGAAGCACGCCGGGGTCGGGCCCTCTTCGATTCCATCGACCACGTGGTCGCCCGCGCGCTCAACCATCGGGCACCCAAAGACCTCGATTTCCTGTGGTACTTATGGAGCGGTCCGCTCTCGCCCATGTTCGGCAAGGACCGCATCACCACACTAGAGCGGGATCTGATCGCCGATCCGTCAGTCCAGAAGGAGACGAAGAACCCCTATTTCACCCTCATTCATGAACGGGAGTTCTGCGAGCGGGTGCTCGAGGAGTTCGGTTGCGACCGGGGCGGCCTCATCGTGAACGGTCATGTGCCGGTGAAGATCGACGCGGGGGAGTCGCCGGTGAAGCGTGGAGGCCATGCGATCACGATCGACGGGGCGTTTTCACCTGCCTACGGCGATCACGGTTACACCCTGGTTCTCGAGTCGGACCGCACTTCCCTCGCGCGACATCACCATTTCGAGTCGGTGGAGGCCGCGGTGCGCGACGGAGTGGACATCATTCCAAAGGTCGCCAGCATCCGGGAGTTCGAACGCCGGCGCCTCGTGGGGGATACCGAGGAAGGGGCGAGGATCCGCGAGGACATCGCTCTCCTCGCGCGCCTCGTGGACGCGTACCGCCATCACCGCCTCTGAACGATCGGGTCCGGGCGCGGACCGTCCTCACCCTCGTCGGCCGCCCGTGAGTCGGCGATAATCAAGCCCATGCAACAGCAAGACCGCTCGGACCGGAGTCGAAGACAGATCCTCGACAAGGCCCTGCGGCTCTTTTCGAAACAGGGATATCGCGGCACCAACATCCGCGAGATCGCCGAGGCCGCGGGGCTCTCGACGGGGAACGTGTATCACCTCTTCCCCGACAAGGAGTCGATCTTTAAGGCGCTGCTGAACCGCTATTTCGCCATCCTCGCCTCGCCCGACAATCCCTTCAACCAGGCCCTCGCTGCGGGCGCCTTCCCGAACGATCTCGAAGCCCTCGGCCGCGGCTCCCGCGAGAGCGTCCGGAAATACAAGGCGTATGTCGCCCTCATTTACGTGGACGTGGTGGAGTTCGACGGCCGGCACATCCGCCGCTACTACTCGGAGATGGCGCAGCGGTTCGAGGCGTTCATGTCCGCGCAACCGGGCCAGGCGGCCATCAAGGCCAGGCTCCGGCCCGGCGTGTCGCCCGTTTCCGCCATCATGCTTGCGAGCCGTTTCCTCCTGCACTACTACGCGGTGGAAATCGTCTTCGGCGTGAAGAACCATTTCGGCAAGAACTCCGACGACGTGCTCAAGGAGATCGCCGACATGCTGCGCCACGGAATGCTTCGCGGGTAGCCGGGCGTTCGCCGGCGCTATCGCCCGACCGTATCCAAAGTGTTGACCCTCGGTTGGCATATGCGCGGCCTTTCGTCATCGGGTGCGCAATTGGGCTATACAATCGCGCAACCTCAAAGCCGCCTTCGGTCGCTCGATCATCCACCCGCCGGGAAGGGAATCTCGAACCGCATGGACCAGACTTCCTCCGATGCGCAACCACCGCGCGCCGCGCTCGAGAGTCTATTTGTTTCATCGCTTCCCGATATAGAGAAAGTCGCTCGCTTCATAGCCCGGAGGCATCGGCTCAGTCCCAGCGAGACCGACGACTTCATCAGCGAGGTAAACCTCGCGATCATTCAAGGCGAGTACGCCGTTCTCGCCTCCTTCCAGGGGCGCAGCTCGTTGCGCACTTACCTCACCACGGTGATTCAGAGGCTCTTTCTCGACTATCGGCGGAAGCAGTGGGGCAAGTGGCGGCCCTCCGCCGAGGCATTGCGCCGGGGCCCTCTGGCCCTGCGTCTCGAGATCCTGCTCTACCGCGACGGCATGAGCCTCGAGGAGGCGCTCGAAACGCTACGGACGAACTTCGCGTGCAATGAAAGCCGTGAGGCCATCTCTGAACTCGCTCATCGCCTTCCGCCCCGGACGAGCCGGCGCGCGCTGTCGGAAGGAGGCGAGGATCTTTCGTCGATCCCCGCAGGCGAACTCGTGAGCCCCGAGGCCGGCCTCGACGGCGGGCGGCTCAACGACCGCGCCCAGGGCTTGATCGCCGAAGTCATGGAACGCCTCGATCCTCAGGATCGCATCGTCCTGCGGATGCGTTTTGAAGACGACCTCTCCGTGGCGGATATCGCGCGCACCCTTCACCTCGATCAGAAGCGCCTCTATCGGCGTCTCGACGAACTGCTCGCCACCTTCCGGAAGTCTCTCAAAGAGCGTGGTTTACTTTGGCCCGATCTGGAGCAGATGATCGAACGGGGCCAGTGCCACCTTTGCCTCTCCCCGGTGGGCGCGGAAAACGAGGAGTCGCGTCCGTCTCCTTCAGAGGCACAGGCATGAACCCCGTAACCATCGGCGGGGCCTGTCCGCACCCTCAAATGCTTTCCGCATACCTCGACGGCAAACTGGATCCCAGCGAACGCGGGCGGGTCGAGGATCACATTTCGCGGTGCGAGGACTGTTACTTCGTCGTGCGGGAGACGGCGCTGGTGATGGGGGACAGCGACGCGGGGAGTTCGGCGCCGCCCCTCGCCGGGGCTCCTGACTTTGGGATGGTCGTTCAAGGAGCGTTCGGATCGGATTCGCCGAAAGCCGAGGCCGGACCTGCGGCCGGTTCGCCCGGCGATGTTTCCGGCCCGACCGCCGCGACCACGACCGCGACCGAGGCGGCCGCAGCGCCCGCCAGGGCCTCCGGCCATCCCCGTCGAACGTCGTTCGTCCGCTACCTCATGCCGCTCGCCGCAACGCTGATCGTTGGCGCCGGCGCCCTGGCGTTGTGGAGGCAAGTCAACCCTGCCAATGCCTACGCCGAGGCGGTCCGGCCTCTCGTGGACGCGGTGGGCGACCGTCGATTCGTCGAACCGAGACTAGTCGGAGGTTTCAGGTTCGGGCCGTTGATCAGTTCGAACCGCGGCCCCAGCGCGCGGGATCTCGATCAGTGGCGGGTCCTTGCATCCTCGGCGGAGATCAAGGAAAAGGCTGACCAGGCTCCAACTCCCGAAAACCAACGAGCACTCGCTGCGGCCGAGTTGGTGTTGGGCGAGACAGAACAGGCCGTCACGATGCTGGAGCAGCTGGCAAGAGATCAGCCGCAAGCCGCGGCCGTTCACAGTGATCTGGCCGCCGCCTACAGTGTCCGTGCGCTTCGCGATGGCCGAGCGGATGATTGGCCAAGGGCGCTCGAGGCGGCCGAGGTGGCCTTGGAACTTGAGCCCGGCCTGCACGAAGCTCTCTTCAATCGCGCGTATGCCCTCGAAGAGATGTCCCTGTGGAATGAGGCGTTGAGGGGTTGGCAGGACTACCTCGCCGCAAATGCCGGTCCTCGAGATGGTTGGACGGAACTGGCGCGGAGCCGCATCGAGGAGCTTCGCAACCGTCCCTCGTCCGACCTTGAGCTGAAGAAGAGGGACATTGGCTCGGCCCTGAATTCCCTGGATCAGGACGGCCTTAACGAAGCCGTGACCTCCGCACCCGCCGCGGCCATGGAGGTGTTCGAGGCTCTGCTCGTCGACGACGCGGTGGACGATCATGAGTGGGCCCGGCGTGTCTCGGCGCTGCAGCGCGGGCTTCGAGCGTCGCCTGCCCGAGTCGCATTCCCTGCCGGAGCCGTGGAGATCCGTCATCGGCCGGAGTTGCGGGCGTACGGGGTTGCCCGTCAGAAGTACCGTCAACTCGAATGGCAGGCCGCGCGGGATCAGCTTTCTGACGTTGTCAGGCGTCGGTCGAGCGCACTCGGCTCTTTGCCCGCGTGGGGCGCCCTATACCTCGCCGCAATTGACTTTCAAGCGGGCAAGGATGCCGAGCCGGACGCCACGCTTCGGGGACTCGAGCGAGAATCCGTCGAGGGCCCTCTTTTTCTCGGTCGGGTGGCGTGGGTCAGGGGCATGATCGCCCTTCGATCAGGACGCTACGACTCAGCCGCCTTGAACTACGCGAAGGCGGCGGCCTTCTTCACCGAGGCAAATGATCCCGGCAGTGGTTCGGCAATGGCGGTGGCGGCTGGAGAGGTTTTCGATCAGCTCGGCCTGGCATCGCAGAGCTGGGGGCAGGTTCTACGGGGACTCGAAGGCCGCGGAGAAGGCCAGCGACTCCGGTCGAGTGCGTTGCTCCTGCGAACCGCGGAACTCGCGCTGTCGGGTGGCCAGTCGAGAGCGGCCCTGGCCTTTGCACGTGAGGCCGCGAGTGTCCTGCAGGATGGGGACCCAATCGCGGATCGAGTCGTGGTCGAGAGAACCCTCGCGAGGATCCTCGCGAGGGGCGACCCCGAGGAAGCGACGCGACGTTTTGCGAGCGCTCGCTCCCTTGCAGGCTCGGAACCCGATTCAATCCTGAAGGCGCAGCTCAGCCATGAGCTGGACCATTTGGATGCCGAACGCCAATTCGCCGAGGGCGCCCCGGAGTTCGAGACCACAGCGAGCCGATTGCTTGACGAACTCTCTCGCCAGGGGGCAAGGGGACGCCAGCCCGGACTCACGGCACTTCGCGGGGTCTGGCGCATGAGCCGTGGTGACCTCGCGCGGGGCGAGGAGGACCTTGCTGCGGCGGTACAGATCTTTGAGACGAACCCGGCACCCGGGGGTGTTTCCAGGGCTGCGTACCATCGCGCCGCTTGGAGAGCGTATGAGGGGCTGATCAGCGCACACGCAAGCCGTGGGGACCATATTGGCGCCCTGGCGCTGGTCGAGAGAAGCCTGCGGTTCTTGAGGGGAAGCTCGGATCAAAGGGAGGTGAGCGAAGGGAGCCTCCAGTCGGCATTGCACGGCCTTCAGGGGAATCGCGCGACTCTCGTGCTGGTGCCCACCGAGGGAAGGCTGCACGCCTGGGTCCTGAAGCGGGGTTCCCTGAATTACGTCTCCGCGGATCTCCCATCCTCGGTGCTCGAGAAGGAGGTCGATGACTTCGTGCGCGTCATCGAACACGGGGACGCCCGCGTTTCGGGGAGCCAGCTCTTTGAGCAGCTCGTGCTTCCGAGCCTTTCCTCACTCAGCGGCACTCCTGTGGTCGAGGTGGTGCCCCACCGGTTTCTCAGTCGGGTTCCCTTCCACGCCTTGTGGGACTCGAGGGGCGGCCGGTATTGGGGCGAAGCGGCCTCGATCTTTGTTGGATCCTCGGTGCGCCCCCAATCGCGGACAGGCGGTGAGCTCCGGAGCGGCATATCCATCCTCGCGGTGAACGCTGGTGCCGGCACGGCGCCCTTGCCGCGCGCGAGCGCCGAGGCCCGCACCATCGCCTTGTTGTACCCGGATGCGAAGCTGTTTCTGGGCAATGACGTCACCTCGGCGTCCTTGACCCAGGCCCTCCAGTCGTCTGCAGTCGTTCACTTTGCAGGACACGCCCAGAGCAACGAATCGTTCCCCGACCTCGCCAGCCTTCTGGTGACCGATGGGAATGGCGGCGTCCAGCCATTCCTCGCCCGAACCGTCTCCGGCTTGCGGCTCGCTGGGCTGAGCCTGGTTGTTTTGGCCAGTTGCGGATCGATTCGAAGCAGTTCAACGCTGGATCACGGGATGATGTCCGTCGCAGGCCATTTCCTTAACGCTGGCGCGAACGGTGTGCTCGGGGCGCTCTGGGATGTTGATGACGATGACGCGAGGGTCTTCATGGTTCGTTTCCACCGCTCCTTTGCCGCGTCGAGGGATCCGATCACGGCTCTGGCGGCGGCGCGATCCGATGCAATCAAAGCTGGAGAGGACCCCAGCCGTTGGGCAGCCTTTGCCCTTGTCATGGACTGACCAAGCCCACCACGCTCATGAATGTTGGGAGATGAATGCATGATCCACCTAGCTAGACATCGAGTTCTCCGGCATGATTGCCTTCGACCTTAGAAAGAACAAGGCGAAGGAGAAATATGCGCTCCTGCTTCCTGGCGATGACCTAACGGAGCCGCACCTGCCGGTCCTTGCCCTCCCGCGCACCGCGGTAAAGAGCCTGCCCCGAGCCTTGCGCAGACCCAACGGCTGGCCTCAGGGGCTTGAGTATGGCCGCACGGAGCAGGTCTTGTTGGACCTGACCGGTTTGGACCTTCTGGTAAAGGGAGCAACCAATACCACGACACCGACCCTCGACAGAGTATGGGCGCTCAAGGAACTCAACAGACTAGGTGGAGGCAACGGAGCAATCCAGTGTGGCGCCGAAATAGCTCGGGTGGTCATGACGGGAGGGCTCCTCGACCAGGGCAAGCCGTACCCGCCTTTTGACAAAGCCAAGTTCGCGCTCACGACCGGGGGGCCCGCGCTCCCCAATACCCTGAGGTCGCTCACGAACACGATGCAGTGGTCGGGAGATCTGAATTCGTTGAGCGTACGAGGCGCGTATGGTGATCTTGGACAGATCGAATTCAACAAGGCCAAGGTAGGGACAACGACGGTCCAGGCGGCGGTCTATTGCCTGGTCGCCACGAGCGGCCTCGAGAGGGACAGCCTGGAGGATTTCAGATCCTTCTATTCGCTGCTCTCGACCAAGCCGCCGAAGCGTGCCTACCCAGTTCAGATTCCCAGGCCGCCTTTGGTTATTCAGGGCTATCCTCGCTGCATCCCGCCGGTCATGATCCTTTGAGAAAGGCCTGGGTTGCGGTGGGCTGGCTTGCGGTTGCTTCGTGCCGGACCACCGACGCGCCGTTGACGGCCCCAAAGGCCCAAGATGGCGCAGCTCCGCAGGTTGGCCGACTTGCCCAACTTCCGAGCGACCAAGGTGATCGGGTTAGAGCTGCGGACTACCCGTACGTGGTCGCGTTCTTCAGGAAGCAGGGCGGCCACCAAGTTTGTGCCGGATCCCTGATTGCGGTGGACGGCATGAAGGAGTCCGAGCGCGCAACGTGGGTGCTCTCAGCGGCGCACTGTGGCGCGCATCCCGCGTATGGAGTGGCAGGCTTGGATCAACCCGCAACCGACTCGGGGAAGTGGATCGCGGTGAAAAAGCGGTGGTTCCATCCGTCCTTCACTTGCGATTCCTCTAACTATGACGTCGCCCTTTACCAGCTGGTGGAATCAGCAGGGCGCCACTCGATCGAAATCGACGGCACGGCTTCAGTCCCCTTCGTGCTCCTGGGCAGAGAGGACGAGGACGGCCGTTCCGAGTACCTGGCATCGCTTCAGGCGAAGGCCGCGCGGTCAGAGACGAAGTGCCGAGACTATTGGAAGCAGTCGAGCTATCCGTACGACACTACTGGCGGGATTTGCCTGCTAACAATGAGCGAGAAGGGAGACGCTTGGGTGACGGCGGGGGATAGCGGCGGCCCGGCCGTGTCGAAAAGCCGACTCTTCGGCGTGATCCTCGCCTCAAACGTCCTCGAGCCCACGCCGACACCCGCGATGGCGGTCGTTAGACCGCTGACAGGCACGGTTCTCAACTGGGTCAAGAGTTGCGTGCTCGACCCGACGAATTGCAAGACCTTGCCACCCAAGGACTGTGGCACTCGCTGGACCCGTGCGCGGCCGCGGCCCAGCCAGTAGATCTGCCGTATCTTCCCCGTCCAGTAAGCTCCACCGCCAATGGAACCCACCCTCTGGCGATGGAGCATCGGCGTTCAGATCTCCTCGCTGGCGCTGATCGCCGGTTTCTTTCTCGTTCTTCAGCGCTCGCTGCCCCAGGGGGCGATCTCCTCCTGGGTTCGCGGGTGGGTCTGGAATTTCGTCGCCGTCTCGGTAGCACTCGGGTTCTGGATGGTCCGGACCACCGACGAGACGCGTCCGGTGGCCTTCTTCCTCTACATGGCGCCCAAGTGCATTTCGGTGCTCTATCTCGTCCAGGGTGCCTGGACCCTGCACCAGCCTGGCGCGCGTCTTGTCGGTCCGCAACAACTCCTGGTTGCCGCGTTCCTCTTCCCCCTGTTCGGCGCGTGGGCGTTCACCAGCATCGACCTGCTGGGGATCGGACAGCAGCTCTTCATCGGACTCATGTTCGTGCCGACCGGCATCGCTCTGATTCGTTCGGGCGACCGCGCGCTTGGATGGCTGGCCGCGGGGTTTCTGGCCCGGGGCGGCTTGTGTCTGGTCGAGGCCGCAGCGTACAGCTCTCAGCTTGCGCCCGACAGCGTCATTCCGCCCGAGATGCGGGCGCAGGTCGGGGCCTTTCTGGCCACCCATTCCTCGTTCGACACCGGCGGCGAATGGCTTCTCGCCCTTGGTTTCGTCCTCGCCATCTCCCTGCGCGCGCAGCGGGACCTTCAGGCGACCATCGGCGATCTTCACGAAGCTCAGGAGGGACTGCGCCGCCTGGTCGATCACGATCCGCTCACCGCGCTCCTCAATCGTCGGGCGCTCCCGGGGGTGCTGCGGGCCGCTCAGCCCGAAGGCGCCACCCTGCTTTTCTTCGACCTCGATGGCTTCAAGAAGGTCAACGACGACCTCGGACACGAGGCGGGGGACCGCTGCTTGAAGCGCTTCGCGGATACCCTGCGCGAAAGCTTCCGGCCGAGCGATTCCTTCGTCCGCTACGGCGGCGACGAGTTCCTGGTGGTGGCCCCGGGGCTCGAGCGGGGACTCGCCGACGAGCGGGTCGAGTCGCTCCGCCAAAGGCTCGCCGCCTTCGAGCCTGATCTCCCACCGCTTCGTTTCTCGGTGGGAATCTCGAACCTCGTGGCCGGTGGCCGGCCCGAGGAAGCGCTCTCGGCGGCCGATCAGCTCATGTACGAGGCGAAGACGAGAGCCGCGGCCTGATCCAATCCGTCGTGTGGCGTCCCGCGGTTTGAACCCGGGCGGGCATCGCTTGCGACGCCCCCACGCCAAATCACGCCAAAGGCGCTCTGGCGCGCGAAAAGTCTTTCGGTTCGCGCATGGTAGTCCTACGATCCTCCGTTTCCCGCATTCCCTCCGGGAATCCCGTCCCCTGGTTCCGTCTCAGCCTTTGAGATCCCGACATGCACTACGACGATCGATCGAGAGAGGCCTCGGCGCCTCGTTCCGCACTCTCCACCGAAACCGCCGAACGGCATCGCCCGGCACCCGACGAATCCGACCGCGGGGCAGTAGATGTCAAGGCGGCTTTTGGAAAAGGGCGGGCAAGTGCCAGTGAGCTTGTCACCGCGCGGAACCTCCACGCCCGCTCCGGCCGCCCCACGCCACAGGGGCTGATCGTTGGGCTTGGCGACGCCTGGTTTGATCACCCCGGGGCCGACGTCCTTTCCTCCCTGGAGGACGGTGGCTACGAGATTGAGGCCATCGCCCACTGTGGCGAGACGCTCGAGAACATGGCCTTCAACACGCGGCGCCTTGGCGATTTCCATCGCCTGCTCTCCCGCGTTAAGCAGAGTGGGCGGAGGCCTAAGGCGGTCCTCCTCGGTGGCGGCTCAAACGACATTGCCGGCGAAGAGTTCTCGGTTCTCCTGAATCACGCTTCCTCAGGCCTGCCCGCACTCAATCCGACGGTCCTCGAGGGCCTGGTGGATCGACGCCTCAAGGTCGCCCTGGCCCACTGGGTCGGCGTCGTGGATGCGGTCGGCCGCGGGGTCTTCGGGCTGCCGTTGAAGATCGTGATCCACGGCTACGATTACCCGGTTCCGGACGGGCGCGGAACCACCCTGGGCGGCCTCCAGGCCAGGGGACCGGCGCTTCGTTCGGCGTTCTGGTCGAAGGGGCACACGAACCTGCAGCGCAACCGCGGCGTGGTGCGCGAGCTGATCAACCGCCTTAACGACATGCAGATTTCGCTGGTCGAGGATCTTGAGCTTCCGAACCTGGTGCATGTCGACCTGCGGAACACGCTCTCGGCGGTTTTGTATGAGAACGACTGGGACAACGAGATGGCGCCGACCGAAAGCGGCTTCCGTGCGCTCGCGCGGCGGATCGCCAGCGCAATCTGAGACCGAACGTTTGGCCCGGTTCGAAGCAGCGAAGAATGTCAAGAATGTAAAGGCGTGCAGTCGATTGCTTCGAGTGCTCGTTTGCGACGGTTGCGGACTCTGACGCCTCGAACGCAGCCTGCGCGCCTGAAGGGGCGGACGTGAAGTGCGGGGGCCGGGCCCGGTTTTGACCGGGCCCGGCTCTTGTCGCTTTCTTGGCCCCGAAAAAATTCCGGCGGTAACTGCAGGGGATGCTTCCGTCTCCGGTTGAAAGGAGACCAACTTTCAATGAGTCCAAGATTCAGGCATTCACACGCTCTCGCTCTGTCGCTTCTCTTCGCGGCCCCCTCGGTTTACGCCGACACCGCCCACGTCATCTCCGATACCTTCACGAACCCGGGTTCGGTGAATCAGAAGAACGGGACCAACGCTGACATCATTGTCCGCAACACGACCGGTGATCGCTACGGCTTCGTTCACTTCGACCTCTCTGCGGTGCCTCCCGGCACTCCCATCGCGAGCGCCTACCTGCGGCTCTACGCCAGCCAGGTGCTGAACTCGGGCACGCTCGACGTGAAGCCGGTTCTGGGCGCCTGGGATGAAGCGACCCTGAGCCATGCGCTCACGCCGCCCCTCGGCGCGGTCACCGTGTCCCATCCGATTGCCAGCGGCGATCAGGCGGGCTACATCCTGATCAACATCACATCGATCGTCCAGCAGTGGACGAGCGGCACCCTCGTCAACAATGGCCTCGCCCTGATGCCCAACGGCGGCACAGTTCTGCGTGTGACCTTCGACAGCAAGGAATCTCCCGAGCGCGGGCATGCGCCGGAGCTGGAGATCATTCCGGTGGGCCCTGCGGGTCCGCAGGGACCTCAGGGTATTCAGGGTATTCAAGGGATTCAGGGGATTCAAGGAGAGCCCGGCGTCGGTTCGGTCGTCCAGGTCGGCAGTGGAACCGGCCTTCTCGGCGGTCCGATCACTACCACCGGAACGCTCAGTCTCGACACGGCCTTCACGGATGGCCGCTACTTCCAGCTGAACGCCTCGAACGCGGCTTTTGGCCAGGCCACTTTTACCAACACCGTCGGGGCTTCCGCGATCATCGGCTACACCACTCAGCCGACCAGCGGACACGCCATCCTCGGTCACGCTCAGTCAGCCACGGGGGACACCGCGGGGCTTTACGGGGTTGTGAACTCGCCTCAGGGAACGGCGCTCGTGCTGGACAACCCCGCGGGAGGCCGGACCCTTCAGGCCCGATCGAACGGCGTCAACTTCTTCACCGTAGATAACACCGCCTTGTGGACCGCCGATCTGTCGGGTGCTTTCCGCGCGAGCGGGAGACGTTGAGGCGGCCAGGCCCGGGTGGAAACCCTTGGGTCCGGCCGTTTCTGCTTTGACCGCATACAATCGCGGCTATGAAACTGCCGCGCGTCTGCATCGGGCTGGCCTCGGCCGCCCTGATCCTGCTGATCCTCTCCGGGCCGCTCACCCGTTTCGGCCTCGTGAACTTCAGGGCCGGCCTGCTGATCTTCGCGGGCGCGCTTTGTCTCGCCATCGGAGCGTTCACGATCGCGATCGTGTCCCTTCTCGTTCCCCGGCTTCGCCAGGATCGGGCGCGCCCCCTCTGGATCGCGGTGGCGATGAGCGCCGTCGTCATGATCCCCCCGGCGATCTTCGTCCAGAAGGCGCGCGGCGTGCCCGCGATCCACGACATCAGCACTGACACCGACAATCCGCCGGCGTTCGTGGAGGTCATTCCTCTCCGGCAGGCCGCGGGTGCGGCGAATCCCCCCGAATACCCGGGCGCCAAAGTGGCCGCGGAACAGAAGAAGGCCTACGCCGATCTGGCTCCTCTTGACCTCGGTGTCTCTCCCGCCGAGGTTTTCCCGAAAGCGCTGGCCGCGGCGCGCGCGATGGGCTGGGAGATCGTGGCCGAAAGGCCGACCGCGGGCCGCATTGAAGCGACAGCCACTACCGCGTGGTTCGGCTTCAAGGACGACATCGTGATCCGTGTAGCACCCGGCGGCGCGGGCTCGCGGATCGATGTCCGCTCCAAGTCTCGGGTGGGCCGGAGTGATGTCGGAGCCAACGCAGCCCGCATCCGCGCCTACCTGGCGAAGCTGCGCACTTAGCTCCCCAAGTAGAATCCCCGCGCCATGCACACTCGCCTCCAACTGCCTCAGGGGGCATCGTGTTTCACCTTCGACGAGGCGCGACGCCGTCGCGTGCTCGAGACCTGTGTGGTTTCGGTCTTCGAGGGGTGGGGTTACGACGAGATTGTTCCTCCGCTTTTTGACGATGCGGCGACGTTCGACGACTCCCTCGCGTCGCAGCTCTACACCTTCACCGGCCGCGATGGAACCACCCTCGCCCTTCGGCCCGATTTCACCAGCCTGGTTGCGAAGATCGCGGCGGGGCGACTCCGTCAGGTCGTAGCGCCCCTGCGCCTTTACTATTCCGGTGAGGTGGTGCGCTATGAACCCCCGCGGGCGGGGAGGCAGAGCGAGTTCCACCAGATGGGTCTCGAGTTCCTCGGCGGCGGTGGTCCGGCGGCCGACATCGAAGTCATCGCCATCGCGATCGAATGTCTCGAAGCCGTGGGCGTTTCGAATTTCGTCCTCGCCCTCGGGCACGCGGGTGTCGTGACCGCGTTGCTCGATGAATGTGGTCTGAGCACCGACGACCCGCGGCGCGAAACCGCGCTCGAGAGCCTGAACCGGCGGGATCCGATTGCCCTCGCGACCGCTCTTGATGGCGCGTCGCGAAGCGAGACAGCGCGGAAGGCGCTTGTGGGCCTCGCCGAGGACAACGGCATCCGCCAGTCGATAGACGGGGCGCGAAAGGTGCTCGGCGGGATACCGCGCGCCGCCGCCGCTCTCGACGATCTCGAATCCGTTGCGAGGACGCTCGACGAAGCCGGATTGCGCGATCGAGTGGCGATCGATCTCTCCGAGAGCCGGAGCCTCGACTACTACACCGGCCTCGTCTTCCGCGTCTACGGAGGGGACCTCGGCTTCGATGTCGGCGGCGGCGGTCGCTACGACGCGCTCCTCGGTCGACTGGGCCGGCCTATGCCGGCGATCGGCTTCATGCTCGGCCTCGATCGACTGGCGCTTCTGGTGGAGCGGCAGGCCGGATGGGCGGCGGAAACCGTCGCGCCACCGGCCCCTCTCGCGGCCACCTCGCTCGGCGCCTCCGTGCGGGAAGCGCGAGAACGACGCGCGCGCGGAGAACGGATTCGCTTTGGAGGACCGGCTTGAGCCTCACCATCGCACTATCCAAGGGACGTCTGCTGAGTGGAGCTGCCGGTCTCTTCACCAAAGCCGGCCTGACGTTCCCGCCACAGGACACGCGGCGACTGATCGTCGAGGCGGGGGACCTGCGGTTTCTCTTCGTCAAGGATATGGACGTGCCGGTCTACGTCGAATACGGCGTCGCCGATGCCGGGATCTGCGGCAGCGATGTCCTGCTGGAAGCAGGAAGCGACGTGCTCGTTCCCCTCGATCTGGCGTACGGCCGCTGCCGGTTGGTGCTGGCGGCTCCGCCGTCGAGCGGTTTCGCCGAGGTCTGGCCCGCGACCCTCCGCGTAGCCACGAAGTACGCCCGAGTGGCCAAGGGCTTCTTCGAAGCGCGAGGTCAGGCGGCCGACATCGTGAAGCTTCAGGGTTCGGTGGAAATCGCCCCCGGCCTGGGTCTTGCCGACTGCATCGTCGACATGGTCGAAACGGGAAGGACCCTGCGCGAGAACGGCCTTGAAGTGGTGGAAGAGCTCGCGGCCACCTCGGCGCGCCTCGTGGTCAACCGCGCGAGCGATCACATCAAACGCGCGGAGATCGCGGACCTCATCGCCCGATTGAAGGCGAGTCTTTAGCGTCCTAAGGGGATCTGGCGAAGGACGGATCTGGGGGAACGCGATCTACGTCTCGAGAATCGTCTCGGCGGCGACCCGGCCGGACTTGAGTGCGCCGTGCGCCGAGGCCTGTTGCGTGTGGTCGCCCGCGAGATAGAGGCCCGGGCGAAGGAACCCCGCCGCCCGCGTCGAGGCCGGCTGCGCGTGACGGATGCGGTCCACCCGGAGCATCGACCACTCGGCCACGGACGGACCAAACCACGGTTCGACCTGTGACAGGACCGTCCGTTTGAGGTCCGCGTCGTCCGGGGGGGCAATCGGTCCGAGGATGGTTGCGGAGATGAGGGCCCTTGAATCCGAGGCATAGGTCGGCGCCACGTTGGTCATCACCGCGAGGTTGTTCACGACCCCGTCCTGGTCTCCATTGAGAGTGAGCCACGGGCCCTCGTACGGGGCGGTCGGGGCCGCGAACCAGACGCAGGTCACCGACTTCGAGCCGGTGTCGGCCCTGCGCAAGAGCCTTCCCGCTTCCGGACCCTCGGTCGCCACCACGATCGTCTCTCCCTCGAGAACTTCGCCGGACGCGAGACGGACCCGGTCGCCTTCGATCGAAACGACCCGACAGCCGAGCCTAAGCGTTCCCGGCTGCAGCCGCTCGGCCAGTTGTTCGCCCACCGCACCCATGCCCCGCTCAGGGATGGCGGCCTCGCCGTGGGCAAGGCAGCGGAAAACGAACTTGCAGAAAGCGGCGTCGGCCATCAGGGTGCGATCGAGGGTAATCCCGCCGAACCAGGGCCTGAAAAAACTGTCGATGAAATCAGCCGAGAAGCCGCGGGAGCGAAGCTCATCGCCGAAGGAGATGCCGGCCGGAGTTCCAAGCTCCGCCTCGGATGTGAGGAAGATCCGCGACCGGAAGGCGCCCATCCGGAAACGGTCCGCCATGTTCCCCGGCGGACCGAAGAGCCCGAGCACGCCCTCGATGGGCCGGCGCCATGGATCGCAGAGTGTGGTGAAGCGTCCCTGCCGAAACACCCGGGCGCCCGGAGCGAAGGACTTGAGCCTCAGCGCCTTGAGGTCGAGCGCCGCCTTCACCTCCGGGTACTCGGTGAGCAGAACCTGAAAACCGCGATCCAGACGAAAACCCTCGACCACGTCGGTCCGCACGCGGCCGCCCGGACCATCGGAGGCCTCGAGCAGCGTGACCCTGCGGCCGGCCTTCTGGAGCAGGTCGGCGGCGCGCAGGCCCGCGAGTCCCGCGCCGATCACGATCACGCGTTTCGACATCGGTCGTAGGATAAACGCGCCGCGGCGGTTTGCCCGGTACAAAGGAAGGATACAAATGGCCAGCAAGACCGAAGTCGCCAAGGCGGGAATCTCTTTTGGCACCGCCCTTGCGATCACCATCTCCTGGAGCCAGCACAAGTCCCTGCTGTGGGCCTGCGTGCACGGCCTCTTCAGCTGGTTCTATGTCGTCTACTACGCGCTCACCCGCTAAGAGGTATTGAACCGCCAGATCGATTTTGAGAGTCGCCGCGCTCACCACCGGCTGATCGCTTCCGTGACCGCGCTGCGCATGGCCCTGGGTCGGGCGGTCGAGGGCCTGGGCCGCTGATCGCCCCCTTGAACCAGTAGATCTCGTTCAGTCGAACGCCGAGTGAGGTGCGCCCGCTTTTCTCCAGGGGCGGGAACGTGATCTGGCCCTCGAGTTCGCACTTCAGATAAAGTCTCCCTCGTCCAAATCGCGGAGGCGAAACAATGAAGATCACACCGCTCGGCAAAGCCATCATGGTCTTGCTCGGGCTCACCATCATCTACTTTGGCGTCCGCAACTTCGGCGCCGACATTCGGAAGTGGGCGACCGGCGGCCGGGAAGCGGTCCCCGCCCAGACCGCCACGAACCCGGACGACTTCGGCGCGCTCCGGAACGCTCCCGCCGATCCCGGGCGCAATGCCGGCTCCGCCGGAGTCACCGCGGGCGTTCTCGCGGCCGGCGGCAAGATCACCCGCCCGCTGGTGGTCGCCATCAACACCTGGGCCGGCCACGCCCCGGGGATCGTCGCGAATGGCGGGCTCGATCCGGGCGCCCCCGCCTCCCTCTACAAGAAGCAGTTCGGCCTGGACGTGAAGTTCGTTCTTCTGGAAGATCCCGCGGCGAAGCTCGCGGCATTCCGCAACGGCGACGTCGACATCATGTGGAATACCGTGGACAACTGGGCGCGCGAAGCCTCGATCCTCGCCGAGCAGAACCAGAACGCGCGCTCGATTCTGATGCAGGACTGGTCCCGCGGTGGTGACGGCATCGTCTCCGTCAACACCATCACCTCGATTGAGGGTCTCAAGGGGAAGAAGATCGCGTGCACCCAGTTCACCCCCTCGCACTTCCTGCTTCTCTACCTTCTCTCGCAGTCCGGCCTCTCGCCCGAAGACCGGGCCACCGTCGAGAAGAACATCATCTTCACCCAGGATGCGCCCGCCGCGGCCGCCATGTTCAAGGCCAAGCAGGTGGACGCCGCCGTCACCTGGGAGCCCGATCTCTCGGGCGCGGTCACCGCGCGCGAGAGCGAGGCTCACGTCCTCATCTCCACCACCGCCGCCACCAACATCATCGCCGACACCCTGGTCGCGCGTCAGGATGTGATCGATTCGGCTCCAGAAACCGTGCGCGACTTCGTCCATGGATGGTTCGAGGGCATCGAGATGATGCGGAAGGACCCCGCGAGCTCCTACGCGGTGGTGGGCAAGGCGCTCAAGCTGGACAACGAGACCGTTTCGGGAATGCTCTCCGGCCTCAAGCTCACCGCTTTCGCCGACAACGCCCAGTTCTACGGGCTCACCGGCGGCCGCGCGCACTACGAGACTCTGTTCGACACCGCCTTCGTCATCTGGCGGAAGAAGGGACTGGTCACCAAGGCCGTGAACGCGAAGGACTGGGCCGACACCCGCTTCATCTCCGCCCTCGCCCCCGCCTATCCGGGTGAGAAGGTGCTTGAGGCGAAGGTCGCGGCGAAGGCCCCGTCTTCGCAGGATCGCGCGATCATCAACAAACAGATCGACATCCACTTCACTCCGGGCTCCGACCAGATCATGCCCGGCTCCTACTTCGTCCTCGACGCCCTCGGCGACACCATGACGTCTTTTGGGGCCACCTACCTTCGCGTCGAGGGCAACACGGATTCCACCGGGTCGGCCAGCGCCAACATGACCCTGTCGGAAAGACGCGCCGCGGCGGTGAAGAAGTACATCCTGTCGAACTTCCCGAATATCGAGGCCAGTCGTTTCCAGACCATCGGTCGCGGTTCCTCCCAGCCGGTAGCGAGCAATGAGAGCGAAGCCGGGCGCCAGCTCAACCGGCGCACGGAAATCAAGGTCGTTCTGGCCCAGTAGGGAACGCCTCTTGCTCAACCGGGACGCTCTCTAGATGTTTGGCCTCCGAACCAACCTTCCCCAGGGCACGTCCTTCGCCCTGGGGCTGGTCTCGCCGATCGTGCTCCTCGGAGCGTGGTGCATCCTCTCTTACGGCGGCTTCGCGCCGCCCGACTTCCTGCCCTCGCCCACCGAGGTTCTGCGCGGAATCCTCCAGCTCTTCATCGAGCACGATCTGTGGAGCGCGATCCTGATCTCGTCTCGCCGCATCGGCATCGCGTTCCTCCTCGCCTCGGCGGTGGCCCTGCCCCTCGGTGTTCTGATGGGCTCCTTCGAGGCCGTGAATCGGCTGTTCGAGCCGGTGGTAGCTCCTCTGCGCTACATGCCGATCTCCGCCTTCATCCCGCTGCTCATCCTCTGGTTCGGCATCTACGAGAAGCAGAAGATCGCGTTTCTGTTCCTCGGCGTCTTCGTTTACCTCCTCCCCGTGGTGGTCACCGCGATACGCGCCGTCCCCGAGGAACTCGTTCAGACCGCCCTCACCCTGGGGGCATCGAAGTTTCAGGTCATCCGGACCGTTCTCGTTCCCGCGGCTCTTCCCGAGATCTGCGACTCGTTCCGCGTCATGAACGCGATCTCGTGGACGTACGTCATCCTCGCCGAAGCGGTGAACCCCGAACACGGCCTCGGGTACATGGTCGAACTCGCGCGCACCCATCAGAAGGCTTCCTGGTCCTTCGCCGGGCTTTTCGTGATCGGCGGCATCGGCCTCATCACCGACTCGGCCATCCGGCTCTTCTGGAACGTGGCCTTCCGGTGGAAGGAGAAAACCACGTGAGCGCGCAGGACCCGCCGGTCCGCCCGCAGGCCGGCGAACCCGGCACCATCGCGGTCACGGTGGGCGAGGGCGTCGCCCAGGCGACCTATCGGCCCGAGTTTGCCGCCAAGAAGCCGAAACTCCGGCTCTCCGGAGTCTGCGTCACCTACGTCGGCCGGGACGGCCACAACACGGAAGCGGTGCGCGACGTCTCCTTCGAGATCGAAGACAGGCCGGGGGTGGGCGAGATCGTGGTGTTTCTCGGTCCCTCGGGCTGCGGCAAGTCCACGATCCTCAAGGCGATCGCGGGCCTGATGCCGCCGACCAAGGGCACCGTGCACGTGGACGGCGAGCTGGTGAAGGGCGTCGGCCGCGACCGGGGCATGGTGTTTCAGGCCTACACCTCGTTCGGCTGGCTGAGCGTGCGCGAGAACGTCGAGTACGGCCTGCGCCTTCGTGGGGTCGCCGCCAAGGAGCGTGAGGAACGCGCGAACAAGTACCTGAAGGCGGTCGGCCTCGCCGATTTCGCTACCCGTTATCCGAAGGATCTCTCCGGCGGCATGAAGCAGCGGGTGGCTCTCGCTCGCACGCTCATCAACCAGCCGCGCCTGGTTCTGATGGACGAACCCTTCGGCGCGCTCGATCCGCAGACCCGCTGGGGGATGCAGGGTCTGCTGCTCGACATCGCACGCACCGAGGACAACACGACGATCTTCATCACCCACGACGTGTCCGAGGCGGTGTATCTCGCCGACACCGTGTACGTCCTCTCCGCGCGGCCCGCGAGGATCCTGCACCGGGTCATCGTGCCGAACTTCGGAACCCGTGAGATCGCGGTCAAGTCCTCGGCGGAGTTCCGGGCGGTCGAGCGCCAGCTTCTCGATCTTCTCTACGCACCATCCTGACCGGCCTCCGATGAACCGTCGGGCGGAGTGCTATCGTCCCCCAATCCAGGCTGGGAGGGAAATATGCGCAGAAGTATCTTCCGTTCACGTTCGGCAAGAGTGCTCGTGGTCATGGCGGTCCTCGGGGCGAGCGCGCCTCCTATAGCCGCGGCCCAGACCACAAGCGACCGCCCCACGCTGACCGCGCGGATGAGCCGGTGGCAGGGCGATCCGGTGAAGAAGAGGAAGGGGCCCAAGGGCTTCGACCTTCAGTTCCGGCTGGTCGGCGTCCGTTTCGACGGCACCTTCGGCGTCGAGGGCGTGCCGCAGAGCGTGCCCGAAGGCGAAGCGTTCGACGCCCATCTTCGGCTCTACAACATCGGCTTGAAGGACATCAAGGTCTCCTCCGTTACGGTCAGGGGCGATGGCGTCACCCTTGCTACTGACATCGTAGTCAAGGAAGTCGACCCCAAGTCCGTGGAAACCGTGGCGAGCTTCAAGATCCCGCCGCAGTCCTCCGCTGGTTCGAGCTTCCTCATTACTGTGGTTCTGAGCAACGGCGACAAACATAGCGCCACCCTCACGTTCACCAAGCCCGCGTAAGTCAACCAGGGCCAAGTAAGATCCGGGGCTCCGCTTGAGCAGCCCCACTCACCGCCCACGCGTTGTCGTCCTCGGCGGAGGGCTCTCCGGGGCGTCCGCCGCAATGGCGCTCGGCCAGTCCGGGCGATTCGAGGTCACGATCGTCGAGCGTGGCGCCGTTCTCGGGGGTCTCGCGGGCAGCTTTGAACGCGAGGGGCGGTCCTACCCGCTCGGCTATCACCACATCCTCCACCGGGACAAAACCCTCCTGTACTTCCTGGACCTGGTGGGGGCGATGCCGAGGGTGAAGTGGCGGCGGATCAACATGCTGTTTCGCGTGGGGGGAAGGCTCTACAACCTCGCCAGGCCCGCGGATTTCCTGGCCTTCCCGATGTCCCTTGCCGACAAAGCCCGCTTCGTCCTCATGATGGCGCGGGCGTTCGCCAAGAGCGACTGGTCCGACTGGCAGGACCGGAGTGCGGTCGACCTGCTCGACTCCTGGGCCGGCCCGGGGGTAAGGCGCGCTCTCTTCGAGCCCCTCACTCAGCTCAAGTTCCAACTCCCCTGTGAGGCGGTGAGCGGCGCCTGGCTGGGCGCGCGCCTCCATCATCGCGAGGGTTCGGCCGCGCTCGGATACATCCCCGACGCCAACTGGACCACCGTGCTGTGCGAAGGGGTCGCGCGGCTCGTGCGCGAGGCCGGCGTTCTCATCCGAACCGCGGCCGCGATTTCCGCGATCCACCGATCGACCGCGCGCGTGACGTCGGTCGAACTGGCCACGGGAGAGAACATCGAGGCGGACATCGTTCTCAGCACGATTCCCGCCGAGACCTACATCGGGATCGTCCCCGAGGACGCGACCCCCGAGATGGCCCGGATCCGCTACTCGGCTCTCGTCTCCGTGATCTGCGCGTCGAAGAAGCCGGTGTCACCAGACTTCTACTGGATGAACCTGGCGTCCCTTGACCGCGCGGCCTCCGGGATCTTCCTCCTGAACTCGTTGAATCCGACGATCGGCCAGCCGGGTGGTTCGGTGGTGAACTTCGTCACCCACATGAATCATCGAGGGAAACCGTTTTTCGCGAAGTCCGACTTCGAGTTGCTCGAGAGCTACCTCGAGGACTTCCGCCAGATCTTCGGGTTCGACCTTGATCCGTACTGGACCCATATCGCGAGGATTCCGATGTACTCGCCGGTCTTCACGACGGGTTACCGGAATCCTCCGTCGCGCTCCGTCACCTATCCGAATGTGTACTTTGCCGGCAACTACCGGACGTTCCCCTCGATCGTTTCCACCGGCACGGCTCTACGCTCCGGCCTCGACACCGCGAACGTCATCCTTCGCGATCACGGAAAAGGCCCCACGTCCTAAACGCAGATTGGGATTCGATTCTGACTATCGCGGCAGGCGTACGTCGGGATCGCCAAGCAGGGCCCACCCATGAAGGAAGTCCCGTTCCAGGGGGGACGCGGCGAGGAAAGCGGCCTTCGCTTCGCGCACGGCCTCGCCGAGGGTGAGGCCCTCGAGAAGCCTCGGGTACAGAAGAAGGTGCAGTTCGCGCTGCAGGGTGGGCCGCGACAGACCCGTGGGACCGAAGCTTGCGACCGCCCCGCCCGCCGGGGTCATGACCATGGCTTCGCTGACCGCCGGGCCGTAGAAGTAACGGTAGTCCGACGACACGCAGGCCCAGGTGAGGAGCAGCGTGCCCTGATTTGTGTTGGCGAAGTCCGCCGCGTCGTCCGCGCCGAAGATAGCCTCGTCGGCCCAGTGATCGGGCCCGCCGTGGCCGACGTAATTTGTGGTGGCCGCACCGAGATTCAGTCCGCCGAGAAGCGCGGCCCGGGCCCCTGAGGCGCCCGTGGCGACATCAGCGAACGTGCTCGAGCCGCCGAGAACAGACTCGATCAGTCGCCCTTCACTGCGGAACGGCATATCGTTCAGGCCCTGGTTGTCGACCGCGATGACGTGTCGGCCCGTGTTGGCGGCGAGAAGGGTCTCACCGTTCTTCACCTTCTGGACCATGATGTCGGCATCGGCCGCCGTGCGCACCGGGAAACGACCGATGGCGACATCGGGGGAGCCGTCACCGTTGCGGTCGGCGTAGAGGTTTTCCGAGATCACCCGTCCCGTGAAATCGTCGAAACCGATCGCTGAAGGCATGAAGACGCGCGCTCCGAGGCCGTAGTTGTCGGCGGGATCAAGCGTGTCGTCGCCGATCAGGAGGACCGTGTTCGAGCGCCGGGACTGCCGGATCAGCGCCTGGACCGCCGACGCGTCGGGAATGCCCGTGGTGAAGTGGTCATAGGCGCGCTCGACATCGACCACCACGGCGGCGCTGCCCCCACTTCGCTTGAGCGCGGCGATTTTCTCGGCCTGGGTCAGGAAGTCCGGATGGGTGACGATGAGATATTCCGCGCGGAACAGGCTGGGCAGATCCGCATCAAACGCGGAAATGCTCGCGATGGCCCCGGTGGCGGCCGGCAGCGAAATGCCGAGGTCCAGATAGTTGAGGTAGGCGTAGGCATTGGGATCGGTGGAGGTGTAGGTGAGCTTCAGCTGATTGCCGCTGGCCAGGAGGACCGAGGCCGGAACCGAACCTTGAAGCGTAGCGAGGCCCTGGCCCGTGAATTCGACCCGGCCGGCGAACGCCCCGTTGAGGGTCGCTTCGACCACGTGCGGGCTGTCCGTACGGCCGACCACGGTGATCTCGACCGGGACGCTTCCTCCCGCGGGAACGAAGCCTGGAAGGTCGAAGTCGCCCTGAGTGGGATCCCAGGTGGCGGGCCAGGGATCCCCTTCCACGAGCAGATCCCACAGCCACGGATCGGTGTCGCGCGGCGCTGCCTGGTAGTAGATCCAGTTCTTCTGAACTCTGTGGTAGCCCGGCGCGGTTGGTGTCTCGGACCGACTGAGCGGAGCCCGCAGCACCGGAGCGCCGCTCCACGTGATCACATACACGTTGCGGCCGGTGTGGTCGGTGGCCAGGTCTTTCGCGATGAAGCGGAGGCCCGCGGGCGTGCTGGTGAAGGGCGTCCGGATCCCGGCGCTCGAGACCTGAATCCGCTGGTTCTGAGAGACGAGCCTTTGGGGCATGCCCTGCGCGACCAGATCGCTCCAAGGCACGACAATTTCGCCGGGCTCGGCGATCTCGATCTTCACGCCGGTGCTCGCGGCGCGCGCGGTGCCGCGCAGGATCGGCCCACGTTTGTCGGCCTTGAAACGCCGCGCAGGCAGCGAGGAGCGGCTCGCCGCGCCCCGGGTATCGCGCGGCCCTGCGTTCATCTTCCGCTCGACGCGCTCGAACCTCTGGCTCAGCGTGTCATCGGCGATCTCGAAAGGACCCATGAGACGGCCGGAATCGGAGCCGAGTTCGACCTCCTCGATCCAGAGGAAGGGACCCGCGGCCCCCGCATCGACGCGGTACAGGATGGGCGTCATCGATTCGGGCCGAGGCGAGACTATGAGCGCGTCGTTGATCTTCGTCTTCACCGCGCGTCGCGAACCATCGGGCGCCGAGTAGAGGTTGAAGCCGCGGGTTCCGCGCTGCCAAGAGGTGGCGAACTCGACCACACCGCTGCCCGCACGGATGCCGGAAATCGTGGCGCGGGTGATCGCGACATCGCGAACGGAGCCCTGCGCCGGATGCGGGTCTTCAGTACTCGTGGCGGTGGCCACGTTCTGGATTGCGCCCGCAGCCGTGACGGTCACCTGGAAGGTCACGGTCATCGAAGCGCTCGGTGCCAGGACGAAGCCGTCGCCGGTGGCGACGAGGTTGGGCGCGGCGCCGCTCACGAGGTCGGGCCGGATTCCGGCCGGGATGTTGTCGATTCCGCAGGCGGCCTGAATCTGGATGTTGTCGAAGAAGGCGAACTCGCCAGCGTTGTTGAACCCGGCGCTTCGAAACCGTATCCGCGTGGCTGAAGAAATCTGAGCCAGGGGGATGGCCAGGGTCGCGGAGGGCACGTAAGCGGGGTCCGTCACCCCCCCGCCCCCGTTCGCGCCTGCGATCGTGGCCAGCAAGGTGTATGCGCCGACGCCATCGGCGTCCACCTCGACCAGGATGTCCTCGTTGTTGTCGAGACCCACGCGCCGGGACTCATAGGTCAGCGAAGCGCTGGTGCAACCCGCGAGATTGGTCTGACGTTCTATCGAGTCACCAGCCGTCCCGCCCCCGCCGTTGAACCGCAGGCTGTTGTCACCGAGGTCGGCGAATGCCTGCACGTTCCCTCCCACCGCGGTGCCTTCATCTCCGGTTTCCGTCCAGTTCGTAAGGAACGCGCGGGCGTTGTTTCCGTTGTAGGCGGCCGCGGTGAACTGGTCGAGGAAAGTCACCGTTCCCGTGGCGAGAGTGCTGTTCGCCACGTAGGTGGTTCCCGCAGGAACGGGGTCGTTCACGACTATCCCGGTCTGCGATGCCCCGGTGGGATTGCTCACGGTCAGGGTATAAGTAATGACATCGCCAATCTGCGGTCCATCGCCCGTGTCGCCTGGATTCGAGGAGGTCTTCACGAGCCTCAGGCTAGGAAGCTGGTCGGTGTCGCTCGCCCGCTCCTGCGGGTAAGCGAAGGGAGTGGGAGTCGAGGTGTCGGTGTAGTCGAGCGTGGCGTTGTTCACGACCGTCGTTCCGGCCGCCGGGTTGTTCACCAGGACGTTCACGATCGCGCTGCCCGAAGCGCCCGCGACCACGTTTTCGTTCACGGTACAGGTGACCACACCAAGGGCGAAGGAGCAGGTTCCGGTGAAGGGCGCCACCACCGACGCGCTGTCGAACGTGCTGTTGGTCGGGATGGTGTCGCGGATGACCACGTTCGCGGCCACCGCGCCGGTCGGGATCGAGTTGTTCGTGAACGTGATTGTGTATTGAAGGTAGCCGCCATGCTGGGCGGTGGTGACGCCGTCGGTCTTGGTCACCGTCGACCCGAGAGGCAGGGAGAAGAAGGCGCCGAGCGGGGTCGAGCCCTCCTGGATGAACTGGTTTCCCGGGCTGACGCAGGTTTCGATCCGCCAGTATCCGATCTGGTTGGCGGCGACCGGCACCGTGTTTCCCACCCTGACCGTCGAGGCGCTGTTGTTCCATACCCCGTTGGCGGAGACGGTCCCGGTGACCGACGGCCCATTCGGAGGGTGGTAGGTGACCGAAGTGTTCCCGTCCAGGTCGAAGTTGTGGAAGGTGGTGCTGCCTGGAGCCGCGATGTATTCGTACAGGGAAACACACGATGGATTCGGACCGTTGTGCTGGAAGGTCCCGTAGATCTGGGTGATCGCAAGGCCCGGGTCGCTCGCAGGAGGCGGCGCGTTGTTCGGGTCGGCGTCGTTGTCCGACCCGATCCGCAGGCGCCAGCCGTTGTCGTCGTCGCCCGAGGTCGCCGTCCGCAGGATGTAAGTCCCGCAGGCTACTGCCGCGGGGATGGTGTAGAAGCGGACGTAGTTGTCGGCGCTCGCGACGGGCAGGTAGGTGGTTTGAAGCAGAGACCCGACGGCTCCCGGAGCCGGCGTCGCAAACGGGGCGACCACGGTGCCCGCGGCGTAGATCTCGAAGACCGTATTGTTGGCGCCGCCCCGCAATTCATCCAGGGCCGATCCCGCGGTGTGCATCTCCGGGCTGAAGATGTCGACATGGATCGGCGTGGCCGCAGGCCAGGTGCAGGGAACGACGATGCCGTAGTAGTGGTTCCCCGCTCCGCCCCCGCCCGCGGTATCGGTGTACCAGTCGCCAATGCCGATGCCGGCGGTGGGACCGCTGGTCTGGAGGAAGAAGGGCGAGCCGGCAAGCGGAACGTCATAGGCCTCGGCCGCAGGCGTCGCCAGCACGGCCGCGAGTGCGAAGAGACCCATGGCGAAGCGCCCTCGTATGCCTCGGAAAAGGCAGGGGGCGGCGCGAAATTCTGAGGGCATGGGGAGACCATAGATCCGGGGATCGGGGCGACAGAAGCCGTGACCGCATCGAACGTGCGCCGGATCACACACGCCTCGGCGCGACGCGGGCTAGGAAAGACGCAGTTCGAACTTGATGGCCTGGATGCGGCTCTGGATCTCCCCGCGGTCCATATCGCGATACTTCTGGGGCAGAAGCTCCCGGCTCGTTGACTCCAGCACCGCGCACAGGATCTGCATCTCACGTTCGCGCGAGTTGCTGGGCGGGATGAAATCGGCGAACACCTTGGTGAGGTGCACGTGCGAAACCTCCGAGACCCCTTCGGATTCGGCTTCGAGGGTGGCGCGGACCAGAACGGCTTCGAGGTCGGATCCGGAGAGGCCCATGAGCGCTTTCTCGTCGGCAACCGCCGAGACGTCGGTGACCGAGGTCTTGATCCCCAGCTTCTTGAGCATCACCCGGTAGATCTCATCGTATTCGGCCGGAGTCTCGGGATAGAAGAGCGGCACGTGCTCCTCGGCGCGTCCCTGGCGTTTCAAGTCGATGGGAAGCAGATCGGGCCGGCAGGTGATGAGGAACCAGAGGATCTTCCCGCGGTTCCGGGTATCGCCCATGAAGGCGGCGATCTGCGCGAAAACGCGGTTCTGCGTGCCCGAGTCACCGCCGGAATCGCGGTTCCCGAGCGCCGCGTCGGCTTCGTCGATGATGACACCCACCGGGGTGAGGGAGGCAAGGATCTTGAGAATGCGCTCGAGATTGGCCTCGGTCGAACCCACCCACATCGACCGGAAGTTCTTGAGCTTCACGCAGGGGAAGCCGATCTCGTTCGAAAAACACTCGACGAGGAAGGTCTTGGCGCTTCCGACCGGGCCGCAGATGAGATAACCCATCGGCACCGCGGCGGGGTTGCCTCGGGCGATGGCCCGGGCGGCGCGGCGGAGTCGCTCTTTCACCGCGGGCATGCCCGCCACCATCGAGAGGTCGTATTTGGGCTCGACGTATTCGAGGAGGCCCAGGCCCTCGGTCTCGATGACTTCCTTCTTGGTACGCCTGACCTCGTCGCGCGTGATCTTCGCTCCTGCGGCATCCGCGCCGTCGAGGATCTGGCCGAGCTGGACTCGCGTCATTCCCGCGGTCAGTTCGGCGAGACGCGCGGGTTCGAGTTCACACATCTTCGTGTACCACTCGGCGGGGCGGACGGCCTCGAGGTACTCGACCCGGCCCCGCTGATCGGGACGCACGATCTCTACCTCGCGCGCGGCGTTGGCACGAAGCAGCTTCGGGTCAATTTCCGCCAGCGTCTCGGTGACGAGAACCACGACGATGTTCTTCGCGAGCAAGGTCGGATCCTGCGACCACTTCCGCAGGTAGACGAGCACCGCGCGGTCTTCCGGAGTGCGATACGACGCGTCGCCCGCGGGCACCACGGTGTCCGCGAATGGGAGCATGAGCACGACCGGACGGGGGGGCAAGGCCATTGCGCATTGCCGGAAGTAGGAATCGAGGAGCGCGAAGGCCTGCCCGGGGTCGCGGGGCAGCGCCTGCGCGTAGGAAGTGCCGTGCACCGAGTCGTAACTCTTGAGCTTCTCCTGGAAATGGCCGCGCGCCTCGGGTAAGGAGAAGCCGAGACCCTCCGCCCGGTTGTACGTGATGAGAGCCGGCCAGCCCGTAAAAAGTTCGTGCTGCAAGAAGGCCTCGAGGGAAAAGAAACGCAGGCCCGATGACGAGCGCACGGGAACCAGGTCCGCGACCGTGCCGTGGATCAGAAACATGTTCGCCTGCTTGGCTCGAACCGCCCTTACGAGCTCGGCCGCCCAGCCCGGCAGTGTCTCGATGAAGGAATTTGTGGGAACGCTGTTGCTCATCTCGAACGTTCTCCTCGTCTCGGGGGTCTCAGGGTCTCCGGCCGGTTCGGCTGCTGGCTTCGGCCGCTCCGATTGCCGATCAGCGGCTGAAGTTCATCGGGAGTGTCCATCAGCGGTCGGCCCACCTCATCCGAAACCGCCGGGATACCCCCGAGTTCGGGCATCGAGCCGAGGAGTTGTTCCATCTCCTGCACGCTCGCCGCGTCCTGATCGGCCTGGGAGAGCAGGTCGCCCATCTCCTGCGAGAAGGCCAGGGCGTCGGTGGCGGCGAGCGACTTCTGGAGCAGGAGCTGGAAGAGCGATTCGAGCGAATCGAGTTCCGCGAGCAGCGCCTCGCGGTTCGCGATATTGCGGTCGACCGCGGCGAGAAGCTTCTCCTTGATCTCGAGGTTCTGCTTCCAGGCTTCCGCGACGCGCGGGGCCAGGCCCTCGGCGGCAAGCGCCGCTTTGAGCTTCCCGGTCTCGGCCTTGACCTTGTCGGAATCGAAGGCGCGGATCATCGAGTCGTATTTCCGAACGAGCCACAATCGCCTCAGGCAGGTGGCGAGAATGGCCTCGAACTTGTCGTGGTATTCGGCGAGGATGCTCTGGCTCGCGGTGGTGAGGCCCTGGTAATTACCCTGGATCTGCCGGCAGAGTTTCTTGAGGCCGTCGTACCGCAACTTCTGGTCGGGATGGAGCTGGTCGTACCGCTCGTTCTGCGAGAGACTCTCGCTCTGCCTCGCCGCGTACTTCTTCTCGATCTCCAGCCGCTTCTTCAGCCGTTCGAACATGAACGGCATCACCATGAACTCGGCGCCGAGCAGGACCAGAAACGGCAGGGGGGAGATGGTGGCGACCGCGAGGGCGGACGCCGCCGCCACCAGGATCACCTGGTACTGGTTGGCGAGGGCTCGCTTGAGGACCGGGTGCTTCTCGAGCACTGAGGAGCTTTACGAACCTGCCTGCGGTGTCTTGTGCGGCTGCGCGGGCGCGGCTTCGGGGAAGGGAGCTGCCACCGCCACCGCGTCCGGCTTCTTGAGGCCCATCTCCACCTCGAACTCGGAGAGGATGCCGTCGGCCTGGATCTGCCGGGCCTTGCGCTCCATCTTGATGCGCTCCACGTCGAGGCCGCCGGTCGCGATCTCCACCGAGGCCTTGCTCTCCGCCACCTTCTGCTTGATCTCCTCGAGGTACTTTTCGGTGGTGGCCCCGGTGCCGTAGGTGTCGAGTTCGGCGAGAGCGCTCGCCGCGCTCTTCATGACTTCGGCCTTCTTCGATTCGTGAATGGCGCGCCGCGAGTGCTCGATCTTCGTCTTCAGCTTGGTCTTGATGTCGTCGACCGTGAGCTGGGCGTTCTCGAAGGCGTTCGATGCGGCCATGTGCTGTTCCCGGCTTGCCGTGAGTTCCATGCGAATCTGCTGGAGGGTCGAGGCGTCGTCCTGGGCGATCCGGCGGGCCTCCGGGCTTCCCTCCTTGAGGGCAGCCTGGATGGAGGCGACGATCTGCTTCTCTTTGCGCTCGAGTTCATCCTTCTCCTGCTCCAGACGGATCACGGTCGCGCGGGTGGTGACGAGAATCTGGTTCAGCCTTGGGAGAGTGTTGCGCATTTCCTCGATCGATTCCTGGAGCATCACCTCCGGGTCTTCGCCGAAGGAGATGAAGAAGCCGATCCACGATTTGATGAGTCTGCCGAGCCGACCGAACATGGGTTTAAGTCTCCTGGGTTTCGCGGGGTGAACGTTGGTGCGACGGCCTTTTGCGGGCCTTAGGTGGTGGGGGGCGCGTCCTTGGTTTCGTGGGACGAGTTACCGACCGAAACGGGGTTCTTTTCGACGAAGGGTCCCACGGCCTCGAAGAGTTTCTGCTCCTCGATCCGCTTCCGGGCCTGCCACGAGGCGAACCGTTCCTGTTCCTTCGCGATGGCCTCGAGATTCGACTGGATCTTTTCGCGGTTCGTGCGCGCGAGCTCGTCGATGCCGGCCTGCAGAGCGGCGTTCTCCTTTTCGCGATCGGCGTTGCGCGCATCGAGCTTCATCCTGAGGAATCCCTCGAACCCGTCAAGCGCGGTGTCGCGCGCGAGGGCGTCCTCGATGACGTCTTCGATCGGTACCGGGCCCGCCGGGTTCATGCGAAGGAAGCCCGAGAGGGCCGCGGCCTTGGCCTTGGAATCGAGGGCCGCGAAGTCCGGCGAGGAGAGAATCTCGAGCACCTTGTAGGCGGTGAAGCCGTGGGCCGGATCCTTGACCCCGGACGCCTTGTAGATCGAGGGGAAGTCGGGGATGTCCTGGTTCCCGGAGAGAGACTGCTCATCGAGCCGCGCCGGCGGGACGCGATGGATGATGTCCTTCATGGAAGGCGGAGGGGCCGAAGGAGGTCTCCTCGGGGCGGTCGAGGAAGGCACGGCCCGGACCGCGGAGACATCGGCCGCGTCGGGCGGCTCGTCCGACTCGACGAGCTTCATCTTTTCGAGAATGCCTTTAAGACCCATGAAACAAGCGTAGGCGTGGGGGAGGCATGGAGTCAAGGAGGAGGGGGTGTGCCCTACTCGCGCCGCGCCGCCTTCCATTCCTCGAGCTCTTCGAGCGACTTCGGCCAGTCGTTACGGAGCAGGCGGGAGAGACCGCGATCGGCGAGGAGTTTTCCCCCGGTCTGGCAGGTCGGGCAGTAGTTGCACTCGTTGTCCGCGTAGGCGATACGCTGGACAGGCGTCGCGCAGACCGGGCAGGGCTGTTTTGCTTTCCCGTGAACCGCCATGTCGGCGTGGAACGCGGTCACCTTTTCGGGGAATTTCTCTCTCCACTGGGCGCGGAGGCGTTCGCTCCATTCGATAAGCGTCACCCGCGTGGCCGCGTGGAGCCTTTCGATCTCTTCGTCGCTCAGTCGGGTCGTCCAGACGAGGGGCGACATCTTCGCGCGGTGGAGGATCTCGTCCGAGTAGGCGTTGCCGATTCCCGCGAACAGCCGCGGATCGGTCAAAGACCTCTTTACGGTGTGGTTCTCGATCAGTAGACGCGCCCGAAAGTCGGCGAGCGAGGAGGTGAGCGGCTCGATTCCGCCGGGGTCGTGCGCGCGCACTCCCTCGCGACCGCGAACCACGAAAAGGGACGCGCGTTTCCTGGTCGAGGCTTCGGTGAGGAAGAGCGACCCATGGTCGAAGTCGAGGGCAAGGTGATCGGTGCGCCGCGAGACCGCGGCCCCCCGCTTCCGCCAGTGGAACCGGCCCGCGATCATGAGGTGAATCACGAGGAAGAGGTCTTCGTCGAAGCCCAGGACGATCCGCTTGGCGACGCGCTCCACCAAGACCACGCGCTTTCCGGTCACGGCCGACACCGGGGGATCCCACGTCCGCACCAGGAACGGAGTTGCGAGTCGGATCGATTCGACCGCCCGCCCCAGGATGAAGCGCTCGAGCGCCTCTACGTAGGCGGTCAGATCGGGCAGTTCGGGCACGCCGCTATTTTGAGCCAGGTTCGCACCGCGGGTTTCGAGCTAACGTCTTCCCCGCGATGAGCGGGGTACTCAAATGGCTGGCCGTCCTCTACGTCGCCCTGCTGCCCTTTGGCCGATCGGGTCTGCCGCTCCACGCTCAGTATGGCGATCTGGTTTTCCCCGTCCTTGTCCTTGCCGCCGCCGGGCTTTGCGGAGGCCTGGTGAGCCGCGCGGACTGGCCACTCGCGCTGTACCTTCTGGTGACGGCTATGACCGCGGCGGTGTCGCCGGAGCCCATGACCGGCGTCGCGCACCTCGCCAAGCAGTTCTATGTCGCGGCCATCTTCGTGGTGTTCCGCAGACTCGCGGCCGAAGCGGACCTTACCGAGCGGCTCGAAAAGACATATGTGCGGGCCGTCGCCGCCCTGACCACGCTTTCGATCCTCGCGGTTTTCGTCGGTGGCTTCAAGGGAGGTCCGGGGCGGACCTTCGGGGAGGTTCAGGTTCTCCCGGTGCTCGGAGAGGTCAGGCGACTGCGCGGACTTTTCGAAGCGCCGGAGTTTCTCGGGAACGCGCTCCTCGTGGCTTTTCTGCTTGCCCTGGCCTGGCGCGGCCGCGTCCTGTCCGGAAAACGCGCCGCATGGACGGCCATCGCCGTGCTGCTTGCGGCGGGGGAGTTTCTGACCTACTCCAGGAGCATCGCGGGCTTCGGCGTCGCCACGGTGCTCTTTGTGTCGCCCGGAATCCGTTCTCGCGGCCTTCGCGTGTCGGCGTGGATCGTGGCCCTCGCCGTGGTCCTGATCGTGAATGTCGCATCGGTGATCGGTCCAGCCCCCAAAGGCACGGCGACCCACTACGAAGTGGGTTCGGTTTCCTTCGATCTTCTGGGCGTGAAGGTCGAAGGAAGGCTTATGAGCTATGCCGCTCTCAAGCAGATCGCCTGGTCGGCGTTTCTCGATCATCCGGTGAGCGGCATCGGGCCCGGTCGCTTTCCCACGGAGACCGAGCGCGCCTTTGCCGAGGGCCGGACTACCAGCCGCTACCGAAGCGTACCGCCCCACTCCGATCTGTCTGGGCGACTGGCGGAGACCGGCGTCCCTGGGGGCGTCTCTCTGGTCGTCCTCTGGCTGGCCTGGCTTCGTGCCCTTCGGCCGGGCCTGGCTTTGGGGACACCCTCGCAGCGCGCGGCCGCCGCCGCGGTGATCGGGATTCTGGTGAATTCCCTGAACGCCGACGTGATGAACTTCAGGTTCCTCTGGCTGGCCCTCGCCTGGGCGACGTTCGCTCAGGCCCGGCCCGATGCGGCGCAGGGTCTGGTTCCTGGAGCACCGGCAACGGTCTCAACCTCTACGAGGCGGTTGCGGGCTCCTGCTGCATGATCTCCCACTGGCTCATCAGGTCGTTCACTTCCCACATCAGGGCCTCGCGATCCTTCGCGGCCTTCTCGGCGCGCCCACGATCGTCGAAGAAGCCGGGCTCGGTCATGCCCTTCTCGATCTCGCCCACCGCCGCCTCCTTCTCCGCAATCCGCTTCTCGATTTCGTCGAGGCGCTGCTTGCGCTTCTTCTCGGCGCGGTCCGCGGCGATGCGGCCCTGGCGTTCGGCCTCGGCGGCCGCCTTCGGATCCTGGGCCTCGGGCTTCCGCAGCCGCGGGGCGAGGGGATTCGCGGCGGGCGTCGCGGCGGCCGGTCGCTTCTCCGGCATCGGGGCGGGCGGCGGTTTCTGGGGCAGTCCCGGCGAGGCGACCACGGCCTTCACCACCGCGGTCTTTACCTCAGTGAGGCTCGGGGCCTTGGGCCTGGCCGGCGCCCTGGTACCAACCTCCCCTGCCTCGACCCGCTTCCTCCAGTCGAGGAAGTCCTCGTAGCCGCCCGGGTACATCGTGGCCTTCGTGTCGCCGACATCGATGACCTTCATGGCGAGGCGATCGACGAAATGGCGGTCGTGCGAGACGAAGACGATCGTGCCGGTGTACGCAGCGAGCGCCTCGAGCAGGATGTCCTTCGAGTCGATGTCGAGGTGGTTCGTGGGCTCGTCGAGGAGAAGGAGGTTGCTCGCCTTGAGCAGCATCTTCGCGAGGGCCAGGCGGTTGCGTTCGCCGCCGGAAAGCACCCCGACCTTCTTGTAGACGTCGTCGCCTGAGAAGAGGAAGCCGCCGAGGATCGAACGGATCATCGGGACCATGGTGGTGGGGCTCGTGCCCGCCATCTCTTCATAGACCGTCTGGGCGCCGGTGAGGACGTCCGCCTGGTTCTGCGCGAAGTAGTCCATAACGACCTGGTGGCCGAGCGTCACCGTCCCGCTCGTGGGCTGGTCGGTGCCGGCGAGCACGCGCATCAGCGTGGATTTGCCTGCGCCATTCGGGCCGACCAGGGCGATCCGATCGCCGCGCTCGACGGTGAGATTGACCTTGTCGAGAATGACGTTCGCGCCGTAGGCGCGGTGAAGGTCCTTCACTTCGAGAACCACGCGGCCGGCCTTGGGTGCCTCGGGGAAATGGAAATGGATCTTCGCGCGCTGCGCCGGAATCTCGATGCGCTCGACCTTGTCGAGCTGCTTGATCCGGCTCTGCACCTGGCGGGCCTTGGTCGCCTGATACCGGAAGCGATTGATGAAAGCCTCGGTCTTCTCGATCTCTTCGGACTGGCGGCGGTGGGACTCGAGCAGATTCTCGAGGTTCGCCTGATAGTCGACGAGGTACTTCGAGTAGTTGCCGTGATAGTCGGTGAGCGTCCGCAACTCGACCTGGGTGATGCGCTTCACCACCGCGTCTAGAAAGAAGCGGTCGTGGGAGACGAGCACCACCGAGCCCTCGTAGTCGTGCAGGTACTCCTCGAGCCAGTTGCAGGCCGGGAGGTCGAGATGGTTCGTGGGCTCGTCCATCAGGAGGAGGTTCGGACGCTGGAGCAGGAGCTTCGAGAGGGCTATGCGCATCTGCCAGCCGCCCGAGAACTCCTCGCACAATCTCTCGTTCTCGGTGGGTTTGAAGCCGAGACCGCGCAGGACGTTCGCGATGCGAATATCCATCTCGAAGCCGCCCCTCTGCTTGAACTGCTCCATCACCTCGGCGTAGCGGTCGAGCAGGGCGAGATGCTCTTCCTCGGTGGTGCCGGGTTCCTCGTGTTCGAGAGTGGCCTCGATCCGGGTCTGCTCCTCTTTAAGCGCCAGGAGCGGCGCGAAGGCCAGCGAGACCTCGGCGTGCAGCGTCCGGCCGTTATGGGAGATGCCGTCCTGGGGAAGGTACCCGATGGTCAGATCGGAAGCCATGCGAACCTGGCCGGAGTCGCACTCCTCGGTTCCCGCGAGGATCTTGAGCAGCGTCGATTTGCCGGCGCCATTCGGGCCGCAAAGACCAATGCGGTCGTTCTTCCTGACGTGCCAGTTCACGTTCTCCCAGAGAACGCGCGCGCCGTAGCGCTTGGACAAACCTTCGACGTGGATCATTTGTTGAGGAGTTTTCCGGGCCTTGAACCAAACGCCTGGCCCCTCCGCAAGTGGCGAAGGAAACGGGGTTTGGATGGGGAATCGCGCCCGGCCCCTGGAACCGCTCACTGGCCGCAGTTTCAGGAAGGGGCGAACCCTTGGAAGTGCTGATTATAGTCGGGCCGAAGCGGTTGCCGCCTACTCACTACGACTGGTTGTCGTAGTTGTCTCCAGCACACCCAAGATATCGATGCGCGAATCAATAGGCATCGTGCCCCCTTGATCCTTCGACCTGCGTACAGTCCGTCCTGCGCGAAGGATGTAGCCGCCCCTACAGCCTTCGCGCATTTGCTTTTTGCCTGGTTGAACGAAGCGCAAAAATCACCCCGAGGAGTAGTTGAAGGACCTCGAGCGCGCCAGATCCGAACCGAAGAGCCCGAATATCGGGGATATTCGGGCTACTGAGCGAAGACGTCCAGACGGGATGCAGCGTTCCTCGAATGCCGGCCGACGTTCACCACGGGCGGCAAGCGCGGTCGGGCTTCAGGACGACGAGGATGTCGGAGACGGTGTGCGGCATCGGATCCGGGGACGAAGCTGATCGAACGACACTGGCGTCGAGGAGGTTACCCAAGGGCCTTCCCCGCAAAGAGCGAGGCGGACTCGACGCAGTGGCGCCACGACCTGATCCAAACCTTCGTGGAACGCGACGCCCCGCTTCTTGGCGTTTCGATCCCGCCTTCTGCGCTGCTCCGGTTCTGGACCATGGTTGCCCACTGGCATGGCAGCATCTGGAATTCCGCGGACCCGGCGCGTTCGCTCGGCACGAGTGAATCCACAGTCCGGAGGTATCTCGACTTCATGACCGGCGCGCTCATGCTGCGGCAGCTCCAGCCGTGGCACGAGAATCTGGCGAAGCGACAGGTGAAAGCTCCCAGGGTCTATCTCCGCGACTCCGGCCTTCTCCACGAATTGCTTGGCATCCGCTCCGACCGGGACCTGTGGAGTCATCCCAAAACGGGCGCCTCCTGGGAGGGCTACGCGCTCGAGGAAACCCTCAAGGCGCTGAATCCAGATCAGGCCTACTTCTGGGCCACGCACCAGGGCGCCGAGCTGGATCTGCTCATCTTCAAGAACGGGAAGCGGTACGGAGTGGAGTTCAAGCGGAGCGACGCCCCCCGGCCTGACCCCATCCATGCGCATTGCCATGAACGACCTGAAGTTCAAGGCGATGGTCGTGCTCTGCCCCGCATCAAAGCCGTATGACCTCGCGCCCGGCATCAAGGTCCGCTCCCTCGACACGGTGGTCCTTGGCATGGATCTTTTCCGGTAGTTCGCGACCGAGTTGGACGGCTCGCCCTCAGCTGCTTCGACGAGTTCCCATCTCCCGGCGGACGTCCTTCTCGATATCCCGGGCTTTGATCGCTTCCCGTTTGTCGTGCGACTTCCGTCCGCGGGCCAGACCGATCTCGAACTTCACCAGCCCGCCCTTGAAATAGGCCTTGAGAGGAATCAGGGTCAGCCCCTTCTCGGTCACCTTGCTGCCGATCTTCAGGATGTCCTTCTTCCGCATCAGCAGCTTCCGTTGCCGCTCCTCGGAATGGTTCGCTCGATTTCCGTGGGAGTAGGGAGCGACCGAGGCGCCGGAGAGGAACAGTTCGCCATTGCGAAACTCAACGTACGAGTCGCGGAACTGAAAGCCGTTCTCGCGGAACGCCTTCACTTCCGTTCCGCGCAGGGCGATGCCCACCTCGTGTTTTTCGAGAATGTCGAATTCGTGCTGCGCCTTGCGGTTGGTGGCGAGAATGCGGATCTCATCGCCGTCCTGGCGCTTGGCGGGGGCGGTCATGACGACATGATGATAAGCGGTCGAATAGACTCCCTCCCGAGGTCAATCAAGAGTGGACACACCAATACCCCCGAAGAAGAACCTGGGTCGCAACGACCCGTGTCATTGCGGGTCCTTGAAGAAGTACAAGCAGTGTCACCTGGACAAGGACGAGCAGGCCGCGCGTGAGGCCCGGGCCAAGGCGACGGCCGAGGCGGAAAAGAACGCTCCTCCGCCAGAACCTGGCAAGGATGGCGACAAGGCCGCGCAAAAGTCGCACGACAAACCGAACTTCCATGAGCAGCGTGGGCGTGGCGGCGCCAACACCAAGGGCTTCCAGCGGGCCTCCTCCGTGCGCAAGGTGGGCGGCGGCAGCTAGCGGGTGATCTGCGCCCTGACGCTTGCGGCTTTCCTGGTCGCGGCGCAACCCAACGTAGACGCCCGCGCGGTCAAGAAGGCGCAGGCCGTTCGTGTGCCGAACGGTTCGTTGCACCTCGATGGCAGGTCGGATGAAGCCCACTGGGCCGACGTCAGGCCGATCGTGGACTTCGTCCAGAAGGAACCGGTTTTCGGCGTGCCGCCCCGGGAGGCCATGGAACTTCGCTTCGCCTACGACGACCACGCGCTCTGGGTCGCCGCGCGGATGGAGGTCAAGGACCGCGAGATTCAGGCTCCCCTCACCAGGCGCGACAGCACCTTCAAGTCGGAACACCTCTGGATCTCGCTCGACACCTATCACGACAAGCGGACGGCGTATTCGTTCGGGGTCAGCGCGTCCGGCGTGCGCTTCGACTTCCTGCACCGCTCGGACCGCGAAGGGGACCGCGATTCGGGCTACGACCCGGTGTGGCAGGCGAGGACCGAGCGGAACGAAAACGGGTGGACCGCGGAGTTCAAGATCCCGTTCTCACAGCTGCGGTTCAACGCGGAGGACACGCAGGTCTGGGGCCTCAATGTCGATCGTTGGATTCCCTCCAGGAATGAAGACGTGTTCTGGATTCCGATCCCCAAAGACGAAACCGGCTGGTCGTCGCGCATGGGGGAACTCCACGGGATCAGCGGGATCAAACCCAGCCGGCGCGTGGAGTTGATGCCCTACGTCGCGGCCACGGGGGTGGCGGGCGAGGATGAGGGGACTCCGTTTCGAGACGGCTGGAATCAGCGCTCGCGGATCGGCCTCGACTTTAAGATGGGCCTCGGCCCGAATCTCACCCTCGAATCGACGATTCATCCCGACTTCGGCCAGGTCGAAGCCGATCCCGCCGAGGTGAATCTGTCGGCGTTCGAGACCTTTTTCTCGGAGAAGCGGCCGTTCTTCACCGAGGGCGCGTCCATCTTCAACGGAGTGGGGGGCTACTTCTACTCGCGCCGTATCGGGGGAGCGCCCCGCGGCGATGCGGAAGGGGACGCGGTCGAGTATCCGCGAAGCTCGGAGATCGTGGCCGCCGCAAAACTCTCGGGACGTCTCGCCTCGGGGCTCACCGTGGGCAGTCTCTTCGCGGTTACCACGGACGAGGACGCCCGCATCTTCAACGCGAGGACACGCCGGGTCAGCGAGGTAAACGTGGGTCCGCGAACCACCTACGGCGTCCTAAGCCTGAAGCAGGAACTCGGACAAAACGGCTCCGGGCTTGGCTTCTTCGTCTCGGGAGTCGCCCGCGACTTTGATCGTATGAGCCCGCTGGCGGGGCTCTACAACCGCAACGCGTTCACGACCGCACTCGACTTCACCCATCGTTTCGCCAACCGGAGGTACGTGCTGAGCGGCAATGCCGGATACACGCGAGTGGCGGGGGAAGCCGCCAACATCGAACGTCTCCAACGTTCGAGTGCGAGGTATTTCCAAAGACCCGACGCCACGCACGTGCGCCTCGACCCGACCCGCCGCAGCCTCGAGGGAGGCTCCGGAGGCCTGAGCTTCGCCAAGGCCGAGGGAAACGTCACCTTCGAGGTGACCACCGGATTCGAAACGCCCGGGACCGAGCGCAACGATATCGGGTCCCTCCAGTCGGCCGACGGGCGCTTCATCTTCGCTTCGGCTCGGTACCGCCAGCCCAAGCCAGGCTTCTTCTATCAGTGGTCGACTGGCCTCTCCATCAATGCCGAGGAGAACCACGCGGGCGAACTCCAGCACCGGGAGATAGAGGCGCGGTTTGACACCACCTGGCGCAACTTCTGGGAGACCTCGATCGAGGTCGAGCTGTCCGGGGCCGCGCAGGACCAGCGGCTCACGCGCGGAGGTCCGAGCATGGGGAAGGCGCGCGCGTGGAGCATCGATCTTGAAGGGGGCAACCGATTCCAGAGCCCGAAGCGCATCTACCTGGCTCTGCAGGTCGCGGGCGATGAGGACGGCGGATCCGAGCGGGAGGTGAGCGGATCCCTCTTCCTTCAGGCGAGCCCGCGCCTCGCCCTGCAGCTCAACCCTGAATACTCGGTCTCCACGACCGCACGACAATACGTCGATACCCTCGAGGGCGGCAGGCCCGCGACCTACGGCCGGCGCTACGTCTTTGCGACCGTCGACCAGCGCACCCTGCTCACGCAGTTCCGCGCGAGCCTGGTCCTCAAGCCCGATCTCACTCTCGATGTCTACGCCGAACCTTTCGCGGCGAGCGGCCGCTACCGCGACCATGGTGAGCTTCTGGTCCCGCGGGGCCGCGTCCTTCGAAGATATGGCGAGGAGGGCACCCAGATGGCCTTGAACCCGGATGGGACGCGGACCGTTCGCGACGGCGGCTCGGTCTTCACGATCGAGGACAACGACTTCCGCGAACTCTCGTTCCGCAGCAACGTGGTGCTCCGCTTCGAGTACCGGCCGGGCAGCACGTTCTACGCGGTGTGGCAGCAGGACCGGTCGAATTCGGTCCGCTATGCCCGGGCCGGTTTCTCGGATCTTGTCGACTCTCTCTCCGCCCGAGGCGACAACATCTTCGCCCTCAAGGCGAGTTTCTTCTGGGGCGGGAAGTAGGGCGCACTGGCCGACAACAAGACCAAGGCGGCTCCGCTACGATCTTCGCCACATGAAGAAACTCGCCCTGCTGCTCCTCGTCTTCGGCTCCGCCTGCGGCAGCCCTGAATCGGATTGCACACGTGACGACATGTGCGCGCGTGGTTCGGTCTGCGCCACGGGGAAATGTGAACTCCTCGCCTGCACTCTCGAGTTCGCGCCGGTCTGCGGCTCGGACGGCGTCACCTACTCGAACGCGTGCATGGCGAGGGGCGCGCACGTCACGGTGGCGCGCCAGGGAAGCTGCTCGTAGAAGCAAGCCCCTCTCCTTCGGGTGAGGGAGCCGGGAGATTACTGCCTCGGCCGGGTCCCCGGTATCCTCCGGCTCCAATGTTTCGTCGCGACCCGTGTCTCCAGGGAGAGGCTTCGTCTTGAAGAGCGGACTCAGGCAGAAGCGCGTCAGCGAGCCCCATCCCATCACGGTGGACGGGATCGATCTGATCTGGGAGAAGCGGCATCCCATTCACCTCGACTGGCGCAAGGAACTGAAGGGCCTTTCGGTCTCGGTCTGGGTGCGGCCGGGGAAAACCAAGGAACTGATCCTCGATGTTCTCTTCGAGGTCTTCGAGATCGACCGCCTTCCGAACCCCGACCGCTGGAACGCGTTGCTCGGCCGCGCGATTCGCTCCGCCATGGAGGCGGGCTGGAACCCGCACTCGCGCGGTGCGGCGTTCCGCCACACGCCCGCGAAAACCTAGCAGGGTGCTGAAAAAGGTCAGCACCCTGCGTATCCCGGCGAAGGCCCAGGATCCACTGACCGATATCTGGGCGATGAGCTCCGAGGGCCTCAAGGGTCGTAGTGTCCTCCTCCTCTTCTTGACCGACGACCGGTCCGCGCCTAACCTCCCCCCAACCAAACCGAGGCGGCTGCGTCCCGCGCCCCCTCTCATTGAGGAGAGATCTCAAAATGAGTTTCAGGCTACGGCGGTCCGCCTTCCTTCTGGCGGCGGCATTCACTCTCGGTGTCTCCACCACCCACGCTCAGACGGTGAGCGGCACGGTGGAGGGCACGCTTCAAGACTCGCAGGGCGGACGGCTGCCCGGCGCCAACATCGAACTGCGCAGCACGGAAACCGGACAGGTCCGGACCTCGGTTACGAACGGCCAGGGCTTCTTCCAGATGCCCTTCGTGCCCATCGGCCGGTATCGCGTTTCAACCGACCTCTCCGGGTTCGGCCGCAAGATCAATGAGATCGAGGTGCGACTCAACAGCAGCACGGTCGTGAACTTCACCCTCACTCCCGCGGTCGCCGAGGAGGTGGTGGTCACCGCGGACGCGCCGCGCATCAACACCACGTCGGGCACGATTCAAAGCTCGCTCACCTCCGACCAGATCATGGAAAAGCCCACGGCCATGAATCTCAACAACGTGAACCAGTTCCTCTCCCTGGCCGAGACCTTTGCGGGCTTCAACGAGAACCCGACGTCGGGCCAGAACAATCCCTCCTCCTCCTCGGGTTCGTCGATCAACTTCTCCGGCACGGGAACGCGCGGAGCCACATTTCAGATCAACGGCGTCAACAACGACGACTACTCCGAGAACCAGAACCGGCAGGGCGTGCCTCTCGCCACGATCAAGGAGTTCCAGGTGGTTTCAAACTCGTACTCCGCCGAGTTCGGCCGCGGCTACGGCGCGGTGGTGCTGGTCCAGACCAAGCAGGGCACGAACAAGGTAAAGGGTGAGGCCTATTTCTCCCGCCGCGACAACGACTGGAACGAACGCAGTTTCTTCGCCCCTTTTCCAGCCGCGAAGCCCATCAACTCCCGCAACGTCTTTGGCGCGGTCCTCGGGGGGCCGCTCAAGAAGGACAAACTCTTCGCCTTCCTCTCGATCGAGCGCGCGCGCGAGTCGGGCGAGGGTACCTACACCCGTGACCTCATCACCGCGGCCGACAAGGCCCTGCCGCGCCTCACCCGCGGCAACGACAACCCCGCCAATCGCGCCTTCATCGACTCGGTGATCGCGCGCTTCGGCAGCTTGACCCCGAATGATCCCTTGAACCGCTCCAACCGGACCTTCGTCGGCGTCCAGGATTTCGACCGGCCGGTGCGCGATTACAGCGCGCGCCTCGACTACAACATGTCTGAGCGCGATCACGTCACCGCGCGCTTCCAGTTTTCCAAGCAGCTGTTCACCGCCGACGACATCGTGATCGGCGAAGCCACCCAGCAGCGCAACAACCAGAAGAACTTCGGGATGACCTGGACCCGAACCTTCTCGCCCCGGGCCACCGGAGAGTTCCGCTACGGCCTCGGGATCCGCGACACCAACGTCGAGATCAAGGCCGGCAACACCACCCCGATCATTCGTTTCACGGGCTCACCGGTTTCGGGCTCGATCATCGGCAACGCCGGGACCTTCCCGATCCTGCGTGATCAGCTCGACCATCAGTTCGTCTACAACTTCACCACCCTGATCGGGAACCGCCACGCCCTCAAGATGGGCACCGACGTCCGCATCTCCAAGCTCGATGACGTCTCCCAGAGTTTCAATCGAGGCTTCTGGAACTTCACCAACAACTGCGGCGGCACCTTGTACTCCTCCGCCTACGCGGCCTTCTTCGATGGCTGCGTCACCACCTACCAGAAGGCCTACGGCCCGGACTTCCTCGAGAACCGGATCAAGGAGTACAACTTCTACCTCCAGGATGATTTCAAGGTCCGTCCGAACCTCACCCTCAATCTCGGTGTGCGTTATGAGATCGCGGGTGCACCCACCGAGGCCCAGAACCGGATCACCTACGGGTACAAGACCGACAAGAACAACATCGAGCCACGCGTCGGCTTCGCATGGACGCCGAACAAGGACGGCGGCGTCATCGGCAGGCTCTTCGGCGGCCCCGGAAATGGCTCCCTGCGCGGCGGTTACGGCATCTACCACGGCCGCCTGTTCCAGTCGATCTTCTCGCAGGGGGGCGCTTCGGTCCGCACCAACCCGCCAAACGCCGCGTCTTTGGCCTTCACCGGTTCGACCAACCTCGCCGACCCCTCGAACGGCTTCGTTTTCCAGCCGGGGGGCGCGCAGACCGCCCGGGTGACGCTCACCGAGATCGATCCGAATCTGCGGATGCCCTACACCCACCAGTGGAACCTGACCCTCGAGCGCAAGATCCCCTGGAACTCGTCGTTGCGCTTGAGCTACACCGGGACCCGCGGCAGGGACATGCTTCGGTACTCGCTCTCAAACCTCCCGGTGGCGCCCGGCGCGCCCGGTTCTACCTATGTCGTGGCCTCGAACTTCCTCTGCGCCGGCACCGGCACCACGGGTGTGGCCACGAACGCGACCTGCCCCATCGCCGTCCCCATCGCCGCGAACGAGATCTCGGCCCGCGTGCCGAGGACGAATGATCGGCGGCCCGACGCGCGGTACAACACCAACACCGTGGTCTCGAACAACGCGCGGTCCTGGTATGACGGCGTTCAGCTCGAGTGGATCAAGCGGTTCAGCTCCGGCCTCGATTTCCAGATGAACTACACGCGGTCGGTGGCCGAGGACACCACGTCCGAGGCGACGTTCGTGGGCGCGGGCGACTCCAACCAGCTCGGCCCCGATGCGCGGCTCGCCAAAGGCTACTCCCGCTTCCACACCCCGCATCGCTTCACGCTCAGCGGCTTCTATCGCCTGCCCGTGTTCGCCGGCCGCAAAGACCTGGTGGGTCAGGTTCTTGGCGGATGGAGCCTCGGCTTCACCGTGAAGCTCGCTTCGGGGACGCCGTTCACGGTCATCGATACCGGCGGCATCGACACCAACTTCGACGGTTTCGCCGAAGGGCGCCCGGTCCTGGTCGACCAGTCGCTCCGGGGTGTGGTCGTGAATGACCCCGCGACCTCGGTGGCGGCGCTGCCGGTGAGCGCCTTCCGGCGTTCGACGCCGGCGGACTATGCCACGGACAACCTCTCCCCCCGCAATGCCTTCTTCGGCGACGGTGTGAGAACGCTCGACCTCGCCCTCTCGAAGACCTTCAAGCCGATCTCGACCCACTCGCTCGTGGTGCGTATCGAGGCCTACAACGTCACCAACTCCGTTCTCTTCGGCTTCCCGACCACCGACATCAACAACGTGAACTTCGGACGGATCACCGGCGGCGCATCCGCCTACGCTCCCCGCACGCTTCAGGCCGCGGTTCGGTACGTCTTCTGAGGCTGCGGCCGTTTCTCAGGCAGGGGCGGCCGCGCCCTCGCCTGAGGGCACCGCCGCGAAGTTGAGGCGACGCCGGAACTCGCGCCGGAGCAGGGTCATGTTCACGACGAACTGAAGGGTCACCGCGGTGACGGAAAAGTACCAGACCTGTTCGAGCACGAATCCGGGACGGTGGGAGAGAACGTAGGCGGGCACCGCGAAGATCACGAGCCTGAGGAAGGATGTCGCGAGGGAGGGGAGGGTGTTGCCCATTCCCTGAAAGACGCTGGAACTCACGAAGACCAGGCCCGAGGCCAGGAAGTTCCAGCTGCTGATCCGGAGGTAGTCGGCCCCATAGGCCACGACCTGGGGGTCCGAGTTGAAGGCCCGGATCATGGACGCGGGGGCGATGTGGCACAGGATCGTGAGGATCACCATGATCGTCGAGCTCATCAGGGCCCCCGCACGGAAGGCCCCACGAACCCGCTCAGCCTGTCGCGCGCCGAAGTTCTGGCCCACCACCGGGCCGGTACCGAAGGCGATCGCGACGGTGGGAAGAAACAGGGCCTGCATCACGCGCGCGCCGATGCCGAAGCCGGCCTGGGCCGCCGCACCGAAGGGCCGGATGATGTCGTAGACGAGGACGACGTACACGGACATCAGGGCGAATTCGCCTCCCGCGGGCACGCCGATCTTGAGCATGGCCCACCACAAGCGGGGATCAGGGTCCCACTGGTCGCGCCGGAACTTGAGCGGGCTCGCAGGCCTCCGGAAATAGAGAGTCAAGGCGATGCAGCCCGCGGCGACCGCGACGAGCGACGCGATGGCGGTGCCCGCGACGCCGAGGGGACGGCCGCTGACCCAGCCGAACATCAAGGCGGGGGCGAGGACGATGTTGATCACCAGGGTTCCGATCTGGATCAGGGTCGGAATCTTCATGTCGCCCATCCCGCGAAGGGCCGCTCCCATCGCGACCATCGGGAACTGCAGGAACAACGCGGGAATGAACCAGTCGAGATACTGCCCGGCATTTGTGGCGGTGGCCGCATCCGCCGCGAAGCGTTCGCAGTATTCGTTCCGAAGCGCGAAGAAGACCACTCCGAAAATGAAGCCGGTGGCGCAGGAGAGGATGAGGGACTGGTTGAACACGCGCTCCGCCTGATCCCGGTCTTTCCGACCGAGCGACTGGGCGATGAGCGAGGTCGCGCCGACCCCGAGGGACTGGGTCAGGGCCAGGACCAGGAACATGACCGTTCCGGCGAGGCTGACGCCCGCGACCGCCTCCTTGCCGAGTTTCCCGACGAAATAGAGGTCGGCCAGGAAATAGAGAGTCTGGAACGCGGTTGAGAGGGCGATGAAACCGGCGAGCCGGGCTACGTGGCCGGCCACGGGTCCCTTGGTCATGTCCTGCATGGGGTGGGGACCTTACACCGGGTTTTGGAGGCGTTCCGGGTCCCCACGGAACCTCGGGGCCGTCGTGATCGTCATACGAGGTAAGGCAAGTTGCCGGAATCTGGAGAAACCCATGCGCAAGGTAGTCATCGTTTTAAGTGTGCTCATCGTCTCAGGGCTGGGGGCGGTCGCGTACTCGCGGTCCTCGAAGGCCGCCGACCCCGGCTTCAAGACCGTCCAGGTCACGCGCGGCGAAGTGGTCGAGAAGGCCCTGGCCGTGGGCGCCATCAAGCCCGACCAGGAGATCTCGGTGAAGAGCAAGATCTCCGGGATTGTCCGCAAGTCGTACCGCGAGGTGGGCGACTACGTTCGGGCGGGGGAACCTCTCTTCGAGATCCAGCCCGACCCCACGCCCCTCGAACTCACCGAAGCGCGGCGCGAGGTCGAGAATGCCACGAACGCCTACGATCAGGCGAAGCGCAGGTACGACCGGCAGGACTCGCTCAAGAAGCAGGGCATCACCTCGAAAAGCTGGCCCTCGTCGAGAAGGGCCGGATCAAATCCGAGCGGCTCAATGTCGAGTCGGTCATCCGCGCTCCGGTGAGCGGCACGGTTCTCGAACTCGCCGTTCACGAGGGCGACCCGGTGGTGCCTTTGACCAGCTTCCAGGCCGGCACGGCCCTCGCGATCATGGCCGATATGAAGACGCTTCTCTTCAAAGGCACGGTCGACGAGATCGACGTGGGCAAGCTCACCGAAGGCCTTCCCGCGAAGATCAAGATCGGGGCCCTGCCGGAAGCCGTGGTGGAGGGCCGGCTCTCGAAGATCTCGCCAAAGTCGAAGACGTCTGAGGGCGCCACCCTGTTTGATGTCGAGATCGACATGACGGCCGCCAAGGGCGTGATGCTTCGCGCCGGCTATTCGGCGAACGCCGACATCGTGGTCAAGGAGAAGAAGGACGTGCTCCTCGTACCCGAGCGCCTCGTGAAGTTCGAGGGAGGCAAAGCCACCGTTGAAGTGCCGGGTGAACCCGGCAAGGAACCGGTGAAGAAGGAGATCAGATATGGCCTGTCCGACGGCATGAACGTGGAAGTCACCGACGGCCTCAAGGACAAGGACATGGTGGTCGAGCGTCCGCCCAAGAAGATCGAGTAGTCCCCACGAGTATTAGCTGAAGACGGATCTTTTCGGCGACGCAGAGGCGGTGGGGCAGAGCATCATGATCGACAACACGCCCTTCCTCGTGGTGGGCGTGCTCCAGAAGAAGGGCCAGGATTCGAGCTACGGAGGCCGCGACGAGGACAAGGCCTTCATCCCCGAGACTTCCTACCGCGGCCTCTTCACCGAGCGCTATTACGAGAACCTGATCTTCCAGGCCAGGTCGGCCGAGCAGACGCCCATCGTGACCACGAAGGTGTACGAGACCCTGGCCCGCCGCCACAAATTCGACCCCAAGGACAAAGAGGCGATCTCGATGTGGGACACCACCGAGGGCGCCAGGTTCTTCGCCATCTTCTTCGGCATCTTCCGCGGCTTCCTCGCGATCGTGGGTTCGTTCACCCTCATCGTGGGCGGCATCGGCGTTTCGAACATCATGTACGTCGTTCTCGAAGAGCGCATGAAGGAGATCGGAATCAAGCTCGCGATCGGGGCGAAGCCGCGGTTCATTCAGACCCAGTTCCTGCTCGAGACCCTGACCATTACCGCGATCGGCGGGGTGCTTGGTTTTCTCATCACGATCGGGGTGATGGCGGTTTTCCCGTACGCCGGCCTCGACGAGTACGTCGGCACGCCCAAGGCCTCACCCCTCGTTCTCTTCTCCACGAGCGCCCTGCTCGGCCTGATCGGCTTTCTTGCCGGCTACTTTCCGGCACGCCGTGCCTCGATGCTCGACCCCGTGGTCGCGCTGAAGCTCGGCTGAGGCCAGGCCATGTTCTCGATCATCAAGTCCGAACTTGCGCTGGTCTGGAGCCTCTTCCGCCAGGACGCCGGCCACAACCGGAAGCGCATGCTCCTGACCGTGGTGGCGATTGCCTGGGGGACGCTCTCGATCGTCATGCTCCTTTCGTTCGGCGAAGGCATGAAGCTCGCGTTCCACAAGGGCACGCGCGGCATGGGCGAGAACATCGGCGTGTTGTGGCCCGGTTCCACCACGAAGGCCTACGCCGGCCTGGGCTCGGGCCGGAGCATCCAGTTTGAGGACGAGGACGGCGAGATGCTGGTGTCGCGCATCCCCTCTCTCGCCGCGGTTTCTCGCGAGTACTCCCGCCGGCGCGGCCCGAGCGCGGGCAGCAAGACCGTCAATGCCCGCGTGCGCGGCGTGGACCCAGCCTTCGGCCGGATCCGCAACCACGTCCCCCAACCAGGCGGCCGCTTCATCAACGAAGAAGACATGCGGCAGAAGCGGCGCGTCATCTTCCTCGGCGAAGAGCTGGCTCAGGATCTCTTCGGCTCCCAGGCGGTGGTGGGCCGCGAAGTCCAGATCAATCAGTCGGTCTTCACCGTCATTGGCGTCGCTCAGAAGAAAACCATGATGGGGATGTACAGCGGTCCCGACAAAAACCAGGCGGCCATTCCCGCATCACGTTTGTGTCGATGTACACCGACGCGCGGGTGGGGAATTTCATCTATTTGCCCACGAGCCTCGAGACCGCCGACCTCGCCAAAGCCGAGATCTACCGCGTCCTCGCGGCCAAGTATCGGTTCGACCCCGAGGACCGCCGGGCGCTGTCCATCTGGGACACCCGCGAGAATCAGCGGATCACCGACAACATCGCGCTGGGCATTCAGATGTTCCTCGGGATCATCGGCGCGCTCACTCTCTTCGTTGGCGGCATGGGTGTCGCGAACATCATGTACGCCGTGGTGAAGGAACGAACCCGCGAGATCGGCATCAAGATGGCCCTCGGGGCCAAGGCCCGTCAGGTAATGGCGCCCTTCGTCCTCGAATCGATGTTCATCACCGGAGCGGGCGGGGCGCTCGGCACGCTCGTGTCGCTCTCCATCATCACCATCATCGCGATGCTGCCGCTTCAGGGCGAGGCGTTCGACCTGATGGGGAAGCCGACCTTCTCTCCTGCGATCGCCATCGCCACGTCGCTGATTTTGGGCGCCGTGGGCATGTTCGCGGGCTATTTCCCCGCGCGCCGCGCCGCCTCCATCAACCCCGCCGAGTCTTTGAGGTACGAGTAATGATCGAAATGACCGCGATCCGCAAGGTCTACAGCACCGGCCGGATGGAGGTGGAGGCGCTCAAGGGCGTGAATCTCACGATCGGCCGCAACGAATACGTGTCGATTGTCGGCCCCTCCGGCTCCGGCAAGTCGACGCTGATGAATCTGATCGGCTGTCTCGACACCCCGAGCACCGGCACCTACCTGCTCTCGGGCGAGAACGTGGCCGGACTCGATCGCAACCATCTCGCGGAAGTGCGCAACAAGAAGATCGGTTTCGTCTTCCAGAGCTTCAACCTCCTGCCCTATGCGACGGCCCTCGAGAACGTCGCCCTGCCTCTGCTGTTTGCGGGCATCTCGGACAAGAAGTGCAACGAGCGGGCGAAGGAGATGCTCGAACGGGTGGGTCTGGGCGACCGGATCGACCACAAGCCGACCGAGCTTTCGGGCGGCCAGATGCAGCGCGTCGCCATCGCGCGGGCGCTCGCGAACAACCCCGCGATCATCCTGGCCGACGAGCCGACGGGGAACCTCGACTCCGCCTCCGGCCACGTGATCGCCGACCTCTTCGGCGAACTCCACGCCGCCGGTCAGACCATCGTGATGATCACCCACGACAACGGCCTCGCGAAGATCGCGTCGCGCTCCGTCCACATCCGCGACGGCGGGATCGTCGAAGACAACGCGGCAATCCCACGGACCTCGCGCCGACGCTCCGGTCCATCCTACGCGAACTCGATCCCGCCTCGACCGTCGATACCGTGACTTTGTCGAGCCGTCTCGCCGCGTCGGTGGCGCAGCCGCGTTTCGCCGCGGTGACCGTGGCCGCGTTCGCCCTCCTGGCCCTGGCCCTCGCGGCCATAGGTCTTTATGGCGCCCTCTCCTACAACGTGACGCAAAGGCGGCGTGAGATCGGGGTTCGATCGGCTCTCGGCGCGTCCCGTGCCGACATCGTGAAACTCATCCTCCGGCAGGGCCTGGCCGTGACCGTGGCCGGTCTCGGCATGGGACTGATCGCAGCGATGGGACTCTCAAGGCTCCTTGGGAAGCTCCTCTTCGGCGTCACGCCTCTCGACCCGGTCGCGTTCCTCGCGGCCCCCGGCCTTCTGCTGTTGGCCGCGATGGCGGCCTGTCTGATCCCCGCGCGCCGAGGCGCTTCCGTCGAACCGACCGAAGCCCTTCGCTGCGAATAGGGCGTCTCAGGCCTTCTTCGAAAGGACGGCCTTGAACACCGCGGCCGCCTTCTCCATCTCGAGGGCGGTGCCGATCGAAATACGCGAATGCGTGGGCAGGCTCGGGAAGGGCCGGCCCACCGCGATCCCGCGCTCGCGGCAGGCGGCCTGAAACTCTTCGGGCTTTCGCTGCACGTCAACGAGGATGAAGTTCGCGTCGGAGGGGAAGACCTTGAATCCGAGGTCCTCGAAGGTCTTCGCGGCGAAGGCGCGGGTCTGGTTGTTGGCGAGCACCTGCTGACGGACGAGAGCCTCGTCGGCCAGGACGGCCAGGGCCGCCGCGATGGAGGTGACGGGCAGGAATCCGGAGGTCGTGGTCAGTCGCAGGGCGGCGATCGTGTCTTTGTGGCCGATCGCGTACCCGACCCTCAGGCCGGCCAGGCCGCTCGCTTTCGAGAAAGTCCGCGTGACGAGGACGCGGCGGTCCTTCGCGGCGCGGGCCGCGAGCCCCCAGTAGCTCTTTTGCTCGACGAACTCCGCGTAGGCCTCGTCGACGAGAACCACCGTCTCGGGCGAACGCTGGCCAAGGCGATCGATCATGGCCTCGACATCCTTGGTCGGCCAGGTCGTGCCCGTGGGGTTGTTGGGATTGCAGAAGAAGAGGAGACCGGCTCCGGCCGCCGCGTCTTCCATGGCGGGAAGATCCAGCCGCAACGAAGCATCGACGGCGACTTCGCGCACGGGCAGGCCCAGGCTCGTCGCGGTTCGCGTGCACGTCTCGAAGGTCGGCAGGCCGGCCACGAGAGGGCGCTTCGCGTCGACAAAGGCGGGAATCGCGGATCGCAGCAACTCGCCCGAACCCGCGCCGAGAAGGACATTCTCCCGCGCCACCCCATGAAACTTCGCCAGGGCCCCTACGAGGTCCGCGATGTTTCGCGGATACCGGTTTCCCTGGGAGAGGGCCTCCATCACCGCCTTCGTGACCGAAGGTCCGGGGGCATAGGGGTTCTCGTTCTGATCGAGCCTGATCAGGTTCGCCGTGTCGGCGGCAGAGGCGCCGGCACGGGCTCCAAAAGGCGGCCCGCCTTGAGCCGCCTGGGCCGATCCGCCGAGTGCCGATGCGCTCGCCACACCCAGGGCTTCAACGAAACGACGCCGTGTGAATGCCATGACTGAACTCCCTATTCCAAAGAAAGGCTATTTGACGGTTCCGTCGCGCTCGGCCTTGAGTCGAGCTTCAAATCGATTGAGGGCGCCCGCGGCGTAGGCCTTACAAGCCCCGGGATCGATCAGGGGATCGGGTGCGGGCTGGGTCTCTCGCTTCTTCAGTTTGTCGAAGAGGTCCGAGAAACCGGGATGAACGCTTACGAAGACGTCGCATGGCAGGGTGGCGACCACGTCGATGCTGCGCCTGAAGACCGGGGTCAGGTCCTTTGCCGATCCGCCGCCCAGGAAACGAAAGCCTTCGAGCGAAACCGCGTTGAGACTGTCGGCGTAGACAATGTCCAGGCACTTGCCGCCCTGGCAGGAGCGCCACGTCCATGTGGTACCTCCCGGCGTGTGGCCCGGTGTGAAGTGCGCGGTCAGGGTTGTATCGCCGAGGACGACGTTCTCCTTGTCCTTGAGGACGCGGACGCGAACCTTCGCCACTTTCGGGAACGCGCCTTCGCTGCCATCCCGACCAAACTGCGGATCATCAGGCGTCGGCCGACCGGCCTCCAGAGCGCGAGCACTCGAGGGGCTTGCCGCCACGGACGCCCCGCTCTCTCGTTGAAGACGCGCGATGCCACCCGCGTGATCGTAGTGCGTGTGCGAGTTCAGAATCAGCTTGATGTCTTCGACCCTGAGGCCCAGAGACCGGATGTTCGCGGCGATCGGGGAGGCCGACTGGGGAAGGCCGCCGTCAATGAGGATCAGGCCCCCGCTCGTCTCGATCAGGATCGCGCCCAACCCCAGGGTGCCGACGTAGTACGAGCGTCCATGCAGTTTGAAGGGTGCTTGAGGCCGGTTCCATTCCTCGCAGCTATCGCAGACGAAGGGCGGATCGTCGATGGGCGGTTTCGACGCGGTCTGCGGAGCGTGAAGGAAGAGCGAGACCGCGAATGCGGAAAGGAGTTCCATGCGCGGACTCTACGGGAAAGCGAGCCCGTGCTCTCGGGTTGCGACCCGACTCGCCGTGCTGCAGGGTTGAGGAAGGGGCAGGCGGCTCTACTGTTCCGCGATGGCGCTGATCGTCCCGTTCGTGTTCGTGGCATTGCGGCGCACCACGTTGGTGCCGAATGAGGCGAGCGTCCCGCCACCCGCGGCGGCCAGGCCCACGGTGTTTCCGAACACATGAGATCGACCGATCCGCACCGTGCCCCCCGAAGTCGTGGCGACGCCGTTGCCGTTGAGAGAAAACTCGGAGCGCGAGATCTCAACCACGCCCCCGCTCGCGAGCACTCCGCTCCCGGTGTTGCCCACGAAGGCGCCGCCGCGGATCGAGTAGCTCCCCCCAAGCACACTAAGGCCGTCCGTGTTTCTTTCGAGGCGGGTGTCGACTACAAAGACCGTGTTCAAGGCGCCCGTGCCCTCGTCCCTTATTCCCGTGACATTCGCGCGGATGACCGAGTCGATGACGGAGGCCCGGCCGGGGATGGCGTTGTTCACGCGGAATCCCATGTTCCACCGATCGATGGTGCTGTCCTCGATCGAGAGCTGGTCCGCCGCGGTCAGGGTCACCCCGGTTCCCGTACCCGATCCTTTGATCGTGAGTCCTCGCAGGACCACTCGAGCACCCGGCGCGTTCACAATGATCGGCTGCCGGACGAAGGCCACCGTGCCCGAGGGCGACGTGATCTTGATCCCCTGGGTGAGAGTGAGCGGCACCGTCTCATACTCTCCCGGAGCGAGGATGATGATCTCGCCGTCCACCGCGGTCTGCAGGAGCGCGGCGGCGATGTTCCGGCAGGGAGAAGTCTGGGCGGAGCAGATGTTGAGGTCGGAGCCTGCGGTCGAGACGAACGTGCGCGCCGGGCCGTCGTCTTCCTGGATGGTGCCCACCGCGGAAGCATCGGCGATGCTGGCGTTGGTTGGGCCCGAGAGATTCACGGAGAAGGTCTCGGTTGTTTCAGGGGCGGTGTCGCCCAGGATCGTGACGTTGAAGACCTTCGACACCTGGCCGGGGGTGAACGTGAGGAGTGTCGGCCCGGCTGCGGTGTAGTCAGAAGGTGCCGTCGCGGTGCCGTCCGAAGTCTGCGCCGACACCGTCACGGTTTGACCGGAGGCCGGAGTGAGGGTGACCGTGAACGAGAGCAGCTTCGTTCCCGCATTGCCTTCGGTGGTGGTGGCGTCGGCGATGGAGAGGGCGGGGAAGGCGTCGTCGTCGAGAATCGTCCCGACGCCGTGGGGGTCCGCGATCGGCGCTCCGACCGGATTCGAGAGGTTGACGAAGACGGTCTCCGAGGGTTCGCCGCTCGTATCCGCGTTGAGCACGACCGTGAAGGGCTTTGAGATTTCCCCCACCCCGAATGACACGGTCTGCGTAAGGGTGGTGAAGTCGGAGGGCGCGGAAGCCGTGCCTGCGACCGTCTTGGCCTTCACGGTGATGGCGCCGGGTGCGGGGGCCGAGAGCGATACCGTGAAGGTGAGATTCGTGGTTCCGCCGTTGCCTTCGGTGACGGAGACATTGTTGATCGAGATGAGCGGCGGATTCGGGAAGCCGAGACCCGCGCAGTCGAGGCCGCCCAGCGCATACTCCTCGAGGGCGAGGAACTTCGGGGAGGTCGACGTGGCCTGATCCTGGAACTCGAGCGCTCCCCATCGACCGAACTGGCCGTAGACGAAGAGATCGTTGAAATGCACGAACGAATCGCCGCCGACGATCGCGCGCCACTGACACAGGTACTGCTTGTAGAGCGTCCCCATTCCCGCATCCCGGTTGACGCTGTCGAGAATGCCGTTGGCCGTGCCATTCCCGTTGTTCGGGCCGAGGGCAAGCAGGTGCTGTCCCCCTTCATAGGCGACCATCCGAAGGGGCACGCCCTGGTCGTTGACCATTCCGTCCGTGAACGATCCGAAGAGTCCCGGACCATGAACCAGGTTGCGGTGGGTTTCGAGCCAGAGCTTGACGTGATTGTCGTTGACCGTGGTTCCGACCAGGTCGGTCTGCATCTGGGTCAGCACCTGTGCGTTCGTCAGGGAAGTCAGGTTCGCGAGACTTCCGACACGACCGCCGCCGTCCATGTAGGGAGCGAGCGCGATGGCATCGGCCTTGAGAAAGACGTTCTCGAAAAGAGCGACCTGGCGGACGAGGTCGGCGTTTGCGGCCTGTCCCGCGAGCACCCGCACGAGTCGCGAGGTCCCTCCAAATACCGTCTCGAAAATAGCGAACATCTCCTTGGATCGCCGCGCCTGGTAGTTGAGCTTGGCGGTGAAACCTGTGCCCAGGCCCAGGGTCTCTCCCTGCTGCTGAATGAAGATGCCCTGGAGGAACTGACCGTTCCAGATCTCGTTCGAATATTCGATGTAGAGCTTTCGGCCAGGTTCGAGGCGGTCGCGAATCAAAGTCGCCGCGCTGGTCATGAACGCGTCGCTCGCCTCGGCGGGGAGGTTGATCCACATGTCCGCATCGAGCGCGTTGCCCAGGTCGACCATGTATTCGAAGGCCACGCCCGAGCCGTGCTCGCCGAGGCCGAGGTCGATCACGGTCTGGGTGGCGCTCGAAAGCGTCTTCCACTGCGAGAAGTTCTGGATGGTGGATCCGTTTGTGCCCATCCAGTCCATGAACCGAATGAGTTTGTAGGGGGCCAGGGTAGAGAGGAAGAGCGGATGGAACGGCTGCGCGTCGGCGGTGGCCTCGAAGCCGGCCATGATGAAGCGGATGTTGCGGACGGGGTCGCCCGGACTGGTCGCGGTAAGCCTCAAGATGATGCCGCCATTGCCCGCGGTCTGCTGGGGAACGTTCACGAAGAATCGATTCCCGGGCCCGGCAGGCGATTCGATCGATGCCCCGGCGCCTATGGTGATCGTTCCCGTCCCTTCGAACTTCAAGACATAGCAGTTGGCCGCCGACGGGCTGGAAGCGCAGTTGGGCGTCGAGGGATAGTGACCCGAGTTGTCGAAGAACATGAGAGCCTGGGCCACCTGGCCGCCGCTCAGATTGGTGACCCAGCCGTCCGAGTCGAGCTGCCCCGCAGGAAAGTCGGCGAAGGAACCGTCAAGCCAGGGTCGAGACAGCTTGAAGGCGTCCACGAAGGTCCAGTGGCGGCTGAAGTCCGAGAGGGCATTGAGGTTCGTCCCCATGACCCCGGTCTGAGACTGGGCGTGGGCGGGGGACGCCAAGGCGGTCCCGACGAAGGCGAGCAAAAGGGCTCGACGGAAGCGGCACAACATTGTGGGTTTCCTCTCGGGCGCTGGGAAGGGAGCCCAAAGCCTCGATCAGCGTATCACCGTCACGCCAGGGAAACCCGAAGCAGACCAAGGAGGCCATTGCGTCATTCCCGCCGTGATAGAAAGCCCGCATGACCGCCGAAGATCAAGTCGTTCCCACCCGCGAGGGCTACGACCTCTGGGCCGAGATCTACGACAACGAGACGAACCCTCTCGTGATGATCGAAGCGCCTGAGGTGTCAGGCGCCCTCGGCGATGTTGTCGGCCTGGCCCTTCTTGATGTCGGCTGCGGCACGGGACGGCACGCGGTCGAGTTCGCCAGGGCGGGCGCGCACGTCACCGGCGTCGACTTTTCGAACGGAATGCTCGAGAAGGCCCGCGCCAAGGCGGGAGCCGAGTCGGTCCGCTTCATTCATCAGGACGCCGCGACGACCTTGCCGTTCGAGCCGCGTTCATTCGATCGCGTCATCTCGTGTCTCGTTGTCGATCACGTCAAGGATCTCGCGGCCTTCTTCAGCGAACTTCGTCGGGTGTGCCGCGATGATGGCTTCATTGTGGTGTCGGTGATGCACCCGGCGATGATGCTCAAAGGAGTGCAGGCGCGGTTCGACGATCCCCGCACCGGCCGAAAGATCTGGCCGCAAAGCGTCCCCAATCAGATCTCCGACTACGTCATGGGCGCGCTCGGCGCGGGTCTTAGCGTCGTTTCGCTGGCCGAGTACGCGATGTCGCAGGAGGTCGCCTCACGTCATCCGCGTGCGGAGAAGTACCTCGGCTGGCCCATCCTGTTCCTGATGAAGCTCGCTCCGAACCGTTAACCGCTGCCGAGCGTGGGGCAGCAGGACGACCGTCGGCAGCAGGACGATCCAGCGACCCACGCTCATGATCCGCAGGCGACGCGGCCCATCACCGGCTCTTGTGGACCTTCCCGCTCCGCATGACGAAGATCGCCTTTTCCGTCGTCTTGATGTCCGCGAGGACATCGCCCTCGACGGCCACGATGTCGGCGGCCTTGCCCGCTTCGATTGTGCCCGTCACCTTGTCGACCCCAAGCAGCCTCGCCGCGGCCGGACCGGTGAGGAGGGCCGCACCCGGAGTCATGCCGTGTTCGACCATCAGCGCGTACTCCTCCGCGTTGCGGCCGTGCGGGCTCACGCCGGTGTCGGTGCCGAACGCGATCTTCACGCCCATCGAGAGCGCCTTCTTGAACGAGGCCGAGCGCGCCTCGAGCGCCGCTTTCGCCTTGGCCGCGATCTCGGGCGGATACACCCGCGTCGCACGGCGTCCGCCCGCGTATTCGCCCGCCATCAGGGTCGGCACGAGGTAGGTTCCCTTCTCCTTCATCATGCGGAGCGCTTCGTCGTCGAGGAAACTCCCGTGCTCGATCGAGTCGATGCCCGCGCGGATCGCCACCTTGGCGCCTTCCGCTCCGTGGGCATGGGCCGCCGCCTTGAGGCCCAGCCGGTGCGCCTCGTCGACGAGGGCGTCCATCTCCGCCTGGGTGAGCTGCGGCGAGTCCACCGCGTCGCCGAGGGAGAGAACGCCGCCGGTTGCGCAGACCTTCACCGCATTGGCGCCGTACTTGTGCTGGATCCGCACGGCGTCGCGGAACTGGTCGGCCCCGCTTGCGATGCCGTCGGCGATCCCTGGTTCCTTGCCGAAGGCCATGTAGGGAAACCCGCCCGAATCGCAGTGTCCGCCGCGCGCGCCGAGCGAGTGACCGGCCGTGATCACCCTCGGTCCTGGCACCACGTCGGCATCAATCGCCGCGCGCAGTCCGATGTCGATCCAGTCGCCCGCGCCCACACTCCGCACCGTGGTGAAACCCGCGTCGAGGGTGCGGCGAGCGAGAATCGTGGCCCGGATCGATTGTTCGGGCACGGTCTGCCTCAGCGAGTTGATGGCATCCACGTACCAGTTATCGCCCGACTCGCCCGTGATGTGGACGTGAGCGTCGATGAAGCCCGGCAAAAGGGTCGCGTCGCCGAGGTCGATGACTCGCGCGCCCACGGGAATCGCGAGCCCCGAACCGGCGGCCCTGATCTTCCCGGCCTCGACAATCACGACTCCGTTCGGGACCGTGGTTTCCTTCGTTCCATCGAAGAGGCGCGCGGCTTTGAGCACGATGACTTCGGGTGTGGTGGCCGGTGGCGGAGCCTGAGCGAAGGCGAGCGTCGGGGCGATTGCGACCAGAGCAACGAGTCGGAGTTTCATGCGCCCGACTTTACTCAAGTGCCCGGTTCGTCTCCCTTTCACGGCTCGGGGCCGCGACCAGAGGCCACGGTGCTATAAGTCGCACCCACCCCTTTTCGGGTTCAGGAGCCTCCGATGAAGCCGAAGTCGATTCTCTTTCCCGCCCTTGCCATGACGCTGTCTCTGAGCCCGGCGAAGGCGCAAATCGCGGCCGACGCGATCCAGGCTCCGACTTTCGACCTGGTCATTGCCGGGGGCCGGGTGGTTGACCCAGAGACCGGCCTCGACGCCATCCGATCGGTCGGGATTCGCGATGGCCGCATCGCCGCAATCTCGGAGAGGCCGCTTCAAGGTCGCACCACGCTCGTCGCCGCGGGTCTCGTCGTCGCTCCCGGCTTCATCGATCTGCACGCGCATGGGAGGGACAAGGCCGCCGCGCGCATGCAGGCCTTCGACGGCGTCACCACCGCGCTTGACCTCGAGTCCGGAACGCTGCCGATTGGCCTCACTTACGATCAGGCGGCCAAAGAAGGCCGGCCCATCAACTACGGCGTCTCCGCCTCCTGGCTCTTCGCCCGCATCGCGGAGAAGGAAGGAATGGAGCCGGACGGCGACCTGACCTTCTTTCAAAAGGCCCAGCGCCGCACGGGGTGGCAGCACACCATCGCCACGCCCGAAGAAACCGCCCGCATCCTCGCGCGCATCGAGCGCGGACTCTCCGAGGGGGCCCTGGGCATCGGCGTGCTCGCCGGCTATTCGCCCGGACACGGCCGCAAGGAGGCGTTCGCGGTGGCGCAACTGGCCGCGAAACACGGCGTGCCGACATTCACCCACGCGCGCTACATGAGTGTGATCGAGCCCAACTCGTCTTTTGAGGGCCTGGCCGAAATCGTCTCTCTCGCCGCCGCCACCGGCGCCCACATGCACATCAACCATCTCAACAGCATCAGCTCAAGGGACATCCCGCGCATCGCGGAGTTGCTCAAGGGAGCGCAGGCCCGCGGCCTGCGGATCACCACCGAGGCTTATCCATACGGCGCCGGGTCCACGGTGGTGGGCGCTGAACTATTCCGCGGAAACTGGCGAGAGCGGCTGGGCGGCGCGGTTGCTGGCGACATCGAGCTCGCCGGCGTTCCGCTGACCGATGCGACATTGAAGGAAGCTCAGGAGAAGACACCGGGGGCCTGGATCGTGTCGCATTTCATGAGGCCGGACAGAAATCCCGCGGATCAGGCGGCGCTCGATGAGTCGGTCCTGATGCCCGGCGGCGCCATCGCTTCAGACGGCATGCCGTGGACCCTTCCAAACGGCGAGCCGGTGCCGCCAGACGCGTGGCCCCTGCCCGCGGAGGCGATCGCTCATCCGAGGAGTGCTGGAACCTTCACTCGCTTTCTGCGCGACTACGTCCGCGAGCGCCGAAAGGTCTCCCTGAGCGAGGGGCTCAGCCGGATGTCCCTGATCCCGGCGAGGATTCTGGAGTCCGCGGCGCCGCAGATGAAGGCCAAGGGCCGTGTTCAAGTCGGCATGGACGCGGACCTCGTGGTCTTCGATCTCGCGGTCGTGTCGGATCGCGCGACCTTTGCGCGCCCCAATCAGACCGCCGCCGGCATGCGCCATGTCATCGTGAACGGCACTCCCATCATCCGCGATGGGGAACTCATCCGCGAAGCAAGCCCCGGACGCCCGATAAGGCGCGGCGTTGCTGGCGTCACACAGTTCTGAGCAACGCGCTCAGATACAAGCCCGCTCCAAACACCGTGTGGGTCGCGAGACTCTTCACCCGCGCCTGCATCGGATTCGGGGTACGCGATGCGGCCGGACCGATCACGACGGCGACGAGGAGGTGACTGGCGGTCATGCCGAATTCACGCCCTGCCTATTTGGCGGGCGGTTCTCTCATGAGGAAGTACGCCGTCGCCACTATGGCGACGAGTGCCAGAACTCCCACCACCAGAATCGCCATTCTCAGCATCGAACCCCCCGACTTTCTCGCTTATCCGTCTACGCAGCCGTCGCTCCCCGGACCTTTGCGGCCAGGAGGGGAGCAAGAAGGAGGACGCCCATGCCAATAAGCATGAGTCCGCCCTGCGTCGGGTCATAGTCTGACCGTATGCGTTCCCACGAGAACCCCAAGGCGCGCCCAAGACCGATCTCGAAGGTCAGCATCAACACGAGCCACAAGACGCCCACCGCTAGAAGCTGTGACTTTGTCGTTGCACCTATCCACCTCACGAACAGCCAGGCAATCGCGAGGATGATCAGGGAGCCGATCAGGACGGCGAACTGACGAGAAAGATGATCCCCGAGGATCGGCGCAATGAACAGGTTGCGCACCGTCCCGTGGATCGTCTCGGCTAGCGCGATGAGGATCCAGACGAGGCCACCGCGGGCACTACTACGAAGGCTAGGAATGTGCTTCATATCCGCGACGCTCACGGGCGGAGGTTTCTCGAGCGCTGATGATTCGAATCGGCGAAGACTACCAGAAGCAATCGCCCTGCCCCTGAGTGCCCGATTGATCAGCAGGCGATCTTCCTGCCGGCCATGCGTTGGGTCGGGCAAGACCGTCGCCAACGAGTTTCGAAAGGTCGTGGAGGCTTCGCCCGGGTGGAAGTGTTCACTATTTCGAGTGAAGTTCCACGGGTTGTTTTGCCCAGCCCTCCGCCCGCTCTCCCAGTTCCATTCCTCCCGACCTCAGTATCACTGCCAAGTAGAGCACGACCACCACGGCTGCGAGGAGAGAGGGCCACACCATTGACCACAGATTCCGAGGATTGTCCCGATCCTCCTTCTCGAGACTCTTGCCTCCATGGTCGGAACGCCACAAGATCTCTAGAAGATGCTCCCAGGCAGCGCCGACCGCAGACAACACGGCTTCAAACATGTGAGGCACCGCGCTTTGTCTGGTGCAAGGCCTTGTCGCAAGCCCTTTCGGGGTTAGGCGACATCAATGGATGAGAGGGCGTCACCGAGCATGCCAATGGACCAGGCAATCCCATCGATGGTGAGAGCCGTGTCGAGGGCGTCGACCGCCTGGCTGGGCGGCCGATAGCTGCGAGCCACGTCTCCCGCGAGTGACTCCGGACCGCGGCGCGCCGACAGGTCGAGGAGTTGGGGATTCATCGCCGGCCGAAGGTGTCGGACCGCGGATAGGACCTTGTCCTCGCTCGCGAAACTCAGGCGGTGGATATCAGACGCGGACAACGGGACCCCGAGGCGCAGGATCTCGTCGGCGAATTGCCTGCCAAACGCCCCGCCCCGAAATCGGCGACGGGTAGTCATAGTTGGCTCCTCGATAGGTCCGTACACTGGATTGGGCGGCGAGGGCCTACGACGGAATGCGTGGACCTCGTCCGTTCCAATCCTTTGTTCGGCCGCCTTCTACTCGATGCTCGGGAAGAGCGTCGACGCCCGAAACACTGTTGCGATCTCGACGACGCCTGGACGGTGGCGGTAGACCACACGGAATGAGCCAACGATAACTTCGCGGATCTGGGGATCATTTTCGTTCTGACACCACCCGGCCGGACTGAGGAAACGCGCGCAGGCGATCGACCGACGCGATGATTCGTCCCGCGACCAGATCTGCGTAGCGCGGGGAGTCCTGCGCGATGTACTCGCGAATCGTTTGGATGTCTCGGACAGCTTGGGGAGACCACTTGATCTCCGTCACAGGCTGAGGCGCTTAACCTCATCGTGCGGAATCCCCTTGCCTTCATCGATCTCAGCGAGTCCGGCATCAATCTTCGCCAGGAAAATTAGGCGCTCGATCGCGTCGTCGACAGTGGCGTCGCTCGGAAGGTCGTGCAGGGCTTCCATAATCTGCTCTCGGGACGTTTGGGTAGCCATCGTCTTGAGTCTACGCGGGCGTCGTTGAATGCCGAATCGGCTCAGTAGTACCGCAGGTCGGCTGAACACTGCAACAACCCGCGAAGGCCTGAGGCCGTCTGCGTGGACTTCGTCAGGTTCATTGCATTGTTAGGCAGCCCTCATTCATTGGACGAGGTCACTCCTCTGATGGGCGTGCCTTCCGGTAGATCTTTGGACTGCTCGTAGATTTGCCCCATGAGGCCGATATGAACCCTCCACGAGGTTATCTCGAAGTTGTCTGCTTCCATCTTGCCGCCAAGGATCAAAGGGTGAACCGGCGAATAGCACTGCCCCGGGGATACGAAAAGACCCCGCCCTCGAAGCTCAGCCAGGAGCGTAGGCTCGATGTGCTCGGGGGCCCGGAGAGCCGCCTCCCAGCCGCCTCCCTCGGGGGCAATCTCGTGAACGCGGCCTTCATATGTGTCAAGGAAGCAGACCTGCCCGTCACCGCGGGCAAAGAAGGCATCGCCGAACGCAGTGACCAGCAGAGGGCTCGCCTCTGCCCCGATCAACCAAAGCCACGAATTCAGAGGAAGCCCTTGCTTGAGGTCGGGCTGCTCTGCGAATAGATCCGCGAAGGTGATCTTCACGTCGTCCCCCGCCCTTGTGGCCTGCCTAACACTGCAATAACCTGCGAAGGCCCCGGTCCGTTTGCGAGGACTTCGTCAGGTTCATTGCAGTGTTAGGCGGGGACGCGAGAATGCTCGCGCAAAAACTCCGGGGCCATGTCCGCGCCATTCGGCCAAACCAGGGTGTGGAGCTCGGGGCTGAGAGTGAACGCGCGAAAGTAGCTCTGATTCTTCAGCGGCTCGAAGATCGGCCCATCAAGCTCCGAACTCAGATCGACCTCGCCTTCGCTGCCATCATTCCAGCGGAGCCGGATGACGTAGTCGCGGACATACGATGCTTCGATGAGTCGGGGCATATCTACTCCAGCGGTTCGATTGACTTCAACGGCTCCTGCGCCCTGGCACGGTGCCAGTCCATCTCCAACTCTGTAAATGCGGGCTTGTCGCCATTCTTGAACGTGGCCCAAGGCCCTGCGAGGCAGACTACCGGAGAGGACGGTGCCGTCCAGAACCGCAATCAGCGCTTCGTATTCGCCATAGTAGGCATGGAAATGCGGCGGGTTGTGGTCCTTGTAGTACATTGCGATCACGATACCCAGGAACCGAGATATTTCCGGCCCCGGCCAAGTCTACCGCGCTCCCCTCTCACGCTGGTCTCCTCCGCCTAACACGGGTGTGCGACATGGGTGTGGGTTATTTCGCGATTTCGGCCAGAGCCGTGCGAGTCCGATAGTAGTATCGCTATCGGAGGAGAGCTAATGCCAGAATCTATTGCCGTCCTTGAAGCCAAACGTGGCGATGTCTTGAGGCAGATCACACAACTCGGTGACATGAGGAAGGGATCGATCACCGAGACTTTTCGCTGTTGTGGCAAGCCCGCCTGTGGCTGTCATGCGACCGATCACGTGGGCCACGGGCCCTACTATGCCTTCACTACGAGCGTGGCGGGGAAGACCAGGACGGTACAGATGTGTCCAGGCGCGAAACTGAACAAATTTCAGCGCGAGGTTGATAGCTACAAGGAGTTTCGCAAACTCAGCAATGAGTTGATCGCCGTGAATGAGACGATCTGCGAGGCGAGGCCCGCGCCGGATGGGGCGGCAGAGCGCACGGCGCTAAAAAAAACCTCGCGGCGATCCTTCAAGAGGAGATCCGGAATGAAGTAGGCCGCATCGTCGACATGGTGTTGGGTAAGGATTCCGAGGCGTCCGCCCCCCTGGACTTGGAGGCCACGGAGATGGCTATCCGAACTTCCATGCACACCGTGGGCGGAGTCTTCCTGGAGAAACTGATCGACAGGGACAGGGGCCATCGCGGCCCGCGGATCCCTTGCGGCGGTGGGCACGAAGCCAAGTTTGTTGACTATCGCAGTAAGGAAATGGCGACCGTCTTGGCGACAATTCAAGTGCATCGAGCCTATTACTACTGCCATTCCTGCAAGAGTGGGATGGCGCCGAAGGACTTCGATCTGGACATCGTGTCCACCTCGTTCTCTCCCGGCTTACGCCGTCTCATGGCCAGAGTAGGCAGCAAGGAGGCCTTCGATGAGGGTCGTCGAGACCTTGAGGAACTGGCCGGAGTCTTCGTGACGACCAAAGCCGTCGAGCGAGTCTCGGAATGTGTGGGCGCCGAGATCGAACAGGTGGCGCAGAGGGAACGCAGGGCCGTCCAATCCGGGAAGATTGTTCCAATCAAGCCCGTTCCCTGGATGTACGTCGAGATGGACGGAACCGGTGTGCCCATGGTCCCTCGCGAGACTGAAGGACGCCAGGGAAAAGACGAAACCGGTCGGGCGAAGACTCGTGAACTCAAGCTCGGCGCTGTCTTCACTCAAACCGGCGTCGATGAGGAGGGGCGGCCTGTCCGGGATCCAGGATCCACCACTTATGTTGGAGCCATCGAGGCAGCGGAGGAGTTTGGTCACCGGATCTTCACGGAGACGGTCAGGCGGGGATCCAGATGTGCAAATCAGATCGTCGTGCTCGGAGATGGTGCAGCCTGGATTTGGAATCTGGCCGCCCTCCACTTTCCCGCTGCGATCGAGATC
>ENA-ORBV01000631-ORBV01000631.1-microbial-mat-metagenome-genome-assembly--contig:-NODE-631-length-80282-cov-12.014849_pt1 | contig 80282 bp, 85 predicted proteins | sample MGYA00237777_ERZ505514 | MGnify/ENA primary metagenome ERZ505514 (study PRJEB26160, sample SAMN06269048) | microbial mat metagenome | isolation source: Oligotrophic lake microbial mat | place...
AAACAGAACCTGTTGAATGCCGGTGCGGACACTTTCAACATCCGAGGTAAAGCGGCTGATGAGCCGTCCGAGCCGGGTGCGATTGTAAAAAGACATGGGTAGGGTGAGCAGATGGCAGTAAATGGCCTTTCGCAGATCGTGAACCACATTCTCGCCCAGGATCATGGCATAGCGGACGCGGAAGCAAAACCCGACGGCCACGACAAGACAAAGAGCAGTGAAGGCAATGAGGCTCCCAACGAGCATGCTGTTATTCCCTTGGGTGATGGGCCCGGCAATAATAGCTGCAAGCGCCCAGGTCACAAGGGGAGCGAGAGTTGAGCGGAGGATGACCAGACCGAGGAGCGGAATGAGGATGTGGCGGTGTGGTTTGGCATACTCAAAGAGGCGTTGAATCAGATGCCAGCTGAGTGGCGCCTGGTTGCGATCCTCTTCGTCGGGCCTGGGTTTCCACTCCGCCGCTTTTTTGTTGGCTCCGTGATCAGTCATCGGGACTCCTTGGCAACTTCGGCCAGAAGGGTGTCCGAGTCGATCAACTGTAGTTGCGCCACTTTCAGGTAAATTCCACCCTGGCGCATCAGTTCGGCGTGAGTCCCCCGCTGTACGATCCGGCCTTTGTCCATGACCAGAATCTGATCCGCCCGCTGCACGGTGGCCAGTCGGTGGGCGACCACCAGCGTCGTCCTTCCTTCAATGGCCTGTGACATGGCCCGGTAGATTTCTTCATCTGTTTCGGGATCCAGGGAGGCTGTGGGATCATCCAACAGCAGGATGCCGGGATTGACCAGCATGGCCCTTGCAATGGCAATACGCTGTCGTTGTCCTCCGGAAAGATTGGTTCCCCGTTCTGTGATCACGGTGTCGTAGCCTTTGGGAAGCTGCCGGATGAATTCATCAGCCGAGGCGACAACAGCTGCCCGTTCGATCAGTTCCAGGTTAGCCTCAGGGTATCCGAAGGCAATGTTTTCGGCGATCGTCGCATTGAAGAGGAAACTTTCCTGAAAAACGAGACCGATGTTGCTCCGGAGGGAGGGGAGATCCAGATCCCGCGCGTCATGACCATCAATAAGGACACGACCCGAGGAGGGGTCATAAAAGCGGGGGATGAGACTCATAAGGGCACTTTTTCCAGCACCGGTGGCGCCCATGATGGCGACGTATTGACCCGGTGTGATTTCAAAATCCAGATCCCTGAGGATAGGTTGATCTTTGGCATGTTCGAGGCAGACCGCCTCGAATCGGATGGCACCTTGAAGTTTCTGGATTGGCCTGGCTGATGGCTTGTTATGGATTTCGATGGGTGCGTCCAGGACTTCAAAAACGCGGCGGGCTCCAACCAGGCTTTGCTGGATCGTATTGGTCAAGTTGGCGACTTGTCCCAATTGGTTGGAAAATTGCTGTAAAAGTCCGGCGAAGACGACCAACCCGGTTCCGAGGGCAAGTTGCTGGTTCATGACCAGCCAGCCCCCATAGCCGAGGAGAATAATGAAATTCAGGTAACTCATGAAGTCCATAAACCCCGAGAGACGACTGGCTTGCAGAAAAATGTCTTTCTGTTGATCCAGCACCAGGGCATTCGCCTTATTAAAGCGTTCCTGAACATCTTTCTCCCGTGCAAAGCCTTTGATGGTATGAATGCCTTCAATGGTTTCTGAAAGATTGAGGATCAAGTTGTCAACCAGAAGGCGGTTGTTGCGGTAGGCGTTTTTGATGCGCAGGGAGAAGACAATCGCCACAGTTAGAATTACCGGTGTGGTAGCCAGGCAGGCCATGGCGAGACCGGGGTGAAGCCGCAACATGTAGACCATGTAGACAGCAACGGTTATCAAGAAGACAGTTCCGTTGATCAGCACTTCGTCAATAAAGGCCCGCAGCAACTGCACATCGCCTGTGACACGGTTGATGATGGAACTGCTGGGATTGGCGTCAAAAAAGCGGAAGCTGAGTCTTTGCAGTTTGTCGTAGACCTGGGATCTGAGGGTTGGAACAATTTCGATACCTGACAATCGTGCCACTGTCATGGTGTAACCATATTGCAGGGCGCATCGCAGAAATGAGAAAAGCAGAATAAGCAGGCCGATGGTGGTGATGACCCTGATTCCCGACCAGTCAGCGGGAGGATGAAGGCCAAAGGGCCAATGGGGAGAAGCCACTGACGGATCCAGTTGCAGACGCAGGAAGTCAATGACAAGTCCGGCCAGACCGAGATTGCTGAGGGCCAGGGTCAGCAGGGCCAGTTGATAGGCCAGGGCTTTAAAACATCCGGCGCGGTACTTCCAGGCCAGCGAGAGCAGACGGCGAGCAATAAGCCAGTTCGAGATGGAACTTGAGCGAAGGTCTTGAGACACAATACGGATGTATTTTTGCAAGCGTCAGGAAAATTGCAATCGCAACCGCAGCGGCATTTTTATCTGAAATCTATGGGGCTTATCTTTCAGAAATCGTTCCAAGGAAGTTTTCGAGAAAAAGGGCGCGTTCGCGCGTCAAATCCATGATGTTGGAAGCATGCATACTGATCCACATGGTTCCTTCCTATCCAGCGTAGGTGGTTACATTGGACTTGATCTGGGCATCGCGAAAAACTATCCAGGTCTTCTGGGCCTCCTGCGGGACTCCCCATTCCTTGGCCGGAAGTTTTTTCTTCAGTGACTGGTCGTACAGTTTCATTTTCTTGTCTCAATGCACCTCTGCTTTCGTCAAGGCTTCCACCAATCCGGCCGTTGAAGCGCACTTGTCGATGGCAGCGGTCATCGCTACATCGATGGGAATGGCGCATCCTATGATTTGTAGCAACCTGCGGTAACGAAATAAGACGATTACCTGAGGAACGCCTCGTGCAGCCCGCCGTCGACCGTGATGATCTGGCCGGTGGTTTTGCTCAAACGCTGGGTGACGAGGAGGAAATAGGCTTCCGCCTGATCGGCGGGTGTGATGGGCGACTTGGTCAGAGTCCTGTCCGCATAGAACTGGGCCAGCTTTTTGACCAGGCTATCCGTGGCTTCGTCTTCCGTATAGGGGATGTTGTACTTGGCCAGGGATCCGATGACACGGTCGCGGGGGAACATGGCACTACCCTGCACCACGGTGGCGGGTGCGACGCCGTTGACGCGGATAAGGGGACTGAGTTCGACGGCCAGTTCCCGCACCAGGTGGTTGGCCGCGGCTTTGGAAGTGTCGTAAGCGAGACTTCCCTTTTTGGCCACGGCGGCATTGGCACTGCTGGTCAGCACCAGATGGCCTTTAAGCCCCTGTTCTTTCCATGTCTTGTAGGCCTCATCGGCCACCAGATAACTGCCGGTCACGTTGATGTTGAAGGTAAGGGCCCATTTGTCATCAGGAATATGGCCTGAGGTGTCACTGGGGACAAAAATACCTGCCGTAACGCAGATGGAATCAAATCCGCCATAAGCGATTGCGACCTGATCAAGCATGGCGCGGATGCTGTTGCGATCCGTGATGTTCGCTGCGAGTCCAAGGGCGGGTCCACAGTTGGAGATTCCGCTTCCGGCAACCCCGATGCCAAGGCCGTACTTGTCAGTGATTTCCTTGGCTGTTGCTTCGGCGGCTTCCTTGTTAAGGTCCACACATACAACGTGTGCGCCTTCCTTCACAAGGCGGTGGGCGGTTTCTTTGCCGATGCCCGATCCGGCACCGATGACGATGATAACCTGACGGGCCAGTTCTTTTTCGGCAGGCATGCGTTTCAGTTTGGCTTCTTCAAGGAGCCAGTATTCGATGTCGAACGCTTCCTGCTGGGGAAGGGCGATGTAGTGGTCGATGGCCTCGGCCCCGCGCATGACTTCGACGGCACAATTGTAAAACTCGGACGTAACACGGGATTCCGATTTGTCCTTGCCCCAGGCGATCATGCCAAGTCCGGGGATCAAAATCACGGTCGGGTTGGGGTCGCGCATGGCGGGTGAGTCCGGGCGTTTGCAGGTATTGTAGTACGTGGCGTAATCTTTGCGGTATTGTTCAAGTGCCTCGCCCAGCAGTTGCTTCAGTCTGGCGAGATCTTCTTTCTGTGGGTTCCAGGATACGTAAAGAGGCCTGATTTTGGTGCGTAGAAAGTGGTCAGGACAGGATGTTCCAAGTTCTGAAAGACGAAGGGCGTCTTTGGAGTTGACGAAGCGCAGAATTTTTTCGTCGTCCTGAACCGTACCGATGAAACGTTTTTGTCCGGAAATCTGGCCGCGAAGCCAGGGTAGTATGGAGGCAAAAGACACAGTGCGTTCTTCCTGACCAAGTGACTGGTAAAGGGAACCGCCGAATGCTTTGGCATCGCCCCCTTTTTGGGCATAGGCAGACTCGATGGCTGCGGAGGCTTTTTCGATGAAGGAAAGAGTGAGTTCGTAGCATTTTTTGTCGTCATCATCCCAGGAGATGAAACCGTGCTGGCCCATCATGATGGCCTGGGTTTTGGGATTTTTCCGGGAGATTTCCTGCATGGCCAGGCCTAGCTCGAATCCCGGACGCATCCAAGGGACGTATTCCATTTTACCATCGAAAATTTCGTCGGTCATTTTTCGGCAGTTTTTGCTGGCGGCGATCGAAATGATGGAGTTTGGATGCATGTGATCGACATGTTTTCCCGGAAGAAATGAATGCAGAGGCGTGTCGATGGAAGAGGGCCGGGGATTGAGGTTGAAAGTGGTGTGGGTGAACATGCCCACCATGTCATCTTCTGCCTGGGCCTTGAGCCCTTTGTCGCTTCTCGCCGCATAGATGTCCTGGAGGCCAATCAGCTTGTCTTGGTACAGGGAGGAAAAGTTTTCCCGGGTGGACGTGCGAAGGTCGCCCCCTGAACCCTTAACCCAGAGCACTTCGACCTGTTTTCCAGTGAGAGGGTCTTTTTCCGTGGTTTTGGAAGAAGTATTACCACCGCCGGTGTTGGTAATGCGTTGGTCAGCTCCGAGGCAATTGGAGCGGTAAATCAGGCGTCCAACCGCATCGAGTGTGGAAACTTTGGCATCATCCCAGAGATAATTGACGTGTGTGGTCTTCATATTTGATTTTCTTTGTTTAGATTTGAATATGTGGTAATTAAGCCTTGACCGTCATTATAGATCAAGTAAAAATAGTTCATTCCTATAAAACACGCTCATTATGCTCGCCGTTGAAAGACATCGCAGGATTTTAGACCTTGTACAGGCCCAGGGAAGTATCCGAACGGTGGAACTGGCCCAGGCCTTGGAGGTGACGGAGGAAACTGTTCGCCGTGACTTTGAGAAACTTGAGTTGGAAGGTCAACTTGTCCGTGCGCATGGTGGCGCTGTACGGTTGGACGCGAACCGGCGGGATCTGCCCTTGAGCAGTCGCGAAACCGAAAATGTGGTGGAAAAGCGGGCCATAGCTTCTGCGGCCCTGCGTTTCATCCAACCTGGGGACACCGTTTTGTTTGATGCCAGTTCAACCGTTTTTGAATTGGCGAGGATTCTACCTGATGTGGCTGTTACGGTTTTGACGCCGGCACTGAAGGTGGCGGCTGAGTTGAGCCAACGTCCCAGTGTCCAGGTGGTTTTAATCGGGGGTGTGCTCAATCCACGTTCCTTGTCCTGCCAGGGCGCCTTGGCGGATCAGGCACTGGAAAGTTACCATGTGCAAAAAGCCTTTTTTTCCTGTCGGGGCGTTGATGCGGAACGCGGTCTCAGTGAGGCCAATGATGAGCAGGCGCGGTTGAAACGGAAAATCCTGGGCCTGGTGGATTCTAGTTTTTTGTTAGCAGATCACAGCAAGATGGGATTAAGATCTTCCTTCTTTTTTGCCAGGGCCTCCGGGGCTGGAACCTTGATCACGGACCGGGAGCCGGTTGATGCGTTGCGCATGGCTCTGCTCTCGTCAGGTGGCTCCATTGTTATACCTTCATGAAGAAGCTGCGCGTTTATCTGGCGGTTGATCTGGGGGCAGGGAGCGGACGTGTTCTGGCCGGCCTTTATGACGGTAAAACGCTTGAACTACGTGAAATGAACCGCTTTCCCAGTGAATCCTTTCAGGCCAAGGATGGCTGGCATTGGAATTTTACGGCCCTCCTGTCGGGAATCAAAAAAGGGATAGCTCTGGCTTTGGAGGAATTCGGCGGGCAGGTTGTCTCTGTGGGTGTGGATACCTGGGGAGTGGATTACGGGCTGATTGACGCTCAAGGTCAATTATCCGGACAGCCCTTCCAATACCGGGACAAGCGAACGGATGGCATGATGGAATCTGCCTTTGCCCGGATGTCGAAGCGGGAAATTTATAAACGCACCGGCATCCAGTTCATGTTTTTCAATACCTTGTACCAACTTTTGGCTGAAAACCATCACGGACAAAAGTTGTCAGAACGTTCGCAGACCCTGCTTTTCATTCCGGATCTGGTGAATTATTTTCTGACCGGGCGCAAAGTGATCGAGCACTCCATTGCCAGCACCTCCCAATTGTTGGATGCCGGGAGCCGGAATTGGGATCATGGGTTATTGGCAGCCATGGACATCCCGCCGTCGCTGTTAGGCGAACTGGTTGAGGCGGGAACAACACTCGGAAACTTCCAGCCGGAACTGGTGGAAGAAATCGGCGGTGCCCAGGTTAAAGTTATCGCCGTGGGTGGCCACGACACAGCCTCGGCCGTGGCAGGGGTGCCTGCTATGGAAGATGAACCGGTTTTTTTAAGCTCAGGAACCTGGTCGCTTATGGGCCGCGAATTGAACTCTCCGGTTCTGACGGAGGAAAGCTTCCAGGCGGGTTTTTCCAATGAGGGAGGTGTCCTTGGAACCACCCGTTTTCTGAAAAATATTTCTGGGATGTGGCTGCTTCAGGAATGCAAAAGAAGCTGGGATGTTCGGGGAGAGATTCTTGACTATGCCGAACTGGTCGCACGGGCAGAGAAAGAGAAAGGGTGTGCATCAAGGATTGATCCTGACGCGAAGGAGTTTCAGGCCCCTGAGGATATGCCTTCAGCCATTGTTGACTATTGCCTGAAGAGCGGGCAGGCAGCTCCCCGGACTCCGGGCGAATTCACCCGGGTGATTCTGGAAAGCCTGGCACTCAAATATGCCGAAGTGAAGACTTCGCTGGAAACAGTCACAGGAAAAAAAGTGTCGAAGATGTATATTGTCGGCGGGGGTTCCCAGAACAGTCTCCTCAATCAACTGGCGGCAGATGCCATGGACTGCGAAATCGTGGCCGGACCGGTGGAAGCAACGTCCCTGGGCAACATTCTGATGCAGATGGTTGCCGCCGGTGAAATCAAGTGCCTGCAGGAAGGCCGGACTTTGGTGGCCGAATCTTTTGCCGTAAAAACCTATAAACCTGACCTGACCTGACCTGACCTGACCTGACCTGAAAGAATAATGGGATGAATGAACTTTTGGATAAATTGGATAAATTGGATAAATTGGTGAATTTATCCCACGAGTTGGGAAAGGAGGAACGCAAGCTGGCCATTCTGGGAGAAGGTAACACCAGTGTGGATCTGGGCGATGGCACCTTTCTCATCAAGGGATCGGGAAGTTCACTTGGCAGTATCAAGCCGGAACAGTTTTCGCGGGTGAGAACGCAGGACGTTCTGGATTTTGTGGATCGCGAGGCCTCCGAACAGGAGGTTCAGGATTTTCTGCAGTTTTGCCGTGTCGATTCGGCTGTGCCTCACCCATCGGTTGAAACCTTTCTCCATGCCTTGTGTCAGGATTTGGGCGGGGCCAAGTGGGTGGGCCACACCCATACGGAATCCATGCTTTCGATTCTCTGTAGCAAGGCGGGGGCATTGCCGTTTCTTCAGCACATTTACCCCGATGTGATCGTGGTCTGCGGACGTCATGTGGCAGTGGTGCCTTATGTCGACCCCGGATTGGAACTGGCCCGCGCGGTCAAGAACGAGTTGAAGCGCTTCAAAGCCGAGCACGGCAAATCCCCCAAGCTGCTTCTCATGGTCAATCACGGTCCTGTTGCTCTGGGACACTCGGACAAAGAGGTTTTCAATATCCTGTTGATGGCGGACAAATGGGCGCGTGCCCTCCTCAATATGGGTGCCTGGGGCGGTCCGAATTATATGAGCGATACCGACGCTGACCGTATTGACAGCCGTTTGGACGAACATTTCCGCAGAAAGCAGATTCTGGTACAGGATGGTTCAGCAAAATAAATTTAACCCATACAATCAAATAAACTATGAGTGAACATAACCAGAAACTAACATGTTGGCAGGGAAAGTTACCAAGAATCGGAATCCGTCCCACCATCGATGGTCGCCGCGGCGGTGTCCGCGAATCCCTGGAAAAACAAACGCTGGATCTGGCCAAACGCGTGGCCCAGATGATTTCCTCAAACCTTTATTATCCCAACGGACAGCCTGTGGAGTGCGTCGTTCCTCCCACTTGTATCGGCGGAGCGGCAGAAGCTGCTTTTGTCGCCGGTCAATTCCAGAATGAAAACGTCGGGGTTTCCCTCACAGTGACGCCCTGCTGGTGTTATGGTTCCGAGACCATGGATCAGGATCCATTGATTCCAAAAGCTGTCTGGGGATTCAACGGAACGGAACGGCCTGGCGCAGTTTATCTGGCGGCCGTCCTGGCGGGGCACACCCAGAAGGGCTGGCCCGCTTTCGGAATCTACGGACGTGATGTGCAGGATTCCGGCGACAGCAAGATCCCGGAAGATGTATCCTCCAAGATTCTCCAATTTGTCAAAGCCGGTCTGGCCGTCGCTTTGATGAAAGGGAAATCTTATCTCGCCATGGGCGGAACTTCCATGGGTATCGCCGGTTCCATTGTGGATCAAAGCTTCTTTGAACGCAGTCTCGGCATGCGCGTGGAGTCGGTGGATATGACCGAGTTCATCCGACGCATGGACAAAGGCATTTACGATCAGGCTGAATACAAGCGTGCTCTGGCCTGGGTCAAAAAAAACTGTCACGAAGGAAAAGATTATAACTCGGCCAAAACCAAACGGGACCGGTCCCATTTGGACAAAGAATGGGAATGGTCGGTTCAAATGGCCCTCATTGCACGTGATTTGATGATCGGTAATCCTGCTCTCGACGATCTGGGATTCGGCGAGGAAAGTTTCGGTCATAACGCCATTGTGGGAGGATTCCAGGGACAACGCCAGTGGACGGATCATTGTCCCAATGGCGATTTTCTGGAAGCTACTCTCAGTTCATCTTTCGATTGGAACGGAATTCGTGAGCCTTTTATGGTCGCGACAGAGAATGATGCGCTCAATGGCGTTACCATGCTCTTTGGACACCTGCTGACAAATACAGCGCAGGTGTTTGCAGATGTCCGGACCTATTGGAGCCCTGAAGCTGTGAGACGTGTATCGGGCCACAAACTGACCGGGGCGGCGGCTGGAGGCTTTTTACATCTGATCAATTCCGGACCGGCGGCACTCGATGGAACGGGAGAACAATCCATCAAGGGCAAGCCGGCCATGAAACCTTTTTGGGAAATCACCGAAGTTGAAGTAAAAAAATGTCTGGATGCGACAAGCTGGCATCCGTCCATTACGGAGTATTTCCCCGGAGGGGGTTGGTCCACGCGTTATGCGACCAAAGGAGGCATGCCGGTGACCATAGCCCGTCTCAACCTGGTCTATGGGTTGGGCCCAGCGCTGCAGATTGCGGAAGGCTGGACGATTGATCTGCCGAAGAAGGTTCATGACATTCTCGACCAGCGAACCAATCCAACATGGCCGACCACCTGGTTCGCCCCACGCACAGGGGGCACAGGCGTGTTTCGCGATGTCTATTCCGTTATGAATGCCTGGGGAGCCAATCACTGTGCTTTCAGCTACGGTCATATCGGGTCGGAATTGATCACCCTGGCATCCATGCTGAGGATTCCTGTTTACATGCATAATATTTCAGAAGAACACCTTTTCCGCCCCAGCTACTGGACGGCCTTCGGAGCCCAGGATCATCAGGGCGCAGACTTCCGTGCCTGTGCTGCCTTGGGGCCGGTTTACGGAGCACGGGGTTAGGTTCTTTGAGAAAGTGTAAAAAATGAATAAGATCCAACATATCGAGAACCCCGACGTGATTCTGATCGGGAGCGGTGTCATGTCAGCCAACCTGGGGGCCATGCTGAAATGCCTGAAGCCTGATTTGAAAATCCAGGTTTACGAAGTTACCGAAAATCCGGCCGAGGAAAGTTCCCATGGCTGGAACAATGCGGGCACCGGGCATGCCGGAATCTGCGAGTTGAGCTACACGCCTTTTCGCGAGCCTGATGGGTCCGTCAATGTCAGCAAAGCCGTGGAGATTTTTGAACAGTTCAGCCGTTCCAAGCAATTCTGGAGCCATGCCGTGGAGAAGGGCCTGATACAGAATCCTTCTGACTTCATCAACCCTGTGCCGCACATCAGCTTTGTGCATGGGGATGAGATGGTGGATTTTCTTAAAGCAAGGCATGCCGGAATGTCCGCCCACCATTTCTTTAGCGGAATGGAATACAGCTCGGACCAGGCAGTCATAGCTTCGTGGGCGCCCTTGTTGGTGGAAAACCGGGGAAATGTACCAATTGCCGCCACTAAAATGGATGGCGGAACGGATGTGAATTTCGGTGAGCTTTCCAGAAAACTCCTGGCTTGGCTGGCGGAGCAGAAGGGCTGCGGCATGGCCTGCAATCACCGTGTGGTTGATCTGGAGAAGTCCGGTGCGGGCTGGGATGTATCAATCAAGGATCTGGCCACTGGAGAAATCCGGAAGAATCATGCCGGTTTTGTTTTTGTCGGTGCTGGCGGCGGCAGCCTGGCTCTTCTACAAAAGTCGGGAATTGCCGAAAGCAAAGGATTGGGAGGTTTCCCCATTGGAGGTCAATGGCTTGTGTGTGATAATCCGGAAATCGTAAAGCGGCACCAGGCCAAAGTTTACGGACAGCCGCTTCCGGAAGCCCCCACCATGGCGGTTCCGCATCTGGATGCACGTGTTCTGGACGGAAAGAAAACCCTGCTTTTCGGGCCTTTTGCCGCCTGGACCACCAAATTCCTGCATAGAAAGGGGAGTTATCTGGATCTTATTCTTTCCGTCAAACCTGATAACATACTAACGCTGCTCAAGATTGCCATTCATAACCTGGATCTGGTGCGTTACCTCATCCAGCAGGGAACCCAGAGCATGGCAGACCGGATGAAGGTTCTTCATGTCTTTTACCCGGCGGCCAGGGCAGGGGACTGGAAACTGATCGACGCGGGAATCCGTGTGCAAGCCATCAAGAAAACAGACGGTGAAGCCGGCATCGTACATTACGGAACGGAAGTCATCACCAACCCAGAGCGCACCATTTCCGCTCTCCTCGGAGCCTCACCGGGGGCTTCTGTATCTGTGAACATCGTGCTGGAAGTCATCCGCAATTGTTTCCCGGAGCTTCTGACCAGTGCCGAAGGTAAATCGCGTATGAAAGAAATGATTCCGTCCTATGACGAGGATATCAAACGGCCTGATCAGGCGGAACGCTTCCACACGATCGAGCGTGAATCCAACAGGATTCTGGGACTTCTTTGACGGCAAAGATCAGGTAAAAAGGCCCCGGGGTTCTTTTTGAACTCCAGCCAGGAAGACGAGTTCTGCCGGGCCAGGATTGCGGATGGCAAGTGTCTCCTTGTTTTGCGCCCAGACCATATCTCCGCTCCGTAGGGTTTCTTTTTTACCGTTGTCAATGACTTCGGCAAGCCCTGACAGGACAAGGAAAAACTCTTGTGTGTGGGTCTGCTTCTTCGGGCCCCAACTTGATCCGGGTGGAAGACGGTTCAAGGCCAGGGCATCCAGAGGAAACCCGTCCCGTTTGGAAACAAGCAATTGGGAAAAAGCCGGTCCAATTCCGTTGCGGATGCCTTCGCCCACCTGCTCTCTGGCCAATTCTTTACGGATAATCATAAGGGCTGAAAGAGATCTCATAGATCCCAGGCTCTTAGAGCGAGAAGATTTTTAATCAGGCCGGAACGGAAGGAAAATCAGGAGAAAGCGCTGGGCTAAATTTTCTTGCGGGAGTGACTGGTCGCCGTATGCTGTTTTATTCACAGGCACCCGTAGCTCAACTGGATAGAGCGCTGCCCTCCGAAGGCAGAGGTTGTGGGTTCGACTCCCGCCGGGTGCAGTAAATCTCGCAATGAGAGGTGGTTACAGAATGCTGGTGGCAAATCGGCAGCAAAATACATCAAATACGGCTCTGTTTCGGGCTCTTTGGTGTGCGCTTGGTGTCGGCGCGATAAAGTTATCCAATCCTCCTTAGGCCAGCCTCACAGCATTTGTGATGTTCATTATGCGATCATGTAGGTGAAATCAAAGGCCATGCAACGTGGATAGGGCACTTTCTCCAGCACCTCAAACCAACTTCTTCATGGAGTGCCCATGGATTATCAAGAAAGCTGATGACCCCGTTGATACGTCTGGAAAGGCGAAGTTATACGTATCCGTCAACTAACGGATTAGTGCCGCCTGGGGCCTGGATTTTCAAGTCAGATGAATCTGTCAGGAATGGTTGACCGACCCGGCTTTCCCTGGGCACTTTTCCCTGCTTCTTACTGAATGGCTTTCCAGACAGGACCTTGGGTGGCGATTTTTGGGCCCAGCTTTACTTGAGCAGGCACTGCCGTATTGAAAGGAGCCAACTGGAAAACGGGCAGCACAGGACGTCCGTTCAGCTTTTCGTATGTGTCTCCCTGTTTTTCAATAAGCACAAAAGAACAGAAAACTCCCCCTGCACGCTCTCCAATCAAAATATCCAAATCCACAATCTGACCCGCCTTGAGCGAAATCCAGTCGCCCGCCACGATGTGCCCGTTGGCAGCAGGCTGGCCGGGAGGTTCCGGAGATTTCCATCCCACACTGGGGCAGGTCACTTCCTTCCAGTTTGCCAGTAATACATTCTTCCCGTTCACCGCCACACTACAGACCTCTTCTCCATAACCCCAAAATCGCCAGTTCCCATCGCTCGGTGCCGAAACCTGGCCCTTGTAATGAATCACCCAGAAGCTGGGCTTCACAATTTTTTCCACACCGAAGGCTAGAGGGGCGGCGCCGGCATTCATCAGGGGAATAAAAATTTGGGAAGTGTAAAGCGGCTGCGTTACACGGAAATGACGATTTAAAATGCTTTCATTCCAGTTGTTGGAGAGAAATTCGTCGATCAACTTTCCGAATTTGGGAATGTCCATCGGGATGGGTTTGCGGTCCTGGGTCTGTTTTAGATCGTAAAGAATTCCGATCAGAGACGATTCCCCGGCTTCCTTGCTGCCGAACTCAAAACCGGTAGGAGCCTGGGCCGGTAAATCCAAGAGGGTTAAAAGGAATAAAACGCTGAGGGCGATCAAATTTCGAAACATAATAGTGATCCTTATAGTTATCACGTTCGGCGTTTTTAGGCAAACCACTTGCAAATTTTTTCGTCCACGGCTTGTCTGCTGGGTGCATCATGACCTGTCGGAGCTGACCCGTTAATTCTTCCGAACGTTCCTCATCTTCCACGGAAGCCACGCAGCGGCTGGAGCTCTCAGAGTGAGCTTGTTCGATCTATTTCGCTATCGCTGCGGCAAATTTTGAAACAAGCGGATCAACGTCTACCAATCGCGGTTGGGGAAGCACAATTAAATCCAGTTCTTCCATCGGGATGGCTATCAGAAGAACCCCGTCGCCCATCACAATCGCACCTACGTAAGCAACGCGGATTCTTAAACCGGGTTTCTATCGGCCCCACATAGGGGACTCTCTTTCCAGTTCCGTCGGCCAAGGTAACTTCCTTTTCCCCCTCTCCACTTTTTAATAGATCCGTGGGATAGACTACAGTCGTTGATTCTGTGGAAGTCGCAGGCAAAGCGCGACGAAGGAGCATGTCAGCGAACCTGTGACTGAGAAGCAACGCAGCATGAGGGTTCCACAGGCTCAACCCGTAGGGCGGGGGAGCTTTTGTCCCTGGCCGGTGTTGCTCCTCGCTCCCCGCGCCTTGGCCAGAAACAAGTTCTCCCGCTGCGACTGTAGTCTATCCCACGGATCTATTAGTAAATCCAATTGCAGTCGGATATGCTTAGGGATAATCAAAAACACAGCTCCAGTATCCGCAGAAGCCTGTACCTCAATGGGTTCATTTTCAGGTTTCTGTGGGTTTTTCAGTTTAAGCATTCAAAAGGGATAGTCCCGTTGGTGGAACGTATCAATCTTCTGGTATGATGCAATTCAGCTTTCTTATCAAACGCCAGCATGTAGCTGCCGGAGAGGTAGGCCGGATTGTATTTTTTGGTTGAATTTTGGAAAGAGTTCTTCCAGCCGTTGCCTTTGTGCATTTGCAGTTACCAAAGGCTTAGGTTCTGCCTTAAAGACTGTCCCATTGGTTTCTTTCGATCAGTGTGGCGAGCGGTCGTCGTAATTCCCCCACGGATTAAATTTCATGTGCCAAAACAAACGCGGCTATTTCTTGTCGCTGTCGATGGCTTTGTTAGAGATTCCTTTGTTCTCGCCGATAATCCCATCAAAAAGGGAGTCCTTCAGAACTGTGCCTTTTGGTAAAGCAAACTTAAAGTCGCTCTTGTCTAATTCTGGGGACGAGACATTTGCGTGAATTTCAACAGAAGTGCCTTTCAATTTGGCTGTCTTGATGATCGTTTTCGATCTCTCTATCATTTCCATCACGTTCTTTTTGCTCTCCGCTGTCACTTCTTGCCCCATACCTTTGATCGCTTCCTCTAGTTGTTTATCCGTTATTTCTGGTATTGCGACGCCTCCTTCAGGAGCTTCAAAAGAACGGCTGTATTTTTTGATCAAGTAGCTGGTCTTTGAGATCCAAAGGGTTTCTTCTTTTGAAATAGTTGATGGAGAAGTCAGGACATAACATTCTTCTTCTCCAACTTTTTCAACCCTTTCAATTTTTGGATCTTTGAGCCTGGAAAAGGGGGCTTGTTGCTCCTTGCTCACTGGGAGGAATAGGAATGGTATAGTGGAGGCAGCACCTCCAGAGATGCCCGTAGCCGCCCCCAATGCAGTTTCATCAGTGGTCATTTTTGAATAGGCATTCATGATTCCCATGTACAAATAGGGTTGTGTCCCATCATTCCACACAGATCCGGACACAACGACGTCCGGCGTGGACATATTTTTCTGGCTCCAGGAGATAAGGTACTGATTTGGCTTCTTCAAGAGAATAGAAAATGAAATCTCTATCTTCGTTTTCGTCCCGCCAGTTTCGATATCAGAGGAAACCGTTCCTTCGGCTTTGTAGGTCTTTGCGGCCTCGTACGCCGACGCAACCTTCTTCATAAGATCATTTGGAGAGATATCATCCCCCAAGGCATTTGTGCCCAGCACCAACATTGTGGTGGCAAAGGCGGTAAGTGCGGTAAGTCTCATTCTATTCATATCCATTTTCCTGTTTTGTTTGTAAAGTGTCCCCGGTGTGCAACCCCGATAGCTATCGGGGTTGGGTGAACCACATGGTTTGGAAATCTGTCTATCAGGTTGTCTTGCTTCTGGCACCTCAAAAGAACGGCCCTCGCCGTAGAATGGTAGGGATGACACGGACCTGAGTCTAAATCGTGGCGAAATCGAAGTTTTCTGGACACATGAGTTCATCTGTTTCTGAAGATTGTTTCCCGCGCAAAGTCGCTAAGCTCGCAAAGGGGTGTGGAATACAAAGTCTTCTTTTTATCTTCCGAACGTCCGCCATATGCCATTCCGAATTAATTGCGGGATCGGCCCAATGGCATGTTCAGCTATTCTTCAGTATCAGATCATACTCCGAGTGGTGGCCAATCCAAACCCGCACTAACCCATCTACCCGGTTTATCCCAACTGCACGGTAGTGGGCACCCACCCGAACACTCCAAAAGATTCTAACCTTCTTCAGTCTGAGGTTTGGATTCTCGGGGTGGGTTTTGAGGATGGCAAAGTTCTTGTCCGCTAGTTTCTGAATGGCTTCTGGGAGTTGTCGATAATAATGCCAAAAATCTGGAGAAGCGAAATGCTTCATAGTGCGGTGCAACGACCGGTCTCGAAATCCTCGTCGGCTTTGGCGGCGAGGTGATCAAGCTTTCCGGAGACGACGTCCGCCTCAAATTTCTTGTCCCATTGGTCGGCAACAAACTTTTCAAACCAGGTCGAAAACTCCGAAAGTTCCTCAGGGGGAAGAGTTGCCACAGCTTTTTCCAGTTCGACAAGACTCATACAAATAGTTTAGGACAAGCGGTGACTTTGGCAATCTTTCTTCCATCGAACGTCTCCGGTGTGCAACCCCGATAGCTATCGGGGTTGGCTCAACCGGCTGGTTCGACTTTTCAATCTAATTTAGCACGTTCAAAGAGTTTAAGTAATGCAGTAGCGTCCTTTTTAGGAATGTTTGTGCTTGGAGTGTAAACAACGACAAGCCAATTCTTATTATTTTGTGAATCAGTCGAAACATGGATTATGTCCCATGAAAATTCCCTCTGTCCAAGAAGGTCCTTAGAGACAATATACTCATGGTGTTCCTTCCTCTCATGATCTCCTGGTGTAGATTGATGGTATCGTGGGTCTTCGTGAGACATGATCACCATATGAATCGAAGAGTCATCGTTACAGACAGCTCCAACATCCATTATTCCATATTCCGAAATTCTACTCCCGTAATTATACCTAGTCCAGCCAATGGCAGGCAAATCACTTTTCATAGCGTATCGTGCTTCAGGGGGTCTGCAGTGACGGGTAAATAATAACCCATCCAGAAAGCTTATTTCGCAGGTTGACAGATTGATCATTTGCTTGTCGAACGTCGACTGTGTGCCACGCGCGTTAGCGCGTTGGCTCGACTGTTTGGTTGGCATTATATTCTGAAGCTATTTCTTTCCGTGAGATCTGAAATTCTTTCTATGGATTGATTATGATAGTTAGAAAGCCATAAGAATTTTTTCCTTATCGATTCTGATTTATTTGCTAAGCCTACTTTTATGAAATCCTTATGCTTCAAAAGGAAATCAGGAATCTCTTCTGGGTAATCAAAATTATTGATGACGTACAGTAGATAATCAACAATACGATCACCATTGGCTTCACGTCTAATAATCGGACGAATATATTTGTAGTCTATGCTATGAGTCAGGTGTTGGTAATTCACTAAATCTCGCGAGGTGAAATACCTTCTGAATAATTCTCGATCAATAACTATTCGTGGGTAGCAGGCCGTCTGCTCAATTTTGTGAGCGCGTATCAATGCTGGCCCAAAAATTTCATTATTTTCGTGATAAAGCTGACCTATCGTTATACTGCCTCGCACCAGAATTCCTCTACTACTAAAAAGATCTGCTTGAGCAAGCGCTAACGCGCTTAATTCGTGATACAAAATTCCATGTGACCGGGTTGTCTGTGGATTCAGGTGAACTGGTATGGATGTGACGATTGTATCAGAAAAATATGTGGTTCTTCGCCTAATCTTTTCATCATAGGAATTCGCACCAAATACTTTAAGAAATATACCGCAGCATTGCTTGATGTAATCGTAGTCCTTTTCGGTCACTAGGTCCGAGTAACCAAGAATATCAATAAATGATATGACGTGTTCTGTATACATTTTTGGCTAACATCCGCGACCACCGGCACCGGACCGCTGGCGCGACGAGTGCCGGGAGCGTAGCGACCAAGCACTCAGCGTGCCAGCGGTCTGGTGTTCGGTGGATCGCATTGTTCGCGTTCCTGTTAATTCACTTGAAAATAGTCTCTGGCTCTAATGCCGATGAACCATGTCAAAGTCTTGTTGACTGTGAATCCGATAACAACGCCCACACCAAATGGAATAGCTTTTTCCAAACCTTTTCGAGTAAATGTAATTCCGACTCTCTTGAAAATCTCTTTAACTGCAACCAAGGTAGAGCCCTGTAGATATTTCTGAACCATCTTGGTAAAGGCTTTTGACCCAACCTCCTGGGCGCCCTTCTGCGTGGCTTGATTGATGGCTCCAAGCCCTGCGATAATGAAGCAAAGCTTCCTCTCCTCTTCTGATAGGATGTCGTGGTCGTAGATGTGAGCAAGGGACATGACCATCTCGACTTGGAACTTCATGCAGAGGGCAATATCAGCCGTGGCACCGCCTGCAACAGCCACAACAGTTCCGATTCCGGGGATAACTCCAGCAAGAGCAGTTGTGCCTCCGGTGAATGCCGTCATGTAGCTGTAGTTCTTGATCACCTTGTTGGCCACCATCTCCTTGACATCCTCCTCATCGCGTTCGTTCTGATAGCGCTTTCGGTATTTTTTCAGTATCACGTCTGTCTCTTTTTTTATATCTTCGGGCTTAGCCAGAACGAACTCGACGGCCTTCAAGAGCGTCCATTCTTTTTTGGGTGGCTCTCCGTCGCCCGACGCTGATGCTGATGTTGGTGTGCTCATATTTTTTGCGAACGTATATTAGACAACTGATTGGTATTATTGCAAAAAGCAACTAGTTGCCGAAATCGATAATTCCAACTTTTTGTCTGGTTTTTGGGTTGTTTTATCTTTTGTTTTCAATGACAAGGAATTTTTTGGATGAACGTTTCAAAAAAAGGATGAAAAAAAGTTTTTTGAGCGTTTGGACCAGCTTTGGGAAAAGCAGGGGTCCAATCCGGGGAAGGGGGGTTGCGCTTCGCGTGGATCATGAAGTTTGGAAAGTTCATTGCACCTAAACGGTTTTATCAGGCGGATCTAACAGATGTCGAGAGGTTTGTTTGGGGAGGATAAGGGTTCTGGGTTTACTGTTTGCTGTTTTCGGTTTTCTGTTATGGGATGGGAAACGGCCCAGACGGAGCTGGGCCCTCCGATGGGGGCGGAATAGGGGGTCGTCAGGGAGCCTTGGGCGGGACGTCCAAGGCGACGGGCAGAATGCCCGCGCTCCTTTTGGAGGAGGGGGGATGGAAACCAACAAAAAAGCGCAGACCCGGGGGTCTGCGCTTTTATCGTAATCCGTTGTTACTGGTTACTCACCCACGGAGTAGCGGGCAAATCGTTTGATGATGATGTTCTCACCGATCTGGCCGATTTTTTCGTTGACGATGTCGCGGATGGTTTTGTTGGGGTCCTTGATGAAACTCTGTTCCAACAGGCAGACGGTGGAGTAGTATTTATCCACTTTACCGCTGACAATCTTTTCCACCACGTTTTCCGGTTTGCCTTTGACCTGACCGGCTGCGACTTCTTTTTCCGCATCGACCAGGTTCTGGGGCACTTCTTCACGGGTCACGTAAAGGGGGTGGGCCGCAGCGATCTGCAGGGTGATGTCTTTGACGAACTCACGGAAGTTTTCGTTCTTGGCCACGAAGTCGGTTTCGCAGGCAACTTCGAGCAGCACGCCGACTTTACCACCCATGTGGATGTAGCTGGCGACGATACCTTCCTTGGTTTCGCGCCCGGCTTTTTTGGCGGCGCTGAGTCCGAGGCGTTTGCGGAGGATTTTTTCGCCTTCTTCGAGGTCGCCTTTGGATTCTTCGAGGGCTTTTTTGCAATCCATCATGCCGGCATTGGTCATGTCACGGAGTTGTTTGACGATTTTAGGATCTACGGTTGACATGGTTGTCTCCAGTTTAAAGTTGTTTTAATGAAACAGGGGCGAGGGTCCCGTGGGAACTCAGGCTGCGGTGACGGTGGCAGCTTCTTTTTCCACTTTGGGTTCTTTATCGCCTTTTTCCTTGGCATCTTTGCCATCCTTGTTGCGGCGCGGGGCGGCGGCATTGCCTTCGAGGACAGAGGCGGCCAGGGTATCCAGCACGATCTTGATGGAACGGATGGCGTCGTCGTTGGCGGCGATGGGGTAATCAACCAGGGTCGGGTCTGCGTTGGTGTCGGTGATGGCCACGATCGGAATGTTCAGACGATGGGACTCAAGAACGGCGATGTTTTCACGGGCAATGTCCACGATGACGATGGCATCGGGATACTTGGCCATGTCGGCGACGCCATCAAGGTTCTTATGGATCTTGGCGGATTCGCGGCGCAGGGCGGAAAGTTCCTGTTTGGGGATGTCCTTGGCTTTGCCAGAGGTTTCGAGATCGTCGATTTCGCGCATGCGGGCAACGCTCTTGCGGACGGTGTTCAAATTGGTGAGCATACCACCGAGCCAGCGTTCGCAGACGTAGAAGGCACCGGCCTGGGCGGCGGCCTGTTTGACGCCGTCCTGGGCGGCTTTTTTGGTCCCAACGAAAAGAATCTTACCACCCTTGGAAGCGACGCCCTGGAGGAAAGTGGCGGCTTTTTCGAGTTGCTCGGAGGTTTTGTTGAGGTTGATCACATGAATGCCGTTGCGGGCTTCATAGATGTAGGGTTTCATTTTGGGGTTCCACTTGTCGGTGCGGTGACCGAAGTGAACGCCGGCTTCCAATAATGTCTTGGGGTCAATCTTAGCCATACTGCTGCATCTTTCTTTTCGTTTTATGATCCTTCGATAAACTCAGGACTTCGCTTTCTAGCGAATGGGGGTTTTTGTTGTTGTGTCCGCATAGGCGAACGTTTTGTCATCAACAGAAAGGAAGAGCGTAACCAAAGGATCCCCTTTGCCAAGAGGAAAAATCCAAGAAATCAAAAGGCAGAAGTTGACCGGCCTGTTCCTGGGCAACCATGCTTAATCCAAGACAACACATGCTTTTTCCTTGCTGGAAAAAAAGATTCTGGGATTGCCTAAAAAACGGCCTGAAGCCATTTGCAACAAACTCTTGGAAACCCTGTCATCAATCCCAAGCAACGCGATGATGGGTGATTTGGAAACCCTCTGTGATGCCATTGGCTTGGGAAAAGTCAGAACTCTGTCCAACAAAGCGACATGGGACTATTTAGGTCGGGATCTGAAAGCCCACAGATCCAGTAAGTAAGTCTTTAGGACCCTGCCATTGTTGTGGGGGTTCTTCAAATACAGCAGTGTCAACAGATCCGTGCTATTTTCGTAGCGATAGAGAAGCCTCCATTAAAATTTTGTAGAGGGGCGCCGTGTTTGAACGCGTTTGGTTCGACGAAAAAGCTTTCCCCGCCTGTGTTCTGCGGAGATATGCTGAACCATCAACTTTATTTCATCAGAGAAATCTTCGGGTGCCGTTCCTGAAAAATGAGGGTCTGCCACCTGGTGGAGTTGCGCCCTCAACTGTTCCACGGCAACCTCTGAATATTCAATTCTCACATTCCTATATTTTAAATTTCTTTCAGAACAAACAATGCTATTTTGAATTAAAATTGGCTTTGTGACGTTTAAAGTTTAAGATTATGCCTAATTCAGGCAAATTTGAGATAACTAGCTCCGAATTCACCTGTTTACCTATAAAAAGGCTTGCCCTATGATATTAACCTCTCTATTACCTAAGGACTTGATCCGGTCTTCGTCATTGCTTGTCATGGCCCTGCTCTCCCTTGGATGGCTTGCTCCGTTGTCAGCCGCCCCCGTCCTCAAGCTGGAAGATGTCAAGCTCAAGTCCACGTATCCGGTCAAAACCAATATCGTCACGACCTATTTCTGGATCGGCCAGGGAAGCAGCGGTTACAATAGCACGACCAATTACGCTTCGGCTTGGGACATGCGTTGGACCAAAAATTTCGGCGGGGTGGATCAGCCCTACAAACGCGGTGCCGCCCCGGCTGGACGCGTCACGCTGCCCACCAGATTTGCCCCAACCCGCAATCCTTATTACGTTGCCCTCCCGTTCAACGATGTTAAATACCCCAAGCTGGCCGCCAAGTATGTTCCCTGGTGGAACGCGGAATTTGCCAAAAAGAACCGTTGGCGGTCCCAATGCAAGGGACGCTGGATCATGATCGAATATAATGGGAAGGTCTGTTTCGCCCAATGGGAAGATGTCGGCCCGCTGCGCTATGATCATGTTGGGTATGTTTTTGGAAAAGAGCGGCCGACGCGCGAACATTCCAATGCGGGTCTGGATGTTTCCCCGGCTGTGCGGGATTATCTGGGCCTGACCGGATTGAACAAAACCAACTGGCGTTTTGTGGAAGACGACGAAGTTCCTTATGGTCCCTGGATCGAATACGGTGAGCAGGCGATCATCTTTTCCGCCATCAAAGCCGAAAAGCTCAACACTCTGAATTAATAGGTTCTTCAGTTGCCCTCCCGAGAGCGTTTACCTTCAGGATTACCCCTTCCACTCTGGCGTTTTTTCGCGTGTTTTCAGGTGCTTCTTAGGCGAAACCTGAATGCTCCTAACGGCCACCCCGAGCATTCCGGGACTACTTGGTTTCTCTCTGGATGTCTTTACCAGCACCTTCCATATCTTTACCGAATCCGTGCGCCGTTTGGCAGGCACTGAAGGCGAAGAGCGCCGCCACGCAAAGGATTGAGAGAATGATGATGGTTTTGAAGGGTTTAACGAATTCGAGAATCTGTTTCATCCCACTATCTTACGTAAGCCTTTGTTCTTGGCGATGGGGTGTTCTACCCATGGGGGATCGGGTTGTGAGAAGTTCCTAACAATAAAGCGAATGGGTTTCTGATGACAGGACGGGGTTTTTTCTACTTCATATACTAATAGATCCGTGGGATAGCCTACATCATTATCTTAGGAATGAAGCAGCAGCAGTTCCAATTTCTGAAATTGTGTAAAGTCGGCATCGACGGTCAAAAAATCGTGTTTTTCCGTCTGGGCGAAAGCCGCCAGATAGGCATCCATCCAAAGCTTTGTTGAGGCCGTGTCGCGGCAGCCCAGATCGCGCCAGACCGTTTCGATCCCAGGCGGTTCATCGAGGTAAATGATTCGAAAATCCCCGCGCAGTTGCTCATACATCTGCCAGGCTTCTTTGTTGGTCAGCGGGGGCACGCCGTAGGTTTGCATCACATCCATGTTGGAGAGCAGGCGCAGGAGACCTTGTTGCGTAACCCGGCAGAATGCGACGCTCTGCGGCTGATCCTGCAAATCCACTCATTGAAGCGCCGCCATGTGATGGGTGTGGCGTTCGATCAACAGACCCGCCCAAAAATTAATGTCCGGTAATTTCAAGCTGCCTGCGGATTTCCTGTTCCATAAGCAGCCGGTCAATATCTTCCCCACTGAGTTTAACTTTGGGTGTGCCTGGCGGAGAAACGATCAGGGGCAGCTTTACCCGGTGAATTTCTGGTGTGGCCACGAACTCCAACCGGGGAGGCCCGCGTCGGATCACCTCAGCCGTGAAATCCTTGAACTTTTTTCTTTCGTCCAAGGCGCGAAGTTTAAGCTCGCGCACTAAATCGGGCGGAAGATCAATCGTCGTTTTCACTAAGCCAGCAAACCAGTAAACCAGCTAACTGGCAGATCCCTGCTGGTCTGTTACAAGGTCAACCCTTCGCGCATTGACAGCTTTATCAATCAACATTTTTGTCAAGAGTCGACGACTGATCCCCCTCGAGTTCCATCAACAGAAAGCCGTGCGTTTTTATTACCCTTCACCGGCCATTTTGGTGCCGCGCTACTATTTCTTAGACAGAGCCTAAATCTTTGTGTAAACCCTAACCATGTCCTCGTTAAACAGCCTGCGGGATGCCCTGAAACTTTCATGGGACAATACACCCCTGCTACTGCTGCACGCCCAAGCCTGCCTAATTGAATTTGAATTCAATGGTGCCCGCCATTCCTACGAGAAGGTCCTGCAACAGCACCCTTCCCACCAGAACGCCGGGCTGGGAGTCATCTGGACCTATTACATTTCGGGAACCCCCGCACAAAACCCAGTCCGCTTCACCTGGAAAACCATGCCCGGCCCGCCCCCTTCTCGGAGAACAATGACAGCATGACAAAGCCTTCGCAATGGAGAAGGCGGACATCACCTACCAGGACGTGGGAGGGATGGAGTCCGTCAAAGAGGAAATACGGATGAAGATCCTTTATCCCCTGAAGAATCCAGACCTGTTCAAGGCCTACGGGAAAATAATCGGCGGTGGCGTCCTTCTTTATGGGCCTCCCGGTTGCGGGAAAACCATGCTGAGCAAGGCCACAGCCGGGGAAATCCAGGCGAACTTCATGACCATCGCCCTGCATCAGGTGCTCGAAATGTGGATAGGCAACAGTGAAAAAACCCTTCACCCGATTTTCGAGATGGCGCGGGATAATGCCCCCACAGTCCTGTTCTTCGACGAGGTCGATGCGCTGGCGGCAGACCGCGTGGACATGAAATTGAGCGGCAGTCGGCCCCTCATCAACGAATTCCTGTCCGAGATGGACGGCTGCACCAACAGCAATGACGGGGTCCTTTTTCTCGGGGCAACAAATGCTCCCTGGCACACCGACCTTGCCTTCCCTCGTCCCGGACGCTTTGACCGCATTCTTTTCGTGCCTCCACCCGATGAAGAAGCACGTGTTTCCATCATTGAGATACTCGCGAAAGGCAAGCCGGTAGACCGCCTGGATGCCGTCCTCATGGCCAGGAAGACGAAGGATTTTTCCGGGGCGGATCTAAAAGCGGTCTTTGACCTGGCTATCGACCGTTGCCTCGCCCAAGCCATGAAACAGGGCCGGGTGGTGCCCGTCGGCATGGACGACCTGCTGAAGGCCGCCAGGGATCTCAAGCCCTCAACGCGCCCTTGGTTTGAAAGCGCCAAGAATTACTCCCTTTATTCCAACCAGGGAGGCTTTTACAATGATGTCCTGTCTTTCCTCGGGATAATGAAATGAGTTCGGAGCACGTCGAAGCCTTGTTTGGGCGAGGCCTGATCCTCTTGGAACAGCGCCGATATGACCAAGCCGAACTATATTTCCGCGAAGCCATAGGTCTTGATCCTGAGCGGTCCTCTCTTTACTACCAACTCGCTGTCTCCCAAGCCCTTCAGAGCCAGATAGAAACAGCACTGAAGACGCTCGATGAAGCCCTCCGGCTGGAGCCCACAACCAGCGATTATTTTGCGTACCGCTCCAGCCTGCTTGCCCTGTTGGAAAGGCCCATGGAATCTCTTGAAGCGGCTTCCGAAGCCATTTCCCTTGATCCCTTCTCTTCCTATGCGTTCCTGTCCCAAGCCTACAGCATGAAAGCATTTGGAGACTGGCAGAGCGCGGAAAACGCCGTTCGCCAGGCCTTAGATCGGGATCCCGACTACCTGGAAGCCTCCAAGCTTCTGGCCTACCTGCTGCGAATGCAGAACCGAATAGGGGAAGCCTCCGGCCAAATTCTACAGACCTTGTCACGACATCCAGAAGACCCAGAGTCCCATGCCGAGGCAGGATGGATCGCCTTGGAACAGGATGACAACTCCCAGGCAGAGTTTCATTTCCTGGAATCACTTCGGGTGGATCCTGGAAACATGGATGCACGCTCAGGGTTAATCGAATCATTCCGCATGCGTTCGCCATTTTACAGTTCATTCCGCCGTTTTTGTCTGTTTACGCTGAAGTCTCAGGTCTGGGTATGGATCGTTCTCATAGCGCTCTACGCGTTTTCGGATCTGGCGGGCCCGGCCTTAGACGATAACCGGATCTTCTGGTCTATACTGGGAATTCCCTCGCTTTTCATTCTCTGGGCTAGTACGTCAAGACCTCTTGGAAACCTGGCTGTCCTGAAAGACGTGCGGGCGAGGCATGGACTTTCCAAAGAAGAACAATGGGAAGCCCTGATCGTTGCCGGAGGACTCGTGGCAGGCCTTTTCTTCCTGGCATTAAGCCTTGTGGTTCCCTTTAAAGCTTTGCTGGCCCTTGGCGCCGGATGCTTGGGAATGCTCATCCCAGGGGTCCACATCGCGACAAACCAATCGGCTGCAGGACGTTTTGTTTTCGGAGGTATCTGCCTATACATTGTATTCGTCAGCATCCTATATGCTCTCGCCGTTGCCATTCCAGGACTGATGCGGGAAGAACTGCTCTTAGCTTTGGGGATTATTGGAGTGTTAGCCTCTGTGGCGAGCATTTGGCTGGCCAATAAAGAGACTTTCTAAAAATAGGACGACCTCTGCGATCTGTATCGGCAGGCAGGATCACGTCATCCTGGCAGCCTTTCTCAAGAAATCGCAAGTAGTTACTACGGCACATAAATCAACGAGGTCAATTGTTAACAAATAATACATTCTCACGGGTTTAATCTCTGACTTTCGACATGATTTGGGGGTGGGTGGTGCTGATGATTGGCAAGAAAAGTGCCCGTTGAGTTCTCCGGAGCAGTGCACCACTTGATGGGCCGAAGCAACGAGAATGCCCAAAAGGATTGGCCAGAGAACGTGGATACCGGGGTAGAGAGGTATTTTTCAGATTGTTATAAGAAAAGAAGCACGGATAAAAATGAGCAGGAACCGGGAAGAGAAAATAGTCCATGTTAGAAAACTGTCAAAAGTCGACGACTGATCCGAATGGCACTAAGATAAGCTTATGGCCTCCTTGATTTTGAATGACTAAGATAAGGAAAGGCATCCAAAAACCGCCTTATCTTAGTGCCATTCACGACTGATCCCATGGAGAACCCCTTAAGTTCGTTGAGGCTCAATTTTTCTGAAAGCTTAGCCGGTGGGTTTTTTTAATCTTGTCCCGCCACTCCTCGGAGAGCTTCGCCGCTGCGGCGAACTCGGGCCAGCGTTTAACCGCTGACTGGACTTCGTCGATAATCTTCGCCGCACGGCCCCGCTTCATCAGCGCCGTCTTTGCACACACCTCGTAATCTGACATGGTGAAGCCATCCCGACGACCGTTCAGTGTCATCTGGTGCGCGGTTGTCCACGAACCTGATGGATTGTAACTATAGGTCAGGTCGAAGGCCGGTGCCAGCGACCACTCGCCCCGTTTGTTCATCAGGAATAATATATTTTTCACATGGTCATTGTGATTCCGGCTGACGATGTTGAAGACCATCCGCCTGAACTGTTCCTCCACCGCCGCCATCGGCAGTTTGAGCTGGCGAAGCGTCAACAGCGCCTGCTCGTAGGCGTAGGCGCCGGCTTGATTGAAATCGAAATGCGCCAACGCGCAGAGTGACTGCATGTGCAGTTTTTCGCCACCGGCCAGTCGGTCGAAACGGCGCGTCATAAAATGCCTCCGCCCGTTCTCCTCCAACAATCGGCATTCGGCCATCGTAATACCCGCCTCCCTCGCCATCAGGTGATACGCATACTCAATCGTCCCGTAGCCTTTTGGATCTTCCAGCTCCTTGTCTTTGTTGCCTGCCACACCATCGAATTTCAACAGCCAATAGTCGAAGCCATCGCCCGCCGCGATCTGCCCGGAGCGCACCTCGTTCGTGGCGCGGTTCCACGCGATCACCGCCTTGGCCCGTGCGCCACCGGCTGAAGTGCCCACGCGCAGGATGTCCCGCAGTGCCTTCTCCTTCCCGGCTTCGTGGAAATGCCCCTGCAAATCGCCGCGATGCGTCAACACCTCGCCCGCCAGCCGCACCAGCTCATCAATCTCGATCTTTGTCGCCTTGCCCGGCTTTGGCCCCTGGGCCGGTGCAAACTCCAGCGCCCCCATGCCTCGCGCTCCTGTGTAGCACAGCCGCTCCACGGCGCTGAAATTCCCGGCCGTGCGCCCCTGCGTCGCCAGCCAGGCATCGATCAGCGCGTTGCCGAATTCGTCCGGCAGCGAATCGGCCAGCAGCCCCGGCAGACCGAGAAACGTGTTTCGTGGCAACGCTGGAAATTCATACACCCTCTCGCTCAATGGCATCACCAGCGGCGAAAGTTCGATGCCGCTCGCAGAGAACGCCCGATCATATTGGAACGACGCGACTTCGCGTCCTTCCTCCAGCGAGACCGCGCCAATAATACGCCCCCAAAGTTGAACCTTGGCGATCATACCGACTTACCCCAGGTCCACTTGTTAGGTTCCCCGGATGCCGCTTTGCGGCCCGATGCGCGCTGGCGCTTCCGGCCCTGCATCTTCAATTGTTCCATCGGGCTCGTCACCACCTCTGGAATGAATGCGTCGAAACGCTCCAGCAACCCCAGCGTCCGGCACACCCGCAGAAAGGCCGAAAACTGCGTCGACACCCCGCCCGATTCCAGCCGCTCCACCGTCCGCTTGGACACGCCCGCCTGCTTCGCCAATGCCGCCTGGGTCAGGTTGCAACCCAGCCGGGCACTGGTCAGCCGCTTAGCCACTTCCTTGAGAATGCTATCGTCGGTTAACTGTTCGTTAATTTTTATAATACGCCAAATATGGCGAATAGAGCCTTTTAAGCAATACTATTCGCCATAAGTGACGACTTGGTAAACTACAGCTGTTTTTAAAGATAGTTTCTTCCGAAGGATGAGCCGCCGTTTTTTAGATGCCCGCCATCCACCGGACAGCCCTTGATGGTGATGGACTTGATAATGCCAGTGGCCCATTTGCGGAACTGGTAGCCGAAAGGTTATTCGAAATGTTCTGAACAACTGAATCCTCCGGCAACATGCTGTCCGCGTAGATGTTTCTGAGGTGGTTGTTAATGGTAGGGCTTTCCACGTCGTAGAGCCGCCCCATGATTTTCCGGCTAAGCCAGACATTTTCGTCGGCGTAAACGGCTGCCACACTGCCATAACCACTGGCCGCCAAAAAAGTCAGACACTCCGCCGCCGATGAGCGGGCCAGCGAGATGCCCTACAACCCATTACTTTTGATTTCATTCTGCTCTGTTTTCTGGCGTTGCTCCCCCTGACCCCTGCGCACCCAGACGGCGAGGATGGCAAGGTCTGAGGGATTGACGCCGGAGACGCGGGAGGCCTGGCCAAAGGAGTGGGGGCGGATTTGCCTGAGCTTTATCCGGGCCTCGGTTTTTAGGCCCTGGACGAGATCGTAGTCAACCCATTCGGGAATGGTTTTGTCTTCCTGGGTTTTGGCCCGTTCGATTTGGTGGAGTTCGCGCTCGACGTAACCAGCGTATTTAATGTCGGTCTGCGCCTGCTCGGCGATTTCATCTGGAACCTGTTTAAATTCATCCGGCAACTGCGGCCATTCAAACTCGGGCTTTTTTAACCAATCGTGAAGCGTTCGGTTCTCCACCCGCGCGCGAATTAATTGGTCTTTGAGGACATCGATCGCCGCCTTCTTTTCACGCACTTTTTGCAAGCGTTCGTAACCGGCCAAGCCGACCTCTGCCCCTATTTCCGTCAGCCGCAGATCTGCATTGTCCTGGCGCAAAAGAAGTCGGTATTCTGCCCGCGAGGTAAACATGCGATAGGGCTCTTTAGTTCCTTTGGTCACGAGGTCATCGATGAGAACCCCGAGATAGGCCTGGTGCCGACCGAGGATCAGGGCGGGTTTGTGCTGAACCTTAAGAGCGGCATTGATCCCAGCCATCAGCCCCTGCCCGGCAGCTTCCTCATAACCGGAGGTGCCGTTGATTTGACCGGCGAAATAAAGACCTGATACTTTTTTGGTTTCGAGCGTGGGTTGAAGTTGGGTGGGTGGGCAGAAGTCATACTCGACGGCATATCCGGCCCTCATGATTTCGACATTTTCCAAGCCCTCAATGCTTCGGATGAATTCATACTGCACTTCTACCGGAAGACTGGTGGAGCAACCGTTGATGTAATACTCGTCTGTGTGTCGGCCTTCAGGTTCCAAGAAAACCTGGTGCCGGTCCTTATCGGCAAAGCGAACAATTTTGTCTTCGAGGGAGGGGCAATAACGTGGCCCGACCCCTTCAATGATGCCGCAATAGAGGGGGGATTTATCCAAGTTGGATTTGACGATTTCGGCTGTCTTAAGATTTGTGTAAGTGATCCAGCAGGGAATTTGTTCCACGTGGAACATTCCTTTCCCCCCTGCCCTTTCCCAGTGGTTCAACGTAAAGATATCGTGTTTACCTTTGGTCACGCGCTCGGGCATGAAGGTGAACATACAGGGAGGTTGGTCCCCGTCCTGTCTTTCCAGTTTGCTGAAGTCGATGCTTTTACCATTGAGTCTTGGAGGAGTTCCGGTCTTGAGACGCTCGACTTCAAAGCCGAGGCGACGAAGGCAATCAGAGAAATCGCTGACCCCATCGCCCATGCGGCCACCCGTGACATTTTTGAGGCCGACGTGCATCAGGGCTTTAAGAAAAGTGCCGGTGGTGATGATGACGGATTTGGTTTCGTAGCGGACCCCCATGTTGGTGACGACAGCAAGGACTTGGTCATCTTTGATTTCGATATCGCCAATGTTGCCCTGCTTAAGGTCGAGATTGGGTTGGGCTTCGATCGTCGCTTTCATTCGGAACTGGTAGGCTTTTTTATCCGCTTGAGCCCGGGGGGCGCGAACGCTGGGGCCCTTCTTCATGTTCAGCATCCGGAACTGAATTCCAGTGGCATCCGTGTTCAGCCCCATCTCACCGCCCATCGAATCGATTTCGCGAACGATATGACCTTTAGCCAAACCACCGATCGCAGGGTTGCAGCTCATCTGCCCGATGGTGTCGAGGTTCATGGTCAGCAGCAAGGTGCGGCAACCCATTCGGGCGGCGGCGAGAGCGGCTTCGCAGCCGGCATGGCCGGCTCCGGCCACGACGACATCATAAGGTGTGGGATAATGGAACATCAGGTTTTGGAAAAGTAGCGGACTTTGGGCATTCCGGCAAAGTGGGAATCCATGGTCCAGAGAGTTGCGTTGTAAGCCTGGGCCGTGGCCCAGATAATACTAGCGAAAAGGGGCAATGATGAGTTGGCCGCGCGGAGCGCTAATTCTTCATCGAGAGACACAACCTGCCCCTGACACATGGCCATGCTGGCCTGCACGGCTTTTTCTTCACCGCCCCGACGCAGGATGATTTTATAGACTTCCAAAAGACAAATGCTTGGGACGATAAGAGACTCGAAGTTTTCTACAGTTGCCGCCACCAGATCCGCCTTCTCCGTATCTGCCAGATATTCAATCCATAAAGAAGAATCAACGACGTTCATAAAATGCGATCGTCTTCCCTCTCGGAATCGGTGTTCATGCCCCTGAGAATACCACGCATTTCCCGGATAGGCTTGACCGGGACCAATTGAATACCGCCATTAAGATGAAAGGCACGGAAGCGTTGGCCTGGCTCCAATTTCATCTGTTCCCGGATTTTTTGGGGAATGACGACCTGATACTTGGGCGAGAGTGTAACGGGATCATCCATTATCGATTGAATCATGGTATGACGATACATCGATCGATCAACCGGGTCAATAGATCCTTTTTGGTTGGCCCTCATTTGAGGGAATCAGTTGTCGAATCAAACGCCCAGAGGGGCAACTTAAGATAAGAAACCATCTAGGTCGAGATGGCACGATATCGTTTTAGAGGCTGTTAGTAAATTTCGCCAAGAAGCTCTCCAATCACTTCGACATCATGGATCGCGGAGTTGAGCTGGATCTTGGAGCGATCGCATTGTTGACGGGCGAAGTCATGCAAAAACATTTGCAGGCCCGAAAAAAAAGGACATTGTGGAACAAAACACCATCCCGTCATTTATGAAACGAATCCTATCCGCCCCGTCCCTTGTCACCCTGCTTTTTTTGCTTCTTCCTACACTGGCTCAAGCGCATACCGGGGTAGGTCACACCGACAGTTTGAGTCACGGTTTCCTGCATCCCATCGGCGGGTTGGATCATCTTCTGGCCATGCTTGCCGTCGGGCTCTGGGCCGCCCAACTGGGTGGCCGTGCGCTCTGGGCCGTCCCCACCACCTTTGTCTCAATCATGGTTCTGGGTGGAGTGCTAAGCACCACGGGTGCTGGACTACCTTTCGTGGAGCAAGGCATCGTTGGCTCCGTCCTCATCCTCGGTGTTCTCATCGCCGCAGCCGTCCGTCTTCCACTTGCTGCCAGTATGGGACTGGTGGGACTCTTCGCTCTTTTTCACGGCTTCGCGCACGGCTCAGAAATGGCTGCGGGCTCTTCCTCCTTAAGCTACAGCATGGGCTTTGTGCTGGCCACCTCCCTACTACATCTGACCGGCATCGGTCTCGGAATGATCATCCAGAAAACGGCCCGTCCTGTCCTCGTCCGCTGGGCGGGGGGCGCTGTTGCTGTGGCCGGACTTTACCTTATGGTCGGCTGATTGCTTTCAGGCCATGCGCCTTTGATTTCGCGTGCGTTGAAAGCAGAAAAGTGTTGCTTGGGATCTTCCAGCCCAGAGCCCCGATTCACTTGCACTTCGCGCCATCAAACCTGGTGATCTGTCGCAGCACATTACAGGGGAAAGATTAGGAAAGTGGTCTCCTGCTCCATGCCGTCATCCCGATCCGTCTCAGACGGAGAAGGATGACCGTTGAATGCGTAAGTCTGGTCTGTTAGCTCAATAATGATGAGCCAAGTTTTTTGTGCCTAAATCCTGACGCACAATAATCTGTGCCGTTTGATCTGCTATGAAACCTTTGGGGTGACGAAAATAAAAATCCGACTGATCGAAAAGCAGAATCCATTGTGGCAGGAATTTTCCGGTCAATTGTAGCCAAACCCCTTCAGTCGTCCTGAAGGAAGTAAAGGACCCACCCCGACACAGGCCGGGGCAGCCAGGCATTATTTAAAGATTTCGTTAGAATCCTCATACCCAATTAAATAACAGGATATTGCCTCTAGCTCCTCCGCTTCACTCAGGATGACCCGGGGAGGCAAACAAAAAACCGCCGGACTCCGAGGAGTGCGGCGGTTTTTAGTGATTCTGTCCGTGACTCAGAGAGTCTGGAGGAAACGAACCAGCTGTTCGCGGTTCGGGCTGGTGGCGTGGCGGACATAAAACCCCGAATTAGCCACAGCCAGTTGCAGCGAATGTCCGAGGCTCAGGCCCAGCAGACGGCCAATGAGGAAACCGGCATTGAAGTGGTCTCCGGCACCGGTGGTAATCTTGGGTTTCGCCGTGAACGGTCCGGTGACGAAGGCTTCGCCTTCCGCATCGGCTCCGCAGGCAAACTCCACGGGGTGCACCACCACGGTGTGAAGAACCAGCTTCTCGCGGATTGCGCCGGCCAGGGAGGCATAACCTTTTTGGCTGCGGGGAAATTTCTTCAAACGAAGAACTTTGGCCACATGTAGGGCTTCGCTTTCATTAAGCCCAAGAACAACATCATGATACTGCTGGAATTCGCCGATAATTTTCAGGGCGGCCAACAAGTCGGCATCGATACGCTTGGCGGGATCTGCCAGGTCAAAAAACAACACTTTCCGCTTTTCATCTTTGCCGGGTTTGAATTCGCTGAGGATTTTTTTCCACAGGGCGGACATGTGGGGAAGCATGGTCCAGTTGACCATGGCAATAAAGTTGGCCTGGTTCCAGAGCTTGCGAAAGTTTTTGTCGCCGAAACGTTTCTTGATGGTTTCCCAGCTGACTTCGTGCACGGAGCTGTGCTGGCCGAACATCAGTTTGCCATCGCCGAATTCGAAGGCGGAGGTCAGACCAGGTTCCGCAATACCGTGAATCTTGGCACGCTTGGCGAATTCGCTGTAAACGGGATGGACTTTGGGGTAGCCGACCATGCCGAGGTATTCGACTGGGGCGCCGAGGGTGCTGAGAGCAAAGGCCATGATGGGTCCATTGCCGCCAAGTTTTTCAAGAGTGTTGACCGTTTCAAAATTGGCACTTCTTCCGGCCGCTGCTTCGACGCGCTTGGAAAAGTCCTTGATGGAACGGAAGGGCGTGTATTTGGTGACGCTTTGTCGCTGATCAACCACTTCGACAATGGTGTCCACGAAGCCATCAAAACCCACTAATCCATTATATTTCAGGAGTTGGGCTCTGGATCCAATAAGCCTCTCTGCTGTCTGTCGCGCTAAACGTGAATCGGTCATAAGCGATCGATAGTAGCAAGTTTTGGCCGTCTGACAAGCTTGAAGAGAGCCGTTGGCGGGAAGTTTGGGCTAATCATGCCTCCGGACTGCCCCGCCACCCAGCTAAGATTGCCGGACAAAAGACCAGAATCAGTCCAATGCCCAATCGACTTTGACTTCCTGTTTCAGCTTGGTCTTGTTGCTTTCAAAATACACCTTTCCGTGTTGGGCTCCGTATTCGTGGATCAGCTTGGTGGCTTTGACATCATAACAGCAGTATTGGGCAATTTCGAGAACTCTTCCCTGCTTCCACCATTTAAGGGCTTCCATGCCATCGGCCGTTTTATTGATTCCCATGGAAGCCTGGGCCACCGCGTCGAGTCCAACACGGTGGCCGAGTTTTTCCTCAATACTGACCATTAAATCAAGGCTGGGCACCTGGGAGAAGTCAAAGCAGGCGTAGGGCTCCAGGACGGTGTAATCGAAGCGGATGATATTAAAACCGACAACAAGATCAGCCCGCTGAAGTTCTTTAACCAGCTCCGGAACCTGGTTTTCCTGATAAATCTGGTAGCCCCCTCTGGCAGTACTGTAGGTAACACCGATGGCCACCTTCATGTCCCGGATGTTTCCCCAGCCCCCCACCTCTTGGGCACTCTTTTGGGTTTCAAGGTCGAAATAGACAATGTTACGGGGCATCCCGAAAAGTAACCGCAAAGACTTCTCTGAAAAGATAATATTCTCAAAGATGTGGAACAGAAACTCCCTCTTCGTGCGAGCGACCTTGCGTCGCGAAAGGCCGGGCCTGCCTCCTCAAGCCTCGCGAAGCAAGGTCGCTCCTACAAAAAAAGAAGGGGCGATACAGGATCGATTTGGTTTAGTAAAAGAGGTCTACGTTTCATTGATGCTGTATGGAAATTGTGGATCCCTAGGTCTGCGCCAGCTTTAGTTACGGTCCATCCTGTTTAGAGCGCAAGTGAAGGAAGGCACTTCGGCAAAAAAACTTTTAGGGAAAAGAAAAACGCGGACTCACCAGTCCGCGTCTTCTAAGGAGGAAGAACAAAATGTATAAAACTATCTATAAACTTAGACAGGCCTCCTCATCAAATGTTCAAAAAAAGATAAAGAATTTTCAAAGCCTTGCTGGACAAGACTCGATAAAAAAATTCAAAGGTATATATCTAGTTGGCTTACAAACTCTTACAGGTCTTTTATTTAACCGGAATTATTTTCCAAGAGGTTGTTTGGAAGGTGACTTTGGAGCAAAAAGGGCCAATATCTGTCTAAATTTGAACACGAAAAGCGGGACAAACCTCTGCAGGTGGGAAAAAACCTATTGACGCTCTCTTTCTTTGCACTATAAAGACTGAAGTATTCATCAAAGGAGTGCATGGCACGAGTTGTGCTTTGCATGATGAACAAGGTTCGTGAAATTCACTTACCAAATAAACAAACAATAGGAGAAAAACTAAAATGAATAAATGGATTACAAGTCTGTTTGCCGTCGCCCTGACAAGCACCGTCGCTTTTGCTGACGTGGCTGCCCCAGCGGTTTCCGCAAAGGACCTCGAAAAGGTAGTTGACGAAGCTATCTACGTTGAAACCAACACCAAGGGTGTTGTTCTCAGCGGTTACGTTGATGCAGGATATATGTACAACTTCCAGGGTGCTGGTCAGCCCGGCGTTTCCGCCTCTGACAACACAGCCCGTGGAGACTTCAGCTTGAACGCATTCAAATTGACACTGCAAAAGTCTTTGTCTGACGCGAATGAATTCCAAGCCGGTTTCCGCGCCGACGTCAAAATCGGTGAAGATGCTAATAACCTCAGTGGCAACGGTGCTGTCGGCTCTTCTGACACCATCTCATTGGATCAAGCTTATGTCATCGTCCGTGCCCCTATCGGCAACGGATTGGACATCAGTGTCGGTAAATTCTACAGCCTGCTCGGTTACGAAGTAGACGATCGTCCAGCCAACTTGAACATCACGTTTGGTTACGATTATTTCTTCGCAACGACTCATCAGACCGGTGTGAAATTGTACTACCCAGTGAACGACATCATCGAACTCCAGGTTGCGATCACCAACGGTTCCTCGTTGGATTCCAACAGCGCCAACCTCGGCGGTGTTGCTGATTCCAGCACTGATGGTTACGGCGCGAGCGCCACGATCAACATCAAAGCTCCAGGCGGCAATGCCAACTGGTTCCATGGTGTTTATGGCAGCAGCGGAGCTGCTGATGGATTCACAACGGAAAATGAAGGCGTCTTCATGTATAACACATGGGGAAACTGGGCTCCCAAGTTCGCCAACGACAAGCTCCTCTTGGGCTTCAGCGCTATTCTCGCTGACGTCAACGACGCCACTGTCGGTGGTGAAGGTTATACCTACGTGACCGGTTCCTTGTATGCTAAATATCAGTTCACTGATATCTTCAGCCTCGCTGGTCGTGGTTCTTACCTCCACTCGGACAGCGGCTTAGGTATTCCCTCGGCCTTTGACGGGAACCTCAGCGCGGACGCTTACTCCTGGACACTCACCGCTGGTTTCAACTTGCTTGAAAACCTCTTGGTTCGTGCTGAGTATCGTATTGACCTCGCTGATGAGTCCACCAACGGAATTGCTAACACCGTTTCGGCTCAGGTTGTCTATACCTTCTAATCGTTTAGTTTAACTACGATTCAGATCTGAAGCCCCGGTCTCACGACCGGGGCTTCTTTTTTGTCCAAAAATAAAGGGTGTTCTACCAGCTTAATGTCATTCCCGACAAACTCCGCCTGCCCCGATGAGTCTGGGCAGAACCCACCGTTCTGAATCCGCCCCATACGGGCGACTCCTCTTTTCTTGGCGCCCTTTGCGTTTTACGCGAAAATCAAACTGCATGCTTCAGGCTAAAGCCAGAAGAACCCATCTTGACAATTAAGGCCAAGTTAGCCAAGTTGTTGAAATGTTGACTTCGACCATCTCCGAGACCAAAGACCATCTGAGCGAGCTTTTGGAAAAAGTCAAAAATGGTGAAGTTCTCGTGATTCTGGATCGCAAGACTCCGGTAGCCAGAGTCGAACGAATACCCGGAATGCCTGCTTCCAACCCACACCTCATACCCCCAAAAATCAGAGGCACCTCATTGCAAGTACTGAATCTCCCGATCGGGGGAAAGAAAGGAGCTGTTTCCGGAGCTCTCGCTACGCTGCTTGAGGAGAGGGAAGGCGGTTTATGATCTTTTGGGATTCCTCTGCATTGTTGCCGCTCTTGACTTGGGAACAGGAAACGGAGTTGAGGGAGTCTCAACTCCGCGCTGAAGCTGAGATGGTTGCCTGGTGGGGAACACGGATGGAATGTCATTCAGCCATTCGCCGCAGGGAGAGGGAAGGTGGATTAACGTCCGAGTCTGTGCGGAAAGCTTTAGTCCGCCTGGATCATCTATCCACGTCATGGTATGAAGTGAGTCCCTCCGAAACTGTCCGCCTACGGGGGGAACGTCTTTTGAAAGTTCACCCTCTTAGAGCAGCGGATGCCCTACAGCTAGCTGCGGCTCTTTTGGCCTTCAATGAAAAAACAGCAGGCGTAAAACTATACACAGCTGATTCCCGCCTGGCACAAGCTGCTGAACGAGAGGGCTTCACGTTGTTTTAAGCCTGAATCAATAAGGGATGTAAGAGTTCCAACCCGTAGGGCAAAGAGAAAAGGCTGATTGAGGACAAAAGGTTTGGCAGTAACTACAGAAGGGACGGGATTCCTAAAAAGGCTTTTTTTCCGAAAAGGAGAACGGGAATCCTTGTCCGCTGTAAAAAAAACGACAGGGATGTCCGTTCTCGCTCCCCCTCAAAAACCTCCCACCGACTCTCCTATCTTAGTGCCCTTCGGATCAGACCCCAATGTTTCTCAAAGGCAGGACAAAAACACTTTCTGCAAAAGTATAAGATTGGGTCTGTAAAACGATGAAAATGAGTGCCTTAGAAAAAATGACTGTTTCTTTCATCCTGAGAACTTAGACCTTTAAAAGATGTTTTGAGGAGAATGAATGTGGCATAAATGTCTGCCCCTAATGGTTCACCCTGAGCGAAACGAAGGGCCAAAAACCATATCGAGAATTATGTCCTGTGGGTTCTTCACAGTGTTCAGCTTAACGAAAAACGCTGTTTACTAAAGGTTGTCATTTCCAACATCTTTCAAATAGAGTTCATTAGGGGTCAACTTAAGGCGGATCGAAGGATCGGACCTGCTCCTACCCATCGTACCATGATGCGCACTCTGTTAGAAAGAAAACCGCCCAACTTTGTCATCCCGAGCGGAGCCGAGAGATCGTCATGCGCGACCTCAACAGGAGGATTTGATCGAAAGATTACGCCACACGATCCTTCGACTGCCGCCGCCGCCAAGGCTATAACGGGAGAAGTAGGTCGGGATAGAGGGAAAGGAAACGGAAATGTCCCCTTAGGCGGAGAGGCCAGAGGCTGAACAATAAGACAGCGAATCAAAGCGGATCAGGACTTAACCCAAATTAAAACCCTAAATTCCCCGAGGACGACTACGGGTCGTCCTACCGAAAGAAACCCTATCCTTCCGATTGGCACGGCCCTTGCTTTAGAACATAAACCTTGTTCTTTGCCCGATGTTGATCGGGGAGAGAAACAACTAAAGAAACCCAAAAAAGGAGAGAAGGAATGAGTAAATGGATGAAACATATTGCTGCCGCCCTAGTGGTCGGCGCAATTACTTGGTCACTGGCCGACGCACCTTGTGTGATGGCCCAGGATGCGCCCGCCGAAGCGGTCGCAGCAGTAGTAGAAGCAGCTCCGGAAGCTGCGCCAGAGGATGCGGGTCCTTCTGTTGAATTGTTCACAGTCAACAATACCTGGATGATGGTAGCCGCCGCCTTGGTGTTCTTCATGAACCTTGGCTTCGCCTGCGTTGAAACTGGTCTGACCCGGTCTAAAAACACGGTCAACATCCTGTTTAAAAACGCACTGGTTCCCTGCTTGGGGATCCTTACCTACGCCTTGTGCGGATTCAACCTGATGTATCCGGGCTTCGATTACGACGCCGGAGCCAATGGATGGTTCGGATTTGCCCAATGGGGTATCACGACGGATGCAGCCGGAGTCACTTCCGCCTACAACGTTGGTTACACCTACTGGACCGATTTCCTCTTCCAGGCAATGTTCGCAGCCACCGCGGTCACCATCGTATCTGGTGCGGTTGCTGAGCGTATTAAACTCTCCTCATTCATGATCTTCGCTTTCCTCTATGGCGCCTTCATTTATCCGATCGCCGGCAGCTGGAAATGGGGAAATGGATGGTTGAATAACCTCGAAACCCCTTTCTATGACTTCGCAGGTTCAACCCTCGTTCACTCCGTAGGCGGTTGGGCAGCTCTTGCTGGTGTCATCATCCTCGGACCCCGCCTCGGCAAATATGTTGACGGCAAAATTCGTCCGATCCTTGGTCATAGCATGCCTTTGGCTACCATTGGTGTTTTCATCCTCTGGCTCGGCTGGTTCGGCTTCAACGGCGGTTCCGTTCTGTCCGCTGACCCGGCCCTGGTTTCCCTGACCTTGGTCACGACATCCCTCTCTGCTGCCGCTGGCGGTGTGGCTGCCGGAATGGTGTCCTGGATCATCCTCAAGAAGCCTGACCTTTCCATGGCTTTGAACGGCATTCTCGCCGGCCTCGTTGGTATCACCGCTGGTGCCGACCAAATGGGTTCACTGGATGCTACCATCATTGGCGCAATTGCCGGTGTGATTGTTTTCTTCTCCGTCCTATTATTTGACAAAATCAAGATCGATGATCCTGTGGGAGCTATTTCAGTCCACTTGGTCTGCGGTATCTGGGGAACTCTCGCGGTTGGTATCTTAGGTGCCAAAGCCGGCGGAGCCCAGCTCGTCAGCCAGGCTACTGGTGTCATCGCCTATGGAGTATTTTGCTTCATAGCCGCTTTGGTTATCTTCCTCGTTCTGAAGATGGTCATGGGCTTGCGTGTCAGTGCTGAAGAAGAAACCGAAGGTCTTGATATCGGCGAACATGGCCAGGAAGCCTATCCTGACTTTTCACCCGCTACTAAAGGCTAATCATATTTCTGTCGCTCTGATATCGGCTGTTTAAACAGCCGATATCGAACGGCGGTAAAAAAGGAGAAAATTATTTATGGCACTTAAAAAAATCGAAGCAGTCATCAAACCCTTCAAGCTTGAAGAGGTTAAAGAAGCCCTCACCGAAATCGGCATCGAAGGCTTGACCGTCAGTGAAGTCAAAGGTTTCGGCCGCCAAAAGGGCCACACCGAAATCTATCGCGGTTCCGAATACACCGTCGATTTCCTTCCAAAAGTGAAAATCGAAGTGGTTCTGGCCGACACGCTGATCGAAAAAGCGGTTGCCACCATCGTGAAAGCCGCCAAAACCGGCAAGATCGGTGACGGTAAAATCTTCATTATTCCCGTGGAAGATGCCATCCGCATCCGCACGGAAGAAAAAGGCGAAAAAGCTGTCTAAGTTTTTCGCTTAAGGTCTTAACCTTTTAAAGAGGCGATGTCCCCCTGGGACATCGCCTTTTTATTTATTGGGAAGTGTGCCCACATGTACAAACGTAACCTGAAAATGGTATTCCCTTCTCGACGAGTGGGGAATGATGCAATAGGATCTTTCCACCATGAAAAAGATCGAAGCCATCATTAAACCTTTCAAACTCGAAGACGTCAAAGAAGCCCTGGCCGAAGTCGGAATTGAAGGCCTGACCGTCACAGAAGTAAAAGGTTTCGGCCGTCAGAAAGGTCACACAGAAATTTATCGCGGGAGTGAATACACCGTTGATTTCCTTCCTAAACTGAAATTAGAAGTTGTGACCACGGATGAACTTTTGGATCCGGCCGTAAAGGCAATTATCAACTCGGCCAAGACAGGCAAAATCGGAGATGGTAAAATCTTCATCATTCCCGTGGAAGACGTCATCCGTATCCGCACGGAAGAACATGGCGAAAAAGCGGTCTGATTATTCTTTGATCTTGCTGAAAAAGCGATGTCCTTGGACGGATATCGCTTTTTGCTGCCTATACTTGGCCCCAACGTCATTACCGATGACGTAAAATCTGGAGATATCCTATTCCTGCGGGAGCAACCTTGCGTCGGGATGGTTTGAAAACCGTGCCCAAAGTTTTCGCGACGCGAGGTTGCTGCCACGAAATCAGTAGGTCTCTGGCACCAGAGCCCTACCCTGAATAAAAAAGGCGCCACATTGCTATGGCGCCTTTTCAAATCTGTTGAATCCCTGCTCTTAGCTGGTAGGAACTTCAGAAATTGTCTTCAGGATGCGGCTGGCGATCTGATAAGGATCTCCCTGGGAGTTCGGACGACGATCTTCCAAGTAACCCTTATAGCCACCGTTGACAAAGCTGTGGGGAACACGGATGGAGGAACCCCGGTCAGCGATACCGTAGGTGAATTTGTCGATGGACTGGGTTTCGTGCAATCCGGTCAGGCGCAGATGATTATCCGGCCCATAAACAGCGACATGCTCGTCCATGTTCTTGGCGAATTGGGCCATAAGTTTTTCGAAATACGGTTTACCGCCTTTATCACGCATAAATTCCGTGGAGAAATTAGCGTGCATGCCAGACCCATTCCAATCGAGGTCTTTGCCAAGCGGTTTGCAGTGGTAGTTGACGTCCACACCGTATTTTTCGCAAAGACGGTTCAGGATGTAGCGGGCGATCCAGACTTCATCGGCGGCCTGTTTGGAGCCTTTGCCGAAAATTTGGAATTCCCATTGACCTTTGGCCACTTCAGCGTTGATGCCTTCATGGTTGATCCCTGCATCAAGGCAGAGATCAAGGTGTTCTTCCACGATCTGACGAGAGATGTCGCCGACGTTCTTGTAACCGACACCAGTATAGTATTCGCCTTGGGGAGCGGGGTAGCCATCGGAGGGGAAGCCCAAAGGACGTCCGTCCTGGTAAAGGAAGTATTCCTGCTCGAAGCCGAACCAGCTGCCGGGGTCATCGAGGATGGTGGCGCGACCGTTGGAGACATGGGGTGTTTTTCCATCGGGCATCATAACTTCGCACATAACCAACACACCGTTCTTGCGGGTGGTATCAGGGAAAACGGCGACAGGCTTGAGAACGCAATCCGAGCTACGGCCTTCGGCCTGCTTGGTGGAGCTGCCATCAAAACCCCAGAGAGGAAGCTCTTCAAGTTTGGGGAAGCTGCTGGATTCTTTTAGTTGGGTCTTGCTGCGGAGATTTGGCACTGGGGTGTAACCGTCGAGCCAGACGTATTCGAGTTTGTATTTGGCCATATATCGATGAATCGGATTAAGTTGATTATTGTTTTAAGCACAGAAGCCCGCACATGCGGACTTCTGGACCGAAGAGGAGACCTATTTTGAAGGACGCCAACCACCGGCAGGGTAGTAATAAGCAGATTCAATGCCAGACGGCGATGGTTTTTTCATCGCTTATCCAAACCCAGGATGAATGCATGTTCGGAATAACCGGGATTTCGATTGAGCCCTGTGGCCACCCGTGAGAAAGTTCCAACATGGAGCAGGTGAAAGATACCCGACGAGCCTTGGTGCGCATCGGATATGACGGACGGGTGAGTAAAACCTTCCGGGGACACCAGGCGCGGGAGCGATTTGAGAATGAAGTTCTTGTTTTGAAGTATTTGGAAGGAAGAAACTGCCCCTTTGTGCCGCGCATTCTGGAGACGGATGCGGAGAAGCTCCTGCTGGTGACAAGCAGCGGCGGGAGCAGAGTTGAACACCTGGGTGATCAAAAAATGACAGATTTGTTCAAGGAGTTGGAAACTTACGGGGTGCGCCACGAGGACAAGGCCTCCCGGAACATCACGTATAATGCCAAGGACGGTCGTTTTTTTATCATCGATTTTGAATTTGCCACTCTCTTGGATGACCCGGGCCATCGCTCGCCTGTTGCCATGCCCCCTGATGCCGTATGAACAGCCAAATCGAACAGGTGTCTGAGTTAAGCCTACGATGGACGGCCATGAGTGACCGGGGGAAAGTGCGCCAAAATAACGAAGACTCTTTTCTGGCCTTAACCTTTAATTTGCAGGACGTGCATTATCTGGGGAAGGAAGGCGATGGCGGATTCCAGTCCGGGGACTATATCTTTGCTGTCAGCGATGGGATGGGCGGGGCCAAGGCCGGGGAGTTTGCCAGCCGGATCACGGTGGAAAAAATCACCAAGCTTCTTCCAAAAAGCTTACGCAATGCAAGTGCGGGCCTAAGCGCGGGATACACCGAATTGCTCCAGGAGCTGTTCCATGAAACACACAAAGCACTGAGCTATCTGGGCGCGAATTACGAAGAATGTGCGGGCATGGGTTCCACCTTGACTCTGGGCTGGTTCAACCCTGAGTGGCTTTATTTCGCCCACATTGGAGATAGTCGCATCTACTTTCTTCCTGCTTCAGGTGGCATGAAACAACTCAGCCAGGACGATTCCCACGTAGGCTGGCTATTGCGCAACAAACGCATCAATGAGAGAGAGGCCAGGATACATCCCCTGAAGAATTCCGTGCAAAAAGCTCTGGGCGCCGGCCATCAATTTGTCGATCCCCAGGTTGGCTCGGTCGGCTATGAAAAGGGAGACCTCTTTCTACTCTGCAGTGATGGCATTATGGATGGATTATGGGATCGTCAGATTCTGCAACTGCTTCGAGACCCCAGCCCAGAGGAGGCGGCCAAAACACCCGCAATGAGATTGGTTGATGCAGCACTACAGAATTCCGGCAGGGACAACATCACGGCAGTTGTGGTGGAGGCCATGGAGGCCTGAACCTCTGCCGCCTTGTCGGTACTGTACTGACAGAGCTAAAATGGTCTTGCCGGAAACAGGCTGCTCGTTAAAGTAAAAGACGACATTGTGGATAAAACTTCCTAAAAGTATCTTTTGTACTTGTGGGAAAAAAGCTGTGGGATTTAATACCAGACCGCACCATGCAGACTCTCCCCTTCAACAACCCAACAGAGACATGGGAGAAAGTATGTGAAGAACTGCAAAACCTCATTTCCCCCGATGCCTATAAGCGGTGGTTTTCGCCAGTTAACTTGATCGCCTTGGAGCCGGATCGACTGGTTCTGGGTGTGGAAAACTCCATTTACCAGTATTGGATCGAAGAAAATTATCTGCCGCAGTTACGCGAATGCGTCAATCTGGTGACCAACAAGGACCTCCCTGTTTCCTTCCAACAGACCAATGGTATCGTTCCGATGGTATCAGAAATAGGCCCCATCGGTCATGAACTCAAAGCTGAGAGCGTTGTGCAAACCAGCAATGAATTGGTTCCACGCTATATCTTCGACTCCTATGTCGTGGGCCTGAACAATCAATTTGCCCATGCTGCCGCCATCGCGGTGGCCGATGCTCCTGCCAAAATCTACAACCCTCTTTTCGTCCATGGCCATGTCGGACTGGGCAAAACCCATTTGATGCACGCCGTGGGCCACCGCATTGCCACAAAGAAGAAAAATGCCAAGGTTGTCTACGTCACTTCGGAACAATTCACCAATGAATTTGTTAGTGCCATCCAGAAGGGCGAGTTGGTCAAGTTCCGCAAACGTTTCCGCCAGGCAGATGCTCTCCTGATTGATGATATCCAGTTCTTTGCCGGCAAAGAACGTTCCCAGGAGGAATTTTTTCACACCTTCAATGCCTTGTTCGATGGCAATAAACAGATCGTGTTGACCAGTGACTGTCCTCCGGGGGATATCTCAAACCTGGAACAGCGCCTTGTCTCACGCTTTGAGTGGGGTTTGACAGCAGAACTTCAGCCGCCGGACATTGAAACCCGTCTGGCCATCCTCAAGGCCAAGGCGCAGAAGATGAACATCATGCTGGGCGATACTGTCCTGATGTTTATTGCCGAGCGGGTCAAAGCCAACATCCGCCGTCTTGAAGGTGCCCTCAATCGTGTTGCAGCATGGGCCGCACTGAACGACAAAAAGATTTCCCAAGCCCAGGTGGAAGAGCTCCTGAAAGATTTTATCCAACAGGAAGCACGCAACAATGTGTCCATAGACCTGATTCAACGGCGGGTGGCGGAAGGTTTTGATATCCGCATTACCGACATGACCAGCAAGCGTCGGCCCAATAATATTGCCTTTCCCCGCATGGTGGCCATGTATTTAAGCCGTAAACTAACCCACAAGTCCCTCCAAGAGATCGGAGAAGCCTTTGGGGGCCGGGATCATGGGACCGTTCTACATGCCTGTAAGAAGATTGAAGCCAAGCTTACAGCCGATCCCGGTCTTCGGCATCATGTTCAACAGCTTACCCAACGCCTGGAATCGACCTGATCCTTACGTTCTGTCTTATCTGGGGAAAAAATGGAAAGCTCTGTATTCACAGCAACTCGACGGGTTACTATCTGATGGAAAGCGCATAAACCCTTTTCATTTAGACACTTACATCAAATAGAAGAATAACCTTGGGATAACTTACCAACTGTCTCCTCCCTTTTCTGGTATTACCTGTTTAATCCGCTTTAATTCTCTTTTGACACCTCTTATTCACAGCTTATTTTTGAACCAAAAGGTTATGGCTTATAGGTTTATAAATCTTGTGTTCCCTTATTGACACCTATATTACAGTTACTTTCTTTCTTTAATGAAATTGAAATAGACACAACAACAAAATGAAATTCACCATTCCTCGCGATAAATTCCTCGAAGGCCTTCAAATAGTTCAAAGCGTCGTTAGTACGCGCACGACGCTGCCCGTCTTAAGCAACGTCCTGATCAAAAGCGAAGAGGGTGGCCTGAGTCTTGCCACAACCGACCTCGATACGGGCATTCGCACCCACGTGGAAGCTTCTGTGGAAAAAGCAGGCAGCATTACCCTGCCGGCCCGGCGTCTTTTCAGCATTGTCAGGGAACTCCCCAATACCGATGTCCAGGTGGAAGTAGACGCCAAGAACAGTGCCTCCATCCGCGCCGGGAACAGTTTCTTCAAAATCATGGGCCTGGCCGAGGATGATTTTCCTCCTTTCCCCAAAACTGAAGGAGCGCACATTTTCAAGCTGGAGCAGGCCGGGTTCCGCGAAATGCTCAAGAAAACCGCCTACGGTATGTCCACGGACGAAAGCCGTTATGTTCTGAACGGAGCCTTGCTGAGTTTCAAAGACAACAAGCTCATCGTGGTGGCTACTGATGGACGTCGTCTGGCCTTGATTGAACAGGAACTGGAATTTCCAAAAACAAATGAAATAGATGTCATTTTGCCAACCAAGGCGGTCAACGAGCTGCAGCGTGTTCTCTCCGACAGCGGAGAAGTTCAGATTGCCATCGCAGAGAACCAGATTGGCTTCACTGTTGGATCAACCTACCTGGTTTCCAAGCTGATTGAAGGCAATTACCCGAATTATAAACAGGTCATTCCCAGTGAAACCAAAGAACGTGTCACCGTGGAGCGGGAACTGCTTTTGACCAGTGTTAAGCGGGTTGCTTTGCTTAGCAGTGAAAAATCCAATTCGGTCAAATTGAACTTCAGTAAAAATAGTCTCGAGATCACGGCCAACACGCCGGACATCGGCGAGGCCCGCGAGTCCCTGCCGGTGAACTATAAAGGGAAAGACTTTAGTATCGCCTTCAATCCAGAATTTTTGGCCGACCCGCTGCGCAACCTGGAAACAGACGAAGTCTTCTTTGATTTCACAGACGAGTTGAGCCCTGGAGTGATCCGTTATAACAGACCTTTCCTCTACGTGCTGATGCCGATGCGGACGGCCTGAGCTGTTTGAGCCCCGGGGATCCGCTTCGGGGGAAATCAGGAAACGGAAAAGTTGCTCAACGAACTTCGTCTTCAGCAGTTCCGGTGCTTCACGGAACATACAATCACATTACTAGAGCCTAAGAATGCCTTTCTGGGTGGGAACGGAAAGGGGAAGACCTCTCTTTTGGAGGCCATTTATTTTCTTACCCGTTGTCGTTCCTTTCGCACGCACCAGACCCGGGATCTCATTCATTGGGGGGGAGGAATGTTGGGCGTGTCCGGGGATTTTAGTGAACAGCCCGTCCGGCGGCTCAAGGTGGAATGGAGTGTCGATGACCGGATTTTAACGATCAATGAGTCTTCCAACGCCAGTTTTCGCGAATACTGGGGACAGGTGTTGTCAGTGGTTTTTCAAAACAGTGACCGGCATATACTCCAGGGTCCGGCCCAGTTGCGGCGTCAATGGGTGGATGGGCTCATCGCATCGGTCAAACCGGACTATCTGCAATGGATCCAACGGGCCCAGTTGTTGCTCAAACAAAAAAACGCCTTTCTCCGGAAGAATGCCCAGGATCGCGGGATCTGGACCAGTTTGACGGATCAGCAGGAAGAGGGAACTCGCCGCATACATGAGGCACGGATAGCATTTACAGAGCAGGCGGCACCGGTTCTGGAGACCTCCTACCAAATACTGACGGGGAAGAAGGAATGTTTACGCATGACCTATGAGGCGGAAATACCAAGGCAACTGACCCGCACCCGCGAAAAGCTGTGGGAGATGGAAAGACAATTTGGGACGGCGCAACTGGGGCCACACCGGGACGACTGGAAGTTTCAATTGGACGGAAAGATGCTGCGCGCCTTCGGATCCGAAGGGCAGGTCAAATCCGGAGCACTGTCCTTAAGACTACTGGAGCTGCAAATGATGCATCGGCAGACCAACCGCTGGCCGCTTCTTTTAATCGATGATGCCCTGAATGATTTGGATCTGGGCAGAAAAGAACAGTTTTGGAGCCTGGTTCCCCCGGAAGCACAACTCTTCTATGCCACCCCGCAGTTGGATCAATTGCCAGTCCGTGCAGGATTCAAGATTTATGAGTTGGAGTAGGGAGTAATCAGCGAAACGACTACTCCTTGGTTTCCAAGGATCCAGGCGATCTATTTTTGCGTGGCAAGGCCTCACTTTTTGGGAGTTTGGACGCAGGAAAAACAGGAAAAACCAGAACCAGCATCGAAGCTTGCCTTGCACAGGCACGCTCTGTATTTTTTCGTTCTCTTGTCCCCGCCTGAAAAAAGAATCAAAACACAAAAAAGTAAATATTATGGCCGCAGATAATTCCGTTGTTCAAAAAGTGGACGCACCCGAGCTGAAACCGTTGTCCTTGAAATCCCCTCTGGCACCGAGGCCTGAGCAAGGGCCAAAATACAGCGTTACGGTGAAGAATACCGCAGGCCAAGAGGTTGTTGTTGGCGACCCCAAAGCCACCCGCGCACTTGTGGCTTTGATGGACGTTCATGCCGTCATCGGTGGTGCCGCCTGTCACTGGGGCGGTCCGGCTGCCTTGGCGGAGGTCATGGCTTCCATCCATGCCATCATGTTCTCGACGTCAGGCAAGCCTTGGCATGAAGCTTATAATTTCGTCAATGATGCAGGCCACACAGAAAATGGTGTGTATGCCCTGCGGGCCAATTACGGTTTTGACAAACAGACCATCGAAAGCCTACGCGATTTCCGCAGCATCAAGAGCAAGCTGACAGGCCACGGGGAATCGCATTTGAATCCTGAAGGCGTTCTCCTGAGCAATGGACCCCTGGGCTCCTCACTGCCCCAGGCCCAGGGTCTGGCCCTGGCCGACCATTACGCCAAGAACGACCGCGTCACACTCTGCGTGATCTCTGACGGTGCTGCCATGGAAGGAGAGGCCAAGGAATCCTTTGCCGCCATTCCCGGCCTTGCCTCGCGCGGATTGGTGAACCCCTTCGTCATGATTCTTTCCGACAATGACACCAAACTTTCCGGACGCATCACCGAGCAGTCCTTCAGCATGCAGGGTAGTTTTGAGGCCCTGACTCCGCTGGGTTGGGAGATCGTCAAGGTGCCCAATGGAAACAATCTTCAGGAAGTTTATCTCGCACTGGAAAAAGCCATCGCGTTGGCCCGGAAAAACCCGGTCAAACCCGTTGTGTTATGGCTTAAAACAGTCAAAGGCTTCGGCATCAAAAAGACGGAACAGGATTCTGCAGGCGGTCATGGATTTCCTCTAACCAGCGGCGAAAAAATCGTCGAGTGGGTGAACGAAATTTACGGCACGACGCCTCCTGCCGGAATCCTGGCCTGGGCCCAGGAACTACGCGGGAACTGGGAAAAGAAAGAAGCGGCCAAAGCCACCCAGTCCACACCGGCAGCCGCAGCCCCGACCGTCAAAAAAACCAAGATCCAGCCAGGCCTTTCCGATGGGGCCATCAAGGCCGCCAAAGAAGGATTTCCAGTTTTTTCCGTGGCCGCCGACCTGGCTGGCTCCACCGGCATGAGCACGTTTCAAAAAACTTTCCCAGAGCGTTCTGTGGATATTGGTATTGCTGAATCCAACATGATCAGCACGGCCGCCGGATTGTCCAAAGTGGGCTTCATACCCATTGTCGATACCTTTGCCCAGTTTGGTGTGACCAAGGGCAATCTGCCGCTGACCATGGCGGCCTTGTCCCAGGCGCCCGTCATCGCGGTTTTCTCCCATGCCGGTTTTCAGGATGCAGCGGATGGGGCTTCCCACCAGGCAACGACTTATATTGCTGCCACCAGCCCGATTCCACACACAGTTGTTGTTGTTTTGTCCTGCGCCAGCGAGGCGGAGGCCTACATGTATCAGGCCATCAAGAGGACTGCAGTAGATCGTCAGGCCGGGAAAGACGGCGAATCTGTCATCTTCTTCCTTGGTCGTGAAAATTATCCCGTGTATTGGCAGGACGGAGCTGACTACCAGTGGGGCAAAGCCCAGGTCTTGCGTGAAGGGACGGATATCACCATCATCGCCAACGGCGCCCTCGTTGGAAACGCTCTCAAAGCAGCGGACAAACTGAAAGAAAAAGGTGTTAGCGCTGCGGTCATCAACAATGCTTTCGTCAACCAGGTGGATGTGGAAACCATCTCCCGTGTGGTGAAAGGAACCGGCGGACGTTTCGTCACCGTGGACGATCACCAGGTGATCGGAGGCTCCGGTGCTTTGGTTATTCACGCATTGGTTCAGGCCGGTGTGCCCATCAAGGCGAAATCCCTCGGTATCAAGGGGGAGTTCGGGCAATCAGCTTATCTTGCCGATGAGCTCTACGAGAAACATGGGCTCGGCGCATCCGGTATCATCGCAGCGGCAGAAGCCTTGTTAAAAGCTTAAGCTTTTGTTGTGGCCCTGGCCCTGGGCCTGGTAACTGGTCTTCACCCTTGGGAGCGGAACCCGCGTCCCTACAATTCAAAATCTTAAATGCCCAAATACTCGCGGAGACCTTCAGGAAAAGGTTTTGTTTGGAAACCCAGATCCTTCCTGGCCTCCGTTGTGTCCGCATAATGGCTTTCTTCCAGCATGACGGCCTGATCGTAGGTCAGGATGGGAAGCGGTGACAAAAGGTCTACCAGGCCTGCCACCAAGCGAAAGAAAATGCCAGGCACCGGCAAAATCACGGGGCGGTAGCCTTGGGCCACTTTGATCGGGGCCATGAAGGGCAGGGCTGGCAAAGAAGCGTCCACGACGGTGGGATTCAAACCGAGGGCCAGAGCGATTTCCGTCAGGAAGGCATTCAAGGTCAGGGTGTCGCCGCCCAATTCGTAGGTTTTTCCAATACAGGTTTCGTTGGATAGGGAGCGAACAATGGCGGCCGCTACTTCCCGCACATGCACGGGCTGGAGTAGAACTTCCCCATCCATGGTGCTCGGCACAGAAAAGCCGCTCAAAAAACATAGGGGCGGGCGCATGAGATTGGCAAACTGGGTGACGAAGCCATCGCCCCGGCCATAAATGACGGAAGGTTGAAAGATGGTCCAGTCCAGCCCACTTTCACGGACAACCAGTTCACCCTGCCATTTGCTTTGATGATACATGGATGCAGCCGTGGGCCGGGTGTTGATGGCGCTCATGTGCAGGAAGCGGGGAACGCCGGCTATCCGGGCGGCGGCCACCATGTTGGCGGTGCCCTCGACATGAATCTGTTCGAAGGAGGCGCCCTTATGTTCGAAAATAACTCCGACCAAGTGAATGACGGCGGTGATGCCCTTCATCGCTGCAGGAAGGGAGGAGACATTTAGAATGTCACCCTTGACCAGTTCACACTTTTTAAAGAGGGACTCACGCGAAGCTGTCTCCGGGTCACGAACCAGCAAACGAACCCGGTGACCCGCTTCGATCAGCTGTTTGACTGTTGCACGACCGACAAAACCTGTTCCACCAGTGACTAAAATCATAAACGTATATTTTTGGGTGAACCAGACGCTAAACAGAAAACGCCAAACTGGAAACTGAAAACATCCCTGACTGGACGGGCGGTCAAATCCCGCTATTTTTTACCGATGGATTCCAAAGGTTACGTCGCACTCTTTCACCAGCCTCTGAGTAAAGAAAGCATCCGGGGTTTCGTTGAAACATGGATTGGAACCTATGACAAGGTCGAGCAGGTTTGCCCCGGCCCGGAAGCGGGAGGTATCACGGTTTCGTTGAAAACGACAGAGGATATCCTCTGGGAAAAAAATCTTCAGTTCCGCGTTCTGACCGGAGGCGAATTCACCTGGATTTATCTGAGCCAACAAACCCGGGTCATTGAAACCAGCGGCCTGCCTTTTGCCGACAATACCATGCCTTTGGATGTGCTGGTGGAGCTGCCGGGGTTGGCTGAAATTATCGACCAGATCAACGAGCGGCGATTGAACCAACTGGAGGCCGAGGGCCTGCTTTGAGATATTAGTGTAGAAGCGTAGATGATTCAGCGACCTTCTAAGCGGCGTCCCCATGAGCAAAAACCTTGCGTAAGTGGCCATGATCATGAAACGATCTAATACCCTTTATGAGCACCAACATCTCCACCCGCACTGAATCCGATACCATGGGCAATATTGAAGTGGCTTCCGAAGCGTATTGGGGGGCTCAGACCCAGCGCTCTTTAAAATATTTTGCCATCGGACGCGATACCATGCCACGTGCTGTTATCCGAGGAATGGGAGTCCTGAAAAAAGCCTGCGCCCTGGTGAACCATGAGCTGGGCAAGCTGCCGGAAGAAAAAGCCAAACTCATCACCGCCGCGACCGACGAGGTGATCGAAGGCAAACTCGATACGCATTTTCCGCTGCGTATCTGGCAGACGGGCTCCGGCACCCAGACCAACATGAACACCAATGAAGTGATCTCCAACCGAGCGATAGAAATGGCCGGTGGTGAGCGCGGCAGTAAGTCGCCCGTGCATCCGAACGATCACGTCAATATGTCCCAGTCTTCCAATGACACCTTTCCCACCGCCATGCATATCGCCGCAGCCGAGGAAGTTGTCCACAGGTTGTTGCCTTCCGCTAAAAAATTTCGGGACGCTCTGGAAACCAAAGGCAAGGAATTCGAAGGCATCGTCAAGATCGGACGCACCCATTTACAAGATGCAACGCCTGTAACATTCACTCAGGAATTTTCCGGTTATGTCTCCATGATCGATCGCGATATTGCCAGGATTGAATACACGCTCTCCGGCCTTTACGATCTGGCCATCGGCGGAACTGCGGTGGGAACCGGCTTAAATTCCCATCCGGAATTTGCCGAACGCGCCGCAAAAAAAATTGCCGGACTGACCGGTCTCCCTTTCACAAGCCATCCCAACAAGTTTGCCGCTCTTTCTTCCCATGATGAAATTGTCATGGCGTCCGGGGCTTTGAAAACATTGGCCGCCTCTCTGATGAAAATCGCCAACGACATCCGCTGGCTGGGCTCCGGCCCGCGTTGCGGTCTGGGCGAGCTACAGCTCCCTGAAAACGAACCCGGATCTTCCATTATGCCGGGCAAAGTGAATCCGACCCAATGCGAAGCCATGACCATGGTGGCGGTGCAAGTAATGGGCAATGATGCGGCGATCGGGTTTGCCGGTAGTCAGGGGAATTTCGAGCTCAATGTCTTCAATCCGGTGATGATCCACAATTTCCTGCACTCGGTGGATTTGCTGACAGACGCCATGCGCTCCTTTGCCGACTATTGTTTGGCCGACCTCAAAGTCAACAAGGCCCAAGTGGAGGCTTATGTGGAGAAATGCCTCATGTTGGTCACAGCCCTGAATCCCCACATCGGCTACGACAAAGCAGCAGCTATCGCCAAAAAAGCGAACAAGGAAGGAACCAACCTGAAGGATGCAGCCCTCGCCCTGGGTCACCTCACGGCCGAGCAGTTTGACCAATGGGTCGTAGCCGAGCGTATGACGCGGCCCTGAACCCCGACGGCCATTCCATAAATACCGCGACAATCATAACGACGATCGTCGTTATGATTGTCGCATTCAATGGAGTAAGGAGAAGCTGTGAATTTTACTGCCAGGAGAAATCAGGTGCCGCTTTTAAGGAGACTTTTCAGCTTGGGTAAAACCTCTGAGGGATGCACCCAGTTTTCAGAGCCTTTGCCGGCCAACTCCTTGCCGTCGGCATCCACCACCACGAGATACGGAATGCCGGAGGCGGACAATTTGTTGACCAAATCCAGTTTTTTGGCGTCTTTGAAATCAAGGGCAGGATAGTTCATCTTTCCCCAGCTCATGTATTCTTCCATCGCCTTTTTATCACGGTCGCTGCTGACAAAGATCAACTCAAACTCGGGATATTTGGCGCTGAGTTCTGCATATTCTTTGACTAGGCCAGGCGTATAGGCGCGGCAGGGTGGGCACCAGTGGGCAGAGTAATAAAAGGCAATTATCTTCTTGTTGGCCAAGCTTCCCTTCTCGACTTTTTTGACTTTATCGCCTTCCAATTTGACCAGGTTACCTTCCAGTTTGTCCGTGAGCGTTCCCGCCACGAGAGAGTGGGAGATGAACAGAATTGCAGCAGAGAGCAGACAGAATTGTTTCATGGGTGAAAGATAGCATAGAGCTGTCAGTATAGAAACAGAATTTGGCGGATCTTCATACAACTGTCACAAAGCCCATCCAGGATTCGTCAATGAGTGCAACACCCCGTGCTTTTTGGAACCGCCGTGACCTTTTGAAATTGGGAGGCCTGGCGGCAGGGGCATTATCTTTGGGCACGGCGACATCCTGTGCCCGCAAAGGCGGGCGACCCCGGAATGTGGTTTTTATGGTTTCTGATGGCATGAGCACGGGAGTTCCTGCCCTGGCCCAAGCGCATCAGCAACTTCATTTCCGGAAAAATACGTTTTGGCACAACCTTTCCGTCGATGCTGAAACGACTCATGGCCTGTTTGACATGGCATCCTTGGATTCCTTGGTGACAGACTCCGCCGCCGCCGCCAGTGCCTGGGGCAGTGGTCGGCGTGTACCCAATCGCATGTTGAACCAGTTTCCGGACGGCACCACCCTTAAGCCGCTGTGTCCCATTCTGAAAGAAAAAGGTTACGGCACAGGGCTGGTCACCACGGCGAGGATGACACACGCCACGCCCGCCGGCTTTTCCGCAAATGCTGCCCACCGCGACTTTGAGGATGAAATTGCCTCCCAATATCTGGGTCTGGTCGATGTATTGCTGGGAGGTGGCGATCTGCACTTTGCGGCGGAGTATCGGAATGATGGCAGAGACTTGATTGGCGAATTTACGTCTGCTGGGTATGCTCATTGCCGGACGAAACAAGAGCTTTTGAAGTCGGCGGGCAAAGAAAAAGTGTTAGGACTGTTTTACCCCGATCATTTTCCTTACAGCATTGACCAGGCAAACGGCCCTGCGTCGTTCAAGGAGATTCCAACCCTGGCGGAGATGACGCTAAGCGCATTCAAATCCCTGCAGGAGCAGCCCAAGGGATTTTTCCTCATGGTGGAAGCCGCGCGGGTGGATCATGCCGCTCATGCCAACGACGCCGCAGCGATCATCCAGGAACAGTTGGCCTTTGACGAGGCCGTCGGGGTGGCTTTGGATTTCCTCAAGAAAAATCCTGAGACGTTGATTGTCATCACCAGTGATCACGGCAATGCCAACCCCGGTTTGAATGGAATGGGCCCTTCTTTCAGTGAAAGCACGGGCTTTCTCCGCCGCGTGGCCCGAATCAAAGGATCCGCTACACAGATCAAGCAGGATCTGGATGCGAGGCTCAGACAGAACAAGGCCATGGCGAAGAAAGAGGTTCAGGATCTGGTTGCCTCCTATACCGGGTTTATGATGGCGGAGGAAGAGGCGTTGGTTCTTTTGGACGTGTTACAAGGGAAAGGCTCTGTCGAGATATCAGGACAGCAGCGCAACTTTTACGGCCTCCTCGGACAGATAATGGGTAACTGGCACGGCGTCGGTTGGACGGGGGTGACACACACCGCTGATTGGACCCTTTGCATGTCCGCCGGACCGGGCCGGGAGAGCTTCACCGGCCTGATGAGAAATGAAGAGTTTTTTGGCAAGGTGCTGGAGCTCTTCGGAATTTCACACAGCAATCCGAAATATCAGGGGCCCGATCTGACCGTTACGCCGGACGGAGAAGGGGTGGTGGATCCGACGGGTTGAGCATCAAACCTTGGCCACATGGTTAAGGATGCGGATCAGGGCGGGCAGCAGTTGTTTTTTGCGCGAGACAATGCCGTCCAGTTCATACAGGTTCTGGCTGAGTTGTGGGTAATCAATGGCGGCCAGAATGGACGCATGACCACGCACCAGCAAAAGACTGTAGTGCAGTGTTATATCGGTGATCAGGAGACAGGCAAAATCCAGCCCACGCTCCTTGCGCATGGCCTCAAGAGCGTAACCCAGTTCCTCTTTACGCTTCCAAAACTGGTCGAGGCCGAGTTCTTCAACCTGGGCCGCCGCGATTTTCCAACCGTTCTCCTGATACTCCTTCGCATCCGCCCGAACCACCTGCTCGGAATTCAGAACCTGCAGGGCGGAGCCGGTGGAAAAGAATTCTTCCGAGAAACTTTTCAGATCGACCGGGGTCAGGGTGCCCAGCCAGTTCAGGATTTCCAGGTCCTGCGGCGTGGCCGTGGGTGAGGTCAGGTTGAGGGTGTCCGAAATAATGCCGGCGGCCAGACACAGGGCTATTGGCGGCGTAGGTGTTAGACCGTTTTGACGGAAGAGGCGGGAAACAATGGTGCAGGTGGAACCCAGCGGATCGTTGATGAAGCGGATGGGTTCGCGGGTGATCAGGTTTCCGCCCAGGCGATGGTGGTCCAGCACTTCCAGAACCTCGGCTTCTTCCACTCCGGTGACAGCCTGGGAAAATTCGTTGTGATCCACCAGCACCAGTTTTGTTAAAGGCGGGGAGATAAGGTCCGATTTGGAAAAAACACCGATGATTCGTTGCTCGGCGTCCAGAACGGGAAAAAGAACCTGCGGGGTGGTGAGTACTTTTTCCTGGATCTCCGAGATCAGGGCTTTTTCGGAAAAACTCATGAAGTCCGTGGTCAGAGCGTGAAGCACGGGTTTCGAGCATTTGATGGCCAAAGTGGTGGTGGCGGTATCGAGCGGGGTGACAATGACGGTTACTCCCTTAGCTATGGCCCTTTCCATTAATTCGGGCTCGAGTTCATAACCGCCGGTGAGGACAAGGCAGCGCACGCCGTAGTCGATGGCAGGCCGTTGAATGGTGGAGCGGTTTCCGACGACGAGGAGAATGCGTTCCGGTGGATACTCTTTAAGGCGTTTATCGAAAGCATCCGCCCGCATGGCGGCGACGGTCAGGATGAAGGGGCATTCTTCTTCCAGATCACGTCCATTGAAGATGGTTCCGTTGATGCCGTTACCGATGCGGCGGAGATTGGTCGGCACGATCCTGGCCTGTCGTCCCTCCTCTTCGCCGGGAAGAAGCAGATCCAGCATTTTCATGATGGAAACCAAACCGGTCATGCGCTGTTGGGCATCGACGATGGGAATATTACGCAAGCCATGCAGCCGCATGCGCTCGAATACGTCGATTAAGGAATCGTCCTCATTGGCGCTGATCACTTCACGTCGCAGGATTTGCGCGGCGATGGGGCGAACGTCGAGGATCAGGCGAGGGGAGGGAAGCCCGGCTTTTTCCAGAACGAAGGCGGTGCGGCTGTTAAGTTCTCCGCAGCAAGCGGCCACGGCCTCCGGAATGGAAGTCTTGGACAAGAGGTCTGCGTAGCCGATGGCGGAACAGATGGCATCTGTGTCCGGGTTTTTATGGCCGATGACGAAAGTTGGCACAAACCTAAGATCAAAGGATAAGCTGCAAAAGTCAAAGCCCAATCAAAAGCCCACAGAAACAGTTCAAGCCGTGATTCCAGCCGCCAAAAGCGACAATCACAACGACGATCGTCTTTATGATTGTCGCTTTTTTGGGCCGAGAGAATGATTTGGCGTGATGTGCGAAAGGCGTCTGCGATAATGATTTTGATGAGTGATCAGGACGCAACTATCGCAAATTTGAAGCAGAAGCTGGATGACCATTATCGTTGGCCCGCATCCTACCCCTTCAAATTCATCGTCCGGCGGGAGCAGGTGCCCGACGTCTTGGGCTTGTTTCCCGGAGAAAACTTTTCAGAAAAGCCCTCGGCCAACGGTAAATACACCGGATTGACCCTGGAAAAAGTCATGCAATCAAGCGATGATGTTCTGGCAGTTTATGAAAAAGTGAAGGTTGTTCCCGGCCTGATGGCCCTGTAGCCCGAAGTTTCTGCGTGTCTCCTTAGCAGACTCATGATAGGTTTTTAGAGTTATGATGGCAGGACAAAAAGTGGTGTGTGTGGATGGTAAGTTCCCGTTGGGCATTGAAAAGCTCTACACGGCCTTGCCTAAAGAAGGGGTGACCTATGTCATCCGTGATGTGCAGCTGGGCGTAAATTGGAAAGCGGAACCCGGTGAAGTTTGTCTTTACCTGATCGGCCTGGAAAACCCCAAATCCACCACCGCCCCTTATCCCGAGCGTGGATTCAATGCCGAACGTTTCCGCCCGTTGGAAGATGACCGTCTGAAAGAAAGTGAAAAAGTCGAAGCCGAAGCTGATCTGGAAGAAGTGATCTGACCGAAGTTAACAATTCGAAAATAAACCATTATCCTTATGAACAACATGCAACCCTGGAAAATCCTATCCGAAACCGTTTGCGTCGGGGTCCTGACCGATGGCTGGAACCTGGCCGAATCATCAGGGGGTGATGAAGAGGGGAGGCGCATCTTCACCTATGAAGTGCTATTTTCTTCACCCTTTTACCATGCCCCGGTGGTTAACCTGGGTTTGACCGGTTTCGACATCGACAAGCATCAGAGCAGCCGGATCAACCTGCTTCCTGTTGAAATAACTCCCGCCGGATTCAAAGCCCAGATTTCCACCTGGCGCGACACACAGGTTTATTCCGTCGCTTTTACCTGGCTGGCCGTCGGGGCTTGATTGATTTCGACTCATTTTTTAAAAATAACGACGTTATAGAATAACATTATCACGGGGACGATGGTTGACCTTTCTTAAGAACAAACTCTGGCATTGGCGCTGTTTTGCGAAAAAGAACGTATGTCAACAACCGATGCGGTGAGAAGAGCTTTGGTCAAATTTTTGGCCAAAGAAAAAACAGTCAACAGTTTGAATGCCTTTGGAGTTTGGGAAAAAAGGCGGGTGGGTGGCCGGACCTTTGTGAACGAGTTGCGCCATGGGCGGCAAAAATGAAAGCCGTCATCGATAACGATATCCTGATTGATCATCTACAAGAAAAACTAAAAGGCTTAAACTAAAATAGATCGTTACGATGAGCTTTGTTGCCCGCGTATCTCGTGGATGGAAATCATGTGTGGAGCGAAAACGGACAAAGAGGAAAAGGATAGACCCATCGACCGAAATTGCGTCAAAAGCAGTCTAAATCGGGAAGAAAGAGCGCTTCAAGTTTCCAGACGCTATCATTCGGCCTATTGCCTGTTCAGAGGGCTTTTTGCTTGTGGCCCGCAATGGCTGAGCTTTCGATAAAAGTAATCCTGCCATCAGAACTCCTTATTCCGTTTAAGGAAAAGCAGTTCCAATCCTGTGATTAGGAGTGGCTTCCTAAGCTTGGTGCTTCTTCAGGGTTTGCCTGCACGTTGCCAGATTACCGGACGAAAGGAGAGCTCGTCTGTAGGAAACTTGCCGAAACCCAACCATTCGTCAGAGCTGACATAATAAAGCCAGAACTGTGCCCCATTGGGGAATGTGGCGACAACACGGCCAGGTTCCAAAACTATAGAGCCGCTGCCTTCACCCCAGCCGGTGACGCTGCTGTTGGCGATACTGAAAGGTGTGTTGCTTTGACCGTAAACGCGGCAGTTCCATTTTCCGTTCAGTGAAGACGCTGTAATGGATGAGGGAACATTGGGAGCGTGGGGCGATATGGTGAAAACCTTGGATTCAACCACTCCAGTTCTGGTTCCATCTCCGGCAATCTTCAGGGGTATTCCATCACCGAGATTGGGGCCTTGTAGGATGGATTGGCTTCCCGCCAAGACGACTTTATAGGGTCCGCCGCCAACGCTGCCGCTTTGGAGCTGGAAAATACTTCCATAAGGCCAAGCCTCATCCTTCCACGTTACTTTCCATATCCCATCCATAACCGCAGGATCTGAATTCGGAGACAAAACGAGGGCCGGGTCGGAGGGAATGGCTTTGACCGTGGTATTGGCCTGAGAATAGACGCTCAATGGAAAAAGAAAAAAAGTGCAGCACAGAGAAATAAACATTCGCATCAAATCTCTCTCGCACCAATCATGCCAACACCTGTTTAGAACGAGGAAACCGGATTTGCCCCAGCATCCAGCCTGCAAAGTACAGGATTTTGATTTTCAATAAAATGAAATTTGCATGGAAAGGAAGATGGAAAAGTCTGCCGCCTATTTAGATGGAGGCACCGGACGGGAAGACTGTTTCAGGGTATAAATAAAAGGACCATCGGGATTCCGGCCCCTGTCCGATTTGATGCGCGCAAAGAAAACGACGATGCTTTCCGCCAACTTTGGGCCGATGCTTTCAACGGAGGTCAGTTCCTCCACCGTTGCTTTGCGGATCCTGTCCATTGACTTGAAATGCCGTAATAGGGCCATCTTTTTCTTGTGGCTGACGCCCGGACAATCATCCAAAAGGCTTTCCCTTGTGCGCTTCTTCAAGAGGAGCTGATGATACCCGTTGGCAAGGCGATGGGCTTCGTCGCGGATACGCTGTAGAAGGCGTATGGCACCGGTCTCGTGGGGCAAGACGATGGGATCTGGAGTGCGCGGGCGGAATATTTCCTCGCGTTCCTTGGCCAATCCAATGATCGGTTGTTCAAATTGCTTCAGGGCTTCCAGCTCGCGCAGGGCAGAACTGAGCTGACCTTTTCCTCCGTCAACCACAATGAGATCAGGCATGTTCCCGTGCTCCCGCAGGACTCGTGTGTAGCGTCGGCCCACTACTTCCGCCATGCAGGCGAAGTCATCCTGCCCTTCGACTGTTTGAATGCGGTAGCGGCGGTAGTTGGAACGGTCCGGACGTCCGTTGCGGAACTGGACCATCGAAGCCACTTTGTGCGTGGTGGAAATATTGGAAATATCAAAGCACTCGATGACTGCCGGAACTGTTTGTAGGTTCAAGGCATCCCGAAGGGATTCAAGATCTCGTTCCGGAATGACGGTGCTGGGTATATCCCGGACAAATTTCCGTCGCCGTTCCTGGCGGGTGGTGGATTTGATGTCGTCCAGCATGTTGCGGAGTTCGGTGGCTTTCTCGAAATTCAACTCAGCAGCCGCCTTTCTCATTTCTTCTTCTATCTTTCCTAACATTTCGGAAGAACGTCCTTCCAGAAAGTCACAGGCCTCGCGCACCTTGTCCAGGTATTGATCCTGGGTCACACGTGCCACACAGGGGGCTGAGCACTGCTTGATGATGTCGTAGAGGCAGTGTTTGTAGTCGGTTTCCGTGGGCACAGCCGGGCTACAGGAGCGCAGCTGGAAACGACGTTTCATGAGGTTCAGGGTGTTCCGCAGTGCACCGGATTGAGCAAAGGGGCCGAAGTAACGATGTCCGTCATCCTTTTTTATCCGGGTGAGCTGGAATCGGGGGAAAGGATCGTTCAGGTTGATTTTTACCATCAGGAAGCGCTTGTCATCGCGGAAACTGATGTTGTAACGGGGCCGGTATTCCTTGATTAATTTGCCTTCCAGCAGAATGGCTTCGGGCTCGGAGTTGACCGTGTGGGTTTCGAGGTCCCAGATGCTATCGACCAAAGCGCGGGTTTTGAGGTCGGCCTTCTGGCGGCGGGAGGGATGAAAATATTGGGAAACGCGTTTGTGCAGGTCACGGGCCTTGCCCACATAGATGATTTTATTCAGGCGATCTTTGTACAGATAAACTCCCGGCTTGTGGGGAAGCTGGCGCACTTTATCGCTTAAATCAGGACGTTCGGGCATGAGGCAGTTAAACCACTAATCCCGCCTTAGGTGGGACAGGTGGACACTAATGGATATTAAGTTATCATACAGTCGAATACGATTGAGGGAATAAGGCCTTCGCGTAAGTCTCATACTTACCATTCAACACTCATGAAGTATAAACCAAAAAGCCTGAGCTGGAAACTTGTCTTGTGTTTGTTGGCCTTATGCCAGTTTTCTCTTTCGGCCGGCGAACTAAAAACCAAAGCGACTCTGGTTTCTGAACAGGAGACCATTGCGCCGGGACAAACCTTCACGGTAGCTCTGAAATTTGAAATTGCCGATCATTGGCATACCTATTGGCGGAATGCGGGGGATGCCGGGTTGGCCACTTCAATTACCTGGGAGTTGCCCGAAGGATTCAGCGCAGGAGAAATCCAATGGCCTTACCCAAAACGATTGCCGGTTCCGGGCGGCATCTTAAATTTCGGCTATGAAGGGGAAGTCTGGCATCTGGTGGATATTAAGGCGCCGGAAAATCTGAAGCCCGGAACCCAGGTGGTGCTGAAAGCAAGGGTGGATTGGTTGGAATGCGAAGAAATTTGCGTGCCGGGACGTGCGGATCTGCAGTTGAAGTTAAAAGCAGAAGTTGAAGCCAAAAGGAATGAAACCTTACTTGCTGATTTTTCCAAGGCCCGCGAAAAGCTGGCCGTTGTTGACAAAAACCCTGCCTTCCGCGCAGAACAACGAGGGAGTGACCTTTACCTGATCTGGAACAAACCCCCTTTACAGAAAGAGCTGCTGTTTTTCCCTGATCAGGAAGGTTTGATTGTCAATTCTTCCGATCAAACTCTCGTGTCGGAAACAGATTCCCAACAATTGGTTATCCGATTGGAAGAAAACATAGAGCCTTTAAAGAAAATTTCCGGTGTGCTGGTGGGAAATCCGGGCTGGGGTGATTCACCGCGCAAATCCTTGGAGTTTGAACTTGAGGTCAGGCAGGGTGTTGTCGGTTTCCCGGTAGCCGAAAGCAAAAAAGCCGGTTTTTGGGGCAGCATTCTCCTTGGATTCATCGGCGGTCTTATCCTGAATCTGATGCCTTGCGTTTTTCCGGTGTTAGGACTAAAAATCATGGGCTTTGCCAAACAGGCGGGGCAGGATCGCAAAAGTGTCGCGCGCCATGGCTGGGTGTTTTCGGCCGGGGTGTTGATCTCATTCTGGATATTGGCCGGGGTTTTGCTGGTGTTGCGCGCGGGAGGGCAGGAACTGGGCTGGGGATTCCAACTGCAATCGGCACCCTTTGTGTATGTCCTTCTGCTTTTACTCCTGGCGTTCGGCCTGAACATGAGCGGGGTCTTTGAAGTCGGAGCCTCGCTGGTCGGCGTGGGCTCCAATCTCCAGTCCGGATCCTCCTACAGCGGCTCTTTTTTCTCGGGAGTGCTGGCCACCGTTGTCGCCACACCCTGTGCCGCGCCATTCCTGGCACCGGCCCTAGGTGCGGCTTTGGCCCTGCCCGTGTTGCCTTCTCTGGCTTTGTTTACGGCGATTGCCGCAGGTTTGGCTGCTCCGTATCTCCTTTTGTCCCTCCGCCCGGAACTGGTCAAAGCTCTGCCCCGGCCCGGTGCCTGGATGGAATCGTTCAAACAGTTCCTGGCCTTTTTGCTTTATGGCGCCGCGGCCTACCTCTTGTGGGTTCTGGACGGGCAGGTGGGCGAATATGAACTGCTGAATATTTTGTTCTCGCTGGTGTTGGTGGCATTGGGATGTTGGATTTACGGAAGATTCACCGGTTTCGACCGGGACACGCGGGGTAGGAATTTGGGCCGTCTGGGGGCTGCTGTATTTGTCGGCCTGGGTCTCTATCTCGGATTCCCTTCCTCGAATCAGGGAAAGACTACAGAAGCGCAGGGGATCGTCTGGGAAGCGTGGTCGCCGGAACTGGTGGAAAAATATCAATCCGAAAACAGAATCATCTATGTGGATTTCACCGCCCGCTGGTGTGCCACTTGTCAGACCAATAAGAAGGCCGTCTTTTCTTCGCAAAAGGTGTTGGACGAGTTCAAGCGCCTTCAAATTGTCACATTAAAGGCGGATTGGACGAATCAGGATCCACGCATAACGAAGGCCTTGTCGGCTTTTGGCAAATCCGCCGTTCCCTTCAACCTGATTTATGCACCGGGGATGGATCAACCCCGGCAGTTGCCGGAGTTGTTGACCCCGGGAATTATTCTGGAAGAACTCGGCAGGTTGCACAAATAAGTTGGGGTGCTAGGTTTGGATCCGGACAGAGATTTAAACCACAACCCACAAAAAGAGAAACCACTATGATGAACCTAATAAAAAAACTCGTTACAGGATTGGCCGCCTTGGCCGTCTTTGGCGCAATTCAAACACACGCCGCGGAAGTCGGAAAACCGGCCCCCGCCTTCACCCTAACCGACAGCAACGGCAAGAGCCATCAACTTTCTGATTTTAAAGGAAAGACCGTGGTTCTGGAATGGATCAACCACGAATGTCCTTTTGTCGTGAAACATTACAGTGGCGGCAATATGCAGGGCTTGCAGAAAACCTACACCGGCAAGGGTGTGGTCTGGCTCTCCATCTGTTCATCGGCGCCGGGAACACAGGGACATTTGAGCGCAGCCGACTGGAACAAGACGACGGCGGAGAAAAAGGCTTCTTCCACGGCTGTCCTGATTGATGAGGACGGAAGCGTCGGAAAACTTTACGGAGCCAAGACAACTCCCCAGATGTATGTGATCAACGCGGAAGGTGTCCTGGTTTATAGCGGGGCCATTGATTCCATTAAATCAACCAGTGCCGACGATATCGCCAAAGCAGAAAACTATGTCAGCAAAGCGTTGGATGAAGTTCTGGCTGGCAAACCGGTCACCACAGCAACGACCGCACCCTACGGTTGCTCGATCAAATACGCCAAAAAGTAAGGGAAGCGCGGCACCTGAAAAAACCGGGAAGAAATTCCCGGTTTTTTTGTGTTTGGCGCTTATCCGTAAATAAGGTCTTGCTTCCGCTTTTATCCCGTCTGTGATGGACAAAGCGTATGATCATGATACCCACAGCCAGTGACGAAGAGCGCAATTACAACGCCGGAGATATCATCTGCCACGAAAACGAGCGTCCCGATGGCCTTTTCATCGTAAAGGAAGGATTGGTGGAAATTTTTCATCAACTGGCGACGGACGAAGGCGTGGCGGAAGTTTCCCTTGGCCGCATCGGTGCGAGGGGCATGTTCGGAGAGATGGGCATCATCGATCACCAACCCCGCAGTGCTTCCGCCCGGGCTCTGGGCCCGACCAGAGTGGTTTTCATCAGCCGGCTGGCTTTTCAAAAACACCTGGAAGACCTGCCCCCCTGGGTATCCATCCTGATCAAAACCTTTGTGCAGCGTGTGCGCGAATCCAATCGCCGCCTGGTCGAAGTGGTGGAAGCTGCCGATCAGGGCCGCCTAAAAATCGGTAATCATGAGATCATCATCAGCCACGGGGACGAAGACGAAGAAGATAAGAAATTCTAGGTTTATTGTTTTGTCGGCTGAAGTGCAAACTCTTCCTCCGTTCTGCACTTGACGGAATTCTGGGAAGCCCCATGTTATCCCATCTTATGGGTCAACAAATCAAAGCTGTTACGAAACGTCGTCGTCGCCTGCGCCAGCTGAAGCGCAAAAAAGACACCGCCAAGCTCGAAAAGAAGTCAGCCTAAGCTGACTCTACCAGCACGCATCTCCGGCCATTACGCTCCCGTCCAAGTGAGTGGGCCCAAACGCTCAATCAAGCCAATGGCTATAAGCTGCTGCGCCCTGCTGTCGTGGGCTAAATGGGGCTTGGTTTCACCAGGCAGTTCATCGTAGGACCGAGAAGAAACGATACCGATGAAACGTATTCGCTAACAGGCCCTGAGAGTCCCAGTCTTGGATCAGATTCTACGGTCAAGGGCCAAAATCCTGGGTATGAAGATAGTGTTTCATCGTTGCGCGGGCTCAAAGACGAAGAGGTCGAACATCGCGAAATGGAGATCCGTGTGAAAATCAAACGGGAGTTTTAATTTCAGTGAAACCCCGCCCGGAAACGTGCGGGTTTTTTGATTGTGGCCGCACGTCATGTTGTGGCTAGAATTTGATAATCGTGCACATGTTCAGGAGCCAATTGCTTTTCTGGAGCCTGCTGGGTCTGCTGACCTTGGGAATTTTTGCTCCAGCCTTGGTCCGTCTGGCAAAGGAAACGGCCCGGCATGAGCAGTTACACCATGCACTGTTGATCCTTGCTTTTGCCACGGCGGCGATCTTGATTGAAGAAAGAAAAAAGCTGTATTTGCGCCTTACAGCGGACACCCGATTTTATGCGCTGTTGGTGCTGGCCCTGCTGGTGATGATGGCTGCCACCATTCTGACTTCCCAGCTTCTGACGGCTTTTGGTTTTGCCCTGGCACTGTTGGCGTGGATGGGATTTTTCTTCGGGAGGGAAAGTCATCGATTCGGAACGGCACTGGCCCTGGCCTTCATGTTGTTCGTGGGAGCGGCCAGTGCCTTTGCTTTTTTTGACTGGCCTTTGCGCCAGATGGCAGGCATCCACTCTGCCTGGCTGCTGAATCATTTCGGGCTGGATAGCAGCCTTTTTTACCATACAGCGGGGGACACGAAGCTGATCCTGAGTGTGGATCAGCGGCCCTTTGAAGTGGCATCGGAATGCAACGGATACGGCCTGATCAGCAGTTCAGCTCTGGTTGCCCTGCTCTTGGTGGCCTACCGGAGGCTGGCCTGGCCGGACAAACTTCTGTCGCTGGCCCTGGCCGTTTTTTTGGGTTCGCTCTTCAACACACTGCGCATTCTTTTCATTGTCCTGTTGGCTCCGAAAGTCGGGAATCATTACATGCTGATGCACGAGGCAGTGGGGACGTTTTTTTTCTGGGGTTGCCTCATCCTGATCTGGTTCATTGTGGGGGGATTTCCGGAAAAAAAACAAAACAGAGAAGCCCCCGCCAACCACGGATGACAAAGATACAGCGGCACCCTGTTTCTTCGAAAAGCTGCCTAGGATACACGGTAATGTTAGGAAAGTAGCGGCCAGGACGGAAAGGGCGCAAAAAAGAAAAAGAGACTCTGGTGATGGATTCGTTTGGTTGTAGCCAGGGCCTCCGGGCCTCGGTTCTTTCTCTTTCTCAAAGTTCCGCGATTCGGGGATCGCGGCTACAATGAAGAACGTTGCGTTCTTTATGTCTTCGCGGTTATTCCTCCCTTCCCCTTCCCCGCCCTTCCCTGATCTTGGCGCGGTGGCGTTTTCCTTCTTTCATTTTCCTTTTTAGCGAAGCAGGACGCGGCCGGTTCTGTCGGCGGATTTTTTCCCGGGCCGCTTTTTTGGCGGCAGAAGCGGCACGACGCTGACTTAAAATCAATTGCAGTATGCGATCCCAAGCCAGCTCGCGGTTCTGGCCCTGAGTGCGGGCCTCCTGGGCTTTGACCCGCAGGCCTGTTGGAAGATGGCTTAGCTCCACGGCCGTCGAAACCTTGTTTACGTTCTGTCCGCCCGGCCCAGAGGCACGGCAGAATGATTCTTCAAAGTCGGATTCTTTGAGATGTAAGGCGGCCAGTTGGGAAGCCCATTCTTTCATGAGGCGACCATTGTAAGGGAATCCCAGAACGCTTGCAAATCCTGTGGCAATGGCGTCTCTACCCGAACCAGATGGTCCTTCCAGCTAAAACCGCTGCGATAGGCGTGCAGAGCCTGTCGCGGAAGGACTAGTTTCTGAGCGAGATTCTCCGTCCAACCTTGTTCAATAAAATCAAGATAACATTGATCATCCGGACCGTAGAGTTTGTCGCCAACCACGGTATGGCCGATATGTTGAAGATGAACGCGGATCTGGTGCAGCCGCCCTGTTTCCAGTTCAATGTCGAGAAGGGAGTAGGATTTTCCTGATGCATCCTGCCGGTGTTCGAGACGGCGGAAGCGGGTGACAGAAGAATAACCCGTAGGAATAACACCCTGTTTGACGTAAATACGGCTTGGGCCATGATGGGAAAGTCGATCCAGGCGTGATAAAATGGTCGCTGCGGCCGGCGCTTTGCCGCAGACGATGCTGAGATAGGATTTTTTGATCTGACGGGCAATGGTCATTTTGCCGAGCATGGAAGCGGCTTCGCTGTGGCGCGATATCAAGACCAGACCGCTGGTTTCGCGGTCCAGACGGTTGATGATGGAAAGGGTTTCGCCGGGAAAATGTTCCCGCACCTGATCGATTAGAGTCCGTGTGCCATCGGGACGGGTGGGATGAACCAGAAAATTGGCGGGTTTGTTGACCAGCAGCCAGTCCACGTGCTGGTGCACAATCTGCAGATCAGTAAAGGCGGGCGTGGACCACATCACGACTGTTTTGCCTCATCAGGAACAGCTTGTCATGACCAAAGAGGAAGGCGGAGACCCTTCTCTTCTGATCGCCTGGGGGCAATCGGGCGGTAGAAAGCTTATACCCAGAAAGAGGATGTTCAGTAACCCGATGCGGGGGAAAGAGTTGTATTTCGATAAACCTTAAACTTCAGTCATTAAACTTATTTATTTTCCACAAAAGGAAGATACGTTGAACCTATGGACGACTTGTTTGGTTCAGGGCATCCGGTTGTCGGGGTGGAAGACGCCCGCCGGAATCTGGCGGCGCGGATGCGTCCCCTGCGCCTGGAAGAATTTGCCGGGCAGGGTGAGTTGTTGGCCGATGGTAAGCTTCTTCGAAGACTGATCGAAAGCAACCGCTTTTCCGCCCTGCTTTTTTATGGGCCTCCCGGCACAGGCAAGACCTCATTGGCCGGCATTGTGGCGCGGCAATCCTCCGACAGTTTTGTCCGTCTGAACGCGGTGGAGGCCTCGGTGACTGATTTGCGGAAAGCGGTCGGGCTGGCGGCGGAGGATTGGCGGCACCATAAGAAACGCACTCTGGTTCTGATCGATGAAATCCATCGTTTCAACAAATCGCAGCAGGACGCCCTGCTTCCCCATGTGGAAGAAGGAACCATCCGGCTGATCGGAGCCACCACGCAGAATCCGTTTTTTTCGGTCAATCCGGCGCTGTTGTCGCGTATGCAGATTTTCGAATTCAAGCCGCTTGCTGAAGAGGACATCCTCAAGCTGCTGCGTAACGCTCTAGTGCGTTATCAGGAAAATCATCCGGTAGTCCATATTGATGCGAAGGAAGAAGCCCTGGCGCATTGGGGCCGCATTTGCGAAGGGGACGCGCGCCGGGCACTCAACGCCCTGGATGTGGCCTTGTGTTCAACCCTTCCGGTGGAGGAGGTTCTGACCATCGATCTGGCCGTGGCGGAAGAATCAATCCAGAAGAAGGCGATTGTCTATGACCGGGACGGGGATTGGCATTATGACACGTTATCAGCTTTTATCAAAACCGTGCGGGGCAGCGAACCGGACGCCGCTATTTATCTTCTGGCGAAAATGTTGGCGGCAGGTGAAGACATCCGCGTCATCGCCCGGCGCCTGGTCATCTCCGCTGCGGAGGATATCGGCATGGCGGATCCGCAGGGTTTGATTCTGGCCACATCCTGCCAACAAGCGGTGGAGGCGATCGGAATGCCCGAGGCCCGGATCCTTCTGGCGGAAACAACCGTGTATCTGGCAACAGCCCCGAAGAGCAATGCCTCCTACATGGCTCTGGAAGAAGCAGGACGAGAGTTGGCGGAAAGCCGCACCCGGGCCATTCCGGATGCGGTGAAGGACGCCCATTACGGCGGGGCAAAAAAAATGGGGCACGGTGTTGATTATGCTTATGCCCATGATTATGCCGATGCTGTGGCACCGGGAAAAATCTTTGCGGAGATGAAAACTTTTTACCGGCCCACCGGGCGCGGGTATGAAAAAATCGTTGCCGAGCGGCTGGAGCGTTGGGATAAACTACGTCGTGAACGAGCGGCCCAACAGGCGACGCACCAATGAAAAAGGAAAAAAAAGTCAAAAGACCCTTTAGTCTGGCCACCTATCTCGACGGTCTCCTTTTCTGGTCTGTTTTTACCAGTGCCACGATTTTGATGCTCTGGCTGTTGACCAGCACCACAAAAAACCTTCTGCGTGAAAGCGTGGCCACACGTGTAGTGACCTTGTCAAATATGACGGCGGCATCCCTCTCGCCCAAGCTGTATAATGAAGGGCAAGGAAAAACAACTCTTCTTTTTTCAGACATTCCTTCTGAGCATTTGAAAGCCATCCAGGCTCAGAATCCGGATATAGCAGGTCTAGTAGTTGTGGACACCTCGGGCGACGGGCTGCGGATTCTGGCCAAAACCCAGACCTCCCCGCGAATGGAAGAGCTCTTCAGACAGAAAGCCAAGCAGCCCTCGTTTCAGAATCTGGTGAAACAGGCTCAGATAGGCGGGCAGCCTGTCTTCAGCGGATGGGCATTTTTAACCACCAGGGAAATGCCGCTTTTCGTCGAGCGGGCACAGGGGCCGGAATACACCTTCACCGCCGTTCCCAACTGGCCCTTGGGAGATGAGGAAAAAACACCGGTGATCATTCTGTTCTTTGATGCAGGGCTGATCCAGAAGCAGTTTCTTAAAATTGATGACAACAGTGCCAGCGTTATTGCCGTGGCCATCCTTGTGGCGACTATCCTCAGTTGGGTTGTGCAGCGGCGGAGTGTCCAGCGGCAGCAGGCCGTGGAGGAAAAACTGGCGGCTGTCAATTTGTTGAAACAACGGGATACGGTCCTGGGTCTGGTGGCCGTGGCGATGGATCAGGTTCTGGCAGAAAAGAATTTTGAAGGGACAATCGTTGGGTTGCTGGAAGAAATCAGGCAGGAGCTAAAACTGTTCTCCTGCCATGTCTGTCTGGCCACAGGCACCCAGGCGGACACGGCGGGAAAATCCGGCAGTGACGGGGAGCCGCTTGTTTCCTGGGCGGATCTCCAGGCGGGAAGCTTCAGCCGTCATCTGGCCGCCTTGCAGGAAGGGCGGACCGTGGTGTTTACCCGTGAGGAAAACCTATCTCTGGAATCCCATTTGTTGAAAGAACTGGAGGCGACCGCAATGGCCCTGGTTCCGATTCTGTTTGAAAAGCGGCTACTTGGCGTAATGGTGCTCATTGACAGGGAGCCGGAGAGGAAATGGGATCCCGGACTTCTGGATTCCCTCAAGTTTGCAGCAGATCTGTATGGCTCTGCCTATGCCAGACGCGATCAGGAAGACAGGCTTTTGGAGAGCAGCAAGGTTCAGGCCCTGGGGCGAATGGCGGGAGGTGTGGCACATGAGTTTAACAATCTGCTACATATTATTTCAGGGAATCTCGAGCAGCTGATGCGGCGTGAAGAATGTCAGCCCGAAGAAAAAGAGCTGATCACGAAAATTCTGGAAGCCGGTGGCCGCGGCAGCCGGATTGTGGAACAATTGCTCAACGCCACCCGCCAGTCCAGATCCGATATCAGCAGTGCCCCGCTCAATGAGCTGGTGCAAAAGACCGTTTCCCTTTTCCAGCCTGTCGCCAAAATGGACACACAACTCGAGCTCCAACTGGATCCCAACCTTCCCAACGCCCTCATGGATGTTTCCAAAATCCAGCAGGTGATGCTCAATCTTCTGCTCAACGCCAACGATGCTGTATCTGATCAGGGCAAGATCAGGCTGATCACCCACCTCCGTGATCACGAGGAGGGCGGAACTTCCCGTGCATTTGTGTGTTGTGAGGTGCATGATAATGGAAAAGGGATCGAACCCCGGAACCTCGAACACATCTTCGATCCGTTTTTTACCACCAAGGCACCGGGTCTCGGCACAGGCCTGGGCTTGTCGACTTCACGAGGCATCCTCAGCCAGCACGGAGGATTCATCGACGCCTACAATGCCGAAGAAGGCGGGGCGGTCTTTGCGTTCTATCTGCCGATTGACACGGTCGCCATCAGGACGGTTCTGACAAAAACACACAGATTACAGACAGTTGATAGGCCAACATCCGGGCAGAAAGGCCGCATTCTCATGGCCGATGACGAACCCCTTTGCCGCGAAGTGATGGAGGCGATATTGAAAGAAAAGGGATACAGCTACGAGATGGCGGCTAACGGGGTGGAGCTTTTGGCGTTGGCCAGGCAATACCGGGGGGATGTGGCCTGGATCATCACCGATTGGACCATGCCCGGACTGCACGGAGCCGAGTTGGTCAAGCAATTGCGACAGCAGCTTCCCGGAGTCCGCATAATAGTCACCAGCGGTTTTGCCCTGAACAGCCAGGACATTCCGGAAGTCGACGCTTTGATTCAGAAACCATTCGGTCCGCGGGAGCTTTTCAGGGTTATGGAGGAACTGGAAACCGCCTTTGTCGGTTGAGCGGAAGGTGTGGGATGCGGGATGGGTGAGGTTTCTGGCGGAGATGGTGGCTCTGTGGGTGTAAGCGTAGGCGTAGGCGTAGGCGTAGGCGTGGGTGTGGGCGTGGGCGTGGGCGTGGGTGCGGGTGCGGGTGCGGGTGCGGGTGCGGGTTCCGTGAGCAAAACGGCCAAATCCAGCACGGCAAACTCACTGTTGTCCAGCCAGGAGCCTTCCGGGAGCCGGATAAGACTTTTTTCGGACGGCAAACGCGCTCCGGCCCGAACGGGAAAATAACCGGTCACACCTTCCAAATCATTTTGTCCCTCAATCGACATGAGTAATCGGACCAATTCTGTCACTGCGGGAAGATAAGGAGATCCGGACGGGATCATCAAGTGGTCAAATTGGATCAGGGTTCCCTGGGACGGGATGACCCACTGGATGGACGGATCGGCGGCCTGCGGCGAGAGGATTCTCCAAGAGGCCAGGGCAAAGGTGGTTTTGATTTTCCCTTCGCTGAACAATTTCCAGCACTCCGCTTCCGGAAGGAGGAAGCCAGTGAGCTGTTCTTTCAGGATCCGCATCGATTTGATTTCCGCGTCATTGACGGCAACATTGGCCGAACCCCGTTCGAGATGGCGCTTCATGGCCCAGAGCAGGCTTATGTCCTCGGGCCAAAGGGTGTTTTCCGAAGCGCTCCACCCGGAAAAAACAAAGGCGGGCAGAACCTGTTCCGGGTGATCCTTTTTCCGGTAAAAGACATAAGGAGACCAGCGCCAGGGAAGGCTGATGCGGTTTTCGGGATCAAAGGAGTGACCGGTGAATAAGGGCTTGATCTGGTCAAGAGAGATCAGTTCAGAAGGGGCCTTCCATTCAAGCAGTCCCCCTAACTGCCTGACACGGGCGGGAGGAACAATATAGAGGTCGCCATCACGTGGCAGCTCAGCCTGTTCGTTCCTTTTGAGCTGGATCTGCTCCACACGATAAGCGGAACCTGCTGTCCAGCGCTTGAGCCATTCCTGCGACAAGGGCTCACGCTCGTAATAAATCCGGAATGTTGGAGGACCGGACCAGGGTTTGATCGGATTGTTAGTTGTGGAAGACTTCAGTTCCGGTGATTGTTCCGATCCGGTTTGCTCCGCGGCGGAAGGGGTTGCTTCCGGCTGCGGCTTCTCTTTACAACCAGACCAGGGCAGCATGGCCAGCAAAAGAAGGAGCCAGCATTTCGACATCGTTGGTTTCAGTTGCATCGGCAGTGTCCAGAATTATCGAAGGGGAATGGTGCTGGCAAGCTTTCCCGAAAAAAGGCGATCATGACTGGAATGGCTCATGCGCTTGGCTGGGAAGCCTGTCCTCGCATTTCCCTGAAAGACGTGTATAAAAAAGAGATGTCATTTTTTCAGCCGAACATTGGATTCAAAGGCCGGGTGTTAAGGGGTATCGCAGCCCTTGCTTTCCTTCTTGGGGCGCTGGGCCTGTGGTGGTGGGAGGGTCCGCTGTTTCTGGTGATTGGTCTGGCTGTCGCATCGGGTTTCACTGCCTTTGAAGCGGGCCGCGGCTGGTGTGTGGCCCGGGCCTGTGGGATCAAAACCAAAATCTGAGCCCATGGACACGGAAACACGGGATCGTCTGCTCTTTGATACGACACTACGCCAACTCGAGCGCATGCGTTCCATGCAATACGCCTACCATCGGAAATTTTTTCAGTGGATGTTGCTGACCTTTGTTCTGATTCTGATTCTTGTTTTTCTGCCCGGGCATGTAGGGTTTTATGTTTTGCCCTTTCTGGTGGTCACCTGCGGGGTGCAGGCGGCCTTTTACCTCCACTTTTGTGATTTTGCCCGGACTCATAGCCAGCATCTGGAGGAAAAGATCAACGGGCTTCTCGGGCACAAGGTTCTTCTTGGTTCGGAACTGGAAGAGCTCTACTTTTATCCGAAGGGGGCAGGAAAAATTGCCGGGTTTCTGCCTGCCAGCCCCCTGCGTTTCTTCAATATTTATACGCTGCACTGGGTTGTGCTCTGGTCCGCCGTTTTTGCCGCCGGCCTTTTTTATGTCCGCGCGGTAGGCACCCCCCTCTTTTTTCTGATTTATGCGACGACGGCCCTTTCCTGGGCCGGGTTGAATGCGCTGTATATTGCCTGGTATTTTGGCAAAGGCCGGGATCTGCAAGTCGTATCGGATCATCTGCAAAAAAATCTGCATCAACCTTTTTCTCCTGCGGAAAAAAAACCGGAGCTTTAATTTAAAAACGATAACGTATGCCCGTTTTCCACAGTCGTTTTTCAGTCCGCGCCCCGATCGAAGCCGTTTATCAGTTTCATCGCGACGCGCGCAATCTGCCACAGGTGCAACCGCCCTACCCTAAAGTGCTTTCCCTCCGCTGTCCTGACCTGCTAAATGCCGGCGATGTTGTGGAACTGGAACTGGGCCCCTTTCCGCGTCAAACTTGGAAGGCCCTGGTCGAGGAGTTGCATCCCCCCTATGGCAATCCGCCCCGTGCCCTGATGATCGATTCAGCCATCGAGGGGCCTTTTCCGTATTTCCGGCATCGTCATGTTTACATTGCAGAGGGCGAATCCACCCGGATCGAGGACACGATAGATTTTGATCCACCCTTTGGAAACGCCGGATGGCTTCTTCTGCCCGGCATCCATCTGGTATTGGAAGCGATGTTCCTCTACCGCCGCATCCAAACGCGGCGACTTTTGGAGAGTCTTAACCCGAAACCCAAAACTCAAAACGTCTGACCTCTTTGAAGCCCCGAGCCCTTTTCTGGTTTCGCCGTGATCTCCGGCTCAACGACAACCCCGGCCTGGCCCGTGCTGTGCGGGAGTATGACGAGGTCATCCCCTGTTTTATTTTTGATCCCGAACTTCTGAAATCGCCGGACATCGGGGCCCGCCGCGTGGCTTTTCTGTTGGCGTCTCTGGAATCCTTGTCGAAAAACCTGGAGCACGTGGGTTCCTATCTGATTGTCAGGCAAGGAAAGCCTGAGCAGGAGCTGGCCGCCCTGGCCCGGGAAAGCCGGGCCTCGGCCCTGTTCTGGAACGGGGATCTGGAACCGTATGCCCTCAAACGGGATGAAGGCATCCGTCAGGTTTGTCTCGGGCTCGGGATCAAGGCGGTGGAAGTGGCAGATCAATGTATCCAGGCGCCGGGCCAGGTGCTGAAGGGGGATGGCACACCCTATGCCGTTTTCACACCCTACTCGAAGGCCTGGAGATTGCAGCCGGTTCCGTCACTCTGTCCGCGCCCCCGGAGTATCAAAAGCCCTGTCGGGATCAAGACTGTGCCTCTCCCTTCCCTGAAAGAGCTGGGCCATACCCTGGATGTTCCACTACCAGCCGTCGGGGAAAAGGCCGCTTATGACATGTTAAAGAGTTACATGCAGAGCGGGGTGGAATCCTATCAATCCAAACGAAACTTCCCTGACCTGGACGCAACTTCCCGCCTCTCCCCCCATTTACGTTTCGGCACCATCTCGCCGCGCACTGTGCACGCGGCGGCCATGGCGGCCAAAGAAAAAAATCCCCGGGCCTCCAAAGAGATCGAGGTGTTCCTTTCCGAACTTATCTGGCGCGATTTTTACAAGACCATCCTGTTTTATTTCCCACATGTGACCACGGGAAGCTTCCGTCCGGTTTACAATGACCTGGAGTGGGAGAATGATGAAGCGCTCTTCCAGGCCTGGTGTGAGGGCCGGACGGGTTATCCCATGGTGGATGCGGCCATGCGACAGTTGAACCAGACCGGGTGGATGCACAACCGGCTCCGGATGATTGTGTCCAGTTTTTTGACCAAGGATCTGCTCGTGGATTGGCGGAAGGGGGAGCGTTACTTCATGAAACAACTCTACGACGGGGATCTGGCGGCGAATAATGGAGGCTGGCAATGGGCGGCGGGAACCGGGACAGATGCCCAGCCTTACTTCCGGATTTTTAATCCCGCCAGCCAAGCCGAAAAATATGATCCTGAAGGCCGCTTCATCGAAAAATATATCCCCGAGATCAACAGCCTGACCTATCCCGCACCCATTGTGGATCACGGCAGTCAGCGGATCAAAACCCTCGCCATGTTCAAAAAAGTTAGGGGGTGAGGATGGTTCTGGGTTCGCCGCGACGGATCTTCGATTTTGGGTTTAGAGTTGCCTGCGAAACTCTGTAATTCTGCGCGAGCAGTCACGCTAAATTGCGCTGAAGAAGATCAGAATCCCTTGTTACCTAGTCAAAGGGACTTCGCGCCGCGACCTCTGATTTCCGACCTTGGACCTCTATGCCTTGGTCTGGAGGCTAAATCAGGAGAAAAGCGGATTCCTGGGCGCGTGCATCAAACAAAAACAGCTCCTGGTGACAATTCCTGAGAGGTTTTCAATATCGCTCGTACTGCAATTACCCAAACGCACCCAAATCAGTTTGGGAGGATGTCCCCTTATCATGCTTGCATGATAAAAGTCACTGTCTTTGGAAAGAACTGCATAGCCATGTTGCCCCGCATACTGCCAGATGGTTGTATCGTCGGCCTGTGCCAAACCTAGTGCGTGAACATGGAGGGAGGCTGGAAACAAGTCAGCCAGGCTATCGGCCAGCCGAGGCGAAATATTTTCGTCCAGCAGCAGCTTCATGCTGCATTTACAAAGGCTGTGCGCCGACCGGAATCAGCGGCAAAGGCCAGACAGGCCAAAATATCCTGTTCCGTCAAATAGGGAAAATCGGCCAGTATTTCTGCGTGGCTCATTCCGGAAGCCAGATAATCCAGAACATCATACACGGTGATGCGCATTCCACGGATACAAGGCTTACCGCCACGTTTGCCGGGTTCTAAGGTGATGATCTGCGAATAATCCACCCTCAGAAGTTATCCCTTAAATCCCTTAGAGGCAAGCCTCTGTATCCAACAAACTTCCGTCACAGGCTTTAAGTGGGTTCAGAGTTAGGAGTTCAGCGTTTAGAGTTGCCTGCGAAATTCTGTAATTCTGCGCGAGCAGCCACCCTAAATTGTGCTGAAGAAGCAGAATCCTTTGTTACCTAGTTAAAGGGACTTCGCCCCGCGACCTTTGATTTCCGACCTTGGACCTCTATGCCTCGGTTTAAAGACTAGCCCCTTGTCGTCAGTGCCTTCTGGCTGATTTCCAGAATGCGCTTTGTTTCCAGCAACTTTTCTACGACATGAATGTTGGCGGCAAACAGTTGTAGTAATTCTTCGTTGCGGATGTTTCCTGTAGCCACCAGAATCATGCGGTGTGGCTGTCCCAGAACCAGCCAACTTTCGAAAAAGTCGGCATCCTTTGTCACCACTATCCTGTCTTCCTCCAGCGCCAGTCGCAGAATGATAGTGTCGCTTGTTTTGTTGCCAAGGGGAAGATCCAGAGTGTGAACGGTGTTGTGTCCCCTGTCCCTTAGCCAAAGAGCCAGACGCTGCGGGAGCTGGGCATCGACCAAAAAGTTCAATGCAGTGCGGCTGCCATATGCTTGACTTGGGTCAAGCGGACCGCGAACCCCAGACAGGCTTGGATATCCTCAGCGGTCAGATCCGGGTAATCGGCCAGAATATCCCTAACCGTCATCCCGCCTGCCAACCATTCCAGAACTGTTTCAACCGGGTAACGTAAACCCCGAACCACAGGTTTACCATGGCAGATGGAGGGATCCATGGTGATGAGGGTGTCGTGGTTCATAAGAAATTGTAGAACATGGACCCCGGTCAAACAAGCCTGTTTTGAACACCTTGTTTGTTGAGGGGTTCAGAGTCGCGTCCTTTCGCGGGCCGACTTCCCCGCGTTAGGCGGGGCAGGACAACCTACGCCTTCTCCGCCCCCCCTCAGCCTTAAGCGTTGATCCTGTTGCGCAGCCGTGGAGGCTAAAGATGGACTTTGTCATACTTTTGTAACAAAGGTGGCTAAGATAGAGAACCTTTGAAAAAAATCCTTCACGTCTGCCTGCTGCTGCTGGCCTCTTTTTCGCCGTGCCAGCTCGCGGCGGGCGAGGCGGTGCGGCTCTATGATTTCGGAGCAGACGAGATGGCGTATCTGGCCCTGCCCCCCCATACACCCATCGGGTCTGTCCTCCTGATTCCGGATGCGCTTGGGACACCGGAAGTGGTGGCAGCCCGTTGTGATCTTTTGGCCAGGCTGGGATTTGTGGCCATGACGGTTGATTTTTACAATGGCCAAACAGCGACAAACCTGGAGAAATCCCGAGGTATTCAGGGGCGACTACCGGCTGAGGATAGCCGCAAAACCATTGCGGCGGCGTTGAACCTTTTGACGAAAAGCCCCCAATACCGCACGGAGAAGTTGGTGATTGGGGTCTGGGGTGGCAACATGGAATTCCTGCGTGCTGTCTTGGCGGAGCCCGGACGATCCACTCCTTTGGTGGCCCTGAGCTGGCTGGAGCCTGATGGTCCGGCCTTGGCCGATCCTTTTGTTGGATTGCCGCGGCCCTTGCAGGTTTTGGCCAATAACGGCCCTTGGATGGGCGAGTGGGAAAAAGCCCAGGCCACCCAACCAATGAAACGGATCCCGGCGGATATTCATCGTTACGCAGCAGAACCAGGTTTTTTGTTGAAGGCGGAGGCGGACGAAATGGCCGCCCAAGTCTGGGCCACGGTGATCGAGTTTTGGAAAAAGGCGGTGACGGGAGCCGACGTAGCTTCTGTGGTAAAACAACAACAGCCAGCCCCCTCCGAGACCCAGCCGGAAAAATGGGTGCCCGAAGCACAACAGGAAGGGCCGAATGCAGTCAGGAAACCAAGTATTATGCCCAGGCGCTGAAGAAAGTTTTGGTTTCCTGTTGTAGGAGCGTGCTGGTCACGCGAAGGGGGGGGTGGGGGCAGTTTACGGTTTACTGATTTTCGGTTTCAGGTCCGCCGCGGCGGACTACAAACCCACCCTTCGCGTGACCAGCACGCTCCTACAAAAACCTCCCCGTAGGAGCGACCTTGCGTCGCGATGGCCACCATCTTTAAGTCAAACCCTTTCAAAATGGTGGATGATCGGTCAGCACGCGAAAGGGCGCGAAAGGGTGAAACCCAAAATCAAAAGTCCGCCGCGCCGGACCGTAAACCGTAAACCCAAAATCGAAGATCCGCCGCGGCGGACCCCCACCCTTCGCGTGACCAGCACGCTCCTACAAAAAACTCCCCGTAGGAGCGACCCCGCGTCGCGATAGCCCTAACTGCGGAAGGGATTGCGGATTTCCAGATCGCCCAGCTTCCGCCCATGTTGAAGGTCTTCCGAATACAAATAGGCCGCGCCACTCTCCAACGCTGCGGCTACGATCATGCTGTCATAAAACCGGTATTGCGTCACTCGTTGCATATTCAGACTTTCCTGCCAAAGCGCAGGAGAGGGCCACACGACACACATCGGCACCAATGCTCGTAGCAAAAAACCCTGGAGTTCTCCAGCATTCGCCGCGACTTTGTTACGCGATGTAGCAAGACTTAAAAACTCCTGAACGACCTGCCAACTAATGGCCCCTTTGCCACCCACGCCTTCGGTCAATAGCTGAGTTGCCCTAGACTGCTTCGCCTCATCCTGAGTCGAAAAAGCGTAAACCAGAACGTTGGTATCCAGGAAATACTCAGCGTTCATTCATTTCTTCACGGCTGAATTTCTGGTCAAATTGAAGACTGCCCCGCATTTGTTGAAGCAACGCGAAAACTTCCGCCTGACGGGAGCGGCTCTCCCGCTGGGTCAACTCCTCCAGCCAATCGCGAAACATCTGATTCAACGTAGTTTTGCGGCGGCGCGCTTCATCCCGCGCCCGTTCAATCATGGAGGCCTCCGCACTCAGTGTGATGTTCTTCATTACACTAGTTTAGTGTGCACTGAGTTTGTGTCAAGGTTTGGGGGCGTTTTGAGTCCTCCGCGGCGGACCTGAAACCGTAAACCGTAAACGGTAAACAGTGAACTGCCCCCCAACCCCCCTTCGCGTGACCAGCACGCTCCTACAAAAACCTCCCCGTAGGAGCGACCTCGCGTCGCGATGGCCTCCATCTTGAAATCGAACCATATTAAAATGGTGGACGATCCAACCCGCTGCGGCGGACCCACCCATCGCGTGACCAGCACGCTCCTACAAAAAACCTCCCCGTAGGAGCGACCTCGAGTCGCGATGGCCCCCCTCTTTTGCTCAAACCCTATCAAAAAGGAAGGCTCTTCAATTCGAAACCCGAAACTCAAAACAAACAATCCTTGGTTGCTCTGCACGAAAAAGCCCCGCTTCTTTTCAGAAGACGGGGCTTTTGGTGAACGCAGAAGTTCGATATTCGGTTTTCGATATTCGAATTTAACTCAGGCCTTGGCCGCGGGTTTTTTCCGGCGCAGAAACCACAGAGCTCCCAAGCCCAGGCCAAGGAGGGCGTAGGTGGAGGGTTCGGGGATGGCGGCCACTGTGATATCATCAATCCCGAACTCATCCCGCGAGCCGCTACCACCCACATCAGCGCCGCTCCAGCGGATATAAAGAGATCCGCTGTTCGCAACCGTCGCAGAAACAGTAGCAGAGAGAGCCCCAAGATTCTGCCAGCCAAGTGCATCAAGAGCAGCCGTGGAAGTATATGTGAAGTTCCCGGTCAATCCTAAGGTAAGATATGTAATATCATCCGTGGAATAACTAAAATTGAATGAATTGCTCCGAGCCTGATCATTGCGAACATACAATTCGTAACCCAAAGTCCACGAGGAAACAGACGATCCCGTTGAGTTGAGGATTCTCATTGTTAATGTCCCAGGCGCCCAGTCAGTGCCACCCGGCTGGATCATAAGTTGACGATCCGTGCTGCCAAAAGCGTAAATACCACCAGTGGTTACCGCAACAGAGGTATTGCCACGGGTATAATCGGTTGAGGCAGTTGTTCGAGTTCCGCCAAACGCAAGAGCCCCGTCACTCAAACCAGTCACGGCCCACGCATCTGAGTCGAGCTGTCCAGCTGTAGGAGTAGATTGGAAGCCAGAGCCTCCAAATTGGGCGTTGCTGACTCCAGACAGTGTGGCATCAAAAGTCACGGTTTGTGGAGAATTAAGAGCAGTAATCGCAAGCTGCGCCTGAACTCCCGATGTGACAGCCATAGCCGCCAAAACTAACAGTATTTTTTTCATTTTGTTTTCCTTCTACGTTTTTTGGCAGTCAGCCTCGAATTTCGTGGCCCCCGTCCGGTTTTGTTTTTCCGTTTAAAAATAGTTTCGTTCTTCGTAGCAGAATTCTTGCCAGCTTTTATGGCCAGAGACTTTTT
>ENA-ORBV01000633-ORBV01000633.1-microbial-mat-metagenome-genome-assembly--contig:-NODE-633-length-80256-cov-8.662318_pt1 | contig 80256 bp, 72 predicted proteins | sample MGYA00237777_ERZ505514 | MGnify/ENA primary metagenome ERZ505514 (study PRJEB26160, sample SAMN06269048) | microbial mat metagenome | isolation source: Oligotrophic lake microbial mat | place...
AACACGCCACCCGCAAAGGCCCCCACACCCATCGCCAGGAACATGTACCCCAGCTGCGAGACCGTGGAGTAGGCGAGGACGCGCTTGAAGATAGTCTGTACCAGACCACCAGAGGGGCTGAGAATGACAAGAGTGACATCCACGAGCCCCTCCCCTGTTTTCATCGTCGGTTGTGGTCGCAGTGGGACGAGCCTGCTGCGCAACCTGTTGCGCGCGCATCCACGGATGGCGTTTCCCGACGAATCGCACTTCATTCCCATGTTCTACCGGGCCTACGGTGACCCGACCTCTTCGCCCGAGGCCTGCCAGCTTGCCCGGATACTGCTCAGTCTGTGGTGGGTCCGTAAATGGGGTCTCTCGATCACACCCGAGTCGTTCGCGGACTGCCGCAGTTTTCAAGCGGTCGTGTCCCGGCTCTTCGGAGCCTACGCCCAGAAGGAACAGAAAGAACGTTGGGGAGACAAGACGCCGAGTTATGTCCTTCATATCCCGACGTTGCTTGCACTCTTCCCCAGCTGCCAAATCATTCACATTTACCGCGATGGCCGCGACGTCGCCTTGTCGCAGTTCACGCACCCCTCCGGCCAGGCCCGAAACGTCTTCATCGCCGCAATGAACTGGAAGCGCCGGGTGAGTGTGGGCCGCGAGATTGGCGCAACACTGCCGGCGCACCAGTACACTGAGGTGCGTTACGAATCACTGATTGCCGATCCGGAATCGACGTTGCGGCACCTGTGCGATTTCCTGAACGAGCCGTTTTCACCGGCGGTCCTTCGGCCCAATTATCTCGAACGAAAGGCCGTCAAGAGGGTGTTTGGCCCGGACCACACGCTCGACGTGGCCAGAGAGACCATCGTCACATCGAACCAGCAAAAGTGGAAACAACAGATGTCCGTCAGAGACCGCGCGGTCTTTGAGTCGATTGCCGGAACACTGCTGGAGGAACTTGGGTACGAAACCGAAGGCCGCAGGCACAACCTCTCCGCGATGGAGCGATATTTCTGGAAGGCGCATCAGGGGTTCTGGTTTCTCGTCGCCCGACTCAACGCCTCCAACAAGCGCGACTGGATACCCACCCACGCGCGAATGCGCTGGGCAACGATTCGTTTCCGGCTGCGGACGCTTGGGGTCATTTCGTGACCGACTCCGCCCGATCATCGCTTGTCGGCGTTGACCGATGGCTCACAGCTCAACGCAACAAGGCCCCCCTGGCCGTCGTCATGGACAGTTCCGTGAACGGTCTGAGCTTTGCGCGCAGTCTGGGGCGACGACGCGTTCCGGTGTTGATGCTCGACAGCCATCGCTTCCTTGGCGCGTACACGCGCTACGCGCGGTTCATCAGGCTCGCGCCAGCCGATGAACGCCCCGACGAATGGCTGGAGCTTCTCGACTATGTGGGTGCGCGCCTCGACGCTCCCGGGGTGCTCTTCCCGACATCTGATGTTTCCTGTCAACTGATCGCGCGCCATCGCGACACCCTGAAGCGGTACTTCCGGTTTGTGTTGGCGGATGAGGACGCGCTCTCGCACATCGTGAACAAACGGCTGCAGTACGAGACTGCGCAACAGGTCGGCATCTCAATACCCGAGACTCACTACCCGGAGTCGGTAGCCGACGTGCGGCAGCTGTCGTCGAACATTTCCTACCCCTGCCTTCTCAAACCGTGTCAGTCGGAATCGGCGCGCAGGTTCATGCCGGGCAAGAAGGTTCTTGTGACCCAGTCGGCCTCCGAGCTCATCTCGGCGTATCAACACCTGGCCCCCTTCAACATTCCATTCATGCTGCAGGAGATCGTGCCCGGCGGTGATAGCGCCCTTTTTGGCTATCTGGGTTTTTGGGACGATCAGATGCGTGAGCGGGCGTGGGTCACCAAGCGCAAGCTGCGCCAGTACCCGCAGCAGTTCGGTGATGGGTCGGTACAAGTGACCGTGGACGCCCCTGAGGTGGCGGAATTGAGCACGCGTCTCTTGCGAGCCTTCAACTATCGAGGGTTCGTGTGCGTGGAATTCAAGTGGGACGTACGCACCCAGGCCTTTCGATTGATTGAATGCAATCCGAGGACGGCCTCGGGGAACCAGTTGGCGATCAGCGCCGGCGTGGACTTCCCCTGGTTGGGGTATCAGTACCTGCAGGGTGCCGATCTCGAGAGTGACGTCGGACGCGCCAGACCCGGGGTCAGGTACGTCAATGAGGAGTGGGACATTCAGGCCTACCTGGCGCTGCGGACATCGGGCGACCTGAGTTTCCGTGACTGGCTGACCTCGATTCGCGGAGCGGAGGCCTGGGCGCTTGGTGCCTATGACGACCCCCTGCCACTGCTGGCGGGTCTGTGGCGGTTCCTGTCGACGATCCCAGTCACCAAAGACTGAGGCGACGGCCTGCTCCACGTGCGGACGATCGCGGTGGCCGCGGTGGTGCCCGTGACCGCGGGCCGCGGCGGTAGTCGCGATCACGACGGCTCACACTGAAGCGAAGAGGCGCAGAGGCGCAGAGGCGCAGAGGTACGTAGCTCGGCCTGAACTTCAAGGCCGAGAGCATCTATCGGGCAGGGCACGAGAGCGGCCGGGATTCTCGACCGCTCGCCCTCCTCGCGCTGCCACTTGCGCCCTGAGCCAGCCGATACTCGAATAGGAGGCCATGTGGGTTCATTCGGCGTGGACGTGTGGCGATCTCCTGACAGCTCGTAGTTGCCCCATGCCTCGTCATTCCTGATTGGCCTGGGACGCACGGCGAACAACTGCAACGGCTGATCGAACGTCTTGTCGTCGATTTCACGCAGCAGACCAATGTGCGTGAGACACTGGCACCGGAGCAGCACACGAAGGCGACCATTGAAGTAGCGAGGACCGCCAACAACGCGCTCGCACAGGCCTTCCGAGACAACCTGGTGCTTGACGACGCCGGACTCGCCGGCGCTGATCTGTCACCATCGCACACAGCGTCGTGCGAACCCCAAACGGCAACGTCGCTCATTGGCTCCAACTTCGGGCTCCTTGCAGTTAACATGGGGCTCACTCGCGCCAGGAGGTCCAGATGCCAACGTCATTTTGTCCGGGCTACGCCGCCGAGCCCTTCGCCTCGCTGGTCCGCGACTACCCGGCTGATCCTACGTATCCAGCGCTGGCCTTTCGTACGGAGTGGGGTCCCGTCTTTCATCGGGGTCGGCTCGACGGCACCGCGCGGCTGCTGGCGATCGGCCAGGACCCCGCGCAGCACGAGGTCGTCGCCCGCCGCATTCTCGTGGGCGCGGCCGGCAAACGGGTGCAAGGGTTCATGGCCAGACTTGGCGTGACGACAAGTTATGTCGTCATCAATGCGTTCCTGTACAGCGTCTATGGACAGTCGGGCGGCGCGGCCCACATCAAGGACGCGGCGATCACGACGTACCGCAATCGATGGCTGAAGGCGATTCTCGACTCAAGTCCCATCGAAGGGGTGGTGGCATTCGGCGGTTTGGCTGACAAGGCGTGGACCGCATGGCTCGGTTCGCCCGACGCGCTGGGGCGTCCTGCCATGCCCTTTCAACACGTGCCCCATCCCACGTCGCCCATCAGTGGCTCCAAGGGCGACAAAGCCAAGTTGGCGATGCTGACCGCGCAAATGCTGACGGCATGGAATGCCGCGATTGCCGCCCTCGCCACGTCGGTCACCCATCACGACAGCGCGCCGGCTCCGGCCTACGGCCAGGTGTTCCTGCCCGGCGATCTTCCCGATATCCCGATGGCGGACCTGCCGGCCGGAACGCCCCCCTGGATGGCCACGGAAGACGCCTGGGCGACTCGCGTGGGCAAGACACCGCTCCTGAAGCGGCGCACCATTCACGTCGTCGTCCCCAAGTCCATCGTCCTGTAACAGCTCCTATTGCAGCGAAGACACCCATGGCGAACAAACCAATCATCGATCCACTCACCGGCCCGACGATGATTCTTGAAGGGCGCATTGTCACGATGGCCGCCTCGCGTCAGGTCATCAATCCTGGCCGGCTGTACATCAAGGAAGGCATCCTGGTTCGCGTGCAGGCCGCGGCCGCGCCGGCGCCCGAGGGGTTTGACGGTGTCGCCGTGGTCAAGACCAAGGGGACGATTTATCCGGGGCTCATCGAGCTGCACAATCACCTGGCCTACAACGCGTTACGACTGTGGCAGGTGCCGCGCACCTATACCAATCGCGATCAATGGGCGGGTATTCCGGAGTATCGGGAACGTGTCTCTGGCCCGATGAACATCGTGGGCAAGACGCCGGACTTGCTTCCAGCGGTGATTCGCTTCGTCGAAGCCAAGTGCCTGGTGGCCGGCGTCACCACGACGCAGGGCGTCGCCCTCTTCAGCAACGCCGGGGTGCGGCGCTACTACCGCGGCATCGTACGGAACGTTGAGCAAACGGACGAAGCGGCCCTGCCTGAAGCCGCCACCCGGATCGCCGACGTGGACGGAAGAACCCCGAAGCAATTTCTCGAGCGGCTCAAGAAACAAAGCTGCTTCCTGCTGCACCTTTCCGAAGGCAAGGATGCGACGGCGCGCAAGCACTTCCAGGCCCTGCAGATCTCCGACAGCGACTGGGCCATCCGGCCTGAACTGGCAGGCATCCATGCCGCGGGGTTGACCACCGCCGACATGGAAATCTACGGCACCAACGGCGGAGCCATGATCTGGTCGCCGCTGTCGAATCTTCTCCTCTACGGCGGCACCGCCGACGTGGCGGCGGCAAAGGCCAACGGCGTGCGCATTGGCCTCGGCTCTGACTGGTCACCATCGGGCAGCAAGAATCTGCTGGGCGAGCTGAAGGTCGCCAAGCTCTTCAGTGACAACGGCGGCGGCATCTTCACCTCGGAAGAGATTGTCGCGATGGCCACACGCACGGGCGCGCAGATTCTGAAGTGGGATGCCGTGCTGGGATCACTTGAGGACGGCAAACGCGCGGATCTGCTGGTGGTGAAAGGCACAACCGGCGACCCGTTCGATCACTTGATCGAAGCGAAGGAACACGACATCTCGCTCGTGACCGTCAACGGCGTTCCCCGTTTCGGAACCACCACGTTGCTCAAGGCGCTCGGAGTGACCGGCGCTGAGACCGTCACGATTGGCGCCGCCAGCCGGCAGCTGTACCTCAAGCAAGACGAGCAGGATCCTCAAGTCGGCCAGATCACATTGTCGGACGCCAAGGGCATTCTCCGTGAGGCGTTCGCGACACTTCCCGCCCTGGCCAGAGATCTCGAGAAGCCGAAGTCCGCCAGGGCGCTGGCCCGTGCATTCGACAGCGGGCCCGTCTGGGAACTGGCGCTCGACGAACTGCAGGACACCGGCACCGCGGTACGGGCGCGCATGAAGTTCGGCGAAGAACTGGTCGGCGCTCGCACACTGGCCGGCGCCGGGTCAAAGCCGCTGTCGGCAATCGTCAAACCGCTTGTCCTCGACCAACTGACCGTAGCCGATGACTCCGACTTCGTTCCGGGCCTTGGCTCGCAGAAGAACCTTCCGGCCTGGCTCAAGTCCGGGCTGGCCCAGCTACTGGGTTGAGCGGCCCTGCCTCAGTCTCACTCGTGTGGATGCCTTCTCTCGCTGTTGGCTCCCTTGGAGTGAGCCTCGGCCAATCGGTCGCCGCATGTATGCGCGGCGGTGCAACTCGAGCGGCAGGTGGCGCCGCTCCGAGTCGCCGGGACCGGTCACGTACCCTGCCACCTCGCCACACGACTGGAGCCCGGCCCATATCGCGACCAGCGCGGAGACGCCCCAAGGTGTGGAGCCTCGATGCCTTCTCCACCCGTCGGAGCGAAGGACACGCCACGTCATCACTGCAGCCCCAATCGGGAACAGGGCCGCGTGAACGGCACGCCGAGGTCCCGACCACCCACGTGATCGAATCCCCGCCCATAACCGGCCGCCGACGACCCTGTCCATGACCACTCCGGCGAGGCGCTCGACGTTGAGGTGTGGAACCACCGCGTCTGGCACGTACACCGCCTGCAGGTGCTCGCGTTGAATCGTCTGGGTCAGACCAACGCCGTACACCAGATCCTCCGGGCGTGCGGCCATCCGCTGGAGGAACGTGGCACGAAAAGCGCCGTTATGCAGGGCCACGTACGAAGCCGAACGCGCGCGGTCACCGGTGAAGGCGCCGTAGGTGGCGAAGAGGCTGGCCCACGATCGCGAGGTCTCGGGGTTCGCGTTCACGATCTGCGGCATCGCCGCGACCACCTCCCCACCCAGGGCGTCGGCGAGGCGCTCGAGACAGTCTGGCTGAGGAAACCCGTGCGTCTCCGCCATGTACACAACCGCTTCACGCGCGGCCCGAATCCCTCGCGCGCGGGCGACCGACAGCGGATGGATCGGGCACTCCACGGTGAGCACTGCCGCAAACCCGTGGGCGGCACCCGGTGGCACGACAATCCCGGGGCCCACCAGCACCACCTCGATGTGCCCGGCGATGGTCTGCCGCCGAAGGGCCTCGATGGCCTCGATACCGGTTTCCCATGTGTCGAGGGCGAGGACAACCGAGACACGCTGACCGGTCATCGGCGCAACCACCGGTGGTCTCGCATTGTTCACACGTTATTCTACGTGCATGCTTGGGAACGAGCGTGAATCGATCTACGAAAGCCAATTCCTCGTCGCGCTCAGTCCGGACCCGCCTGCGGGCGGCCAGCGCATGGAACCGGTGACGGAGACCGTCAAGCCACGACATTTCAGCTCCTCACCGGGGTGAGGACTCCGCCCACAGCTTCGACTGCGCGCGCCCAGCGGTCACGTTCTCGCGCGAGTTGGCGCCGCCCGCTGGCGGTCAGCCGATAGTACCTCGCTCGCCTATGGCTTTCGGTGACGTCCCACTCCGAGACAATCCAGATGCCACACCCGTGCATTGGAGCATCGGCCAGGGTCTGAAGAATCAACAAGTCAAGCGTGCCTGAAATTACGGGGGTGCCGGCTGACATCTCGCGCTTCCTCCTGTTTGACAGGAGTAAGGTGGCTCGGGTTCCTTCTGACTGTCAAGGGAAGCCAACCGGCACGCCCGATTGCACCGCCTCGGCCTGTCCTTCTCGCCGCTATAATCGCGTGGTGGGACACCACGACTTTACCGCGCTGCCGGGTGGCGACCTGGTGGCCACAGGGCTCCGCGACCTGCAGGCCGGCGTCGAGTCAATCGAGGCGGCACTCGTCCGGGTCGGCGCGACCAACCTTCGTGCGCATGCACTTGATGTCTCGCAGGGTGACACTCAGACATCTCCGGAGCACGCGCTCTACTCGCTGCTCGCCGCCAAATACGGTAACGCCGCTCACTCGCAGTACAACGCGCTGCTTCGGAGACTCGTCAGCTTCGAGCGAGCCCTGGCATGCGTCAATCGGTAGACGCCCCCCGGCTACGGGCGTTCATGCGAGCCCTCGCCCGCGAGGCCCGAGGTGCTCTGCAGGTCTATCTGGTTGGCGGCAGTACGGCGGTGCTCGAGGGCTGGCGCGAGTCTACGATCGATGTCGACCTGGCATTCGGTGAGAGCGACGATGCGGTCCTGCGGGCGCTGCCGGCGCTCAAGGAGGGCACGCGCCATTGTGCCACGGTCGCGCGGGCGCGCTATCGCGTCCGGCGCAGCACCTGCGCGTTGTCGCGACCGTAGTAGCTGCCGATCGATTCGAGCGCCTCGCACGCCTGTCCGCCAGGCGCCGCGCCGCCGATGACCAACGCCACGTGCGCGAGCCCGTCGGTGGACCGCCAGACCCGAGAGAGTACGGTATTGGGTTCAATTGGCTCGTCACAGCCCCGGAATCTATCCACGGCCGCGTGGAACGCCTCATCGTTGGGCGGCGACGAGGACAAGCGCTTCATCAGCGTCCATGCGCGCTCAATCGACTGACGCTCGAAGTCAGCTCCGTCGCGCTCCGTGAAGAGCGTGAACAGGTACAGCGCAGAACGCCCCTGTGCGTTGGAGAAGGCCTGCAGGAGGTAGCGGCTCTCTCCTGACCCGCGCATGGACGAACGCGTCCAGTCACCGGGCACACACAAGGCCACATCAAGCTCACGCGAGCGATAGTCCTTGAAGCCGCGAACGTCCATCTCAAGGCTCTTGTCGGTCTCCACCCGTTCGCCGTTGAGGAAGAACTCGGCGCGGTACCGCCCTTCCGGCAGGCAGTACGACGGGAAGGCGCTGTAGAGCGAGACCTGCTGAGGATAATTGAGTCCGGCGAGCCGCTTTGACTCCACCGGATTGAACAGTGGCTGCACCACACGCCACGTCTTCCATTCGTCCGAGTACGCCGACCAGACGACGGCCAGGACGTCGGCCGACGGATCGAAGCCTGCGAGTTTCGCCGTCCAGCCCACTCGAGAAGCCCGAATCCACACCTCCGGACTGGTCAGCGCGGGGCCGTTCGGTCGCGTCGCCGTCGGTGTACGTCCCACCAGCAGCAGCCGTCGCGCATCCTTGATGCCTGCCGCCACGGTGCCACACGTGGCGGAGTTGTCGCCGTGCAGCGTGGCGCAATGCGACTCGAGGATGTTGAGGTCGCTCAGAGAGCTGGCAATCAACGGCCGATTCTCCGACAGCCGAAGGCCATCCACCGCGGCGCGGTACGCCTTCATCGCGGCGTCGCGATTGCCCCGGGCCAGTCGTGCCAGGCCGAGGTTGGTATAAAGCATCTGGTTGACGTCCAGCTCGCCCGCCGGCGCGGCCTTGAGCGTGACGGCATCGACGATGCCCTCGGGCGTGCCGATGCCGCTGCTGGTGATCGCGCGCTCGAGGGTGGCGATGGCCTCGTCGAGCATCGGAAGGTCGGCGGCGACAAGCGACGCCAGGATCGAGTTGAACCCGTGTCCATTGAGCAGCCGCGTCGTGGGCGTCCAGTGGCCGCGTTCCAGTTCGCGCAGCATCTCGGCCTGCAACGCCCTGATTTCAGCCACCCGGCCACGCGTGGGAAAGTTCGTGTACGAGCTGTCGGTATCACCCTGGCTGATGAGCGATGCGGCGCGCGCGCGGTCATATTGCGCGCGGCCGAAGCCCGGTCGCGCCTCAAGCGCGCACCCAAAGGCCTCCGCCGCTTTCTCATAGTCGGCGCCCGTCGTGGCCATCTCGAACAGGGCCCGTCCGCGCCCGTAGAACATCGCGGCCACTTCCACGGCCGATCCTTCCGCCCGGCACGCCTCCGAACGGGCGAGTTCCGGCATCACGGGACGCCGATACGCGGTCACCGCGTAGCCAAATGTGCCAACGGCGAGCAGCGATCCACACACGGCCAGCACCGTCGACGCCGCGCCTTCACCCATGCCCATCGCCTGGCCCAGCAGGTACAACGAAATGGCGAAGAGCGTCAGCCCCAGCACATACGTGACGGCCTTGCGCTCCCACAGATCCGCTTCACTGATGTAACCATCACCCAGCGCGTACAGGTGCGCGGGATTAAACGGGCCGCGGTTGCGAACGTCCGCAAACAGTGCGGTGCCCGGGTACGCGGCAGAGTCAAAGTCCACACGGTCCACGACTTCGGCCCTCGCCGTGTTCTGGGTCGTCGTCAGCGCTCCGCAGTCGCGCTCGCGGTCGCGCGCGAACAGCGCCCGGCCGTGTTCGCTGGAGCCGTCCGGCGGAAGCGCGGCCAGTTGCGTGGCATACGCGCAACGCATGCGCGCGTGAAACAGTTCCAGCGTCGGCGTGATGAGATTGGCGCTGGCATCGAGCCACCGCTCAGCGTCGAGGTTGTTGATCTGGACCTCGGTGGCAAAGGCGCGATGCGTGGCCCCATTTGCGGCGGTCTGCGCCGAGGCAAACCACCAGCCGACGACCGAGCTGAGGAGCACGGTGCCAGCGACAAGCCCGAGCATGACCTGCTCGCGCAACACGTCTATTCCGTGTTTGAGCGTCACGTGGACACCCAGGAAGTGGTGGGGCTCGATCTCCGGTGGGTGCGCGGTCTCACCCTCGCCGCTGTGCGAAAACGTGCCTGTGGCTCGAAACACCAGCGCCAGCACGACGGCAAAGACGCCGGCGACCAGCATCGGCCGCCACACGCTCAGATCCCACCACAGCACCGACACCACCGCTCCACTGGCGGTGACGGCACCGAGCATCAGGGCCGCATTGGCCAATCGCGACAGGCGACTGAGCAGATCGGCGGCCGTGAGGCAGACCAGCGAGAGCACAAACAAGACCACCCCTGCCGCCAAGAGTGGCACGTGGTGGTGCAAGGTGTGAATTTCCTCAGCGAAGGGCCGCCACACCGGCAGTTCCCTGGCGGTCACCACCGACTCGAACGTCGGTGCCCGTCTGTCACTCGCCGGACCTGAAGGTCCGGCCTCCGACACGTCGTGCCGAGGATCACCTGTCGTGTGTGGTTCGTCGACGGGTAGGGACGACTTGCCAAATCCCAGCCGCGCCAGTTCATCCGCGACCTGGAGATCCACCCGAGCCCGCACGTCCTGCCCCGCCACGACATCACGGAAGGGCACGAGCAGGGTATCGGTCAGGCGCGACAGCATTCGTTCCTGCTGCGCCTGCATGTCGAACTGTCCCGCCAGGCCCGGGTCGACCGGCCTCACACGCGTGGCGTTGTCCTGCAGGGCGTCGACACGGGATCCGTGCTCGCGCTGTCGTGCTTCGAGGGCGGCTCTGAAGCTCCAGTCGCCCACGATGGCTTGGCGCAGCGACAGCTCAATCATCTGGCCGCGTGTCAGTTGCCGATGCATGGCCACCGACTGCTGCTCGGTTCGGGCAATCCAGAACGCCACCGACGCGCCGAGCGCACCGACCACGATCATCCAGTAGGCAAGCGAGGTGCGGGTGAGCCACGGCCGCGGCAGGTGCGAATCCATGTGGCCGTGATTAGAGCAACGCGGCGCGGCCGTGTCAACGCCTCAGACAGACTCCAACCAGCATCAGACTTCGCCGTCCCCGGCGGGCTCGATCCCGGTGGACTCACGACGGATCACACGGAGGCACGGACGCGCCGAGGATCTCACTGCTTGGCTGTACAATCTGCGCCACCATGCGCCCGTCCAGGCCACGCTCGACAAAGTCGCGAGCCTTCCCGGCGTGCGGATCACGCTGCTCGGGCATCCCATTCCCAGCCCCGCGTCGCCCCTGCGCGACGATGTCGTCGAGGCGGTCACCGCTGCCGTGCAGGCGCGGTATCCCGGCACGAAGGTCATTCCGATGATGGCGCCCTACGGCACGGACGGGCTTCAGACCCGCAGCGCCGGCATCCCGACCTACGGCGTGATGGGGATCTTCGTCAAGGACAGCGACAACTTCGCGCACGGGCTCAATGAGCGCGTGCGCGTCCGCGACTGCTTCGGTGCGCAGGAGTACTGGAAGACGGTGTTGACGCGTGTGGCCGGACGACAGTGACCTGCTCGAACCCGAAGACGAACGTGTGTGAATGGAGCATGTCAGCTCTCTCCTTCGCCGACCGGCTCCAGCCCGGTGCCCACGAAGACGAATCCCGGCGACTGATTGTTGATGGTCACCGACACGGGGTCCTCGTTCCTGAGCATGTCGATGAGACCCGGCAGCGCGCTTCGCCTGAATGACACCGTGGCGCTGTTGAGGTCAGCGGCGATCACCGGCGCCGGCACCTGGGCCGTCTCGCTGACAAACGACGCCTCGGCGATGCGGCCCGCATCGCCCCAGAGCTGGAGCTTGCCGGGGCCGCCTGTCCGCGCGTCGAAGGAGTATTGATACTTCTTGATCTGGTGCACCTTGAATGCCACGTGAACCTCCGCTCCTGTTGTTGTTACGGCAGGATGCCGGCCGATTGAAAGGCCGGCACCGCATCCTGCCCCATCACCGCCGACACCACATCCGCAAATTCAGCGTCAGTCAGGGCCGCGCCCTTGCTCGCAGCGGCTTGCGCCGTCTGTGCCAGCACCTGCGCAGCCAGGTCCGTGGTCATGCCCATCTCACACAGGTACTTCATCAGCACATCCGGATGATCATCTGGCGTGGAGGTGAAAAACCAGCAATACTCCGGACCGCCAGGCACCTCTGAAATGACGAACGACACCAGCTTGCAGAACGGTTCCTGAATCCGGTACGTCGGCTGACGCCCGACGAACCAGGCGTGCATCGCTTCATGCACCGGCAGCAGCTGGTCCTCAATCAACGGGGCGTTCGCCCCCGTAAACGGCAGCGCCCGATTCTCCTTTTCCACGTCGAACAGGCAGACCTGCCCGCGGCCCTGCGCATCGAGCGAGAACCCACCGGTGTCGCCGCTTTCGTAGGCACCGCAGGCACTGTCGCCGTCGAGATGGAAGGTGATGGGGCAGATCTGCACTGACGCGTCGGCGCCACAGTACGCGATCAGACGCCGCATGGCCTCGTGGATGCCACTGGTCTTGGCCGCCACAAGGGCGGGGCTGCAGGTGGAACATACCACCAGGCTGTCCAGGAGTCCGTGCGCCTTCACGACATCGACATGTCCGTCATCGCTGATCGTGACCTGCACCGGCGTGTGATTCCGAAGCAAATCGACGAGAGCCGCAAGCGCGCTGCGCCTGAACCAGACCGTGGCACTGTTGAGGTCGGCAGCGATCACCGGTTCGGGAACAGAGGCCGCTTCGGCGACAAAGCCAACCTCGGCGATTCGTCCAAGGTCACCCCACAGCAGAAGACGACCGGGGCCGCCGACCCTTGCGTCAAAGGAGTACTGGTACTTCCTGACTTCGTGCGCCCTTGACGCCATACGTGGGCACCTTAACACCAAAGCGCTGACCTCGCGGGATCGACGTCGCCAGCCGTGCCGCGGCAGGGGCGCGGCTGACGCCGCCAGAACGGCTGCGCTCCTCCTGCTCCGGCAGACGGCCAATCTCCTCGGGTTTTGCTACGAACGAATGGCCGGAACGGGCGATCGCGCCGTCTCACGATGAGGTTCGGACCAGGCCCCGCAGGGCGACTTGATGTTCTGAGTGATCGCCGATGCGGTGTGGCTGATCTTCTTGAGGATGTTCGACAATGGCGCGGGGATCACTGTCTTCGTCACCGCCGCGCCTGGAGGATGGCCGCGCGGTGGTCGGCGATCCATTGCTCCACTTGTTTCGCAATGTCATCGGCCGCCTGCTTCCACCCAGGTTCGGCATCAACCGGCCGGTTCTTGTTTGCCAACTCGAAGGCTTCGTCTGCCCGCGCCATCCTGAGCGTGACCCGCAACTCGACGGTGCGTGAGGGCGCCACGGGCGCCCGGCGGCCCGGCTGCGATCCCATCGCCCCCAGGCCGATCACGACCTTTGGCACGATCACGCCCCGGTCCCGGACCTCAACGATGACGTCCGCCGTGTCCTCGTCGGCGACCACGGCGATCACCTTCCCCTTCTTCTGTCCGGCGATGGCCGTGACCAGATGGGCCACCGAGGCGCGGCGCCCGGCGAGTTCTTCCGCCACGCCCCCGGCGTCAGTCTGGACATGCACGCGAATCAGTTGGGGATCGGGCTGCGGTGACGCGCCGGCACTCTGCCCTGACGCAACGACGGAGAGCGAGCACAGGAGGAATGCGATCATGCTGCCAGCTACCTTATCGCGACACCCGAGCCTTGACACCTGCCAAACGCCGGTGGAGCATAGGCACGTGCCAGAACAGCCAGGCGGCCGACACGACGTGAAAATCGTCGCCGCGCGCGACGTCAAGGAACTGGCGGATGCCTTGAAGGAGGCATTCCCCACCGTCAACGATCTGGACCAGCTCCTGCTCTCGCTTGAGCAGCGCTTCGACGACCTGACGGCGCGGTCGAAGCCGCAGGGCGAAAACGCCCTGGACATCGCCGGCCAGGCCTTCTCGAAAGGCTGGGCCAGCCGCCTGCTCGTCGGCGCCCTGAGCCATCAGCCCGACAACCCCCGGCTGCGCGCGCTGTGGAGCCGGTTGCCCGAGGGTGTCGAAACGGTGCCCCTGGACGATTTCCTCGATGAGCGGCCGTCGTTACTGTGCGGCCGCAACGACCAGTGGGGCGGTGTGGTGGTCTGGGCCGCCGCCAGGCAACACCAGACCATCCTGGTCCATGGCGCCAGTGGCCAGGCCGCAGAACATTTCAAGGAGCGCGTCTTCCATCGCCTCGATACGCGGCCCGATCGCAGCATCGTGCTGGTGGATTGGCCCAGTCGCCCCGCGAACAAAGACGCGTACTTCGAGGCGCTCGCCCAGGCGCTCACCCTGGTGGACGTGACGCTGCTGGCCGACACCATCGGCAGCCGGCTGGCCGTGGAGAACCTCGTCCTCCTCCATCCGCTCCTCATGGCGAAGTTCAGAGATCCGGGGCTCGTGCAGTACTACACCGAGTGGCTGCCGGAGCTGCTGAAAGACGCGCCCAATGCCTGCAAGCTGAAATGCGTGCAACCGATTGAGTGGCAACCCGAGCCGGGCCGCTCGCTCCTGTCATGGCTGCGGGGCACGCCACCCCGCGACGGCGCCGAGGACAGCGCGCGGTGGCTCATCACGCAACTCAAGGATGGCTTCTCCGCGTTGATGCCCATCGTTGAGCTCAAGGAGCTCGACGGACTGGAAGATCCGGAACTGGACGGCTTCGTGCAAGGAAGCGGTCTGACCCGGAAGCAACAAGCCAGGATGCTCGAGGAGGTCAAGTCTGTGCCACCAGTGCCCGAGGTAATTTTCAAGACCATTGATGACGTCTGGCAACAGGTCGAGGCCATTCAATGAGTACCACATCATCACCACGCCGCTATGCCGGAGACGGCAGTGTTTCTGGCGGGCAGACGGGCTCCTCGCGCGGCGAGAAGGGCCGGTACCTGGCAGACTCGCAGCTGGTGTCGGCCGTCAACACCGCGCTGATTGTCGAACAGCCGCTGCTCGTGACGGGCGAGCCGGGCACCGGAAAGACCACGCTCGCGTGGTCGATCGCCACCGAGTTGGGCCTGGGCCCCGTGCTGCAGTTCAACACGAGGAGCGACCATCAGGCGAGCGACGCGTTCTACGAGGTGGACCATCTCCTGCGCTTCTATCACGCGCAGACGGGCGACACGCGGGCGGCGCAGCCTGATCACTATCTGAAGTGGAACGCGCTGGGCGAAGCCATCCGGTCCCCCACCCGGCGTCTGGTCCTCATCGACGAAATCGACAAAGCACCGCGCGACTTCCCCAACGATCTCTTGAACGAGATCGATCAGATGGAATTCCGTGTGCCGGCGCTCGATCTGATCTTCAAGGCCACCGAGCGGCCCGTGGTGATCATCACGAGCAACAGCGAACGACAGCTGCCGGATCCGTTCCTGAGGCGCTGCGTCTTTCATCGCATCGAATTTCCGCAAGCCGATCGGCTGCGGCAGATTCTGAACGAACGACTCGGGCATCTGAACCTGTCGCAGACCCTGCTCGAAGCAGCGGTCAAGCGATTCGGCCAAATCCGCGAGTTGCCGGGGCTTGAGAAACGGCCCGCCACCGGTGAACTCCTGGCGTGGGTGCGCGCACTCGCGGCGGCCGGGATCGACGCAGAGGGCCTGGAACGCAAGATCATCGCCGACACGCCCGCACCTGAGGCGTTGCTCAAGACCGAAATGGACGCCCGATTGCTTCGACAGACCGGCGCCTGAGAGACCACATGCAGACGCTGCCGTTCAGCGAGTTCCTCGACGCGCTGCGCGACAAGAGCTTTGGTGTGGGCCTGCACGAGTACGTGGCCGCAGGCAAACTCTTCCAGCAGTGGGATCTGACCAACCGCCACGAACTGCGCAACAGCCTGGCGGCGCTCATCGCCCGACGTGAAGACGAAGTGCAGGCGATCCAACAGCTCTTCGACGAGTTCTACCCTGAGGCGACTGTCGAGTTGCCCCCTGCACGCGATGACTCCGGCGAGAAATTCAGGGGCGTACGGCTGGCCGGCAGCCGCTACCTCTGGGCGGCCGCAGCGCTGCTCGTGATCGTCGCGGCGGTGCTTGTGGCCAGAGACAGCCTGACGCCGCCTCCCGACATTGCAGCAGCAGCGATCGATCCACTCGCGCCGCCGTCGTTACCGATAGGAACAACAGGCCCTGTACCCTCCGAGATTGTCTCTGAGTCCCTGGCCGAACCACCCGCAGTTGACCTGCCCGCCGCCACCTCCCGCCGAAACCTGCAAGCGCTGATCACCGCCGGCGTGGCGGTCTTCGCACTGACGGCTCTCGCCCTTTGGTGGGGCCGCATGCGAGAGGCGACACGGCGCTGGACCAGCGACGCGTGGGGCGCGGCGCTCGCCGCCCTGCCGGGCCCGTTCCACGGCACCCTGGTGCTGAAGGACCTCGAAACGCGATTGCCGCGCGCAGACATCGAAGAGGCCGCCACGATCCTTGGACGGTCGTTTGGTGCGCCGTCGGGCACTCAACGAAGCGGCAAACTCGACGTGATTCGTACGCTGCACGCCACCATCCGGGCTGGAATGGGGCCGCACCTCGTCTTCAAGCCTCGACGACGGCACCAGCCGATTCTCGTGCTGCAAGATGTCTCTCAGACAATGGACATCCACGCTCGCCGCGTGAACGCACTGTGCACGGATCTGGCGCGTCAGGGGATCGCCCTCGAACGCTGGTACTTTGACGGTGATGTCAGCCGGCCGGCCACGCGACGTCATGGCCCGACAATGCCTCTTGAAACGCTCCTTCGAAGGCGCGACGACGGCCCGGTCATGATCCTGGGGACGGGACTCGGAGTGGCCGCAAGTCTGGCGGGCGCCGACCTCGGCTGGCTGACCGCCCTTCGCGAACAGAGCCGCCGTGTGTGGGTGAATCCTGTTTCCGATTCTGCGCTCTGGCCGAAAGCGCTGATGCGGCTGCCTCTGCCAGCCGTCGCCATGACCCGCGGCGGACTGCTCCAGGCGGCGCGAAAATTGACGCAGGACGACCGCACGGCGTTCCGACACGTGGATCGCGCACCACGTGTGGTGACACCCGCCCACGTGCAGCAACTGCGGCGTCTCTCGAGCCTCGTGCCCTACCCCACCGTGGATCTGCTCGAGCTCCTGCGGCAGCGGTTCGCGCCCGACATTCCCGAGAGCGCCGTGGTGCGCACCGCGGGTCATCTCGCGACGGCCGGCAACCAGCCGATCCGGATGTCTGACGCACACATCCGCGAGTCGCTCGCGGACCTGCGTACCAATCAGCCGGCACTCGAAGCGCGCGTCCGCGCCTACCTGCTCAAGGTGCTGGCTGATTCAGAGCCCGCTGCCGGTTCGGCCGCGCATCTGCGGTGGGAGGCGGCGGTGGCGCTGCATCGCGTGCATCTGGCCGAAGTGGAAGGCGGCGACGCGTCGGCGGCCATCCACACGTTGCACACACTCCACCAGGGACCACTGTGGGAGGAAGTCCGTGAGATGACCCTTCGTGCGAGCGTGGGTGCCGACAAGGCGGTGATCGAACCGCCTCGCATCTCCGGCATGGCCACGGACGTGACCACCGCGCCCTTCCGCTGGACGCCGCCAGGTTGGCGTGTCACAGGTCTCGCCACCGCTGCCGGCGTGCTGGCGGTGCTCGGCGCGCTCGCCAGCGGGTCTTTCGTGCTGGCCAGCACACACCTCCCCAAGGCATACCAGCTCGATTTCGTTGAAAGCGCCTCGGGCGGACCAGGCGCCTTGCGCCTTCGGAGAAACGCCGTAGACGGTGTGCCTGATGCCGTGAGGCTGTACCGCGGAGCCGCACCGGTGGGCGAGATCGTGACACTGCGAGGCACCGAGCCCGTCACCGTGCCGATCGAGGCTGGCGCCGAATCGTCGGTCTACCAGGTGCGCGCCACGCTACCCACCGGGGCTCTGGCGCTCAGCAACACGACGTGGGCTCCTGCCCTGCTCGTGGTCGTTGATGCGCGCCCTTGGGCGCACGTCACCATCACGTCCACTGTCGCCGGCGTGGCGCCCTTCACTCAGACCACGCCCTTCAGTATCAGACTTCCGGCCGGCACCTACGATCTCGCGCTTGAGAACCAGGGGTTCACTCCGTCCTCAACCGAACGGATGGTCGTGGCTCAGGATGGGTATCGCACGTTCACGTTCACGATGCCCGGCTTCAACCTCGATGACACGCTCCGGCAACTGGGCGTGCGACCTCCGACGAGCAGCAAGAAGTAATCAGAATCCGTACCCGCACTGCTGCTGCGGCAGCAGGCGGACGTTCTGGTTGGTCACTTCTTCGCTCACGCTGCCGGTCTTGCTCACCGTCAACCTGACGATCATCTGAACTGCACCGGTCGAGCCGATCTGAGGCGCCTTCGTCCCGAAGAACCCGCACCCGGGATTGGGGACAAACGTGGGCGCGCTCTGGTTGCCGCTGGTGCCTGTTGCGGTGGCCACCACGAAGCTCCACGCCCACGTCGTCGGATTGCCGAGCGACGTGGTCCCGTTGAAGGTGCAGTCGAGCTTTCCACCTGAGCCCACTTCGATCCGGCAGAGGTCCGGCCCGGCGGCGTTCGACACGGTGAACCGCGCAATCACCGCCCTGATGCCGACAAGCAGTGTGCCTAATACATTCATGTGGCGAGCGCCGATGGTGGTGTCACCCAGAGCCGTGCCCGTCACCAGCCCGTTACTCGATACGTTGGCAATCGTCGAACTGCTCGTCGTCCACGTCGCGGTGTTCGTGACGTTCTGCGTCGATCCATTCGACAACGTGGCGGTGGCCGTCAATTGCAGCGTCTGGCCTGGCACCGTGTTCACGGTAGTCCCCGTCACAGCCACGGACGTGACGGTCGTCGGCGTGGTCGTGCTGTCACTGCCGCACGAGGCAAGAACCATGGCCGCGCACACACACAGCAGTATCGACTTGGCCCATTCTCGCTGCTCACGCTTCATGACTGCCTCCACTGGGCCGTATTTTCGGCCCGTTACTTCAGGTTGACGATGACCGATGAGGAGACGACGGTGGACCGTGGCGCGACGTCTGCGCCGAGGTTCCAGGCCAGGCGCGAGCCCAACGCGAGCCCGATGCCGGCCGTCACGTGTGTGACACGTTCGCCAGTGGAAAGCGCCGTGCGCAGGAGCTCGTCCTTCAGGCGGTCGGTCACAAACGTGAGCGCTGGGTTCGAACGAAACCGAACCGTGTGGTTCGGGTCCGACCAGACGCCGACACGGATCTTCGGCACGAAGCGCAGCCGCTCGAGTGTGTACTGGCCGCCCAGATGGAACTCGACGCCGTTGTCGACAAAGAACTGGTCCTGCAGCCCGCTGCCACGCGCCTGATCCACCACATAGTCGCGTTCGAGGCGCGAGTACGTGATGTAGGTCACCTCAGTGGCAAACAGCACCCGGCTGCCCTGGCGTGCCAGTTCAAGGGCCGCGCCCATCGCCAGCGTGCTCGGCGAACGGAACGTCTGCGTGCGCACGGGGTCCTGACCGTCGCGCGTCTCGTACTCGAACGACGGGCCCATGCGGTACGCCGCACCGAGACGCACGGATCGACCGCTGCGGTCATCGCAGGCCTTCACGCAGAACTGCACGCCGAAGGCGGGGGCCACCGAGACACTGCTGCCCTTCTGCGTTGACCGCCCGAGTTCGGAGGTCAGGATCGGCGGCCCGAGGAATCCGGCGAAGTCGAAGCGGCGGAACACCGAATCGAGGTCCATGTGATAGACCGAGATCGTGGTGCCGATCGAGAGGCGGGAATTGAGTTGCCACGCACCCGCGAGGCCGTAGTTGGTGAGCGAGATGCGCCGAATGCCCTCCTGCGGCGTGTCGCGCCGCGAAGTGAGCTCAGCCGGATCCCTCTGGAATACGCCCTGGGAGAAGAACGTTTGATCGACACGCACCAGTTCGTGTCGGAAGCCGGCGAGGGTCCACTTTCTGCTGCGCGACGGCACCACAAGCGAGAGGAAACCGAGTCCGGCGCTGTTGTCCGTGCTTGTGCCGAAGACTGGTCCCGCGATGGTGTCGGTCAGTTGATTCGAAATGTCGCCGGACAACCGGCCTCGTTCGAGAAACGGCGACTCAAGGCGGCGGGCGCGCAGTTCGAACGACAACTGCATGCGATTGAGTTCCATCAGGCCTGCCGGATTCGCAAATCCGGCGGTGGCATCGTCGGCCAGTGCGACGAAGGCGCCGCCAATGGCGAGACTTCTGGCGCCTGGGTTGAGGAAGTCGAACTGCAGTGGAATCTGCAGGCTCGTCTGCGCCCACGCGGGTGCGGCAAGCCACGTCAGGCTGACGATCAGGAGCGTGATGGTTCGCCGACAGTGCATGCGGACCTCGTGTCTCTTATCTGGCGCCCAACACCGCCAGCAGACGCGGGGAAATCACTCGCCGATCCTCGGCGGTGAGGTTCGCCTGAACGTCGACCGAATTGTATTGCGTCTTCGCCACTGTCAGGAGCGACTGGTCTGCCCCGCCCGTCAACACCAGCGCGGCGTTCGCGCACGCGAGGTAGATCGTCACCCGGGGAGGCGCGTACGGATCATTCGACGCGGCGCCCAGAGTGTCGGCAGCCGCCCGGTAGTCGCCGGCGAGGAACGCCCGAAGACCGGCGGCCCAGAGTTGGTCGGCGCCGACGACCGCAGCGTTGGCGATCGGCAGTGACGGGCTGCCCTTCGAGGGCCTGGTGACACTGTCGCGAATGCCCGCGGGGTCGGTTTTCGAGCCGCCTCCGACGACCGGGTCCGTCGCGGGCGGCGTCGCCGTGGTCGCAGGCGGCGGGTTGCCCAGCCCAACACTGGCATTGGGCGGGGCCACCGGATTGCCCGGGCCCATGTTCAGGTTGGCCGGCTTCATCGCCGTGTCCAATTCTTCTCGCAGGTTCTTGACGACCGTGTCGTTGACCCGTGTGCCTGAGGCCTCGCCGATCGCTTTCTCAGCGCCAGCAAAGTCCTTCCCCGCGATCATCTGTTTCGCGTCGGCTGAGGCGCGGTTGTAGGTGGCCGTCCTGGCGTCGCGGTCGAACACCGCGTACAGGCGGTCCTTCTGGTCGATGAGTTTCGCCGTGCGGACGCGACCAAAGGCACTTTCCGCCTCCGAGGCGCGCCCGGTGTTGAGATACACCACGCCGAGGTAGTAGTCGGGGATGAACGCCTTGTAGATCTCGCCGGGAAACATGACCCGCGGGCCCTGCGCCGGTCCCCGCTCACGCGCGGCCAGCAGCGCGGCTTCGGCCGCCTTCCAATCTGGCGGCTCGGCCGCAATCGCCTTGACCGCCAGGTCGTACGAGTCGTACCAGCGGGCCGACTGCGGTGACACGAGGCCGGCCGGCGCGGCTGCCGCGCCCGCGCATACGCACAGCGCCGCCACGGTCGTCACGATCCACTGCCGCATAGGGAGACTCTAACCCAGTGTCGGCGTTTTCGTTTGCGCATATTCTAGGGCGCGTATGCCAGAACGCCCCGACCAGAAGATCGTCACGCTCCGCAGCCTCGAGCTTCCGCATGCGGGGGGACTGGAGTCGACGATCGCAGCCCGACGTGCCCCGCAAACCGACGAAGAGCGCCTGTTGATGGCCCGTTACGGACAGGTCCTGGAACGGCTCCGTCAGGAGACCAACCAGACGGGCGCCGAGCTGATGGTCACGGTGTCCGACCGCGACGTCTCGCTGCTTCAGAGTGAAATCGCGCGTCAGGCACAGGTCGCAAGCGCACTGCCGTCCGGCGGTCTCGAGGCCAAGTTCGGCACCGGCATCACCGGGGGCGACATTCTCGGCTGGATCAAGACCCTGTTCACCCATGTCGATCGCACCAAAGCCCACCCGATCGTCCGGCCCACAACCACGGTGGCGGACGTCATCTCGGACCACGCGCGCGTTGCGCTCACGGCCGACTGGGGGACGGGCCTGTACGGGGCGCCGCTCATCGCCGGCGAGATTCGCAAGCGCGCGCCGTTCGACCTGCTGCTGCATCTGGGCGACATCTACTACTCGGGCACACCGGAAGAAGTGCAGGAGCGGTTCCTTGCGCCGTGGCCAAAAGACGCCGGTGCGGTCAGCCGCACGCTCAACTCGAACCACGAGATGTATTCGGGCGGTCATGGCTACTTCGAGGTGGCGTTACCGGCGTTCGGACAGTCGTCAAGCTACTTCGCGTTCCAGAATCACGACTGGTTGCTCGTGGGTCTCGACACCGCCTACGTCGACCACGACATGGACACCGAGCAGGTGGCGTGGCTCAATGTCGTCATCAGCCGGGCCCGCGAAGCCAACGGCGGCGTGTCGAAGAAGCTGGTCCTGTTCTCGCATCAGCAGCCGTTCTCTCGCCTGTCCAGTCAGGGACCGAAGCTCCAGCAGGCCCTTCGGCATCTGCTGGATGCACGGGCGATCACCGCCTGGTATTGGGGCCACGAGCACCAGTGCGTGGTCTACGATGCGCACCCGGCATTTGGTCTGCTCGGACGGTGCCTCGGCAACGGCGGAATCCCGGAGCCCCGAAAAGGCAATGTGAAAGCGGCCCCCACCGAACGCACGGTGGGCCCGGTGACGTGGAAGCGGCTGGCGGCCACGCCCGATAGCCCGTCATGTCTCGTGCTGGATGGGCCGAACGTCGCGATCAAGGGCGAAGAGGACAAGTTCGTGCCGCACGGATTCATGACGCTCGAGTGCAACGGGCCCACACTGGTCGAGCGTGTGCTCCTGGCTGATGGCGCAGAACTGTTCAGCCACACGATCACGTAACCCGTCCCCACCATGTCGCAAGTACCCATCGACCCCATTACCCTGAAATTCTCCGGCGCCAACCAGAAGGCGTTGGCCGAAGCGCTTGCGGCCGCGTACCCCGACCCGGCCCAACTCGATCAAATGCTGGTGGCGCGTCTCGATCAGCCGCTCGCCGGCATCACCGCGCCCTACCCACTCACTCAGGCCACCTGGAATGTCGTCGCGTTCTACAAGGCCAAGGGTCACCTGCTGCGCCTGGTCGCGTCGGCGCGAGCATCGCAGCCCGACCACCCCTTGCTGACGCAGGTGGCCGAGCGGTTCGGCCTCGCCGTCACCTCGGTGCCGACGCCCCAGCTCGAGAAGATCGTCAAATCCACAAGCGTCCCGTTCCCGGTGACCATCTGGCGCGAGCGTCTGGCGCGTCGTGAAGTGTGCGTGTGCCGCATCGAGCTGCCCACCAACAACGGCATGTCATTCGGCACGGGCTTTCTTGTGGGGCCGGACCTGGTCTTGACCAACCACCACGTGATGGCGCCGGCCATCGCGGGTCGCGAGGGCGCACACACGCCTGGTGGCCTGACCGTGGACCCGACCAAAGTGTCCTTCCGCTTCGACTACAAGGAGTTGAGCGACAAGACCCCGGTCAATGAAGGGATCGAGGTGCGCCTCGCCGCAGACTGGCTCGTCGACGCAAGCCCCCACAGCCCGGCCGACCTGCAGGCCATGCCCAAGGCGGCAACGCCAACGATGGATGAACTCGACTTCGCGCTGGTGCGCCTGGCCGATGCCATCGGCGATGCGGCGATCGCCCTCGGGAACGACACTGATCCTCAGGCCAGAACGCGGGGCTGGGTGGAGCTTCCTGCTGCACAGTGGCCTTTTACCGAGCAGTCGTCGCTCTTCATCCTGCAGCATCCCAAAGGGGCGCCGATGAATCTGGCGCTCGATCTGGAAGCGAAGATGACGCTGAACGCGAACGCCACTCGTGTCATGTATCAAACGGGCACCGAACCCGGCTCTTCGGGTTCGCCGTGCTTCAATCAGTTCTGGGACGTCATTGCCCTGCACCACGCGGGTGACCCTTCGTATCCCGACTTGTTCCCCGGGAGTTTCAACGAGGGCATTCCCATCAGCCGGATCGTTGAACGCCTGCAGGCCAAAGGGCTGACCGCGGGACTGACGATCACCTAGGGTTCAGGTCACCATCGATGCGCCCAACTGCCCGCAAGGCCGCCATCGTCGCCGGTGTCATCAGCTGCCTGCTGCTGTGCGCGCTGCCCTCCACCGCTCTCGCGCAACGGCAACTGCACTGGGACCGTCTTGACGTAGCCGCGCACCTCAATGCCGACGGAACGTTGACCGTGACAGAAACCCAGTCCATGGTGTTTACGGGCGACTGGAACGGCGGCGAACGCCAGTTCAACATCCGTCCGCGCCAGCAGTTGTCGCTGACCGGTGTTGCTCGCGAGGTGGCAGGCGTCTTGCGGGAGTTGAGCCTGGACTCGAGCCTGAACGACGTTGACGACTACGCCATGACCGATGCGCACACGCTGCGGTGGCGCAGCCGGATGCCGGATGATCCGCCGTTTTCGGCCACGCCGATCCGGTACCACATCCGCTATGTCCTCTCGGGCATCCTGCTCAAGGAAGAAGAAACGTATCGGCTCGAACATGATTTTGCGTTCCCCGACCGCGAGGGACCGATCGCGCGCTTCGAGCTGACACTCACGCTCGATCCGGCATGGCAGCCCGAGGCGCCCGTCGAGCCGTTGTACAGCGCCGGGCCGCTGGCCCCTGGCAAGAGCTTCGTGCTCGGCCTCGCGATGCGTTATTCGGGTGACGGCGTTCCGGGGGCGCGAGATTCCCGGCGACCGCAGGAACTGGTCATCGCCGTGTCCGCGCTGCTCGGCGTGACGTTCTTCGCGCTCGTCGCGTGGTTCATCCGCGAGCAACGGTATGGCCGCTTCGCGCCGATCGCGCACCAGGTGGACGAAGCCTGGCTCCGCGAACACATTCTGAAGTACCCGGCGGAGGTGGTGGCGGCAGCGTGGGATGAAAACGTCGGCACGGCCGAAGTGGTGGCGCTGCTCGCGCGGATGGAGGCCGACGGCAAGCTGGAATCTTCGGTCGGCAAGGGCAAAACAAAGAATGCGTCGATGACCATGCGGCTGACCGCCGATCGATCGACGCTCAACGCACACGAGCGGGCGCTTATCGACAAGCTGTTCTTCGATCACCGCACCGACACCAGCACAAGCGTCGTGCGCGCGCACTATCGGACGAAAGGCTTTCAGCCCGCCGACGAAATCAGGCCCGCGCTTGAAGCGGCGGTGGATGCCCTGCTGCCGCCGACACCCAAGCGCCGGCGTTTCAGCCTGATCAGCATCGCGTTGTTGACGGCCGGGAGCGCCCTGATCATCTACAAGTGGACACAGGGTGACCCCGGCGGCTTTGCCCTGTTGCTGCCGATGCTGGTCGTCGCGGGCGTCGGGTGGATTACGGGCCTCAAGTTTCGCAGCTATCTCCACTGGAACCTCACGGCCGCGGTCCTGTGCCTTCTGCCGACGCTCATCATCGCGGCAGGCACCGCGTGGTATCTGTGGTTTCGCGCCGGCAGCGGGGCCGTTGAACTGGCGCCAGACACGGCGTACGGCATTGTTGCCGTCGCCCTCGCGTACATCCTCTCCTGCGTCAACGCCATGAAGTCCAGGCGCTCACCCGCCGCCATCGCGTTCCGCAAGACGCTCTCGTCGGGCCGGGTCTACTTCATGCAGCAGCTCAAGACCGCCGAACCCGCGTTGCGCGACGAGTGGTATCCGTGGCTGCTCGGACTGGAACTGAGCAAACAGGTGGCCGCGTGGTCTGCCGAGCGCCCCCGGCCCGCTTCGGGCGGAGGCCGACGCCACACCAGCGCGGCCTCAGCATCATTTGGAACATCGAGTGGCTCGTCGTCTGGCGGGTTTGGCGGATTCACCGGCGGCCGCTCGGGCGGCGCCGGCGCGTCGGCCTCCTGGCACGCGGCCGCGATCGGCATGGCCGCCACCGTCTCTCCCCCATCGTCGAGCGGATCGAGCGGAGGCGGGTCCAGCAGCGGCTCGAGCGGCGGGGGCTCGTCTGGTGGAGGCGGCGGCGGAGGTTGGTGAGCCTACCCGACAAAGCGAATTCACACGAGGCATGACCCATGCCTCGTGTCGATCCCAGTGCCGGCCGCGTCGGGGTTGACTTGTGATGCGTGATGCGTGATGCTTGATGCATGCGAACGACACTGGATTTGGACTTGGACGTGCTGCAGGCCGTCAAGGAGATCGGCGCCTCCCGCGGGGTGTCCGCCGGGCAGGTCGTCTCTGAACTGGTCCGCAAGGCGCTCGCGTCGGCCAGGACGACGAAAGTGCGCAACGGCGTTCCGCTGCTCTCGCGCAAGGCGGGATCGCCGCCGTTGACGATGGCGGCGGTCAATCGCCTGCGGGACGAATAGGTCCCTCGTGGCGACCGCACGCGTTTCGCTCCTCGACGTGAACGTGCTCGTCGCCCTCTTCTTTCCCGACCACGTTCATCACGATCTGGCGCACGACTGGTTTGCTGACCACCGGCATGAGGGCTGGGCGACGTGTCCGCTCACAGAGAACGGGCTCATCCGCGTGGCCTGCCAGCAACCGTCAGACGACGTACTTGTGCGCCCGGCGGACGTGATCAAGCAGTTAGAGCGATTCTGCCAGGGCAAGCACTACCGCGCGTGGACTGATGTCGTGTCGCTGGCCGACACGGCTCTGTTCGCGCCGCAGTTCATCCGCGGCCCGCAGCAACTGACGGACGTGTATCTGCTCGGTCTCGCGAAGAAGATGGGTGGCCGGCTCGCCACGTTCGATCGAACGATTCCTGTGAAGGCGGTCCACGGCGCGACCACGGACACGCTGCACATCATCGAACCCTGAGCCGCCGACGCGGTCGCCAGGTCTATGCTGGGCTTGCCCGTCGGCCGCGCCGCGCACTGCGTTGAATCGTGAAGATGAAAGGACTTCGAGTCTGGAGACCCAACTCAGTCTATTCTGGGTTCGAGTGAACTCAGAGCCTGCCCGGCCGTACAGGACCTTGATCTTCCGTCCGTTGGATGACGTAACTCACGTTATCAGCCCAAAAAAATATTGCCGCCGAGCTGCGCGTGGGAGATGTCGTGTTGATCGACGGCCCCTTGGGCGCAGGCAAGACGGCGTTTGTACGCGGCCTGGCGGCAGGGCTGGGCGCCGATCCCGAAGATGTGTCGAGTCCGACGTTTACGATCCTGCAGCAGTACGGCGGATCGGTTCCGCTGTACCACGCGGATCTCTACCGGTTGACGTCAGCAGAGGCGGCGGATCTGGGTCTTGAAGAAACCGGCCTTGACGGCATCCTCGCCGTGGAGTGGCCGGACCGGTGGACGGCACGGCCGGCCGCGGCGCACCTGGTGGTGATTGAAGATCAGGGCGGCGACGAACGCACCATCCGCATCAGGCGGGCCTGAGGTCAGAGCGGCTTCGACATGGGCCACGCGTCCTGTTGCCACGTGAATCGGAGCAGTCAGTCGCCTGAGTCGCCCCCTGGATTCTTTTTCTCAGACGCCAGGAACCTCACGGTGACATCTTCGAATTTGATTTTCGGCGACGTGTCGGTGCCCACCACCACCTGCGAGACGCCTCCGCCCGCAACCTGATTCAAGTCCTGGTCCGTGAGTTCGACCAACCGCTCGTTCGTGTTGTCTTTCGTGTTCTCGTCCATCTGGCCCTCCACTCTGTTGCCAAACCTTATCAATCTTCACAGCCAACTCATCCCTGAAAGTCCAGCAGGTCGTCGCGCGCCGCCAGGGTCACCTGACGCCCGCAGCCGCCTGCCGGACGCTCCGGATGTCGGCCACGAAGATGCTGCGCCCATGCGTCGCGATGACCAATTCGCCCTCCCGGGGATGCACGACAAGGTCGTAGACGGGAATCGTGGGCAGGTTCGCGCAGAGCGCGTGCCAGACCCTCCCCCCGTCGATGGACGCGAACACACCGGTGTCGGTCCCGACGTACAACACGCCCGCCTGAGAGGGGTCTTCGGCGATGACGTTCACCGGTTCCTGGGGCAGATTCGCGCTCATGGGCGTCCAGGTCGCGCCGAAGTCGCGCGACACATAGACGTAGGCGTCAAACTCATCGTAGCGATAGCCCGACAGCGAGACGTACACGGTCGCCGCGTCATGGCGGGACGCCACCACGCGTGTCATCCAGCGGTCCGGCAGGCCCTTGTCAATTCGGGTCCACGTCTTGCCGTCATCCTTCGTGACATGCAGATACCCGTCGTCGGCGCCGGCATAGAGTAGACCTGGCTGGAGCGGGGACTCGGAGACCGTCGTCAGAGTGCCCCACGGCACGTTGCCTTGCCGCGCAGGGTTGCTGGTGAGATCGGGACTGATGGGCGTCCAGCGGTCGCCACGGTCGAGTGATCTGAACAGCCGGTTGGCTCCGTAGTACATCGCGCGTGGCGTGCGGGTCGCGTCCCGAGAGGGGAAGAACGGCGTCATCCAGTTGGACCGGAGCGGTGGCTCACCTGGTATGTCAGGCGGCCGGATGCTGGCCGTCTCACCGGTGGACATGCGCTTGCGCCGCAGGTCGCCCTGCTGGTGTTCGTAGTAGATCAGGTCCGTGTCGAGCGGGTCTCGGTAGGTGAAATACGAATCGCCGCCGCCCCATCGATCGAGATACACGTGCGTCCACTCGTCGCCACGATCGTCGGCCAGGGTTTGCGCAGACGACCCGAACAGCGCGGCGTTGTCCTGCGTGCCGCCATAGATGTTGTACGGCGAGTCCATATCGACCGTCACGGCATAGAACTCGCCGATCGGCAGATTATTGATGTGCAGCCAGGAGCGTCCGCGGTCGTACGTGAGGTGGAGTCCGCCGTCATTGCCCAGCAGCATGTGATCGCCCTGGTCCGGATTGATCCACAGTTCATGGTGATCCAGGTGCAGCACGCGCGATCCGTGCGGCAGCAGGTGCACGAGCGTGCCTTCGATCTGCCGGAACGTACGGCCGCCATCCTCGGACGTCATGAACCGGTTGTTCGGCAGGTAAAGAACATTCTCGTTGTCAGGCGCGACCTGAATGAGACAGAAGTCGTAGCCGGCCGCCACGGGTTCCTGGTTGACTTTCCGCCAGGTGGCGCCGCGGTCATCCGACCGGTAGATCTCGCCACCGATGCGGGCGGGCGCTGCCGGCGCAACAGCGTAGTTGTCCACGAGCGCGTACACCACACGCGGGTTCGATGGGGCGATGGCGAGTCCGATGCGACCGACGTCGGGACCTGTTGGCAGGCCTGAGGTGGCGCGCCGCCAGGTGGCACCGGCGTCCTCGCTCTTGAACAGTCCGCTGCCTGGGCCGTTGGTCGTATGTCCCCAGGCTTTTCTCGACCGCTCCCACATCGCTGCGTACAACACGTTCGGGTCGGACGGATCGATGACGACATCGATGGCTCCGGTCCGGTCGTTGACAAACAACGTCCGTTGCCACGTCGCGCCCCCGTCGATCGTCCGATAGATGCCGCGCTCCTGGTTGTCGGAATAGAGGTGACCGATCGCCGCAACCCAGACACGATTCGGATCGGTCGGGTGAATCACCACCTGGGCAATGTGGTGCGAGTCGGTGAGGCCCATGTTCGTCCACGTCGCGCCTGCATCGGTGGATTTGAACACGCCGGTGCCGGCATACGAACTGCGCGCCATGAGCACTTCGCCGGTGCCGACCCACACCACGTTCGAGTGTGACGCCGACACGGCGATGTCACCGATGCTGAAGGCGGATTCCTTTTCGAAGATGGGCGTCCAGGTCGTGCCGTTATTCACCGACTTCCACAGGTTGCCGGCACCCGCTCCCGCGTAGATCGTCGACGGTCGCGAGGGATCGACCGCAATCGCCTCTATCCGTCCGCCCTGCATGCGTGGTCCCACGGCTCGCCACGCGAGTGTGGCGAACGGCGACGCGCGTTCCATGCCCTGGTGCTGTGCAAATGCGCGCAGGCGCGCCTCGGGCGAGGTGGCGGGCACTGTTGGCGGCACAACCGGCCCCGTACCAGGCGCCTGCGCGGCCTGAAGTGACGCAACGACAAGCCCGCAGAGGCAGACCTTCACGACTGACCATGGGAGTCTTCGCGCCATCGGCCGATTATCCCCTGCATTAAGATTCGCGTCATGGCCAAGCGACACATCGACCGGCACGCCGACGACGACCTGCAGCGCATCCCTGGTGTCGGTCCCAGCATCGCGCAGGATCTGCGCGACCTTGGGATCGCGCGGGTTGGGAATCTTCGAGGCCGCGATCCGGAGCGCCTGTACGCCCGCAGCAACGCCCTGCGCGGCCTGGTCCAGGATCGGTGCCTGCTGTACGTCTTCAGATGCGCCGTGTACTTCGCCACGGCCAGACGACCGGTGCCGGAGAAACTGCAGTGGTGGGCGTGGAAAGACCAATGACGTCGACTCCAAGGCCTACGCCAGAGCGGCCAGTCAGCTCTACGTGATCAAGGGCTGAAGCAGGGGGACGCCGCTCGCACCTACTCCACTCGGTAGTTCGGCGCTTCTTTCGTGATGATCACGTCGTGCACGTGGCCCTCACGCATGCCGGCGGCGGTCACACGGATCAACTCCGCTTCGCGCTGCAGCGTCTGAATGTCGGGGCAGCCGGTGTAGCCCATGCCGGCGCGCAGACCGCCGATGAGCTGGTGAATCATCGCCGAGACGCTGCCCTTGTGGGCCACGCGGCCTTCGATACCTTCGGGCACCAGCTTCTCGACGCCTTCGGCGCCGTCCAAATCGAACTCGTCCTGGAAATAACGGTCGCGGCTGCCGCGCCGCATGGCGCCAAGCGAACCCATCCCGCGGTATTCCTTGAAGCTGCGCCCCTGATAGAGGATCACTTCGCCCGGGCTTTCGTCGGTGCCTGCAAACAGGCTGCCGATCATGACGGCGCTTGCGCCCACGGCGAAGGCCTTGGTGAGGTCGCCAGAGTAACGGATGCCGCCGTCTGCGATGATGGGGATATCGCGTGCGGCCGCAGCGCGTGCGCAGGCGGCGACGGCGCTGATCATCGGCACACCGATGCCGGCTACGACGCGTGTGGTGCAGATTGATCCAGCCCCGATGCCAACTTTCACCGCGTCCACGCCACGGTCGATCAGGGCGCTGGTCGCCCCAGCAGTCGCGACATTGCCCGCCACGAGGTCCACGTCCGGGTACTCGCCTCGCAGCTTCTCAACCATGTCGAGCACACCCTGCGAGTGGCCATGCGCGGTGTCGATGACGAGCACGTCTACATGGGCGGCGACCAGGGCTGCAGCACGCTCCGGAGTGTCCTTGCCAACGCCGATGGCGGCTCCCACGCGCAGGCGCCCGAGGGCGTCCTTGCAGGCATTGGGATACTTGATGAGCTTCTGGATGTCTTTGACCGTGATGAGGCCCTTGAGCCGATAGTCGGCGTCCACGACGAGAAGCTTTTCCACCTTGTGGTGGTGGAACATCTCGCGCGCGGTATCAAGCGGCGTGCCCACTGGAACCGTGATGAGGTTCTCGGTGGTCATAATCGCCGAGATGGGACGGTCCATACTCGTGGCGAAACGCAGGTCGCGGTTGGTCAGAATGCCAACCAGTCGCCCTTCTTGACTTCCGTCGTCGGTAATCGGTACACCGCTGATGCGGTATCGCTTCATCAGTTCGAGTGCTTCGAAGATCTGGTGGTTCGGGGAGAGCGTGATCGGATTGACGATCATGCCGCTTTCCGAGCGCTTGACGCGATCGACTTCCGACGCCTGTTCCTCAGGACTCAGGTTCTTGTGAATGATGCCGATGCCGCCGTGCTGGGCCATCGCGATCGCAAGGCGGCTTTCGGTGACCGTGTCCATGGCCGCTGAGAGGATCGGAACGTTGAGCTTGATGCGCCGGGTCAATCGCGACGCGACATCCACCTTGCTTGGCAAAACCTGCGAGTGCCGCGGCACCAGCAGGATGTCATCAAACGTCAAGGCCTCGGTGAGTCCCGCCATGACCTGCGCCGCCGCCCCCAGCTTCTCGCTCATCGACTCTCCATCATTCGTTCATCTCTTTCAGCACCAGAGCACTCGAGCAGCACGCGCAGCGTGCCAGCACCTTTATGCGCCATGGCACTTCTTGTATTTCTTCCCGCTGCCGCAATGACAGGGGTCGTTGCGGCCAATCTTCGGTTCGTCGCGACGGACGGTCTTGATGTCGGCGTCATCGCCGCCGGTGCGCGCAGGGATCGGCGCGCCCGATGAGGCACCGCGTGGCAACTTCGCCGCCGTCGTCGAACTACCGCTGCTGAAGGTCATCGGTGGGGCTTTGCGCGGCGGGGGGGCCACGATCGGGGGCGCCGCCTCGCCGCTCTCGGAGAGCACCGGCCGGAGGCGCCACAGGTATCGCACGATTTCTTCGTCGATCCGATCCTTCATCGACTGAAAGAGCGTGAAGCTCTCTTTCTTGTATTCGACCAGCGGGTCTCGCTGCCCGTAGCCGCGCAGTCCGATGCCTTCTTTGAGATGGTCGAGGCTGTAGAGGTGGTCCTTCCACTGGGCATCGACGATCTGGAGCATGATGTCGCGCTCCACGCGCCGCAGGATGGACGGGTCGGCCTCAAGAACCTTTTCCTTGTCGGCGTACTGCGAGACGGCCAGTGCCAGAATGGCGTCGATGATGCCGTCAGACGTCATCGTGTCGAACTCCACAGCGGCGAGCGCGGAACCGTCCAGGCCGAACATGTCGGCGGCGGCCAGACGCAACGCCACAAGATCCCAGCTGTCCGGGTCCGCGTTCTTGGGCGCGTGGGTATCGACCAGGTTCGCCAGGACGTCTTCGGCCAGACTCATCAGGTAGCCGCGGGTGTCCACTTCCTCCTCTTCGGAGATGCGCACCCGCCCATCGAGCAATTGCCGCCGCAGCGAGTACACACTCTCGCGCTGCTTGTTCATGACGTCGTCATACTCAAGCAGGTGTTTGCGGGTGGAGAAGTTCTGGCCTTCCACCTGTTTTTGCGCGCGCTCGATGGCTTTGGTCACCATGCGCGCCTCGATGGGCACGCCTTCTTCCATGCCCAGGCGCTCCATTAACCCGGAGATGCGGCCCGATCCCATGAAGATGCGCATGAGATCGTCTTCGAGCGACAGGTAGAAGCGTGACGAGCCCGGGTCGCCCTGCCGGCCGGCGCGACCGCGCAGCTGGTTGTCGATGCGGCGAGCTTCGTGGCGTTCGGTGCCGATGATGTGCAGCCCGCCCGCCTTGACCACCGCCTCGTGGTCTGCGTCGGCGTCGGCTTTGAGGACGGCGTAGATACGTTCGTAATCGGGCCGGGGCACCCGGTAGAAGTTGTCGATGTGGAAGAAGTAGACGAACTCCTCATCGTCCACATACTTTTCCTGCCCCTTGGGAAGGCGCTCAGCCACTTGCTCTGCAAGCGTCTGTTGCCGGGCTTTGAACTCGGGATTGCCACCGAGCAGGATGTCTGTGCCGCGGCCCGCCATGTTGGTGGCGATGGTCACCGTACCCTGACGCCCGGCCTGCGCCACGATTTCCGCTTCCTGCGCGTGGTATTTGGCGTTGAGCACCACGTGCTTCACGCCGCGACGCTTGAGCATGTTCGAGAATTTTTCGGACTTCTCGATTGAGACGGTGCCGACCAGTGTCGGCCGTCCCTCCTTCTGCTTCTCGGCAATGTCGTTGACGATGGCTTCGGCTTTTTCGCCATCGGTGCGATAGACGGTGTCGGGCTCCTCGATGCGCTGCAGCACCCGGTTGGTGGGCGCCACGATGACGTCGAGCTTGTAGATTTTGTTGAATTCCTCGGCTTCGGTTTCGGCCGTGCCGGTCATGCCGGAGAGCTTGTCGTACTTACGGAAGTAGTTCTGAAAGGTGATGGTGGCGAGCGTCTGGTTCTCACGCTCGATCTTGACCTTCTCTTTCGCTTCAACCGCCTGATGCAGGCCATCGCTCCACCGGCGACCCGGCATGAGACGGCCCGTGAATTCGTCCACGATCAGGATCTGGCCGTCCTTGATCATGTAGTCCACGTCCACCTTGAAGAGCGCGTGCGCGCGCAGGGCCTGGTGGATGTGGTGGAGCAGTGGCATGTTGGCCGGGTCGTACATCCCGCTTGAGCCGGCGACAATGCGGTGGCCAAGCATCTCCTCGGCCTTCGCCATGCCGCTCTCGGTCAACTGGACGGTCTTGTGTTTTTCGTCCACCAGGAAGTCGCCCGTGGTTTCCAGGGCTTCGCGATCTTCGGCTTTGACGTTGCCTTGTGTGACTGCGCCCGCCTTGAGCTTCGGGATGATCTTGTCCACCTCGTAGTACAGGTCGGTGGACTGCTCGGCGGGGCCGGAGATGATGAGCGGCGTCCGCGCTTCGTCGATGAGAATGCTGTCAACTTCGTCGACGATCGCGAAGAAATGGCCCCGTTGCACATAGTGCCCGAGGTCGTATTTCATGTTGTCGCGCAGATAGTCGAAGCCGTACTCGTTGTTCGTGCCGTACGTGATGTCGCACCGGTACGCCGCCTGTCGATCGGCGTCGTTCAGGTCGTGCTGGATCACTCCGACCGAGAGGCCAAGAAAGCGGTAGAGGCGCCCCATCCACTCGGAGTCGCGTCGTGCCAGGTAGTCGTTGACCGTGACCACGTGAACGCCCTTGCCGGCGAGTGCGTTGAGATAGGCGGGGAGTGTGGCGACCAGTGTCTTGCCCTCACCGGTCTTCATTTCCGCGATGCGGCCTCCGTGCAGCACCATGCCGCCGATGAGCTGGACGTCGAAGTGCCGCATGTTGAGCACGCGACGGCCGCCCTCTCGCACCACGGCGAAGGCCTCGGGCAGGAGGGTGTCGAGCGACTCGCCCTGGGCGAGTCGGGCCTTGAAGGTTTCCGTCTTTGCCCGGAGATCCGAGTCCGACAGCGATTGGAGTGGCGGTTCGAGGGTGTTGATCGTGGCGACAAGCGGCCGCAAGCGCTTGAGTTCGCGCTCGTTCTGGGTCCCGATGATTTTGCCGAGGAGCGTGTTGATCATGCTGGCATCCCGCACGGAGGGGATTCCAACAATTCTACACGGAAAATACGGCCGCGGCCGTTCGCTATGGGCGGGCGAGCAGACGCAACGGATTGATCGTCTGCCCGTTGAGCAGAATCTCGTAGTGCAGGTGTGCGCTGGTGGCGCGGCCGGTGGAGCCCACGTAGCCGATCACGTCTCCACGCTTGACCTGCTGGTTGGTGCGCGCGGTAATCCTGGACATGTGGCCGTAACGGGTGGAGATGCCAAAACCATGGCGCACCACCACGGCGTTGCCGTAGTTGCCGGCGTATCCCGACGACTCGACCGTGCCGTCCGCCGTTGAGCGAATCGGCGTGCCGCTCTGCGCGGCGATATCAAGCCCCGGATGGAAGTCGGGCCCACCCGTGAATGGGTCGGCGCGGTTGCCGAACATCGATGACAGGTAACCCACCACGGGCCAGATTGACGGGGTGGCCGCAGCCAGCGCCTGCTGCTTTTCAACGCCGGTGCGCACGGTTTCCAGTCGCGCCTCGAGCGAGCCCAGCAGATTCTGGAGAATGCCGAAAGTATCGTTGGGTGAGCCGAGCGTTGCCGCCACCGGCGGCGGCGTCGCAACAGCACCGCCGCCACCCATGCCCATCGCGCGGTTCTTGACGAGTGCCGGGAGATTGTCGATGGCACGCTTGGCTGCCGGGTCGAGCCGCGCGTCTTCGCCGAGTTCGGTGATCGCGGTCTGCAGTGTTGAGATCTGCGCGGCCAGTTCTCCAGTTGCCGCGCGGTAGCTGTCGTTCTCGATGCGCATCGCTTCGGTCTGATGCGCGAGCCGACTCAGTTCCGCCTGGCCAGACCAACGTGCGCCAAGGCCCATGAGCACCGGGACTGCCAACACGCCCATCACCGCCAACGCCACGGGGCGACGCGCAACAGTCATCCGGCGGACGGCGCCGGTCTGCCGGTTGGCGATGAGGACGGTGTATTTTGGTGAACGCATGCCCAGTTGTATAATCTAGCACACGTTGGCCGAAAGGCCAAATCAGGCAAGGGGTTAGCGGCAGAGGCCTACCGCAGGAAAGCGCCAGGAACCAGCCCAATCCTGTGAAAAATGATGCAGAATTAGTCAGTCATGGGAACCCACATCGACCGTCGCCACGTTCTGCTCGCCCTTGTCGGCACCGCCACAGGCCTCTTGGGGCTGCCCCGGAGGGCCTCCGGCCAGCCGGCGCCCACGATGATCGTCTACAAGGACCCCAGCTGCGGGTGCTGCCAGGAGTGGGTGAATCACGCCACCGCCAACGGCTACCGGGTAACGGTCATCAAAGCCGACATGGGGCCGATCAAGATCAAGCACCAGATCCCTGCCAGCCTCCAGAGTTGCCACACCACCCTCATCGGCGGCTATGTGATCGAGGGGCATGTGCCGGCGTCAGACGTCGCGCGGCTGCTGAAGGAAAAGCCCAAGGGCATCGTCGGTCTCACCATTCCCGGCATGCCGGCCAGCGCGCCCGGCATGGACGTGAAGCCGTTTCAGCCCTTCACCGTGCTGACCTTCAATGCCACAGGCCAGACGACGATCTATACGAAGCACACGAAGCCGGCGTAGTTGTTCACACGAGGCATGAAGGCCTGAAGGGGCTTGCTGGGGGACGTGCTTCATCATCCTTCAGGCCTCGTGTGAATAGCGGGACGTGCTGCGCTCGGGGACGCGAAACTGCAGGGCCTCGGCGACGTGATCGGCGCGCAGGTGGCCGTCGCCCGCCAGGTCGGCGATGGTGCGGGCCACGCGCAGCACCCGTGTGACGCCGCGGACGCTGAGCCACAGCCGCGTGACCGCGGTGGCCATGAGTGCGTGACTCGGGCGATCGAGCGGTGCATGCGTGCGAAGCGCCCTGCCGTCGAGTTCCGAGTTGAGTCGGCCCTGCCTGTCGAGTTGCCGGCGTCGTGCGGCATCGACCCGCGCACGCACGACGGCACTTGTCTCGCGTACCGTGTCGCCGCTGATGTCGCCCCACGGCACGGCTTGCACTTCCACACCCAGATCGAAGCGATCGCGCAGCGGCCCTGACAAGCGCCGTTGATACCGTTCAACCAACGTTGCGGGGCAGTGGCACGGACGACGGGCGTCGCCGTGGAATCCGCACGGGCACGGGTTCATCGCCCCGACGAGCATTACCCTGGCGGGGAAGGTCACGCTTCGGGCCACGCGTGCCACATGCACCACCCCGGCCTCGAGCGGTTGGCGCAGTGTGTCGAGGACGCGTCGGCTGAACTCGGGCAACTCATCAAGGAACAGGACGCCTGCGTGCGCGAGGCTGACTTCGCCCGGCCGCGGTGAGGCGCCTCCGCCAACGAGCGCCATGTCCGAACAGGTGTGGTGAGGCGCGCGGAAGGGCCGCGTGAAGACCAGGCCCGCCCCTGGCGGGAGGAGCCCTGCGATGGAATGAATCGAGGTGACAAGCAGTGCCTCGTCGAACTCGAGCGGCGGGAGCAACCCAGGCAGCCGTCGCGCGAGCATCGTCTTGCCGGCGCCAGGCGAGCCCGAGAAGAGCAAGTGATGCGAGCCCGCTGCGGCGATTTCCAATGCCCGGCGACCACGTAACTGGCCACACACATCCACGAGGTCTTCACCACCCGCCGGCGCCACGTGCGCACTCCGGGTCGGGGGCGTCGTGGACTCAGGCGAGGACGCCGAGAGGACCCGCACGGCGTCGGTCAGCGACGCCACGGGAAACAGCGGCAGGTCAGCCACGATGCCGGCTTCCGCGAGGTTTGCGGCAGGGAACATCAAGGCGGGCCTGGCGGTCTTGCGCGCGGCGACCGCGATGGGCAGCACGCCCTGCATGGGCGGAATCCCGCCGTCAAGTGACAACCCGCCCACGACGGTCATCTCCCGGCCATCGCGTTGTGGCAGGATGCCGGACGCCGCAAGGATGCCGAGAGCGATCGGCAAATCAAACGCGGCGCCGATCTTGCGAACGTCGGCGGGTGCGAGGCTGACCGTGACGCGCCCGACAGGAAACGGGAAGCCCGAGTTGCGAATCGCCGAGCGCACCCGGTCGCGGCTTTCCCGCACCGTCGTGTCCGGCAGGCCGACCATGGTGATGCCCGGCAGGCCGCCGCCAGAGACGTCTACCTCAACCGAAACGGGGAGTGCCTCCACTCCGAAGACCGCCGCCGCATGGAGTCGAGCCAGCATGCGTCACTCGAAAGGCAACTTCCGGGCCAGCCCTGTTCGAGCGTCTCTGCCGTGGAAGATGTGAGCGGGAGGTCAGCGCGATCGCAGTTTTCGCCATGTCGGACGAGGGAAAGACAGGGAGATTCTGCAATGACACGAGGCGTGAAGGGCTGAAGGCGACAAAAGAATCAGTGGTGCCCCCAGGACCCCCGGACCCCGACAGGCGCGTGTTACGTCACCGATGAATCGTCAGGCGGTCGCCGACGGCGAGTTTGGAGCTCGTGAGTGAATTCCATTTTCGGATGTCGCCCACCGTCGTATCAAACTGGCGCGCAATGCCGAACAACGTGTCGCCAGGCTTGACGCGGTAGGTCACTCTCGAGGCGACCTCCGGAGCGGCCGTCGCCGGGCGTGACGCCAACGCCGAGGTGACGACCAGGGGAATCAGCAACTTCTGGCCCGTCCTGAGTTTCGACGTAGCGCGCAGCCGGTTGGCGGCCGCAAGGTCCGTGCGGGTGATCTTGAACCGCCGCGCGATCGCCGCCAGGTTGTCGCCCGCCTTCGCGTTGTAGTAGGAAAACTGGGCAAAGAGCGACGGGTCGGCCGATGCCAGCTTCGCCTCCACGATCGGGGCGGTCCCAAGCGGAATCTTCAGATCATGTGAGCCAATGGGGGTGGTTGTGCGCCGCAGTTCCGGATTGAGCGCGCGGATGTCTTCGATGGTTGTTCCCGTCCACTCCGCCACGGTCCGAAGGTCGAGCGCGTCGGGCACCGTGACACGGTCGAACGCGAGCGGATCCACGGGGACCACGTCGAACCCATAGGCCTGCGGGTTCTTGGCGATGAGGACGGCGGCCATGATCATCGGCACGTAGTTGCGCGTTTCTTTCGGCAGGAACTTCGACGTCTCGGTGAGCTTCCAGTAGTCGTTGATGCGTGACTTGTTGACGGCGCGCTGCAGCCGGCCAGGCCCGGCATTGTAGCTGGCCATCGCGAGGTTCCAGTCGCCATCAAACATCCGGTTCAACGACTTCAGATACTGCGCGGCCGCGCGCGTGGCCTTCTCGGGGTCTGACCGTTCATCGAGAAACCAGGTCTGCGCAAGCCCATATTCGGCGCCAGTCGCCGGCATGAATTGCCACACGCCCCGTGCCGAGGCCCGTGAGAGCGCATTGGTCTTGTAACCGCTTTCGACAATGGCGAGGTAGGCCAGGTCGAGGGGAATGCCCTCGGAGCGAAAAATCTCCTGCACCATGGGCAGGTACTTCGAACTGCGCGCCAGGCTCTCCTGCATGAAGTCGCGCAGGTTGCCCTGGAACAACTCGACGAACGACTGCACTCGGTCATTGTTGTCGATCGGCAAGTCGTGCTCGGTGGACGCCAGGTCGGCCGCCACCGCTGCCTGGGTCTCTCTTGTCGGCTCAGGCAGGGCGAGCGTCGCGGCCTCAAGCAACTGGTCAATCACGGCGGCTTCTGTGCGCGCCTGCGTGAATCCATCACCTTCACGCAGGGCAAGAATCTCGAGCGCGCTGATGCGGCTCAGCAGCCGGTCGAGTTGCACCCGGAGACGGGGCTCGGTGCGCGCACCCTGCGGAGCGTCGAGCAGCAGGTCGACGGAGCGGTCAAATAGCCCTCGCGCGGCAGTCAGGTGGCCCAGAGCCAGTTCGGCCTGGCCGCGGGTAAAGAGCTTTTCAGAGGAGTCAATGAGCGCGGCCGTCGGGTCAATCAGAGGTGCCGCTGCTGGCGTGATCACCGGAACAGACACCTGCGCCGCAGGCGTGACGGGCAACGGCGTGACGGGTAAGGCCGGGCTCGTATGAACCCCGCAAGCCACCACCAGACTGGTGCTGAATACCGCGACAAGCCGGGTGAGAAGCCGGGCCAAAGTCATGAGGTCCGATGGTAACTCCCCTCCGCGCGAGAGTCAACCCTAAGTACCTGTAAATATTGGAGTTCCTACCTATTAGACCCGGCAGGCCACCGGCTGGTGACCAGAATCTTATGGGCCTCGCCCAAATCGCGGGCAAGCGGCGTGATGATCGTTCTCTCCCCGATGAGGATCGTCTGGCCCGATTCGATCGCCTGCTGCACATCGCGCTCACACACAAACTCGGCCACTGGCTGCGCCGCCGGGACAGGGGAACCGTCACCCGGGCCTGACCGGCCGCCAAGAAAGGCCTCCACGTGCGAGGTCAGCAAGGCGGCTGAGATGCCTCTTTCCGCTGGAGGAACCGCCACGCGCGGCAGCGGTGCCTGTCCAGGCACCGCACCTGTGGAAGTCGCGGGCGTGGTCCGGCCCGTCGAGGCCGGGCGGAGTTCATACGCCAGGCGCTTCACATTCAGCAGGTGCATCGGCGTGATGTTGTCGGAGGTGATGTTGCCCCCATAGCCGCCACAGCCGAGGGTCATCGCCGGGTCAAGCCCCGTGGTCAGCCCGATCGAGCCGTGTGTGGTTGGGGTGTTCACGCAGATCCGAAACGCCGGCTTCTTGAGGCCGAACTCGAGAATGATCTGGTCGTTCGTCGAGTGAATGGACATGGTGTGCCCCATGCCGCCATATCGCAGGATCTGTTTGCACCGCTCGCAGCCCTCCTGCCAGTCCGCCACCACGTAGTACGACAGCACCGGACAGAGTTTCTCGATGGAGAGCGGGAAATCTCGCCCGACGCCACCCAGCTCCGCCAACAGCGCCCGCGTACCGTCGGGCACGGCAATGCCCATCGCCTTCGCGATGTATGTCGCTGACTTGCCGACGAACGTCGGGTTGGGGAGGCGCTGTGGCGTCACGAGCGCCCTTGAGACGGTCTCCACCTCGGCCGGCGACAGGAAATAGCCCCCCTGCGCCTGGAACTGGCGCCGGGTCTCGTCGGCCACGGCCATCTCCACCACCACGGAATTGGGAGACGAGCACAACACCCCATGGTCGAAACTCTTGCCAGTGAGAATGTCGCTGGCGGCCTTGGCTAAGTCGGCGGAGCGTTCGATGAAGCAGGGAGCGTTTCCGGGGCCCACCCCGTAGGCCGGTTTTCCGGCGCTGTACGCCGCTCGCACCAGACCCATCCCGCCGGTTGCCAGGATCACGGCCACGTCGCGGTGCCGCATCAGTTCCTGCGTCCCCTCGAGCGACACCTGCGTCAGCCAATTCACGGACCCGTCCGGCGCGCCAGCCGCGTACGCCGCTTCGGCCAGCGTCTCGGCCACCTGGGTGATGCACCGGGACGCCGACGGATGCGGGCTGATGACGATAGGGCAGCGGGCCTTGAGCGAAATCAGGATCTTGTAGATCGCCGTCGAGGTGGGATTGGTGGACGGCACGATCGCGGCGACCACGCCGAAGGGTTCCGCAATCTCAATCACCTTCCGAACCTCGTCGCGGCGGATGACGCCGACCGTGCGCATCGGCTTGATGAAGTCGTACACCCGTTCGGCGGCGAAACGATTCTTCTGAATTTTGTCGGCCACGACCCCGAAGCCGGTCTCTTCCACAGCGAGCTGGGCAAACGGCTCGACGCGCGCGCGCGCCGCCGCGGCCACCGCGGCGACGATGGCATCGATTTGGGGCTGAGAGCATTCGGCCAGCCGTGCGGCGGCCGACTTGGCGCGGACCGCCAACCGCCGCGACTCAGCGACAGCCGGGGAGGCGAGGGGATCAGCGGGTGGCTGTGCCATGCATCTGGCCCCAGCGAACGGTGTCAGCCCTTGGCAGGCGCTGCGGCGCCGGGCAACACGCGCTCCACGTCGGCGTGCGGGCGCGCGATCACGTGGACGGAAATCAGTTCACCCACACGGCGGGCGGCAGCGGCTCCGGCGTCCACGGCCGCTTTGATCGCCCCGACATCTCCCCGGGCGAACACCGTGACGTAGCCGGCGCCGATGTACTCCTTGCCGACCAGGGTCACGTTTGCGGTCTTCACCATGGCATCAGCCGCCTCGATCGCACCGATCAGGCCGCGCGTTTCAATCATGCCGAGGGCGTCTGCTGTCATGGATGGGTCACGGGGTGATTTCGCCGCAAGGCTAACATATTGAACAGCATAGGGGCAATACGGTACCATGCCGACGTGGTCATTCACTCGCCGCGCTTGAGAGCGGCCGCGCCTGTGGTCGCGGCCCTGATGATGATGGTGTTTTCCGCCTGCGGAGCCAAAGACGACGCGCCGCCGCTGGCCTCGGTGTCGTTGACGTTGAACAAGACGGCCGCCGCGCTCGGCAGTCCGATCGATTTCACCTACCGCTTTGAAGTGGCGCCAGGGGCGGCATTCGATGGCGATTACCGGGTCTTTATGCACCTGCTTGACGCTGACGGAGTCAATCGCTGGAGTGACGACCACGACCCGCCGACCAGGACCACGACCTGGCGGCCGGGGCAGCCCATTGAGTACACGCGGACGAGTTTCATGCCGGTCGTCCCGTATTTAGGCGAAGCGACCATACGGGTCGGGCTGTACCGCCTGGATGCACCCGACACCCGGGCGCCCCTGCAGGGGCCCGAACCCGACGCGCGGTCGTACAAGGTGGCGTCACTGCGCGTGTTGCCGCAGTCAGAAAACGTCTTTATTGTGCTGCGGTCAGGGGCCCACCCGGCCGAATGGGCGCCGGAGAATCCGGCGCGCGAGTGGTTCTGGACCAATCGCGACTATGTGGCCTCGTTCCAGAACCCGAAAAAAGACTCGACGCTGTACCTCGAATTTGACGGTCGGCCCGATCTGTTCGACCAACCGCAGATCGTCAACGTCTATCTAGGCAGCCAAAGTGTTGCCACCTTTCCTGCTGATAGCGTTAATCCCGTCCTGCGTCGTATTCACCTGCGTGCCGATCAGATGGGCACGAGCGACATGTCCGAGTTGCGGATTGGTGTCGACCGGTCCTTCATTCCGGCCCAGTTGCCGGGAGGGTTCAAGGATACGCGTGAGCTGGGCATCCGAATCTACCGCCTGTTTGTCGAGGCCTCCTAGCCGGGGCGCCAGAGGCCAGTGGTGATGCAAACCCGCCTGCGCGCGCTCGTCGGGTTGCTGCTGGCGCTGGTGCCATCGGCCGCGACGGCCGATCTCGTCACCTTCCGTGGTGGGCGTGTGTTGAATGTCGCCTCCGTCACCTTCAATGGCGACAACGCCGTTGTCACCCTGCGCACCGGCGGTGAGATGTGGGTGCCGAAGGACTTCGTGGTCTCAGTGGTGCCCGACGAAGTGCCGTATGTGGCGCCCGAGCCTGACCAGGCAGCCGACGGGATTGCCGTCCCGATTCTCTCGGTTGAAACCGAAGTCGCCGTCGCCGAACTGGTGCCAGGGTCGCGCGGTGAGTTGCTGGCGCTCGTGGACCGACTGGCCGCTCATCACGGCGTGCGTGCGGAATTGGCTCGCGCGGTGGTGCAGGTCGAATCCAACTATCAATCCCGTGCGGTCTCGCCCAAAGGCGCCATGGGGCTGATGCAGTTGATGCCGGCGACCGCGCGGCAGTACGCCCTGGAGGATCCGTTTGACCCGGCGCAAAATCTCAACGCCGGGCTTCAGCACCTTCGCGGTCTTCTCGACCGGTATGGTCAGGGCCGCGAATCGCTGGCCCTGGCCGCCTACAACGCCGGTGAAGGCGCGGTGACGCGTTACCGCGGCATCCCGCCGTTTCGCGAGACGCAGGATTACGTCCGGCGCATCCTCACGCTGACGGGACGTTAGGCCGGACGAGGACGCGATGCAATTTCGCTGCAAAGTCGCGTCCGCCGGCGGTCAGGTCACGCAGGGCACGTATGTCGCCGACAGCGAACTGGCGCTGCGCCACGAACTTGAGAGCAAGGGGCTTTTTCTGCTGTCGCTGCAGCGTGTCGGCGGCATCGGTGTGGGGCAGTTCTCGCTGCAGTTGCCGTCGCGCAAGCACATCTCGAGTTCGGAATTTCTGATCTTCAACCAGGAGATGGCCACGTTGCTCCGAGCCGGCCTGCCTCTGGTGCAGTCACTCGACATCCTGCGCCGCCGTGTGCCAAACCCCACGTTGAAGGCGGTGCTGACGGATGTCTACGAGCGCGTCCGCTCGGGGAGCGCGTTGTCTGACGCGTTCGAGGCCCAGGGCGGGATGTTTGCGGGGATCTATCACGCGTCACTGATGGCGGGGGAGAAGAGCGGCAGCCTCGAAACCGTCCTTCGGCGTTATGTGGCGCACATGAAGATCATTTCGTCGGTGCGGTCGCGACTGGTCTCGGCGCTGATTTACCCGATCGTGCTCCTGGTGGTGTCGGCCGTCGTGGTCGGACTGATTGTGTTCAAAGTCGTGCCTGAATTTGGCGCGTTTTACCGCGGGTTTTCCGCCAGTGCAGAGTTGCCGTTCTCGACCCGTTTCATCGTGGCCTTTTCAGAAGGCATCGTCACCAACGTGTTTGTCTGGCTTCCTGCAGTCGTCCTTGTGGGTGTGACCGGGTGGGTGTGGCTTCGCCAGCCCGGGCAGCGCCGGCGGCTCGACAGCGCGATGCTGCGGCTGCCGTGGTTCGGCCCCTTGAGCCGCAAGTTTTCAACCGCGCAGGTGGCGCGCACGGTGTCTACGCTGCTGGCGGGGGGCATCCCGCTGGTCAATGCGCTCGACATCGCGTCGAAGTCGGTCGGTAATCGGGCCGTGGCCCAGGATCTTGACGTGGTGGCCAGGGAAGTGCGCGAAGGCCTGAGCCTGCACGACTCCCTGGCGCGCCGAGGCACGTTCCCCGATGTGGCGATCGAGATGGTCGAAGTGGGGGAGTCCACCGGTGCGCTCGCGGAAATGCTCAACAGCATTGCCGACTTTTATGACGAGGAAAACGACACGAGCCTCACCCGATTCTCCAACCTGATGCAGCCCCTCCTGCTGGTCATCATGGGTATTGTGATCGCCGCGCTGTTGCTGTCGCTGTACATGCCGCTGTTTCAACTCTCGAGTCTGTCCTGATCGCCCGCTATGTCCACAGAGACGCCTCCTCCACACGCCGCTGACGATCTGGGCCTCGACGGCGACCGCCTGCCGATTGACCACGCCGCCGAAGCGGCAACGTCACGCCAGTTGGCCGACCGCTATGAACTCGAGTTCGTAGACCTCACGCGGTTCAAGATCAACAACGATTTGTTTCGCAGCATCCCGGCGGATTTGATGCTGCGATACGGGTTTGTCCCATACCGACGGGAGGGGAACACCCTGCTGATCGTGGTCTCAGACCCGAGTGACCTGCAGGCCATTGATGAAATCGGACTGCAGCTCGGTACGCCGGTGCGCGTCACCGTAGGGGTGCCGTCGGCGATTCACGGCATCCTGAAAAAGAGTGAGAGTTCCACACGGGTCCTCGAGGAAGCCACCGAAGGTTTCCAGATGCAGATCCTCCGTGACGAGGAGTCGGGTGGCGACGAGAACCTGACCGTCGACAAACTCACATCGGATATCAGCCCCGTCATCCGTCTTGTGGACACCATGGTCTTCACTGCGCTGCAGCGCCGGGCGTCGGACATTCACATTGAAACGCAGGACGACGCGGTGCATGTGAAGTACCGCATCGACGGTGTGCTGCAGCAGGCGATGAAGCCGATCGATAAACGCCACCACAGCACGCTGATTTCACGTATCAAGGTCATGTCGGAACTCGACATCGCCGAGAAACGCGTGCCGCAGGACGGCCGGTTCAAACTTCGGGTGCGCGGCAAGACGATCGACTTCCGCGTGTCGATCATGCCGAGTGTGCACGGCGAAGACGCCGTGATTCGAATCCTCGACAAGGAATCGTTGAGTGAGCAGTTCACCGAACTTCGCCTCGACATTCTGGGATGGCCCGAGGATGAGATGCGCCGATTCCGCAAGTACATCCGTGAACCGTATGGCATGGTGCTGGTCACCGGCCCGACCGGCAGCGGCAAGACCACCACGCTCTATGCCGCGTTGTCCGAGATCAAGACGATTGAAGACAAGATCATCACGATCGAAGACCCTGTGGAATACCAACTCCGCGGAATCACACAGATTCCGATCAATGAGAAGAAGGGGCTGACATTCGCGCGCGGACTGCGGTCGGTCCTCCGGCACGATCCCGACAAGATCATGGTGGGTGAGATCCGCGACCCGGAAACCGCGCAAATAGCCATTCAATCCGCGCTCACCGGACACCTCGTCTTCACCACGGTCCACGCGAACAACGTCATCGACGTGCTGGGCCGATTCCTGAACATGGGTGTCGAACCCTACCAGTTCGTGTCGGCGTTAAACTGCGTGCTCGCCCAGCGCCTCGTGCGCCGCATCTGCGAGCACTGCAAGCGGCCGGCGGTGATCTCGCGCGAGATGCTCATCGAGTCGGCGCTTGACCCCACGCTGGCGGATACCCATCAGTTCTTCGAGGGCGCCGGCTGCATCGAGTGCGGCGGCACCGGGTTCAAGGGCCGCACGGCCATCTGCGAGCTCATGGATTTGACCGATCGCATCCGTGACATGATTCTCGAGCGGCGGCCGACCTCAGAGATCAAGCGCGCGGCGCGCGACGAGGGCATGCGGTTCCTTCGAGAATGCGCCGTGGGGTTGATCATGAGAGGAGAGAGCACGTTGCGGGAAATCAACAAGGTGACGTTCGTCGAATGACTTCCCGTCCCGCCGCCCGCTCGTCGTTCTTGTCGGCGCGTCCGGCCGCGGCCGCGATTGAAATCGCGGCGGGCCGCGTCACCGTGGTCGAGATTGACCGTCGGCCGGGCGCGTTGGTCGTCTCGGCCTGTGCGTCAGCGGCGCTCCCGGCCGGAGCGGTGACTCCGTCGCTGACCGGAACAAACATCCACGACCCGGCTGCGGTGACGGCGGCCCTGCGTCAGGCGTGTGAATCCGCCGGCATCCGGCCGCCGCGGCGGGCCGCTCTTGTCGTGCCTGACTCCGCGGCACGCCTGTCGCTGCTGACGTTCGAGGAACTTCCCCCAAAAGCGGCCGATGTCGATCAGTTGATCCGGTGGCAGATCCGGAAGGCCACACCGTTTCCGCTCGATGGCGCACAGGTGACCCACGTCATTGCTCACCAGGAAGCCGGGGCGACCACGGTTGCGGCGATCGCCGCGCGACGCGAGGCCATCGTCGAGTACGAACAGGCGGTGCTGGCGCTCGGCGTCCATCCCGGTGTGGTGGATTTGGCCAGCGTCAGTGTCTTGAACGCCGCGCTGGCTGCCGACACGGCTCCGGCAGGCGACTGGCTGCTGGTGTGCGTGGCCACGGAATCCACCGTGCTCGCGATTGTGCGCGATGGCGCGTTGGTCTTTTACCGGCACCGCCACGCGATCGATGAGGAACCGATCGGCGCGCTGGTGCACCAGACCGCGATGTATCACGAGGATCGCCTTAGTGGCGGAAAGTTCGCGCGCGTATGGCTGTGCGGGTCCTCCTGGGCGGGCCAGGGGGGCGAAGCGATCCGGCACGAGATCAGCCAGCGACTCGGAGTGGAAGCGCAGCCGGTCGATGTGCGGGGCGCCGCGTCGTTTGCCGATCGCATCGGCGTCAGCGCGGCCGTGCTCGACGCCATCGCCGCGCCGCTTGGTGCGCTGTTGCGCGAAGGGGTGGGGGCCTGATGATGTTGCGCGGCAATCTGGCCACCCGGCCCTTCTACAACGAACGCGTCGTCGCACTGCTGCTTGGGTTGCTCGCGGTGGTGGCGGTGGTCCTGACACTGACGAACGCCACACGGTTGATGCAGTTGTCGTCGCGACGCTCCGCATTGCGTGCGCAGACGAGTGCCGACGCGGATGCGGCGGCCCGCCTCCGGCAGAATGCGGTGTCGGTGCAGAGCAGCGTGGACGCGTCAACGCTGAACGCCCTGGCGGGGTCGGCCCGCGAGGCGAACGGCCTCATTGACGCCCGCACATTCAGCTGGACGACGTTTTTCAGCTACATCGAAGACACCATTCCCATGGGCGTGCGGCTCACTGCGGTGTCGCCGGAGATTGAGAAAGGCAACATCACCGTCACGATGCTGGTGATGGGCCGCCGCGTGGAGGATGTGGCGACCTTCATGACCGCGCTGGAGAACACCGGGGCGTTTTATGACGCGCGTCCCACCGTCGCCGATCGCACCGATGACGGACTCGAGCGAGTGACGGTCATCGTCGGCTATCTGCCGGTGGCGAAAGACGCGTCTGCCGGAGGCGGCCGATGACTCTCTGGCGCCGAATCCTGGCTGAACGGCGAGGTGTGGTGGTTCCGCTGCTCGCCGCAGTGGCCGTCAACGTGGCTGTGCTCGTGCTGGTCGTCTTCCCGCTGCAGGCCAGTGTGACCGGCGACGAAGAGCGCGCGACGGCCGCACAGATGGCGCTTGGTGAGGCCCGGCGGGCCGAGCGTTCAGCGACTGACACGCGCACGAGCAAGCTGCGCGCCGACGAAGAGCTCAAAACGTTCTACACGGATGTGCTTCCTTCAAACCTGGCTGTCGCGAGGGATTTGCTGTACCTGCAGATGTTCACGCTCGCCAAAGACGCGGGTCTTGCGTTCCGGAGCAGCAGTTATGAACCGGAAGCCGTGGAAGGCAGCGCGCTGATGCGGTTTCGCGTGGATATCTCGCTGACCGGTGAGTACGCGAATATCCGGGAGTTCCTGTATGCGCTCGAAACGGCCGAGGGTTTCTTTGTCGTGGAAAGCGTGAAGCTCGGTCAGTCCACGAGCGAGGGCCTCGGCGGGTCGCTTGAGGTGGTGTTGTCTGTGGCGACCTACTACTCCAACCACTCAGGGGCCGCGCCGCGATGAAACTCGTGACAGGGAATCGGACGCAGCAGGTTCGGCAAGTCGGCATGCTCGCGAGCCTGCTCGTCGTCGCCGCGGTGCTGGTGTATTCACAGCTGGTGTCGCCCACAACTGAAGTCACGGGCCCGGCGTCCAATACCCCAGCGGCGGCCCCGCCGGCTCCCGGGCCGGCACGGGCTCTGCCAGAGGCACTGAAGCTGGCTGCACTGGAGCCGGTACCAGAGGCCGCCATGGGGGCGCGCGATCCATTTGGTTTTGGGGTGCCACCACGACCGCCCGCACCGCCGCCATCACCGCCGCGTCCGGCGCCGGTGTATGTGCCTGAGCCGCCACCGAAGCCGGTGGGCCCGCCGCCTCGCCCGCAGATCCCGGTGAAGTTCCTGGGATTTGCTGAAGAGCCGGGTAAGTCGGGGAAGGTCGTTGCGCTGTCGGTGGGCGGGTCGGTGGTCCTGGCGCGCGAGGGTGATGTGGTAGACGGGCGGTACCGTCTCCTGAAAGTGGGCCTTGAATCCATCGTGATGGCCTATCTCGATGGTCAAGGCCAGCAGACGATTCGACAGTCGGGCGGATAAGGAGCCTTTGGTGAGCAAAGCGAGCATGCAGCGAACGGTGGCGATTGGTGTGACCCTGGTCCTTCTGGCCGGGTGCGCGACCGGGCGCTCGTTCCGGAGTGGCCAGCAGGCCGCACGCAAAGGGGAGTGGGACGCCGCAGTGGCGCATTATCGCGCGGCGCTCGCCGGCAGCCCGAACCGGGTGGATATTCGCATCGCGTTGCAGCGGGCCACGCTCGCAGCCTCGGCGGAACACATGGCGCGGGCGAAAGATCTGGAAACGCAGGAGCAATGGTCGGCGGCGGCGGCCGAGTTCCGCCTCGCGGCCGATCTCGATCCCGCCAACGTCTTCGCCGCCGCGAAGGCCGCGTCGATCGAGCGCCGGCTGCGCGAGGAAATCATGGCGATGCAGCCGCCCTCACGCATGGACGCCCTCCGGGAGCAGGCGCAGGCGCGGACGCCGGGCATCCCGACACTTATCGATCCGACGGTGCCGATCACGTTCCGGTTCATCAACATCAGTGTGCGCGAGATTCTCACCTCGATTGGCGCCATGGCCGGCATCAACGTGACGTTTGTCGAGCAGATAGGGCCGCAGTTGCTCCGGCCGTACTCCATCGACCTGCAGGGTGAGACGCTCGAGACCGCCTTGGGCCAGGTGCTCAATGCGAACCTGTTGACCTTCAAGGTGATCAATCCGCGCGGCATCATGGTCTACGGGAGCGACCAGGCGGGCCGCACGCAGCACGACGACGTGTTTGTGCAGGTGTTCTACCTCTCTCACGTGGAGGCTGCGGAAATGTCGCCGTTGCTGACGACGCTGGTGCAGACGGTGCCGGGTGTGCGGCCGCAGATTCAGGCCAACAAGGGCACCAACGCCTTGACGGTGAAAGGCACACTGCCTGTGCTCAAGCTGTTCGATCAAATCATCAAGGCCAACGATAAACCGAAGGCAGAGGTCATGATTGACGTCGAGATCCTCGAGGTCAACCGGCAGCGCGTCAAGGAAATGGGGCTGAACCTGAGCCAATACGCTCTTGGGTTCGCGCTGTCGCCTGAGGCGCGGCCCTCCGCCATCACCGGCGACTCGGCGCCATTTAACCTGAATACCGTCAGCCAGGGCGTCAGCACGGCCGACTTCTACACCACAGTGCCGTCGGCGCTCATCAAGCTGCTCGAAAGCGACGAGCACACTCGAGTCCTGGCAAAGACGCAGCTGCGTGGTCAGGAAGGCGCCCCCCAGAGTCTGAATCTCGGCGAAGACATTCCGGTACCGCAGACCACGTTCCAGGCGCAAATCGCCGGCGGGCTGGCGACAACCCCGACCACGTCGTTTGCGTACCGCACGGTCGGTATCGTGCTCACCATCAACCCGCGGGTGAGCTTCGATGGCGAGATTATTCTCGAGGTCGGCGTCGAAAGCAGCAGCCAGAGCGCCAACGTCAACGTGAACGGCCAGTCGTTGCCCTCGTTCGGTACGCGAAAAGCCCAGACAAAGCTTCGCATGCGCGACGGCGAATCCAACCTGCTGGCCGGGTTAATCAAGGAGGAAGACCGCCAGACGACGCAGGGCTTCCCCGGGCTCAATCGCATTCCATTCTTGCGGTCGTTGTTTGGCGGCACCAACTCACGCGTGGGGTCTTCCGACATCGTGATGATCATCACGCCGCGGATTCTAAGGTCTCAGGAACTCACGCCTGCTGATCTGGCGCCGATGTATGTGGGCACCGGCGGCAACTTCGGCGCCACGATGACGCCGCCGCTCATTACGCCGCAGCCGGTCGGCGGCGGCGGACCGCCAGCCCAGACCCAGACGCCGCCAGCCGGTGGAGCAGTCACACCTCCGCCCGCCATTCCGCCCGCCGCTTCTATGCCGCCACCAACCGGTACTGGGCGAGCCGTCGGCATCGTGCCCGTCACGGCGGGTGACCCCACCGCAGCGCCAGTACCGCCGCCGGCGACCGGCCCGGGACGGTTAGGCGTGACGGTTCCGAGCACCCCACTGCAGATGGGTGGGCAGCCGTACAACGTGCCGGTGACGATCAGCAACGCCGCGGGGCTGTCATCAGTGTCGTTGACCATCACTTACAACCCGGCCGTGCTTCGCGCCACCGTGGTGAATGAAGGCAATGCGTTGCGTGGAGACGGCGCGAAAACGTCGTTTGTCCCGACCATCGATGCGAACATCGGGCGTATTGATCTCGCCGTCGCCCGGCCGGGCGACACGGCCGGCGCGTCGGGGAGCGGCGTGCTGGCGTCCGTGGTGTTCGAAGCCATTGGCGCAGGCACGTCACAGATTGCGCTGTCGGGGATTGGTGTCGGGCCGACAGGGCAGCCCGTGCCCTTGCAGTTCGTGCCGGCCACGGTCACGGTGAAGTAGGTGACACGCCGGGCCTTTTTTCGGAAGGCGGTTGGAGGCTTCACCTTCATCGAACTGCTCGTCACAACAGCGGTCCTGATGGTGCTGGCCTCCGCCGCGCTTCCACTGGCCCGCGTGACGATGAAGCGTCAGCGCGAAGGGGAACTGCGCCGCTCCCTTCGCGAGATCCGCACCGCGATCGACAAGTTCAAAGACATGGCCGACACCCAGATCATCGGCCCGATGGAGGTCCCGTTCGGCAGTGAAGGGTACCCGAAGTCGCTGGCCGCCATGGTTGAAGGCGTGGCGCGCAACAACGACGCCACCGGCAGCAAGATCAAGTTGCTTCGGCGAATTCCCATCGACCCGATGACGGGAGAGGCTGAGTGGGGGATGCGTTCCTACCAGGATCGCCCGGACGCGGCCGTGTGGGGCGGGCAGAACGTGTACGACGTCTACTCAAAGTCCCCGGGCATTGCGCTCGACGGAACCAAATACAAGGATTGGTAATGCGCAACCCCCTCACGCGCCGCCACCGGTCCGATCACGGCTGGACCCTGATTGAACTGCTCGTCGTACTCTCGCTCATCATGATCCTGGCCTCGGTCGCGATGAACCAATACAGGCTGTCCATCCGAACCGCGGAAGAAGCGACCCTCAAGTCCAACCTCTACCGGATGCGCGACGCGATCGATCAGTACTTCGCCGACAAGGGACAGTACCCGTCGTCAATTCAGCAACTGGTCAGCGATGGATACCTGCGCGCCGTGCCGATGGACACGATTACCAAATCGACGGACACGTGGACCACGGTGCCGGCCGAGGCCGACCCCTCACGGCCGACGACCGACCCGGGGATTTACGATATCCACAGCGGGTCGGACGCCGCCGCGCTGAATGGGTCGCGGTACGCCGACTGGGATTAGGACTCACACACGTTGGTCGCCCCTCGCGGTCGCAAGGCGCCCGATGAGCGACAGATAGCGGCGGACGTGGGAGTCAGGTGCGGCGGCCTCAGTCACGCCCCGGTAACCGGTTTCGCCAATGGCCTTCCTGAGTTCGGGTTGCCACCGCAAGGTCTCTATCGCCGCCAGCAGACCCGCCATGTCACGATAGAGCAGCCCGCCTCCAAGGTCGCGGACCACTTCCTGAAGCGCCCCGAGGTCGTGCACGATGACTGGGGTGCGCTGGGCCAGTGCTTCGAGGATCACCACACCAAACACCTCGTATCCGATCGACGGGACCAGCGTTGCCACGGCGTTTGCATAGAGGACCTGCAACTCGTCATGCGTCCGGCGTCCGAGGAAAAAGACGTGGGGCAGGCCTTTTGCCAGCTCCCGCAATTCGGCTTCATGGGTCCCCTGCCCGCAGATGAGGAGGTCGCTGTGCGCGATGTGTCGAAACGCCTCGATCACTACCTGCACCCCCTTCATGGTTTCGAGACGGCCCACGTAGAGGAAGTAGGGCCTCGGCCACGGCGACGACGTTGACGCCGGCGGCGGCAGGCGAAGGAAGTGTGGCAGATACTCCACACGCTTGACTGGCGGAAGGCCCATCTCGAGGTGTTTGTCCCAGGTGAATCGGCTGGGGGTCACGACCGCATCGAAGCGCGGCATCACGCGTTTCAGGAGGCCCGTATAGCGCCACAGCTGTGGCGGCCGCCCCGCGTGCAACGTGCACGCCACGCAGTTCTTCTCAGTGCACGGAGCGCGATTGAACTTCCACAGGACGGTCAGCGGACAGACCAGCCAATGTTCGTGGGGCGTATAGAGCCGGATGGCGTTTGTGTAATGGACGGCGGTGGGGCCGATGAGCGACATGTTGTGAAAGTGCACCACATCGAATTGCCCCGCCTTGAGAATGCGCTTGATCGCCGGCCCCTTCAGCATCGGGCGGCCCGTCTGATGGGTGAGGATCGGTGACAGGATGCCGGCCCGGCTCTTCAGGCTGTGGACGACGAGATTCCGGCGAGCCGGCGGCGGGGCCTCGACGACGTGCCCGTCGGGCTTGAGTGCCAGGAACGCGTCCACGCAGTGAATGACTTCGACATGATGGCCGCGATCGGCGAGTTCGGTTGCCAGTCGCTCGACGACAATTCCATCTCCGCCGAAGTTGTACGGCGGGTAGAATGTCGTCATCATGCAGAAGCGCAGTGGCCGCTCGTCTGTCATCGCGCTGCCACTTCCTGAAAGAGCGCGATTGCCGCATGGGCTGAAGCCTGCCAGGTGAACTGCGAGGCCCGCACCAATCCCTTCGCCGCGAGAGTCTCGCGCAGGGCCGCATCAGTCAGCAGCCGCTCGAGCACCGCGCGCAGTTCGCTGGTCGAACGGGAATCAAAGAGGAGTCCTGCGTCGCCCACCACTTCAGGCAACGCACCGCCCCGGCTCGCCGCCACCGGGGTGCCGCAGGCCATCGCCTCGAGGGCAGGTAGCCCAAACCCTTCATCGACTGACGGCATCACCAGCACCTGTGCGGCGCTATACCAAAGCGGCAGGTCGGCGTCTGGAACAAACCCCGTGAAGACCACCCGCGCTTCAGCCCCGAGCGCTCGCACCCGTTCCCGCAGGGCCTGATAGCTTGAGAAGAAGACGTCGCCCTGATAGTCGCCGACCAGTACGAGCGTCACGTCCCTGAGTGGATCCTGATCCATGAGCGAACAAAAGGCCTCGACAAGTGGTTGGATGTTCTTGTGCGGGCTGATGCCGCCAACATACAGGACAAACCTGCTGTCAGGTGCCAGGCCGTGCGCCGCCAGCAGCGGAGCCAATTCCGCCGGCGCATGGACCGGGTGGAACTCGGCGCTGACAGCATCCGAAACGACCCTGACCGTGTTCGGTTCGAGTCTGAAGTGGTCAACCACAGACGCCTTGGCCGTCTCGGACACCGACAGGATCATCGACGCCTGTCGAATGGCCCACGCGACCTTCAGTTGCCAGAACAACCGGTTCTGCCAGTGGGGGAACACCAGATGGGGGTGCCGTTCGGCGATGGCATCGTGGATGGTGACGAGCGGCCTGAGCCGGCGCGGCACGGGGAAGAACGTGTAGACGGTGGGAAAGTAGAACAGGTCCAGTGCGTGGCTCCGCGCCGAGACGGCCCTTGCCATCGTCCACAGGTCGGCGAGTGACCGGTGTCCTGCGGCCGACGCCGCATCGGCCGCCGCCGACCGCGTGGGAATCACCACGCGACGCGGCCGCGACGGCAGGTCAGGGCACTGGCGTTCTGTCTCGGCGTCCAGGAAGAGGGTGTATTCGTTGACGGTGTCGACGTCCAGAATCGCGGTCACGAGTTCGCGGGTGTAGCGGCCGTAGCCGCGCCTGTTCGCCCAACAACTCGCATCGATGCCGATCTTCATTTCTGGTGGGCTCTCCAGCCGCGCCGCGCTACGCGGCCGTGGCCGCCGCCCGGCCTCTTCCGCGCAGGAACATGAAACCGCCAATCACCAGCGAGGCCAGGGCGTAGGCGAAATAAAAGAGATGCATGGGGATCGCGGCGAGCGCAAACATGTGTCCGCGCGTGCGAATGAAGAACAGATACAGGCGAAAATTCAGCAGCACGATCAACAGGGCCGCCGCGAGCAGTGGGGCCACGATGGGGAACGAAAAATGACCCAGGAGGGCGATGATGATCGTACCCAGGGCACCCAGAATCAGCCCGATGAGCAGCCGTCGCCCGAGCCAACCCGTGGATGTGATCCATCGCCCTGCGACCATCGCGACGAGGAGCACCGCGAGGGGAGGCAGCATTCGCCGGACATCGAGCGCGACAGCCAGCGTGGCGATAGTGCCGATCAGGCCGTAACAAATCCACTCAGAGCGGCGGCTGGCCAGATGGAAGAGCGGCGACGTGCTGGACCAGTCCATGGTGCCGACGACCATCACGAACAGGCCGGCGATGAGCGGCAATATCACGATGTTGTGAAAAAACGCCACCAGCCCCACGTACACCAACATTGAATAGGCCAGCATCCCGCTCAGGCGTTGGCTGAAATGCAGGTTGAGATCGTTGGGCAGTCGGCGTCGCTCGAGGATCAGCAGGGTCCACGGCACTCCGCGGTCGAAGACGTCGGTCTTCATCATCCCGCGCAGGCTCCAGCGCTTGAGATGTTTCACCTGGATGTCTTTGTTGAGTCTGATGCGGTGACCCGCGGCCCGCAGCCGGTACCCAAGCTCAATATCCTCGATGCAGGGCCGCGGGTACCGCACGGCGTCGAAACCACCGCTTGCCTGGAATACGGTACGCCGGACGGCGCCACAGCCGCTCCAGAAGGTCGCGGCTTCCTCGCTGGCCTGCTGATGGACGAAATGGTGAAAGAGGTTCTTGTATTGGGACACGAAATCGGTGGTCGCCGGAGCGTCGTCGTACGACCCGAAGACCGCATCCACGTCGGGATGTCGGTCAAAGGTCTCGGCGAACGCACGCAAGGTGCCTGGCGCGATCACCACGTCGGCGTCGACGAAGACCAGGATGTCTCCGACGGCCGCGACAGACCCGGCATTGCGCGCATAGGCCGGTCCCTTCGGCCCGTCGGCCACCCGGATGACGCGGGCGCCAAAGGCAGCCACCACGGGAGCGATGGCCACGGTCGATCCGTCATCGACCACGATGCATTCATGATCACGGAAGTCTGAACCGGCGATGGCGGCCAGACACCGTACAAGCCCGTCAGCGTCGTTGAAAACCGGAACGACGACCGATAGTCTGGCGTTCATTGCGCCGCCTAGTATGTCATTCGTTTGCCTGAATCAGGCATGGGGCAGCCGCGAGAGCAGGCCGCGCAGCGCCCTGTGGGCGCGGGGAATGGCATGTGTGCGCGGGGCGTCACCGGTCCTCTCGACCGTCTCGTCGTACCAATCGTAGGCCTCGATGAGCGCAGCGACGTTGCTGTGTGCTGCGTGCCATCCCAGTTCCTGTTGCGCACGCGTCGTGTCGCCCACCATGTCCTGGTCCCACGCGCTATGCCGATGCCATTCGGAGAGCGGAACCAGACCCGCGAGCTCAATGGCACGAAGCGCCGGGCGGGCCAGAACACCCGGGATGTGCCGCAGGGTGGAACCGGTATCTGCGTGCGCGAGGAGCGCCGTCAGGTCCTCGCGAACTGTGCCAAATGTGTGCGCGCCGAACGAAAATGTCCCGCGATGTGTTCCTTCGGTGAGCAACTGGATGCCTTCGGCGAGGTCCTGCACACCGAGCAACTGATAGCGATGGGTGCCGCGGCCCAGGACGGGCACCGGTGCGCCGGCCCTGATGAGGTCGAAGATGATGCCAAAGGCACCGAGCCGGCCAGGCCCAAGGAAGGACTGCGGCCGCACGATGGAGGCGGCGAAGTGTCCTTCGGAGGCCTGCATCACCAGGGATTCGGCCTCTGTGCGGGTCGAGCGGTACAGGTCAAGGCGGGTGAGCGGGGAGTGCCGAAACACGGGGTGCGGCCTCGGGCGCCAGCCGACGACCGTCGAGCTCACGAGGACCACGCGCGTCACCCCGTTGGCGATCGCGGACGTGCAGACGTGCTGGGTGCCCTGCACGTTCGCCTCGGTGATCACGCGGGCTGGCTGCCGAGGCGATGCAAACGCGGCATGGACGATGGCCGAGACGCCGGCGGAGGCCCGAACCAGCGCAGCGAAATCACGCACGTCGCCGCGGATGAACTCAACGCCAGGTTGGCTCGCCCAGGCTGGGCGGTCGACCTGGTCGAACACCCGCACGCGGGCGCCGACGGCCAGTAACCTGCGGGCGACGTGTTCTCCGAGGAATCCGGCCCCACCCGTGACGAGGACCACCTGGTGGTTCATCCACCGGCCTTTTCGTGGGGCTCAAGTGGCTTGACCTGCTTCCAGGCTTGAGCCTTGACCAGCGACTGGGCGAGAGACAGCGGTTGAAACACGATGCTCGGCCAGAGAAAGACCTCGGTCGTGCAGTGGCACTGTTTGTCCGCAATGGACTGCCTCGACGCGGTTGCCGCCGGTGAGTTCCAGATATCCCAGAACGAGTGTTTCCGCAGGTTCCCCAGCGGCTCATGCAGTTCGCAGACACTCACGTCGCCATTGGCCGCAACCACCGCGGTGAGAATGCCCGCGCGGCACGGGATGACCTGTGTGGCTCGCGCCACCGTCTCAAGCTTGGCCCACTGGAGCATGGGATCCACCACGCCGCCGTACCGGCCCGCTTCACGCGGCTGCCACAAGCGCCGCATGTACTGATAGAGGTCTGCGTAGGCTTTCATGTCAGGCAGCTTCAGCGCAGGATTCTTGCGGTCGCCCCGGATCAATGCGAGGTTGTGATGATCCATCTGCGGGCATCGCTCATACAGATAGGCGGTCAGCTGGCGGATCTCATCCACGTTGACGTCGGTCGCTGTCGAGATCGCGTGAATGCGCAACCTCGGGTCCGTTCGCTGCAACTCGGCCAGTGCGTCGTAGGTCGCCATGGCCTTGTTGAACGCGCCGTCGGCGACCCTGAAGCGGTCGTGAAACTCGGGCATGCCGTCGAGCGACAGTTCAGCGGCGAACAGTTCCAGCGTCGGATCTTCGAGCGTTTCGGAAATGGCCTTGACGGTCTTGTCCGTATACCAGCCATTGGTGGGCACGTAGATCTGGCGAACACCGTTGTGCTGAATGAACTGCCGGCAAATTTCGCTGAACTCCTTGCGCAAGAACGGTTCTCCGCCCGAGAGGTTGAGGTTCTCGATGCGGCCCAGCGATCGGGACAGGCTGAAGAGTTCGTCTTTGGTGAGGTCGTCGCGCTTGTTCAGGCTCGTCCAATAGAAGCAGTGCTCGCACTTCATGTTGCAAATCGAGTTGATGAACAACACGAGGAACGGCGGGCTGGGCTTCGACCGGTAGTTGGTCATCGTCAGCCGTGTGTGCCTGGCGATTCTCTGGAGAACGTTCATGTGAGTTCCACTTCTAGTGTGACGGATCCGGCTAACGCCAACGCGAGTGACTGTCGCCCGGACCGGCCAGGCAGCCCAGGATTTCTCCAGCCGACCAGCTTCCAACGAAGATCATGGCCCATGGGAACGCGATGAGCAAGCGGCCAAGCAGGCGCCGCCGAGCGAGGAGCCCGGACGTGATGCGCACGAGTTTGACCAGGGGCAAGCCCAGGGCCAGCGCGGCAAGGCCCAGCCGGATGGGGACCGTTCGGGTGCCGAATCGTTCAGCCGCATAGGCCCGCCCATGGTGAAACGGCACCGTGGTGACATGCCGCAGCGACCAGGCGTTGATGTTGCGGACGACCAGCGTGTCGCTGGCACGCGTGGGCGTCCCTGCGCGCTGCCACGCCGCGTGGACAAAGGCCTCTCGAAAGTCCATGCGCTCCGACTCGGGCAGGCCGGCCAGCGCCCGCCGGGCGTACACCACGTTGTTGCCGGTCAGCGGCGCATCGGGCCCGGACGGTACCGGGAGCATGAATCTGCCGTATTCACAAAAATACACCGCCCAGTCGAGGGCCTTCCGATAGTCGCCAGGCTCGACGCCGCCCCCCACGGCGGCGTCTGCGCCGGCGGTGGCGATCGCCGCACGGCACCAGCCATCAGCCACGACGCAGTCGTCCTCAATCAGGGCGATCAGTTCTGCGTTGGCGTGAGCGATCCCGAGCCCCCGAAGGCGCGGGACGGTGGTTCCGGGTGGCGCGTCGATCCACTTGAGGCCCGGCGATCGGCGGTTCAACTCCGCGCGTTCCACATCACCGGATCGGCTGGCATCGCGCGCGATGATGATCTCGACTTCGTCCGGGTGCGCCTGGGCTGAGAGGGCGTCCACGCATTGTGCGAGCACGCAGCCGTTGTTGGAAGACGCGACAATCACGGAGAGCCTGGGCGGGCCCTGGACGCGCCGGTCAGTAGAAGAGTTCGCCACAGGATCGCCCGGTTCCGCGAAGGTACCCCCAGGCCTCACCCCAGGCCCAGACTGTGAACAGCGCGAATTGGGCCGGCATCGTGGCCACAAATCGCGCCCGCCGACGCCGCTTGGGCCAGAACCCTGACATCCAGCGGCCCATCAGCACGATCGGCACGAGGGCGCTGGAGGCGGCGCGAACGACGCGACTGCTTCCCGGGGCGCCCGCCACGCGCATCCCGGCGAAACATCGGCCGTGGTGATAGCGCGTGCGAAGGAAGTCGGAGAAGGGAATGGGCTTGTTGAGTTCCACCTTGACATCCGGCTCCAGCCAGAGCGGGGATCCGGAGCCCTCGATCGCCCAGTTGGCGTTCGTCTTCCAGAAGACCGGATAGCGTGGCGTGTCACCGTCGAACAGCGCCACACGCTTATAGGACAGGTTGCTGCCAGGCAGAATCCAGGTGACGCCGCGCATCACCGGAGACATGAACAGGCCATACTCGTTCAGGTACAACGCCCAGGCCGCATACGAGGCCGATTCGGCCCGGTAGAGGTCGACCGAGCCGCCGATGACGAGATGGCTGTGGCGCCCGTGTGTCTTGACCACCTGGGTCGCCCAATCTGGTGCAGCCACCGAGAAGGGGTCCAGGACCGCGATGATGTCGCCACGGGCAGCCGCGATTCCCCGGCCGCGCAGGGCAGGCACAGTCAGCGGCTCCTCAAAATGCAGGAGGCGCACCCAAGGGAAATTGGTGCCGACCACGGCGGGCGTCGCGTCGGAGGAACTGTCGGCGACGATGACTTCGACGATGACCGTGCCCGACTGCACCGCAAGCGCGGAGAGACACGCCGAAATCACCGCAGCGGCATCGTGCGCCGCGATGACGACGGAGAGTTGCACACCGTCCATCGGGGCGCGGCTATCTGCCGCCGGCAAAGGAGATATTAATCTGCTGGCCGATGCACGGCAGGAAGTAGATCAGTGTTTCCGTGCCGCTGATGCCATTGCCGATCACGCGCCCGTCGATCGGCCCATCGATATCATGCTGCGGCATTTGTGCTCCGACGACGCCAGGCAACAACGTCTTGGTGGGTAGCACTCCATCGAACTTGCCGTCCGCCTTCATGCGGCCGCCGAAATAGGTACGCGAGACGCCGCGCTCGGTGAGTTTCGCGGTGAAGTTGGACCCGTCGGAGTTGCCCGCCAGAAGCAGGGTGGCCGTCGGGCCCACGTTCACCGGCGACGAGCAGGTGTCGAGCGTCTTGGTCAGGATGATGTTGAACAGACCGTAGAACACATCAAAGGTCGGGGTGAGGCTCACGTCAACCCGCATGTCGGCCGACAACGTGACTGTCCTGGTGGTCGCGGCAAATTCGCCAGCGGCGCTCGAGAACTGCAGCATGAATGAGCCGGTCTCCAGCCTGTCGAGCGCGTAGTTGCCATTGGCGTCGGTCTCCACCCGACGGCCTTCGTTCGGCCCGCCGAGCGCCAGTACCAGCACCCGTTCGGCCGGCCGATTGTTGACGCCATCGGTCACGACGCCCGTGATGTTCCGGAGCATGACTGTTGTCGTCACCGCGACCTGGCGGGCTGCGCTGCTGCCACCGAATCCGGCCGTGAACGTCACGTCACCGGCTCCGATGAAAGTCACCGAGCCCGCAGACGACACGGTCGCCACGGAAGGGTTGCTCGTGCCCCAACTGGCTTCGGTCGTCACGTCAGCGGTCGTGTTGTCAGAGAACCGGACGGTTGCCATAAGCGCGGCCGACTGGCCGACGGTTGCCGTCGAGCCGACGCCGGTGATCGTCACCGAGACGACCGTCGGTGTGGCCGCGCCCACGGTAACCCGCGTCGCGCCCACCACGTTGTTGAAAGTGGCCTGCAGATCGACATCGCCCACGCCGCGGAATGTCACGGTCCCGTTGGCCGTGATCGTCGCCACTGTCAGATTGCTGCTGCTCCACGTCGCGCTCGACGTCACGTCGGCGGTGGTGCTGTCGGAGAACAGAGCCGTGGCCACCAGTGCCGCACTCTGTCCCAGGGCTGCGGTGCCGCCGATACCGCTGACGATGACGGTGGTCACCGTTGGCGCGGCGACGCCCACGTTGAATGTGAGCGAGCCGGTCACACCCTGGTAGGTGGCCTTGATGTCCACACCCCCAGCCTTGAGGAAGTTGACGGCCCCCGTGCCGCCAACAGTGGCGACTGTGGCGTTGCTCGTGGTCCAGTTCGCCAGGGTGGTGACATTCCGCGTGGTGCCGTCAGAGAGCGTCGCGGTGGCAACCAGCGCCCGTGTCTGGCCCGTCGTCGCCGTGCCGGCGCTTCCGCTGATGGCGACCGACGCCACCGTCGGCGTCGCTGGCGTGGGGCTTGGTGCCGTCAGGTCCGGCCCGGAAATTTCACAGCCTGACAAGAGCGTCGTCGCGACGACGAAGGCACCAATGAACTGATAGCGTCGACAATCACGAAAAGGCATTCGTTGCTCCACGGTTTTTCCTGTGCGGCCGCTTAAAAGTGTACCACGAGCGACAGGCGTGTCGCGACTCCGCGAGAGTTGGGCTATTCTTGCAGTCATGGTCTATGCGTCGCTCGTCGCCGTGAGTCTGTGTTTCAACGCCCCCGCGACCCAGGGTCAGGCCGGAGAGCCCGCCGTGGCTGGCGCGCCGCAGGCCGCGCCGCAGGCACCGCCGGCTGATCCCCATGCGCAGCACAACATGGCGTCGATGGGCGGCGGTTGGATGTTCATGTTCGATGGTGTCGTGTTCGCGACCTATAACAAGCAGGACAAGCCGCGCGGGGCGACCGAGTTCAAGTCGCAGAACTGGTTCATGGCCATGGCCCAGCACAAACTGGGCCCGGGAGAGGTCACGTTCAAGGGGATGTTCAGCGCTGAACCATTGACCTTGACTGATCGCGGCTATTCGCAGCTCTTCCAGCATGGCGAGGCCTATAACGGACTTGAGAACATCGACTACCAGCACCCGCATGACATGTTCATGCAGCTGGCGGTGTCGTGGCGTATCAAGCTCGGGAACTCGGCGGCATTCACGGTGTCGGGTGGACCGATGGGGGAGGCCACGTTTGGGCCGGCGGCATTCATGCACCGTCAGTCAGCGTCAGAGAATCCGACGGCGTCGCTGACCCATCACATGTTCGACTCCACCCACATTGTGCAGGGCGTCATAGCGGCGCGCCTCGACGTGGGACCGGTCGCGTTTGAGGGGTCCTCGTTCCACGGCCGCGAGTCCGATCAGTACCGGTACGGTGTCACACCAGGTCGCCTTGATTCGTGGGCGGCGCGGATGTGGTTCAGACCCTCGCCGTCGTGGCTTGCGCAGGTGTCGCACGCCTTCATCAAGGAGGGCGAGGAACTCGAGCCCGGCGACCAGACGCGTTCAACCGCCTCAATCTCATGGAAACGCGGCGACGACACCCGGTACCTGGCGATTACGACGGCCGCCGGTTACAAAGAGGAGCCGTTCGACAACAACTCGAAGGCGTTCCTGGCAGAGGCCACCTTTCACAGACCCAGGGGCTCGGTCTATACCCGCGTCGAGCGGCTGCAGGTGGCGACTGAATCGCTCACGTTTCCGTTCATCGTCCACACCCCTCATCCATTTGAGACCATCGACTGGCTGAGCGCGGCCACCATCGGCGCCGTACTGAACGTCAACACGCGGGGGCCTCTCGAACTTGGTATCGGTGCCGATGCAACCTTTTACGACGTGCCCACGAACCTGCGCGCGTCGCCACAAACCACCTTGTATGGGGCCCGCCCAAAGTCCTTCCATGTGTTTGTTCGGGTACGGCCGCGGGCGCCGTCAATGGGCCACATGTGGAACATGATCATGTCCGACTCGGCAATGCGCTGATCGGGCGTTCCCGTCAGCGACGGCAGAGCGCGACAATGGTCCTGCCGAGCGGGAGGCTCGCACCACGGCGAACCAGGCGGCCTTCGGTCCGCAGCCAGGCGCGCTTGAGCCATCGGCTCCACGCGGCCTCCGCCCGAGGCTCTGAGAGCAGCCCGTGATAGGAGTGCTCAGCGGACTGTGCCCGAAGCTCGCGGGGAATCTCCGCCAGCCCCAGCAGCGCGTTCAGTCGGCCAAGCCGCACCACGTGCAGGCCCGCCGCGATCAGTTTGGCGCGCAGTTCCGGCGTCTCGTACTTGTGAAACTGGTACGTCGGGTCATCCGCGGCCCGCGGGAATGACTGGCCGTTGGTCCGGATGAACACGTGACCGCCTGGTTTGAGCACGCGAACAATCTCGCCGAGCGCTCGCTCGTCTCCACCCCCGAGTGGGAGGTGCTGCAAGACATCCAGCGTGATGACCAGATCGACCGATGCGTCCGCCACAGGCAGGTCCAGCGCGGACGCGCGCAGGACGTTCACGGGCCCCTGCGCCATCGCTGCCGCCAGCCCTTCGGGCGCCACGTCAAGACCGAATACCTGCCATTCGGGATGCCGTGCCAGGAACCAGGTCATGGTTTGACCAGAGCCGCAGCCGACGTCGAGCAGCCGTCCATGATCAGGCAGGGAGATCTCCCTGAGGAGTGATGCCGCGACGTCCCGCATGCCGGCGTTCCACCACGACCCACCCTCAAGGTCGCGCATGCGCTGGTAGTAGTCGGGTGAAAAAATATACGGTCCGTCTCCCGGCGGGTCGGCCATCAGCGCACACCTCTGAGGGACATCGCCATGTGCCTCGTCTGCCGCAGCACGTGTCTCAACCCGACCTTCGATGCGAACGCCCGGGTTCCCCAACCGTCGAGACTGCCTGGCTGGTTGAAATACCACATGTCCAGGCGTGGGAGCGTGGACGGCTCGTCGGTTGGGGCCAGAAGCCGGAAGTCGGTCGTGCAGCCCCAACGGTACGTTCTGGCCACCATTGCGGCGCTCTGAGCATCCCAGTGGCCATACGGGTAGGCAAAGACGGACGGCCGCACGCCCACCTCCGCCTCGATGCGATCGGCGCAGCCTCGCACTTCATCCTCGACCGCCGCAGCGGGGAGGCGGGTCACACGTCGATGGGTCTGGCTGTGCGCGCCCAGCGTGACTCCCTGTTCCTGCAGGCGCGCGAGCGCGGACCAATCGAGCAGCGGCAGGCTCGGTGTCGCACGGTGTGGACCATCATCCCAGGAGTTGGTCCGGCCGGCGAGGCCCGCGACCACAAACAGCGTGACCGGAAACCCGTGGTCCAGAAGGCGCGGCACGGCCACGTCCCTGAAATTGACGAACCCGTCGTCGAATGTCAGTGCGACGGCGTCTGTGGTCGCGGGAAGCCGCGTCAACTCATCGACAGTCGTCACGCGCACACGGCTCGAGGCGAACCACTTGACCTGGTGCGCAAACACGTCGGGATGACACGAAATGGGGGAGCCTGAGGTATCGATCGAGTGGTACGTCAGGATCGCGCGCATGGGGCAGGCTAACGGGCGGCGCCCGCTGTCGCAAGCGGTTGGCGGTCGTCGAGCCGCTGTTCCTCGTGGTACTCAAAATCTGAGTTGACGGACCAGATGTCGTGCGCGGCCCCCTGCATGTTCCAGACCGCCATCATCGCCGTGAGCATGGAGTGATCCTGGTTGTTGTACTTGTGCATGCCGTTGCGGCCCACCGTGTGCAGGTTCGGGATCGGATCGATAAAACTGCGCACAGTGTCGAGGTGTCCGCGGTACACGGAGTCGTAGATGGGGTACGCCTTGGGCATGCGGATGACCGCACCATCCACCACGTCAGTGGCCTTCGCCAGGCCGAGGTCTTCGAGGTCGCTGGCGCCGCCGGCGATGAGGTCGGCATCAGCCATCGCCCAGATGCCGTCTCCCTCGAAGCAGAAGTATTCGAGCCCCAGGCACGTGGTGCCTGGTGTCGGGACCATGGCCTTGCTCCAGTTGTTGAAGTTCTGGATCCGGCCGACTTTGACTCCTGGCGTGTGAATGTAGATCCAGTTGTCGGGGAACAGGTTTTCGCGATTGAGCACCAGCGCGACGGCCACGAAGTCGCGGTATTTCAGACCTTCGGCGGCCGCGCGGATGTGCCTGGGCACGGCCACCGGCGCCGGGTCGCCGGGCGCAGGTTCGAGGGCCCTGACGAGCGACCGCACCGAGGTTGTCGAGATGACGTGGTCGGCCTCGAACCGCCGGACGCCGTCCGGCGTACGCGCGTGCACCGCGCACACCCGGCCGTCACGCAGTTCAATATGCTGCATCTTGTGCTGCATGAGCACCTGTCCACCCATGGCCACGACGCGGTCGCGGCACATTTCCCACATCTGTCCGGGGCCCAGTCGGGGATACCTGAACTCGTGGATCAGAGACTTGATGGCGGTGGAGCGGCGATTGAGCGACGTGGCGTTCAGAATCGCCCTGGCCAGCGACAGCCCCTGAATGCGCTGCGCCGCCCATTCGGCCCGGATTTCCGTGCACGGAATACCCCATACCTTTTCGGTGTACGTCTTGAAGAAAATCTCGTACAGGCGTTTGCCGAAGCGGTTGGTCACCCACTGCTCGAAGTTCTCTTCGACGCGATGAGGGAACAACTGCCACTTGGCATAGCTGGCGAGGATCATCACCGCGTTCACGATCCCGAGGCCGCGCAGCGCATTCGCCGCTTTCAGCGGGTAGTCGAAGTAGCGGCCATTGTAGTGAATGCGCGACATGCGGGGGACCGAGATGAACTCGTCGCCGAGCACCTCGTCCCACATGGCCTGCACAGGCTCAATTTTCGTAAAGAACCTGTGGCCCCCGATGTCGAAGCGGAAGCCCTTGTATTGCGCCGTTCGCGAGATGCCGCCGACGATGTCGTCCGCTTCAAGGACGGTCGTGTGCACGCCTGCCTTGCCCAATTGGTAGGCAGCGGTCAGACCTGCCGGTCCGGCACCAACGATGACCACGCGATCACCGGGGGCGAGCGGAGTGACGGTGCGTGGTGTGGCGTGCGAGGTGCTGGTCATTACCGAACCCTGGCCAGCGCATCGCCTGCCCCGAAAGCGTACCCGACGGCTTCACCCACCGCCCAGGCGCCGACAAAGATCACAAGAAGGGGGAGTGCCTGAACCAACTCCCGGCGGTGGCGCCTGGACGCCCACACCCTGCCAATGATCCGGGCCAGCAGGAGCGGCGGCAGCGCGAGCGATCCGACGGCCCACGCGGCTCGCCGTGGGAGAGGCATATCCACCCGCTTCGTGCCGGCGAGGGCCTGGGAATAGAGGAAACGCTGAGACAGGTAATCCCACATGGAACAGTGCATTTTATGACCAACCGCGATGTCGGGGCGAGAGGTCAGGGCAATTCCGTCGCGGCGCATGGCCTGATGGAAGTGATCTTCCCATCTTCCTTCTTCCAGTAACGACACGTACGGCGCCGCGATCGTGCGGCGGTACACCACATTGTTGCCGGGCAACCTGGCCACGTCGGCTCCCGCCGCCGGCTCGAGCAGGTGGCTGTACTCGCAGAGAAAGGCGGCTCGGTCGACCAGGGTTGCAGTCGCCCGATTCCGAATACTGCCGCCCACCACGTCCGCTCCGGACCTCAGTGAGGCCACGACCGCATCCGCCCAGCCGGCAGGCACCATTACGTGGTCTTCGATGACCGCGACCGCATCGGCGCGTGCCTGGCGAAAACCGACAGCACGCATCTGGGGAATATTGGTGCCGGGCGGAACCGTGTGCACCAGCGCATCAGGCGCCCGAACGGCGAGGGCACGCCTGACCGACTCGCCCCCGCGCTCGATGACCAGGATCTCGACCATCGCGTCGCCAGCGCTGGTCTGGTGAAGTGCCGCGAGGCACTCCAACAGGATGTCGATGCCGTTCACAGAGGGAACGATGACGGACAGATCCGGCAGGCGACCCAACGGCGTCACAGCAGTGATTCCGACGGTGACTGGTGCCGGCTGCCGGCTCTGATGGCCCCGACGGCCTCGCCGGCAGCCCACGCCACCGCCAGGGGAAGAAACCAGGGCAGGGCCACCGCCAGTCGCCACGGCGCTGGGCCACCGACCGCGTGAACCGCAGACCGGGCTGCCAGGATGAACGGGACGACTGGCGCGGCGAGTACGACCTGCCAACTGGACCGGATGCCGGCGGTCACGCGGCTGGCGCCCGAATCCCGGCCGTGGGCGAATCGCTGGCGGAGGATGGTGGCAAGCGCGAAGGAACGTGAATACTCCACGAGGGCGGCGGGCACGGCCGCCAGCCAGCCGCCATCAGCCCGCACCCGCCGGTGAAAATCCACCTCCCAGAACCCTTGGGTAAAGGTCGCCGCATGCCGGTCGAGCGCGTCTCGACGATAGGCCACGTTGTCACCCGCCAACTCCCGATCCGTGCGACCATCGCCCAGCACGTGGGGCATAAACGCGGCGTACCGCAGGTAGAAGACGGCCCAGTCCAGCGGCGAAGTCCTTGTGCCGATGATCAGCGGGCCACCGGCGCCGGTCGCACCATCGTCGATCGTACGAATAAGCGCGGTAGCCCAGCCTGGCGACACCAGACAGTGGCTGGTGCTGAAGGCGACCAATCGGCCCGTCGACTGGCGGAAACCCTCTGCCCACAAGTGTGGCGCCAGACTTCCCGCCCGACGTTGGAGCAGGGTCACAGGGGCGCAGGCCGCCTTCACCTGGTCGGCCGCGTCACCCTCTGAGGCATCCACCACGATGACTTCAGCCCGCAGCCCCTGGCAGGCACGAGCGAGGTGTGCAAGGCACGAAGCCAGCGAGCGCGTGGAATCGATGCTCGCAATGACGACGGTCAGGTCCACTCGATCGTGGCCGGTCGAGGCGCCGGTCATTGCCCCAGATGCCGGCTCGAGAACGCGGCACTCGGCGGGGTGTCAAGCCGAATGCGACGGCCCGTCTCCGCCGAGTGATAACACGCCGCAATCACTTCAAGTACGCCGCGGGCGCGCTCGGCACTGGTCGGTGGCTCGGCGCCAGTCTTGAATGCGTCGATGGTCTCGGCAAACACCAATCGGGTGGCGGCGACCATGGGGGCGTCGGGATTGCGTGCGAGGGGCGTTCGGCGATTCCCCATTTCTTTCCACGCAATCCCGGACCGGCCGAACTCGAAGCGAGCATGGGGCCTGGTGCCTCGAAATAAACCCGCCGACAGTCGCGCCCGGCCGCCAAACGATGCTCGCAACGAGGCGTCTGCCGTGTCGGCGCGCACCTCGAAATACTGCATCTCGCCGTGGCACAGACGGTTCTGTGTGATCTGGGCCAGGCGGCCTCGTGAAAATTCAAGGGTCACAACGGCGACCGCATCGGTGGCTGGCGCGCGGTCGGCATACATCGAGGCTTGAACGCTGACCGGCGTCTCGCCAAATAACGTCATCGCCAGGTCCACCAAGTGCACACCGGCTTCGTACAGGGTGCGCTGAACCATCTGCCCGCGCCACCCCGATTCGGCATGTGGCGGCATGTCCATCAATTGCCACATCTGCAGAAATGCCAACGGCGCGGCGCCAGGCCTGGCGAGTTCGTCGCGCAAGGCGCGGAAGATGGGCATCTCGCGAAACTCGTGATTGACGGCGACCCGCCGCCCCGCACGGGTGGCCGCATCACGCACGCGGTCGGCTTCAGTCAAGCTCGAGACAAAGGGCTTTTCGCACATGACATGCGCTCCGGCAGCGAGCGCGCGAAGTGCGAAGTCGGCGTGTGACTCCGGGGGCGTGGCGATGACCACCAACTCGGGGTGGCTGCCGGCCAGCATCGCGTCAAAGTCGGCGAACACTGGCGCGGAACAAGTGCCCGCCGCTCGGTCACGCCGGCCTTGATTGTGGTCTGTGACCCCGACCACCGAGACAGATGGCATGCCAGCCAACGCCGGCAAATGGATATGCATTCCGGCGTCGCCAAGGCCAACAAGGGCAATTCGCATACGATGATTTCACTCACGCGATCAGCGCGTGCCGCCACGATAGCACGCGCGTTGTGACTGAGGCTCCGCACGGTGGAAGGCACTCTGCTCCATAGTGTACACTCCCGATTCCGGCGCTGCGCGTCAGTGACGGTGCGTTTTATGAAGACAGTCATTCTGGCGGGGGGATTCGGCACACGGTTGTCTGAAGAGACGTCTGCGCGCCCGAAGCCGATGGTGGAGATTGGCGGCATGCCAATCCTCTGGCACATCATGAAGATGTATGGCGCCGCCGGATTCAGCGAGTTTGTGCTGGCGCTGGGATTCAAGTCGGACGTCATTCAGTCGTATATCCTCGACTACGCGCGGCAGAGGACCCCCGCGTCACCCGGGCACACCGGCGGCGGCGTCCGCGTGCGTGAAGGCGATCGCGAAGACTGGATGGTTCACCTGGTGGACACCGGACTGGCGACGCAGACAGGCGGTCGTCTCAAGCGTCTGGCCGGATGGCTCAACGACGGCGCCTTCATGATGACGTATGGGGATGGCGTCGCCGAGGTGAATCTCCCTGCGCTGCTCGCGTTTCATCGTGCGCATGGCAAACTCGCCACGGTCACCGCGGTTCGGCCACCGGCCCGATTCGGGGCTCTGGAACTCGACGGAGATGTCGTGTCGAACTTCAGTGAAAAGCCTCAGGGGGGCGAGGGCTGGATCAACGGAGGATTCTTTGTCCTTGAACCCGGCGTCTTCGACTACCTGCCGGGCGACGAGACCGTCTTCGAGCGCGACGCGCTCGAACCGCTGGCCAGAGACGGCCAACTGATGGCGTTTCGTCACGAGGGGTTCTGGCAGTGCATGGATACGTTGCGCGACGTTCGGCAACTCAACAGCCTCTGGGATCAGAATCGGGCACCCTGGGCGGTCTGGAAGCGGGGCGCGACAGCGCGTTGAGTGATGCTGACGAAACTCATCATCGTCAATCCTCCCAATCCTGCCGGGTATGTCTCGAACAAAGACTCCCTGGGTGGTTTCGGCCAACTGTATCCGACGGGCGCGCCGCCGTTTCCGCCGGTCGACATCCCGTATCTGGCTGGTTCGGCGTCTGCGCGGGCACGTCGCCCGCGACGCGCAACATCGTCCATCTTCTACACGTGGATCACATGATGGCCGCGTGTGTCGAGTCCTTTCGCGCTGAGCGACTACTCCGATGACCCTTGGTGTGGACGGCATTCGCCTGGTGCGCAACCGCAGCGGCGTCGCACGTGCGCTTGAGTCATTGCTCAGCGCTCTTGTGGAGATTCCCGGCCAGCCGTTTGACGAGATCCGTGTGTACACACCCGAGCCGGTGGACGCGGCGGTTCGGCTGCCCGCCATCGCGACGAACGTGGTCGTGCCTGCACCGCTCCCGCCCGGCCTCTGGCAGCAGAGTGTTCTTCCATGTGTGCATGGACGCCGCGACGTGCTCTTGTGCCCGAGCTACGTGCTGCCGGTGGCTGCGACCTGCCCGACCCTGTTGATTCACCATGGGTCGTACGAAGGGTACGCCGAGGCCGCCGAGGTCTTCTCGCGGTGGGACCGCTTCAAGGCCCGAATCAGTTATCCGATCAGTGCGCGCCGGGCGACCACGCTGGTCACCGTCAGCGAATACAGTCGCCGCGACATGGCGCACTTTTACGGACTGCCGCCTGAGCGGATCCGCGTCATTCCGGGAGGGGTCGACACCGGTGTGTTCAGGCCGATTCACGATCAGACCGCGCTCTCGGCCTGGCGCGTGCGCGTGCTGGGGCATGATCGCCCGTTCCTGCTGTACGTGGGGAAGCCGACGAAGCGGCGGAACATCCCAAACCTCCTGCGGGCGTTTGCGCTGCTGAAGCGACAACACCAGGTGCCCCATTCGTTGTTGTTGATTGGCGGCGCCCTTCCGGGTGCCTCGTTTCACGCGCTCATTCACGAACTGGGCCTCGAGGCGGACATCGTGACTGTGCCCTACGCGTCGCATGAGGATATTGCGCTCGCGTACAACGCGGCCAGCGTGGTGTTGTACCCGTCATCGTACGAAGGGTTCGGGATGCCGGTGCTTGAGGCCATGGCGTGCGGCGCACCGGTGATCGCGCTCAACAACACGGCGTTCCCGGAATTCGCCGCTGGCGTCGCGGTGTTGCTGGAGGATGCCAGGGTGGAAACCCTTTCCGGCGGGATTCTGCAGATTCTGAATGACGAGGCCCTCCGCGACCGCATGAAGGTCCTGGGGCCGGAGCGCGCGGCGCGGTACGCCTGGCACAACATCGCCGCCGAATACCTGCCGCTGCTGAACGCCTTGATCGGGCGCGGCCAGGATGGGTCACGATGAGTGCATCCAGCACGCCTCCGGGGCGTGACTCCCGGCTCGCGGCCAAACACCGGACCCGAGAGCAGATGCCGGGCCTGCTCGCCCGGTTCGACGACCCCTACGGCATCGCATGGCGCATAGCGAACGCGGTGCGCCGGTTCGATCCGGTTCGCACCCTGCGGTTCGTGAGGGCCTGGGTGAACCCGCCGGAGCACAAGGCGCCGATCCTGGTCGTGGGCATGCCCCGCTCGGGCACGCAGTTCCTGTTTCACCTGCTGCGCGAGAGCCCTGTGCTCGGATCGATGCCGCGCGAAGGACACGACGTGTGGAGGAGGCACCATCACCCGCGTCGCGACGGCTGGCAGTCGGATCGTGTAGGCGCGGGACAAGTCAGGCCGGGTGAGCGTCGCTTTGTGAATGCCTGGTTCGCTTCGTTTACCGGGGGCCGGCGTCTGGTCGAAAAGACTGCGGACAACGTCCTGCGTGTGCCATACCTGCTGGAGTTGTTTCCAGACGCGATGTTTGTGGTCATCAAGCGGAACCCCTGCGACGTGCTGAACTCGTATATCAATATGTGGCGTCAGCCGCAGGGTCGGTTTCGCTCCTACTTTGTTCCCGCCGCACTCCAGATTCCGTCGTATCCGCATCGGCATCAGTGGTGCTCAACGCTCATCGACGGATGGCGCGACCTGATCACCTCGCCCGTGCCGGAGATCGCGTTCGCCCAGTGGCGGGAGTACGTCGAGCGCATCGTGGAGGCGAGGCGCATCGTGCCCGCCGGCCAGTGGATCGAGTTCCATTTCGAAGATGTGCTGGCACACCCCGAGTCCACGATGGCCGACCTGTACCAGCGGCTGGGCCTCGTGCCCGACGCCGGGATGGCCGCCAAACTGGAAGAGTTGCTGGCCAACCCGATCAACACGCTCTCGCCACCCGGACACGAGAAGTGGCGGACCCAAAACGCCGAAGAGGTGCGTGCGCTCCTGCCGAAGATCTCGAGGCTCGCGCCTGAGCTGGGCTACACGATCGATTCGGCGTCAGGAACAATGCGCTGGCCGGGACTCACGACCGGCGGACAGGCGTCGTAGTCACTCCACCCGAACCCAATCGAGCATGACACCCAGGCGGCGATCGTCCGTGCCGCCGATGATGTCCTTCGGCACGAAGACATCGCTGACGATGGACAAGATGCTGGGCCCCGCCAGCAGGCGCTTCATCACCGCCGGTGAGAGGGGCACTCGGTACTCTCGCAGTTCGATCGTCGCAACAGTGATCGCACCGACAGGAATGCCTCCGATGGTCAGGTGCATCTCCACCGGAGCGTGTCCGGGCGGTCGGTCGGCGGCGAACCGAAGGACCAACGCCATGCGACCCGATGCGGAGGCGGCAAGGCGGGGGAGTGCGATTCTCGAATCCCCCGTGGTCCACCGGGCGCGCGTGGCGTGAAACGGCTCTGGCGCGTGGAACCCATCCACGAGTGATCGGAAATCGTCGACGCCAACATCCACGGTCAGCGGCAACGTGACCTGAGTCTGAAAGTCGAGCGCGCGCACTCGATACAAGACGACCGTCGGCGTGTCGGTGCGCAACTGCCGAGGAAACTCACCCCGAGTCCGGGCTAACACGTCATACCGAAGCGTCACTTCATGCGCCTGCTGGATGTCGAAACCCGCAAAATCACTGCGCCAGAACCATAGGGGCCTCTGCTCGATCATTGGAGCCACGGCCACGAACACCTGACGACCTCCCGCCAGTGCTGCACTGACGAGCGGCGCAATGCCGTCGCCGCCGGTCGGGCGCAAAATCATCCTGACGGATGGCCGGTCGAACGTGTAGTTGAGGGCGAGTGCCATGTGACCAGGCACCGACGTATCCGACAGGACCAGGGCATCTGGTGGAATGCGCGCCCCCAGTTCCGCGAGTTGCGCGTGGGTGCCCTGCATCGGTGGCATGCGCAGAATCGGCCCGGCATCGCTCAGGAAACCAGTCGCCAACCCCAGCGGCAGGAGCCCGATGACCAGCGTCGCCCAGGTTCCTCGGCGGGCGACCTGCGACACGAGGAAGCCAATCAGCAGCATCGCTCCAGGCAAAAGGATCGGTACCGCGCGTCTGAAATCGTCAGGTAGCGTCGTGGCCTGATGGAACGCCAGAAGCAGGCCAGCCTGCGCGACGAGCGGAACAATCAGCGGGAGCGGCCGCGCGTCAGCCCTTTTCGATAACAGCAACAATCCGACGAGTGCGGCGGCGGCGCCGACCGGGGAGATCAAACGGTTGACCATCGGTACCAGTGGCGGCGCCACGACGATCGCGACGACGAGAGTGATCGCGGCCACGCCGACGCACAGCGTCGGCCAGAAGAACCGGCGGCGGCGCAATGTGAGAATAGCGGCAGCGATCGCCAAGAGCGCGACGATTCCCGCCACCGCCCACACGGCATTCACGGCCACAAGGTTTCTTCCGACGAGCGCCACTCCGTCGTCGAAGAGTCGCCTCGAGTAGAGCCTCGCCACCGTTTCGGCGTGAAGCACTGCGTGTCCGGCCACGAAAGCCAGGAACGCGGCGTACCACGACCATGCGCCCCCGAGTCGCTGCGAGCGCCATGTCAGGAGAAGCCACAGCCCTGCGAGCGGCACCAGCAGAAGCAGCGCATCAACGCGCGAAAACGCGGCCAAGCCAATGGCCGCGCCGGCGCACGCGCCGGCCACACGTGAGCGCAGGTCCGACGCGATGACGGTAAACAGAATAGCCGCCAGCACCATGAACTGCGCGAGCATCTCTGAAGCGGCGAGACGTCCGAAGTAGATCTGACCGAAGTTCAGGGCGAGCAGCACAGCGGCCACAAGGCCAGCGCTTGGGGACCACAGGCGACGGCCGATCAGGAAGACGGCAATGACGCCAAACACACCAGGGATCAGGTTGACAGAGTAGCCGGCGGTGGGGCCGGCCGCCGAGAGCCCCATCGCAATCCATACAGGAAGGAGGTGGAAGAATCCGGGGTTGACCCGGTCGTCGTCGCCAAGCCGAAGTCCCCCGGCGAAACGGCCCTCGTGTTGCATAATCCCTCGGCCCACCCGAAAGAACGTCGGGCGCAATTCCTGCGGCATCAGACTCACGACAGAGTCAGTGGCCGTGATGCCGCCGGTTCGCTTGATGTTGTGGCCGATCGCCAGGTAGACAGACGCGTCTGCACCCTCGATCAAATACTCGCCTGGGCGCGACAGGACGGTCGTCGAAATCGCTGCGACGAGTCCGAGTGACACCCACGCTACGCGCGAGACGCGCCGGATGCCACCGGCGCTGCCGTACATGTCGCGCAGAGCCGCAGTCAGAGCGAGTGCGGTGAGCACTGAGCCCGCCGCAGCGACACGCCAGCCATTGAAGGCGCCCAGTTCGGCGAGCAGCATCCCGACCCATGAGAACGCTGCGAGCGGGATGAACGCCGCAATGAACAGGACTTCGGGCCACTCAAGCGGCCGCTCCGGGGTGAATGCCCCGTCCCGATCGACGTGTGTGCCGCTCGTCACTTCCGGGCGACGTTGGGTCAGTCTTCGGTCACGAGGATCTGGAACGTCGTCGATACGGCACTTCCATATCGAGGGACGACGGTGACCGTGATGGTCTTCAAGCCAACCGACTGATAGCCGTGAGTGACGGAACCAGTGTTGGTGTTCTGGACCGTGCCATCACCAAAACTCCACTCGTAGCGGTTGATCGGCACACTGGTCGGGATGCCGGTGACACTGAAGGCGAAGATCGTGGTCACGGGGCCGGACGTCGGAAGTGCGCCGGCGGAGAACTGAAACGGAATCACGCCGACACTGCCGGTCGCCTCAGCCGCACCGCCATCCACGTCATTGCCGACGACCGTCGCCTGGAACACGCCGTCATCCGTGTAGAAATGCACCACGGTGGTCGTCGAGGAAATCGCGCCCAGCGCCTGCGACCGGCCGTCGCCGAAATCGATCGTCACGTCTTTGAAAGGGACTGCGGCGTCAGGCGTGACCGTAAAGGCGGCTGCCGCACCGACAAACACGCTGCCTGAAGGTGGCGTTAGCGTGATTTTTGACCGTGACCGGACCTTAATCGTGATCGAGCCCGTCTTGCCGCCGGCACTGGCTGTCACCTGGGATTCGGTCGTCGTGGAGAGGGAAGTGGCCGCGACGCCGCTGTCGTTGGTGAGAGATGACGCGGCGCTGAGGGTGCCCCCTGTGGTGGTGAACGTCACGGGGACGCCGGAGAGGGGATTGCCGCTGAGGTCTTCGACACGCGCGGATATGGTGACCGTGCCGCCGTTGGCGGGAACGGTAGCTGCCGACGCAGTCACGGCGACACGTTCGGCCGCCGCCGCACCGATCTTGACGTCGAGCGCCTTGCTCGCGCTTCCCGAGAAGGCCGTAATGGTCGCGGTGCCCGACCGGCCATCGGCAACGAGTTTGACGGTGACTCGCCCGTTTGATGTGCGCGCCTCGGCAGGCTCAATTCGTCCAAGCGACGTCGTAAAGGTGACGAGCGTGCCGTTGTGGACCGGCGTGCCGGCAGAGGGCGTGGCGGCACCACCCGGAGTGCCGGTGCCTGTGGTGCCGTTTTCGATGAGGACGGCGATGAGATCGGTGCTGCCGTTGATGGGGAGCACGTTGGTGGAGGCGACCAGGGTGATGACCGTTCCTGCGGGTGCGGTCAGCGGCACCTTGTCGCAGGCGGCCGTGGCCACGAGGACCAACGCGACCATCGCCACGGAGACCGCCGGCCCGCCCATTCTGGAGCGGCTGGAGAGACGAGGCGCTGAAAGGGCGTGTGGTACCATGCGAGACCTCAAGGATATTACGTTCATGGACATAGTGGGTCAAGATTGTCGGGACGTGAAACACCTGACGAATCGCCCGTGCTCTGGGTTGGACGCCGAGGGCTTTACGATGGTCGTGCTGCTGGTCGTCATGGCCATCATGGCCGTGGGGATGTTGGCCGTGTTGCCCACCTGGCGACAGCAAGCCATCCGCGAACAGGAAGAGGAACTGATCTTCCGGGGCAACCAATACGCGCGCGCGCTGGTGCTGTATTCGCGCAAGAACAGCAACCTGCTGCCCAGTGACATCGAGGTCCTCCACTCGGGCAAGTACCTCCGAAAGAAATACAAGGATCCGATCACCGGAGGAGACTTTGGCTTGATGCCTGCTGGTCAGCCGGTGGGCGCGTCGGGCGGTGGATCGGCGGGAGCGCCTGGACAAGGCGGCGCCGGACGCAATGGTGGCACTGCGCCGCAGACCGGACGTGGCGCACCGACTGGCACGCAGATTCTCGGGTCCATCCAAGGCGTGTACAGCAAGAGCACCAACACGTCGATTCGCGTGTACCAGAATCAGCAACGCTACATCGACTGGCCGTTCACGGTGCAGACCGCCCAGCTCATGATGGGGCGGGCGGCCGGTCCTGGCGGTCAACCTGGTGGACGCGGCGCCGACGGACGGGGCGGCGCCGACCGGCGCGGCGGCCCCGGTGGCACCGGCGGCGTGGGAAGCCCTCGAGGCGGGCCGGTCGGGCCCCGCGGTGGCGGCCCCGGGCGCGGAATCGAGAGTCCTCCTGGTCGTGGTGGTATCCCAGCTCCACGGCCGGGTCGAGGCCCGGGCGGCTTTTAGCCTGTGGCTTCAGTGAGATCGGTCATGACCGCGTCGTGAAACCGCGCGCGGTACGGCAGGAACCGCTCGTTGTCGCGGGTGGGGTGCACGCGGTTCGTCAACAACACGGCGTATGCGTCGCGCTCCCAGTCGATCCAGAGGGACGTGCCCGTAAACCCCGTGTGCCCAATCGCCGTCGGCGACATCCGCGATCCGCACGACGATGTGGGCAGCATGGTGTCCCAGCCGAGTGCGCGCGAACTTCCGGCCACTGTGCTGCGCGCGGAGAACTGGCGCGCCAGCTCCGGCGTCGTCAGCCAGGTAGACTCGCGGAACGAGCGCAGGACCCAGGCGGCAAAGGCGCCCACCGCAGGGGCCGATCCGAAGAGCCCGGCATGTCCGGCGACTCCGCCGAGGACTTCCGCATTCTCATCGTGCACGACGCCTTGCAGAATCCCCCCTCGTGCCGGCTGGAATTCAGTGGGCGCGATGACGCGCCTCTTTGATTCCCTGGGCGTGAATGCAAGCCACGCGCCTGCCACATCAGCACCGGGGCAACCGTCCCACAGCGTGCGCCAGAGTGCCTCGAGCGGGCGACCCCCGGCGATCTCCAGCACCATGCCGAGCAGCATGAACCCCACGTCCGAATAGACCGCGGCCACACCAGGCGGCCGTTCGAGCGGCACGGCGCACAGCAGCGCGAGCGCCTGATCGGCCTCGCGCGCCGAGGGAGGCAGTCGCCGCTGTGCCGGCAGGCCGGATGAGTGATCGAGTAATTGACCGACAGTAATGCCTGCGCGATCGGCGCCGCGCCAACCCGGCACCACATCAGCCACCCGCGTCTCCACTGACAGAGCCTGTAGCCGCACGAGATCCATCGTCACCGAGGTCGTCACGATCACCTTCGTCAGTGAGGCGAGATCGAAGGCCGTCGTCGTGCTCGTGGGGAGGGCGTCGCTATCGTACGACAACCGACCGAATGGTTCGGCCCAAGCCGGGCCGGCCGAGCTGCCGACTTCGCAAACGGCCGCTGGAAACGCGCCCATGAGGCGGCCTTCCTCGATGACCGCCCGGGCACGATCAAAGGGCGCGACGCTTCTTGGCATGGACATCAGAAGACCCGAAGGTACCAGTCAGGCCCCTGGACGTGTCAAGCGGGCAATGGGGTAGGCTGTTGGCGTGTTCGTCATCGGCATTGACGCTGGCGGGACCAAGACCGTCTGCCAGCTCGCGGACCGCGACGGTCGCATCCTGGCCGAAGCGCGCGGCCCCGGTGCCAATCTGCAGCACGCGGGTGCTGCGCAGGTCGAACGCGTTCTGCAGCACGTCATCGGCGAGGTCTCGACGGGCGTAGGGCAGGCACCGGCCGTAGTGTGCCTCGGTATGGCGGGTGTGGACCGTGCCGCGGACCAGGCGGTGGTGCGCGCGATCTTGTCGAGAGTGGCGCCGCGCAGTCAGGTCGTCGTGGTGAACGATGCCCTGATCGCGCTTGAAGCCGGCCTGCCTGGCGCGCCGGGTGTCGTAGTCATCGCGGGTACTGGTTCGATCGCGTACGGGCGGAATCGTGACGGCCGGGCCGCGCGCGCCGGAGGCTGGGGCCCTCTGCTCGGAGACGAAGGCAGCGGCTATTGGATGGGGCGACAGGCCCTCCGGGCGGTCGTGCGTGCGGCTGACGGCAGAGGGCCGTACACGCAGCTTACCGCTCGCGTGCTCACGCACTTCGGTGTGGCGCGGTCACAGGACCTGGTGCGCGCGATTTATCACGGTACAGTTGAGCCGGCCACGGTTGCCGCGATCGCGCCGCACGTGGAGGCCGCGGCCGCCCAGAGCGATGAGATCGCGCTGTCCTTGATCGACACCGGCGCGCGCGAACTGGGCCTGGCGGCCTTGTCGGTGTGCCACGCCCTGAGGCTCTCACACGGACCGGTGATCCTCGCCGGTGGGATGTTCAACGCTGCGCCGCGTCTGCGTCAGCGTGTGGCGGCACACTTGACCGGACGCTGGCCCAGCATGGTTGTGAGACCATTACACGGGGAGCCGACCGCAGGCGCGGTCTCGCTGGCCCTGGCCGCTGCGGGCGATTCGCTCGTCCTGCCAACGTACCTCGACGATTAGGTCTTCCTCCAACCCCGATGCACGTCGTCACCCACGCCACCGCCTCTCGGGCCGCCAGCGCCGCAGCCGCACTCGTGCTGCAACGGCTGAGCCAGCACCCATCCCTGGTGCTGGGGCTGCCCACGGGCGAGACGCCGGTGCCGATGTACCGCGCCCTGGTGCGCGCGTACCGTGCCGGGCGCGCAGATTTTTCCCGGGCCACGACGTTCAACCTCGACGAATTGTTCGGGATGGGCAAGGGTGACGAGGGCAGCTACCGATCGTACATGGAGGCGCACCTCTTCGATCACGTGAACATCTCGTCGCGCAGAGCCCATGTGCCCGATGGCCGATCAGCCGACTGGCGCCACGAGGTGGCCCGTTACGACCGGCAAATCGAACGTGCCGGCGGGCTCGACATGATCGTGCTCGGACTGGGCCGGAATGGCCACATCGGTTTCAACGAGCCCGCGGCCCAATTGCAGGCGCACACCCACCGGGTTGCATTGCAGCCGGGGACGCGCCGTGCCAACGCCCGACTGTTTGGGGGACGGTGGCGGGCAGTACCCGCCCACGGCCTGTCGATGGGCATGGGCGCCATCCTGGGCGCTCGGCGCGTCATCCTGCTGGTTACAGGGGCGGCCAAAGCGCGAATGGTGGAGCGAGCTCTTGCCGGACCGATCACGACCCATGTGCCCGCGTCATTGCTGCAGGCCCATCCGGACGTGATCGTGATTCTCGACAGGGCGGCCGCGTCGCTGGTGGCGAAGCGCCGGCTCTAGCCCGAATAATTCACCAGAAATGATGCGCGGATAGAAACACGAGCGACCCCACGTGTGTACTTCGGAGTGATGAACAACCGAAATGTGCACCGGAGGCGCCCGTGTTGACCGCGACAGTAACACAGCCGCTGCTGTTTCAGGATGAGGCGCTCGGGCCGCTCGAGTGGCGCTTCGATCAGCCCCACGCCAGTTCCGATGGAGGCGCCGTGCTGCTCCAGCGGATCGATCGACGCGTGCGGTTGATTGATCGACTCGCGGCCGTCCTCGCCGATCCGCGGGACCCATCGCGGATCGACCACACCCTGCGCGATCTGCTGGCGCAGCGGATCTTCGGGATCGCGTGTGGCCATGCGGACGCCAATGACGCCGACGCGCTGGCGCACGACCCCATCCACAAACAGCTCCTCGATCGCGATCCGCTGACCGG
>ENA-ORBV01000634-ORBV01000634.1-microbial-mat-metagenome-genome-assembly--contig:-NODE-634-length-80244-cov-24.228448_pt1 | contig 80244 bp, 85 predicted proteins | sample MGYA00237777_ERZ505514 | MGnify/ENA primary metagenome ERZ505514 (study PRJEB26160, sample SAMN06269048) | microbial mat metagenome | isolation source: Oligotrophic lake microbial mat | place...
CCACACTTTTCGGAGCATCTTCGCAATGACCGCCACGCCGATCAAGGTCATGACCTCACTGGCCACCAGGGAATTTCTTGTCCAATACCTTGCGCAATACCAGGAAACCAGCGGACAGGCAATCGCCTGTGAGAACGCCGGTGGCGTCGAGATCGCCAGGCGCGCGCGTGCCGATGAAGTCTTTGACGTGGTGGTTTTAGCCAGTGCCGTGATCGACGCCTTGCAGGCCGAAGGCAAGCTTGTCGCCGGCAGCAAGGTCGATGTGGTGAAGTCGAGTGCGGCCATCGCGGTGCCGGCCGGCGCCGCCCGACCGGACATCGGCACTGAAGAGGCGCTCAAGCGCGCGATCCTGGCTGCGCCCAGCGTGTGCTATTCCACCGGTCCGAGCGGTGTCTACCTTGAAAGCTTGTTCGCGCGATGGGGCATTGCAGACGCCATCAAGGCCAAACTGGTGGTGGCGCCAGCGGGGGTGCCGGTGGGCTCGCTGCTGGCTGCGGGCAAGGCGGCGCTGGGCTTTCAGCAACTCTCCGAACTGATTCACCTGGCGGGCATCGAGGTGATTGGGCCGTTGCCGGCCACAATCCAGCTGATTACCACTTTTTCTGCCGGTATTTCGCCGACCTGCCGCCAGATCGGGGCTGCGCAAAAACTGCTGGCCGGCATGGCGTCGGCCAGCGCTGCGGCGACCAAACGCAAACACGGCCTGGAACCTGCTTAGACTTTCGTCTAAGCAGATCTTGCATAAAGGAACATCGCAATGGAACGCTCGTTCAAGGAAGAAGTAAAGCTCTTGAAGCTTGGATACGGTGACACCTTTCACGGCGAAGGCATTCTCGCGGTGACCAAGGCCCTGCTGCAATCGGGCGTGTCGTATGTCGGCGGCTATCAGGGCGCGCCGATTTCGCACCTGATCGACGTGCTGGCCGATGCCAGCGAGTTCATGAAGGAGCTGGGCATCCATTTCGAGGCCAATGCGTCGGAAGCCGGTGCAGCGGCGATGCTGGGCGCCTCGATCAACTATCCGGTGCGTGGTGCGGTCACCTGGAAGTCGACTGTGGGTACCAATGTGGCCTCCGATGCGCTGGCCAACCTGGCCTCGTCCGGTGTCAAGGGCGGCGCTGTGATCATCATCGGCGAGGATTACGGCGAGGGCTCCTCGATCATGCAGGAGCGCAGCCACGCCTTTGCGATGAAGTCGCAAATGTGGCTGCTCGACCCGCGTCCCAACCTGCCCTCGATCGTAAACGCGGTCGAGAAGGCGTTTGAACTCTCGGAGGCATCGAGCACGCCGGTATTCGTCGAGCTACGCATCCGCGCCTGCCATGTGCACGGCTCGTTCGAATGCAAGGACAATGTGGAAGCGAAGATTTCGCGCAACGCGCTGTTGCAGGAGCCGGTGTTCGAGTACGCCAACATCGTGCTGCCGCCCTCTTCCTACGCGCAGGAAAAGCACAAGATCGAACACCGCTGGCCGGCTGCGGTTGAGTTCATCAAACGCGAAAAGCTCAACGAGGTGTTCGAGGGCCCGTTACCCGATGGCCGGGCCTGCCTGGGCGACATCGGCATCGTCCTGCAAGGCGGCATGTACAACGCCGTGATCCGCGCGTTGCAGCAGTTGAACCTGGCGGACGCCTTCGGCAATTCACAGGTGCCTCTGTATGTGATGAACGTGACCTACCCGCTGATCCCCGACGAGCTCGGCGCGTTTTGCGCCGGCAAGCGCTCGGTGCTGATGGTCGAGGAAGGCCAGCCCAATTTCATCGAGGATGCACTGCACGCGATCTTGCGCAAGGCCGATATCCAGACCAGGGTGTACGGCAAGGATGTGCTGCCGATGGCCGGCGAATACACCGGTGAAGTGATGCTTGGCGGCCTGGCAAAATACCTGGCCAACGCCGCCCCGCGCGGCGTGGACATAAGCCCGATCGCGGCCGCCCCGGAAAAGCTTGCCGCCTTCAAACAGCGCGCCCTGCAGCTTTTGGGGGGCGCGGTGCCGAACCGGCCGCCGGGCTTTTGCGTCGGCTGCCCGGAGCGCCCGGTGTTCTCCGCCATGAAGCTGCTGGAGCGCGAGGCCGGCGGCTACCACGTGTCGGCCGACATCGGCTGCCATTTGTTCTCTTCCCTGCCGCCATTCAACATCGGCAACACCGTGCTGGGCTACGGCCTGGGGCTGGCCAGCAACGCGGCCATCAACCCCTTGTTTGCCAAGCGCAGCATCACGGTGATGGGCGATGGCGGCTTCTGGCACAACGGCTTGTCCTCAGGGGTCTCCAACGCGGTGTTCAACAACGATGACGGCATACTGGTCATCATGAAAAACGGCTATACCTCGGCCACCGGCACCCAGGAAGTGCCGTCGAGCCCGCACCAGAGCCAGGAGCATCGCGCCACCGACATGAGCATCGAGCGCACCTTGAAAGGCATTGGCATCAAGTGGATGAAGACGGTCGACAACTACAAAGTCGCCAACACGCTCGCGGTGCTGCGCGAAGCCATGACCACGCCGTTCAACGGCCTGAAAGTGATCATTGCCGAGGGCGAATGCATGCTCGAGCAGCAGCGTCGCTCAAAGCCGATCAACGCTGCGAAAATGAAGCGTGGCGAGCGTGTGGTGCGGGTGCGCTACGGCGTCGATGAGGACACCTGCACCGGCGACCATTCGTGCATCCGCCTCTCCGGCTGCCCCTCACTGACGATCAAGGATTCAAGCGACCCCTTGAAGGTGGACCCGGTGGCGTATGTCAACAACAACTGCGTCGGCTGTGGCCTGTGCGGCGAGGTGGCGCATGCGGCGGTGCTCTGCCCTTCCTTCTTCCGCGCCGAGATCATGCAGAACGCCACCTGGTGGGACAAATTCAAGGCGAAATTCCGCAGCGCCGTGATAGGCGTCTTGCAGCCGGCATGAACCAGAAGCCCATCACCATCCTGATCGCCGCGCTGGGCGGCGAAGGTGGCGGCGTGCTGGCCGACTGGCTGCGCGATGCCGGCACCGCCGCCGGCCTGCCGGTGCAAAGCACCTCCATACCCGGTGTGGCGCAGCGTACCGGCGCCACCACCTACTACCTCGAAATTTTCCCCACGCCCTGGGCGCAACTGGGCCGCCTGCGCCCGGTGCTGGCCTTGACCCCCACGCCCGGCAACGTCGACCTGATGGTCGCCTCCGAGCTGGTCGAAGCCGGCCGCGCGCTGCAAAGCGGCTGGGTCACCGAACGCACCACCTTGATTGCATCGAGCCACCGCATCTACGCCACCACCGAGAAAATGCCGATGGCCGACGGCCGCTACGATGCGCAGAAGGTCCTCGACGCGGCACCGCAATTAGCCGGCAAGGCCGTGTTTTTCGACATGGCCGAAGCGGCGCAACAAACCGGCACGGTGATCTCGGCGGTGATGTTCGGCGCCGTGGCGGGGTCTGGCAAGCTGCCGCTTTCACGAGCCATGTGTGAAGACGCCATCAAGGCCTCGGGCAAGGGCGTGGAGGCGAGCCTGCGCGGCTTTGACGTCGGCTACCAGGCGGCGTCGGCGGGAGCGGCAACTACAGCGTCGAGCACCAAGGCAATGCCAACCAAGCCCGCGCCCAAAAACATAAACAGCCTCGGCGCACAAGGCTTTCCCGACCACGCCCACCACCTGATCACCGAGGGCATCAAGCGCCTCAACGACTATCAGGACGCCGCCTACGTCGCGCTCTACCTCGAACGCTTGAAGCCGATCGCCCATCACGACGCGCAGATCGGCAAGCTCACCGCCGAGACCGCGCGCTACCTGGCGCTGTGGATGAGCTTCGAAGACCTGATCCGTGTGGCCGACCTCAAAACCCGCAAGAGCCGCTTCGCCCGCGTGCGCGACGAAGTGAGCGCCAAGCCCGAAGAGCCGATCCACATCATCGAATTCCTGAAACCGGGCCTGGACGAAATCACCGGCATGCTGCCACCGGCCATGGCCAGGAGCGTCCACGCGTTTGCGGTCAGGCGCGGCTGGGAGCACAAGCTCTCGATCGGCATGCACATCAAGACCAACTCGATTCTGGGTTTCGCGATGCTGCGCAGCGCAGCCGGCATGCGCTTCTGGCGCCGCCGCACCGCGCGCTATGCCGAAGAACAGCAACTGATCGAACGCTGGCTTGCGGCGATCGTCATGGCCGCGCAGACCAGCCCGCGCCTGGCCTACGAAATCGCGCTCACCGCGCGCCTGATCAAGGGCTATGGCGACACCAACAAACGCGGCAAGGCCAACTTCGCGCGCATCTTCGACAACCTGGTCGAAGGCCGGGCCGTATCAGGTGACGAAGCGAAAGCCGACGCGATCTTCGCCGCACGTGAGGCGGCGCTGGCCGACCCGGAAGGCAAGAATCTTGACCGGGCATTGGGCAGGCACGGCATCGCGCCGCAGCCGGTGCGCGAAGTGCCAATCCGCTTTGTAAAGGATGCGGTGAGGAAGGCGGCGCAATAAAGCTGCAACGCCGGCTCAGATCGACTACGCGAACATAGGCAGCTGCTCGTGGCTTAGCGCCTCGATTCTCTTGTGCAAGTTCAATTTCTCATCCGCCTTGTGACGGGCGTGTTCGGACATACAGGCCACCAGGGCCTGAAGTTGCGCAACGTGACCGACGGTCATGAATTCACGGCTTTTGTTGACGAACACGGCCGACTTTCTCTTGCGGCCCAACAGCTCAATCACGTTGCCAAGCGTGCCGGTACTGGCTGCGTCCCACAACATCAATCCGTAGTCCGCCGCCTCGGCCATGGCCAGGTCTTTCGCCGTGAAGTACGCGCGTGTACCGGGAGCGAAATCGGTCGTGACGCTGCGGATCGGCCAGTTTCCGACGTTGTTCCGCGCTCGCTTTCCGCTGCAATAGACCGTGGTGTTGCTGCCGCCTTGCTCGAACAGGTAGGTCTGGATGGCGGTGTCTGCGCCATCCGCGTCGCCTACGACCACGTCGAAACCGGATCCGATGATCTGGTCGATACGATCCTTGAATTTTCGATCCAGTCGCTTGATCTTGATCGAGCCTGCGATGAAGACTGTGGTCATCTGCCTACCTCCATGTCAGTGCTGCAACATGGATTTTTCGCACTTTGGGATAGCCGCGCAGGGCTAGGCATGCGGCTTCCATCGAGGCGCCAGTGGCATACAGGTCATCCACGATCAGGAAATTCCATTCGCCTTCGCCGCTTAATCTGATCATTGACGCTGAAGCTATCCGCGAGTGCGGCGACCTTTTCAGCCTTGCTGGTGAGGTTCTTGAGCTGCTTGCCATTGCGCTTTTTGCGCAGCAAATCTTCAAACACGGGAATCTTCACGATTTTCCCGAAAGCTTCGGTCAATTCGGCGACAGGCTGCCGTGCGCGAACGTTTGACGCGGGCCTCGGAATCAGGATTTCGACATTTTTGTAACGCGGGTAGAGATTGGCAGCCATTTCCGCCGCGAGGAGCTGAATCTGCTTCCAATCCTGCCGATATTCGCGCCCTGCCGAAAGAACCGCGCCATCTCGTAGAGATCGGTGAAATCGAACCCGACTCTGAACTCGACCCGAAACAAATCAGCACCAGTATTGCGGTTCAAAATGCCCTTTGAGCACAGGCAACCACGCAATGCCCATCCTCTCCTTTTTCTTCGGCATCATCGTGCGCATGTGGCATGATGATCGTCCGCCACCGCACATCCACGTTGAATATCAGGGGTTTGAAACGCTGGTGGAGAGTCGCTGTGGCGCGGTGACAGAAGGGCGGCTGCCGAAGAAAGCCGCGGCCATGTTGAAGGAGTGGTGCCTGCGACATCAGGCGGAATTGCTCGCCAACTGGCAACGCGCCGAGCGCTTTGAACCGATGGAACGTATTGGGGGAGCAGACCAGGATGATCAAGTTGATCGAAGCCCGTTGTCAAGGCGAATTCCAGGTGGCCTTGCGGTTTTCCGACGGCAAGGAAGGCGTCTTCGACGGGCGTGAGCTTTTGAAACGTAGCGGCCCCTTGCTCGACTCCTTGCGCGATGAGGCTTATTTCAAACGCGTGTATATCGATGCCGGCGCGCTGAGTTGGCCGAACGGGCTGGAGCTCGCGCCAGCGCGACTGCATCAAAATTGCGTGGCGTTGACCGCGGCCTGAGGCACAGGCAAATGGCGCGTGCGGCCCCGATTGCGAACGATCGCGACCCCAGCATGCCAGGTATTGCGCTCAGACGAATAGCAAGTCCGGTTTTCGATCCGTTGTTTCCCGACATGCGAAGACACATGTCGCCTTCAGTTTGATCTCTTGCAGCATGGCCATGGCGTTCGCATGGTCGGGCCGACGTGCGTCATTGAGCCTGACACTGCCGCGGGATTCGCTTTCCAATGCCTTGTAGCCAGCGAAGGGCCTCTCTCATGAAAACCAGGAAAATCTTCCTCGCCTCCTCCACCGAACTGAAAGCGGACCGCGACCAGTTCGAGATCCTGATCAATCGCAAGAACAAGGAATGGGTCGCGCGCGAGGTGTTTCTGGAGCTGGTGATCTGGGAAGATTTTCTCGACGCGATGTCGAGAACCCGGCTACAGGATGAATACGTTGCGATGCCATCGAGGCCGCTTCTATCGGTTGGCAGCCATGTGCGGAAGTATAGATGCCAATAGCGCCGGAAAGGCGGGCGTAGGCGAGCATTCCGCAGACGCATGGTCTTGCGGCGCCCAACTGCGGCAGGCCATTGTGCAGAAGTTGCAGCGGCAACTGGAGACAAAGCCGCGGAATGCGCGCTTGTCGTCGCCGGTTTCAACTACCCCCGGCAAAGCATGTGCGTGACACCTGTTTCAAACAGGCTTGCAATTCCAAACCGGATGTTGTCGAATATGACTACAATTATTTCTCTGGCGGCCCATGCTTCAGAACACCCGACCCGTTTCCTGGATGGGTGCCGCGCGCAAGGCGTTCGATGGCTTTCCAGCAGGCGCGCGCCTGGCTTGCCTTGACGCGCTGACCATCGCTGCTGCGGGCGGCAAGTCGCCGATCGCCAAGCCGTTGACGGGAATCGGAGCGGGTGTGCTGGAAATCGCGTTGCCATTTGAAGGCAATGCGTTCCGCGTGGTCTATGCCGTGAAGATCGCCTTAGACCTGTGGGTTTTGCATGCGTTCCAGAAGAAGTCTCCGCAGGGCATCAAGACGCCTAAACACGAGATCGATCTGATCAAGGATCGCCTGAAACGACTCAAGGAGATGTTGCGATGAAACCGGAACCGCTTGAACTGATCCAAGGCAGCGGCAATGTTTACCGGGATTTCGGTTATCCCGATGCCGATATTCTGCAGATGAAGGCCTTGCTGGCTGCCGAGATTCTCAAGACGCTGGATCGCGAAAAACTGACGGTGCGGCAGGCACAGATGCGCACCGGCATCGCAGCCGCCGATTTTTCGCGCATCCGCAATGCCGATCTGAAACGCTTTACTCTCGACCGCTTGATAGGCATCGTCAACAAGCTCGGGGCGCGCATTGACGTTGCATTCAAGTTCGAGCCGATGGCAAAGTATTCGACGCGTGCGCGCTCAACGAAGTTGATGGCGGCAGAACCGGAAACGGCACCATGCAAAGCGAGAAAAAGCGCAAAGGCAAAACCATGAGCACGAAAAGCCGATCGCCGAGGAAGCATTGGTTCGAGAATGGCTCGACAGGTTCAGCCGCTAGCCAGCCCTGACTTGTCGCAGGAGGCCCTGACCGGGCCCCTCAGTCTCGCGCGTCTGGCGCAGGAAGTTGTGCATGGCCTGGCGCATGGACTGTGCCTGGCGTAACGGCCGGAAATCCTCAGCGACACTCGGATGGCCGAGGCCGTGACCAAAAGGCATTTCTGGCAACCCGCACCCGCCATGAGTGAACGCCAGTAGAAGGCCGTGCAAAAGCTTCTCGATGCCGGGCCGGACGGGTTTGTGGGTGGCGTGAGCGCCGGGAAATACGTCAACATCACAGGCGCCGCAGAAGCCACGGCAACGCGCGACCTGGCAGCCTTGGCCGGGCGCGGCGTGCTTGCGGTGACCGGCCGAGGGCGCGCAACCCGCTATCGGCTGACGCAATCGTGCTCTGCGGGCCTTACCTGACGGGCGCCTGGTTTGCAGCTGGAGTCCCCAGCGCGATCCCGCCAATGATCATCGCCAGCGCCGCCAGCAACGCAAGGCTCAGCGGTTCGCCCAACACCACAAGCGACGCCAGCACACCCACCACCGGCGTTGCCAGGATGCCCAGCGAGGTGGTGATCGCCGGCAGGCTGCGGTTGACCATCGCCATCGCCCAGTAGCCGAGCGCCACGCCGATCACCCCGCCATAGAGAAAAAGCAGCACCAGCCGCAGGTTCCAGTCGATGCGCGGCAGGCCCTCGAAAGCCAACGCCAAGGCGCTCAGTAGAATCGTCGCCAACAACACTTCCCAGAACACCAGCTGGAACGGTGTGGAAACCCAGCGGTGCGCACGGGTATGGATGATGCTCAAGGCCCAGCAAAACGCCGACAGCAGGATCAGGCCGTTGCCGATGAGCGCGCGGCGGTCGGCCCAGTCGAAGGTGAACGGATTAAACAGCACCACCAAGCCACCCATTCCGAGGGCCACGCCGGCCGCGCGCAGCGGCGTGATGCGCTCGCCCAGGAACAGAAGCGCGCCCGGAATCACCCACAGCGGCGTGGTGTAACCCAGCACAATCGAGCGCCCGGCCGGTACCGCCTGCAAACCGATCGCCATGAAGGCGGCGAAACCGACCATGTGCAGCAAGGTGATGCTGAGCACCACCGGCATGTCGGCGCGGCGCGGCGGGCGCAAGTTGCCGGTAGCCAGCATCAGGCCCGCCAGCACCACCATGGCGACGCCTGAGCGGATCGCGGTCATCCACAATGGCGGGACGCTTGCCAGGATCAGCTTGCCGACCGTCCAGTTCAAACCCCAGGCGACGACCACGATCGCAAACAGGGCGAACGCGGCGCGCCGGGAAAGCTGTTGGTTCATTCGTGCCTTGTGGTCAATGCGTCGATGCGCAGTCCGGTCCACCCATTGTGGCCGTGTTTCGACATCCGCATCGGCTCCAGCGGCGTATCTTGCTGTGCAAAGCCACGCGCTGCCCGGCTTTGCCGTATCCGCAGCGGGTGCGCGATTGCGCGTTCGTCAGGGTCAATCGCAAACGTCGCGGTGGTGCGCGGTTTTGGATTGGCTGCAGGGAAGTCAACCGGATAAGCAGCGATCGGGGATAGACTCAGCCATCGACCACGAACGATGTTCAATCTTATTGTGACCCCATAAGTGAAAACCATGAACCTGTCGATGCGCTGCTTTATCCCGGCGTTGCTGGCCTGCCTTGCGGGACTCGCCAACGCCAACGAACCGGGCGTTGCGGTTTCCGGCAAAACCCTGCTCGAAAACCTGCAAAAGGGCGGCTTCATCGTCTACTTTCGCCACACCAAGACACTGCCGGAGCATGAGCACGAGGCAAGAATGCGGCACGAAGGCAAATGGCGTGTCGAAGACTGCGCAACCCAGCGCAACTTGAGCGAAGCGGGCATCAATGAAGCCAACGACCAGCGCGATTGGGTGGCCAGGTTCGGCATCCCGTTTGGCAAGGTCTACTCGAGCAGCGCCTGTCGCGCGCGCATTCACGCCGAGCGAGTGGCGGCGCGGTCCATCGAATTCACAGACGTGCTGACGCCTTCGCGCAGCGCGGAAAAAGGCCTGGTCCTGCGCAAGATGCTCAACACCGCGCCTGCACCGGGCACCAATACCTTCATGTTCGCGCATGGCGGCATCCTGTGGAACGCCACCGACTACGACAGCGTGGAAAGCGAGACCTTTGTCTTCAGCCCGGCTGTAGGCGACAAACCGCCGATTCTGGTCGCCAGCATCAAGATCGCCGACTGGGCCTTGCTGACGCGCGGTGAACCTTGCTGTGCGCCACGGGCCTATTGGCGCGGCACCGGCGCCCCGCCGGTGGATTGACGCCACGCGCCACGAATCGGCGCCGCGCGTTGCCGGGAAACGGCGACCGGGCCGGGACAGCGGTCAGCGGTCAGCGAGCGGGCACCACTTGCGGCATGCCGGGCATCACGGGAAGGGTTTTCGCCGCCAGCTTGGCGGCGTACTCCTCGTTCAATGCGCGATCGGTCTTGTAGTGCGGCACCCGCTCGCTCATGAACCTGGATCGCAGTTGCCGGGCGTCACCACCCGCAAGCGACTCATTCCAGTACTTGTGCGCCAGCGCAAGGTTGACCTCGGTTTCCATCTCGAAGTGGTCGCGCGCGTTTTGCCCGCCAAAAACATACAGCTTGCCGCGATAAATGCGCCAGGTATTGGGGCCGCCGCCGCCACCACCGGGGATCGCATAGTTGATGCCGTTGGCGCAATAGCCGCCAAACTGCGGCATGTATTGCTCGGGGGATTTCTCGAAGGTGGCGCGGTTGGCCGCGCTTGCGAAACGCCAGGTCACGCCCTTGTATTCAAGCTTGATCGCCGGATCGCCCTTGATGGCTTCGTTTTGCGTGAAGTAGGCAACCGCGTCATTGCCTTCGAGCATCAGCTTGCTGTCGTCCCCCTGACTGACGGTGCGCCATGGGCCGTTGTTCGCTGACTGCACCGGTGTTTGTGCCTGTCCCGCAGTCGCGCAAAACAAAAGCGCGGAGAGTAACCAAAGCCGCAATGGCAGAAAGCCGCGCATGGTGTGCCTCATATCGAATGGTCAGGGAAACGCGAGTCGGCAAGCGCCGTTCGCAACACTCTGATACGCAGCATCGGCCGGCACGGATGTAGCGCCAACTGCGGCACGGCAAGACTGTGGCAGGTGCATTCCGCGAACCCGCCCGGAACCGGCAGTGCCGCCGCGTCAAGGCAAGGGCTACGGGGCCGGCGCCAGCGGATGCGCGCGCCGGGGCGCCGGGGCCCCCGGGGCTCCGGTCACTGCCCCGCGCGCAGCGCGGCGATGCGCTCTTCCAGCGGCGGATGGGTCATGAACAGCCGCTTGATGCCACCGCCGCCGCCGCCGCCGGCGATGCCGAAGGCCGCCATCTTGTCGGGCAGCGCCGGCGGATGCAGGCCGTTCAGGCGCTCCAGCGCGGCGATCATGTTCCTGCGCCCGGCCAGGTTGGCGCCGCCCTGGTCGGCGATGAATTCGCGGCGCCGCGAGAACCACATGACGATGATCGAGGCCAGCACACCCAGGATCAGTTCGGCCACGATCATGGTCACGAAAAACGCCGGGCCGGTACCGCGCTCGGTCTTGAATATGATCTTGTCGACCAGGTAGCCGATCACGCGTGAGAGGAACATCACGAAGGTATTGACCACGCCCTGAATCAGCGCCAGGGTCACCATGTCGCCATTGGCGGCATGCGCCACCTCGTGCCCGAGCACGGCTTCCGCCTCTTCGCGCGTGAGTTGCCGCAGCAGGCCGGTGGATACGGCGATCAGGGAACTGTTCTTGGTCATGCCGGTGGCAAAGGCGTTGACGTCGGGCGCATCGTAAACCCCGACCTCAGGCATCTTGATGCCGGCCCGCTCTGAATACTTGCGCACCGTTTCGACAAGCCAAACCTCGGTGGCGTTAACCGGCGTGTCGATCACCTGCACGCCCATCGAGCGCTTGACCGACCATTTCGAGATCGCCAGCGAAATGAACGAGCCGCCAAAACCCATGATCGCAGTGGTGATCAACAACGACCCCAGATTCAAGCCATTGGCGTTGAGATAGGGTTCCACGCCAAGCAAGCGCATGGTGACCGAAAGCACCAGAACGATGGCCATGTTGGTGGCAAGAAAAAGCGCGATGCGTTTCATGACAATCCCGTCAGTAAGTGTTCAAAACCAAGCCTGCGACGCCGACAACGATCAGGGTAGCGCCGCACGCGGCTTTCATGGAAGTCGCGTAAACCCTCGGGTCAGATCGAACTTGAACATCGGTGAATGAAAAGACCCTGCAGAGAGCGCCCAGTAGATTGGCTTGAACTTGCAGATTTCAAGCGCGCATCCCGGCAAATCCCGCCAGGCCAAGGCAGGCAAAACCAAGGCGCAGGCGCAGCGAAATCGGGCGGGCCGACTCGCCTTGACAGGCAATCAAAACTCAGGCCAACCTATATCGGCCCGACCAAATCCAGTGCGGCCCGCGCAAGCGGGCTGTCGGCGTCACCCATGGCTTCGAGGATCGACAGGTGATGATGCCCCGGCATGGCGATGTCGCGCTGCCAGCAATGCGGCCAGGCCTTGGCAATCGCCTGATTCTGGCGCTTGAATTCGTCGCTCTCGTCGCCGCCCACCGCGGTGAAAAGCGGCGTGGCCCGCAACGGCCGATAAGTAAGCGGACTGAGCTTGTGCGCAGCCGCAGCATCGAGCCGCAAGTCGCTGTTGAACGACACCTGCAACAGCGGTGCCAGATCGTAGACCCCGCTGACCGCGAGCGCGCCCTTGACGAGATCCGCCGGCAGATCGCCCGCATATACGTCCCATTGCGCGGCTACCATCAGCGCGGCCAGATGCGCCCCGGCGGAGTGGCCGCCCAGGTAAATGCGCCGCGGATCAGCGCCATGGCTACGCGCATTGCGATACAGCCAGGCGAGCGCCGCCAGCATCTGTTGCACGATTTTTTCGATCGATACAGCCGGCGCCAGATCGTAGGTCGGCAGGGCAACACACACGCCGGCTTCGACCAAGGGTCGGGCGACGAACGAAAACTCGGCCTTGTCGCGCGAACGCCAGTAACCGCCGTGGATAAAACAGAAGATCGGCGCACCGGCCTGTGCGGCCGGAAAAATGTCGATGCGCTCGCGCGGCGACGTGCCATAGGGCAGATCGAGCACACAGCGCAACTCTTCGCGTGCGGCGCGCGATCGGCTTTCGGCGCGCATGTTGTACTGCGGCGCATCCGCAATCGACAGGCGGTTGACATACTGGCGATCCATGGCCGAAGGTGCGGCTGCCGCCGCGGGCGCCGGGCTTGCCACCGCGCCGCCCTGCATGTGGCCGGTATTGGTCACAGCGGCGCCTTGGCCGGGCCGCTGGGGTTCGCCGCCAGATGCGCATCCTTGGCGGCGAACAGCTTGTCATCCGAATAGCCCATGGTCTGTGGCATCGCGCGGCCGTGCATCACCTGAAAGTACACCGGCTCCAGGCTGCGGTTTTCATAACCGTGAATCACCCCGGGCGGGCAGGAGATCACGTCCCATGGCCCCAGGCGCGTCCATTCCTGCTTGCCGGTTTCATCCTCGACGAATACGTCGAGAAAGCCCTGCAAGACGAAAAACGCCTCTTCCGATTCATGCGTGTGGGCCGCATTGCCCTGGCCGGGATTGACGAACATGATGGTGAGGGTGAAGCCGCGCGCCGGAATCACGTCCGGATCATTGTGCTTGCCGGACGCCCCGCCGCCGATGAAACGGTGCTGGGCGCGCTTGAAGCCCTCGACGCGCGCATCTTCGAAGGCGTACCAGTCGGGCTTGCGCTCGGAAAAACGGGCCACATACTTGCCCAGGAGTTCATTCAGGGACATGTTCGCCACTTCGGGCGGGCGCGGATGACGGGCGGTGCTCATGAGGTTCCTTCGGGGTTGTCAAACAGCGGGAATGGTAGAACATTTTTCCGCTTGCCGATGGCGCTGCCCGGGCACAAGCGCACAGCGACGCGCGCACGTTTGAGAAAACGCCGAACGAGTCCCTGGAATTCGGATTCTCGAACCAAGAGCCTTTTCGATTCAACATCTTGCAAAAGCAACTGTCTCGACCTGCGGACTGGTTCAGTGTTTCCTTGAATCACCGTTTCATGTACAACATCGGTGTGGCGGCGATGCGCCGCACAGACTACTGAGGAACATGGATGATCAATGCGGCGATCGTGGGGCTGGGGCGCTGGGGCCAGCGCCTGGTCGACTCGGTGCAGGGAGAGGGGGTGGCGGCCAGTACGCTGATCCGCTTTCGCAAGGGGCACACGCGCACGCCAGCCAAGGTTCTGGCATACGCCGGGCGCCGCGGCATCGATCTGGTGGAAAGCCTCGATGCGCTGCTCGATGACCGTGAAATCGATGCCGTGGTGCTGGCCACCCCGCACAGCGGGCATGTGAGCCAGGTATTGCAGTGCGCACAAGCGGGACGCGCGGTGTTTGTCGAAAAGCCCCTTGCCCTCACCCTGGAAGATGCCCTGCGTTTGCGCGCCGCCTGCGCGGGGGCCGGCGTGGTGCTGGCCGTCGGTCACAATCGCCGCTTCTTTCCGGCCATGCGCGAGTTAAAAAAGCTCGCCGGCGACGGTACGCTGGGCACGCTTTTGCATGTGGAAGGCAATTTCTCGGGGTCCTTCGGCCTTCAATACGATGCCTCGGTCTGGCGCGCCAGCGAAAAGGAGGCGCCGGGCGGCGGGCTCACGCTGATGGGCGTGCATATTTTCGATGCGATGATCGACCTCATGGGGCCGATCGCCGAAGTCGGCGCCACCAGCCTGCGGCAGGTGCTGCAGATCGAGCTCGACGACACTTCCGCCTGCGCGCTGCGCTTCGCCGGCGGGCAATCCGGCTACATGAGCACCCTGACCGCCACCGCGCGCTTGTGGCGCCTGCAACTGTTTGGCACGCGGGGCTGGGCCCATGTGCTCGACCATGAAGTACTGGAAGTAGGCATGGTGGGGCAGCCGGTGCGGCGCCAGACCTGGCCTGCCGAGGATGCGGAGCGCTTCGTGATGGAGTCCTTCGCGCGAGCGGTAACTGGTGCCGCGCCCTATCCGGTGCCGCTGGACGATGTGGTCAACGGCATCGCCGCGATGGATGCCTTCGTGCGGTCGGCGGCCGCAGGCGGCGCCGCCGTCGCCGTGGCGGGAGCCGGCACGTGAATCGCGCCTTGCGCGAATTTGCGCCAACATGAGCGGGCTGGCGCCCTTGACAACGCACCAGATCGCCCGCACGCACACCGGGGCATTGCCACCGCCGCTCACGCGGCAACGCCGCAGCGCCTGAGCGCCGACATGGGTTATCACGCCAGCATCGGCACCACCCGCCACCTGTTCGCCAGCCTGCGCGAGGTGATGGCCAAAGCCACGCCGCAGCGCTCGGGTGACCTGCTGGCGGGCGTCGCCGCCGAATCGGCGCAGCAGCGCATGGCCGCGCGCATGGTGCTGGGCGAAACACCACTTGCGACATTCCTTGACGAAGCGCTGATCCCTTACGAAAGCGACGCAGTCACGCGCCTGATCATCGACAGCCACGACGCCAGCGCGTTCGCGCCGATCGCGCACCTGACCGTTGGCGACTTTCGCGACTGGCTGTTGTCGGACGCCGCCACGCCGGCGACGCTGGCAGCCATCCGCCCGGGCGTCACCCCCGAGATGGCCGCCGCGGTCAGCAAGCTGATGCGCAACCAGGACCTGATCGTCGCCGCGCGCAAGTGTGAAGTGATCACCCGTTTTCGCAACACCATCGGACTTCCGGGGCGCATGTCGGTGCGCCTGCAACCGAATCATCCGACCGACGACGCGCGCGGCATCGCCGCCTCGTTGCTCGATGGCCTCATGTATGGCGCCGGCGACGCGGTGATCGGCGTCAACCCGGCCTCCGACAGCCTGCCGGTGCTGATCGAGCTGATGAAGTCGCTCGACGAAACGATTAGCCGCTTCGCCATCCCGACCCAGTCCTGTGTGCTGACCCATGTCACCAGCCAGATCAAGGCCATTGAACAAGGCGCGCCGCTCGATCTGGTGTTCCAGTCAATCGGCGGCACTGAACAGACCAACACCTCGTTCGGCGTGACGCTTGCCATCCTCGACGAAGCGCAAGCGGCTGCCCATTCCCTCAAGCGCGGTACGGTCGGCAACAACGTGATGTATTTCGAGACCGGCCAGGGCAGCGCGCTGTCGGCGCGCGCCAACCACGGCGTCGATCAGCAAACCTGCGAGGCGCGCGCCTACGCGGTAGCACGCCGCTACTCGCCGCTGCTGATCAACAGCGTGGTCGGGTTCATCGGGCCGGAGTACCTGTACGACGGCAAGCAGATCATCCGCGCCGGCCTGGAAGACCACTTTTGCGGCAAGCTGATGGGCCTGCCGATCGGCTGCGACGTCTGCTACACCAACCATGCCGAGGCCGACCAGGACGACATGGACACCCTGCTGCTGCTCCTGGCCGCCGCCGGGGTCACCTTCGTGATCGCCGTTCCGGGGGCGGATGACGTGATGCTCAACTATCAGAGCCTGTCATTCCACGACGCGTTGTTCGCGCGCTCGGTGCTGGGCTTGAAGCCTGCGCCCGAGTTTGAGCGCTGGTTGATCCAGATGGGTATCGCGGGCGAAGACGGTCGCATCCGGCCGGTGGCTGCCGGCCACCCGCTATTGACCGGCATCGCCGCGCAACACCAGCTACACGGGCCGGCCGGCGCCATCGCGCCCGACGGCGATGCGAGTGGCCAGCCATGAGCAGCGCGCCCCTGTCCGACCCGCCGGCGACCAACAACGGCAGCGCAGCGCTGGTAGTGCCAGATCCATGGTCAGCGCTGCGCGCGCACACGCCGGCCAACATCGCCATCGGCCGCGTCGGCCACAGCCTGCCCACGCGCGAGGTGCTGCGCTTCGGCCTGGCGCACGCGCAGGCGCGTGACGCGGTGCATGTTGCCCTCGATAGTGCGCGACTCGCCTGCGACCTGGGCGCCGCGGGCTGCTCCAGCGTAACTGTGCATAGCGCCGCGGCTGACGGCGGGCCCGCTGCGCGCCAGACCTATCTGTGCCGGCCGGACCTCGGACGTCGATTGTCGGCGGCCAGTGCGCGCCAGCTGGACGCACTGGCGGCGGCGAGCAGTGCCGCGCCCGAACTGTGCGTGGTGATCGGCGACGGCCTGTCGGCCGTAGCGGTACAGAACCATGCCGTGCCGCTGCTGCAAGCCCTGCGGGCACGCTGGCGCGATGCCGGGCGAGCGTGGTTGATGACGCCGGTGGTGATCGCCACCCAGGCGCGAGTCGCGCTCGGCGACGAGATCGCCGAACGCTTGCGCGCGCGCATGGTGCTGGTGTTGATCGGCGAACGCCCGGGTCTGAGCTCGCCCGACAGCCTGGGCATCTATGCCACCTGGTCCCCGCGTGTGGGCCGCAGCGACGCCGAGCGCAACTGCATTTCGAACGTGCGCGCCGAAGGCCTGTCCTATGCCGCTGCGGCGTTCAAGCTGGCTTGGCTGATCGAGCAGGCGTTCCGCCGCGCACTCACGGGGGTAGCCCTCAAGGATGAAAGCGACCTGGTGGCGATCAATGCGACCAGCGCGTTGTCAGGCGAGTGGCTTGCCCCACCCCGCGCCGCTCAATGATCGCTTAGGCTTGCAGCAGATTCACCATGGCAGGCGGGCACCGTCATAAGCGTAGAAGCGTCCGCTTTCCTGCGGCGTGAGCCCGTCGATCAGGTGCAGCATGTCGCCCGCGGCCTGCACAGGCGTGCGCCCGATCTCGGCGCCTCGATAGGGCCCGGACAAAGCTGAGTCGACCGTGCCTGGGTGCAGGGCCACCAGTACAGAGTTAGGCCGGGTGCGCTTGACTTCGATGGCCGCGGTTTTCAACAGCATGTTGAGCGCAGCCTTCGACGCGCGATAGCTATACCACCCACCCAGGCGGTTGTCTTCGATACTGCCAACCTTGGCCGAGAGCACCGCCAACACGCCTCTCTGGCTATCCAGCAGACCCGAGAAATGACGCAGCACCATGGCCGGGCCGAATGCGTTGACGCGAAAGGTCTCGAACATCTGATCGTAGGTGAGGCTTGCCAGCCGCTTCTCCGGCATGAAGCGCGGTGTATGCAACAGGCCGGCAGCATTGATGATCAGATGGTAAGGCGCGCGGGCCGCGACGCTTTCTGCGGCTACGGCGATGCTTTTTTCGTCGGCGAAATCGATGGCCGGTTGCGAATGGCGATGCAGGCCGTCAACGCCCGCGCATGCGGCATGCCCCTCCAATAACGAGGTGAAGGCGGCACCAATCGCCCCCGACGAGCCGATCACCAGGGCGCGAAATCCCGGCGGGAATGAATTCATCATCCGGCGCGATTGAAAAGCTTCATACCGCGGTCAGGTGCAGGCCGAAATCGAGCTCGACGATCGCCCCGGTCATCATCGCCGCGCTGGAAATCAGCCAATGAATGCTCTCCGCCACCTCATCCGGATGACCGATGCGCTTCAACGGCGAGACCGCGATCTGGCGCGCACGGCGTTCGGCGAACGATTCCGGCGCCAGGCGTTCGACAAAGCCCTGCTCGACCAACACCGGGCACACCGCGTTGACCCGCACCTCCGGTGCCAGCACCCGTGCCAGGGAGAGTGTCATGGTGTTGAGCGCGCCCTTGGAGGCGGCATAGGCGATCGAGGAGCCGCCACCGGCAATGCCGGCGCGCGACGATATGTTGACCACCGCACCCTTGCCGCTGGCCTTCAGGTGCGGCGCGCAGGCGCGAATCACCTGAAACGGCCCGATGGTGTTGACCGCGTAGATGCGCTGGAAATCGTCGGCCGAAAGGCCGTGCAGATCGGGCTGCGGCACCATCTTGCTGATGCCGGCGGCGTTGACCAGCGCATCGAGCCGGCCGAAGGCGGCGACGCTTGCCTCTACAAGCTTGACGCAATCGGCGTCGCGCGTGACATCGCCCTCGATCGCGATCGCGCACTGGCCCGGCGCCGTGGCCGTGGCGGCGATGCCGTTGGCTGCTTCGCGCTGCGAATCATCCGCATAGTTGATCGCCACCTGCCAGCCTTCCCTGATGAAGCGGCGCGCGGTGGCGGCGCCAATGCCGGAAGCGGCGCCGGTGATGAGGATTGCGCGGCGTGCGGAAGATTCGGTCACGGTGGTCTGCCTTGAAGTGATGGTGCGGCAACGACGCGTCGCCTGAGCGGCGAGTTTAGCGCGCACAGCGCCCAAACGACTGGGCCTCCCGCGTGGAGGAACCGAAGGCGCATACTGATTGCCCCGTTCCCTTCTCCAACACCGCCAGCCGGGCATCAGGCCCGCTCAAAATGCCCGGCTACCAGACCAAGCAGGAAAACATCGCGATTGCCGGCGCGGATGACTTGATCATCCGTTCGCTCCTCAATGCGCAGCAATTCGCCGACCCGGCGGGCGCCGCCGCAGCCCTGGGCATCTCGTCAGCCGCCTGGCCGATGTTCGGCCTGTTGTGGCCGTCCGGCGCGCACCTGGCCGCACGCATGGCCGCACGCATCCTGGTACCGCATGAACGCGTGCTGGAGATCGGTTGCGGCCTCGCTCTGGCAAGCCTGGTGGCGCACCGGCGTGGCATCGACATCACCGCCAGCGACCGCCATCCGCTCACCTCCGCTTTCCTGGCCGAGAACCTGCGCTTGAACCACCTGTCGCCTTTGAAGTATCGCCACGGCCGCTGGAGTGACGAGGCCTTGGGAAATGGCAGCGCGGCCGCCAGTGCAGAGCAAGTTGTGAGCGGGCGCTTCGATCTGTTGATCGGCAGCGACCTGCTCTACGAGCGTGACGCCAACGGCTCGCTGGCAGGATTCATCGGACGCCACGCCGCGCCGGCGGCGGAAGTGTGGATCATCGATCCGGAGCGCGGCAACCGGCCGGCGTTCAGTCGGCGCATGGCGCGGCTGGGCTTTGCGCTGCACGAGGAACGGCTGGATAGACTCGCCACTACCACTGACGCGGCATACCGCGGCAGACTGTTGTGCTACCGCAGTGCATGAGCCGCCCACGGCATTTGAGCAACCCGGGCTCGAATACGCATGTGGGCATTCTCACGTGCGGCGCACCTTGGCCGCCGCCTGTTTGATCCGCCGCACGCAGCGCGTATCCCCAACGCTTCGAAGACTCGCCGCAGGAAATGCTGAGCCGCCCGCTCGCTCCACACGCCGGATGCCGCTGTCAGTAGAGCCCGGCCGCCAAACCGGCCGCCAGCGTCGCGCCTAGTTCCTCGCAGCGGGCGAGGTCCTGCGGTGCGATGTTCTTGGGCGCCAGGATCGCCTCCGGCGCCTGCGCATGCGTGCACACGATCAATGGCGCGGCGATTGCACGCAGGCGCCAACCGGTGGCGATGCGCTCCACCTGGCGCACCGCGTTGTGGCCGTCGCTGCCGGCGCATACCATCAAGGCATAGGCGCGGCCGTTGACCTGCTCCAGCACGGCGTAGTAGCTGCGGTCGAAAAAGTCTTTCATCATTCCCGACATCGCCGCCAGATTCTCCGGCGTCGCAAAGATGCAGGCATGGGCCTGCAACACGTCGTCGGGTCCCGCCGCGGCAGCCTCAAGCAGGCGTACGCGAACCTGCGGTTCAGCAGCCGCGCCGCGCGCAGCCGCCTGCGCCATCTGCCGCGTGCCGCCGGTCATCGAATGAAACACGATCAGCAGCGTCCGGGCGGGGTGCTGCTCCTGCTGCAAGGTCGCGCCTTCCTGCAATTTCAATCCGCTCGCATCAGAAAATAACTGGAGCGCGCCGCGCCGCCTCAGCGCGGCCTGCGAAAGTCATTTTCGACCCATGCCGCAGCGCTGGACCTGCCGAGCTTGAAGTCGGGCGCAACCCGTACCTGCGCCAGTTGCGCACCCGCTTCATCGAATGCGGACAACACAGCGGATGGATCGTCATGATCGGGCTCGATATCGAGGGTCACGGTGATGCGCGCCGAACCGCGGCTTACCGTGATGCTCTTGTGCAGCATCGCGTGCATATGCTGCTCATGGCGCCGAATCACCTCGGTGGCGGTCTTGACCAGCGTTCCGAAGGCGGGGGCGCTCAAGGGCTTGGGATTCTTCTTGTCGCGCCCCATGGTCCACGGGCCCACCAGCGCCGGCTCGGCCTGGCCATCGCGGATCATTTCGACCGCCCAGCCTTCGTCGTCGATGTTCTTGATCACGCGCGCGGTCCAGCCGTCATCGCGCCACAGGAGCGGATCCTGGGTGCGCGGGTCGCGGCCTGGCTCGCGCCGCTCCGGCATTGCGGCCGCAGGAGAGGCGCCCGCCGGCGCGCCGCTTGCCAAATCAACCTCGCCGCTGGCGGTGACGCCCGGAATCGCAGTCGCGTCGGTGTCTGCGACGTTACTACTGGGCACCGCGATTTCGGTGGCGGCCTCGCCTTTGGGTTTTCTCGAACGCTTTGGCGACGCGGCAGGGGATTTGGTCATGGTTTGGTCTTGATGCCGCCCGCGCGAATTCCTGCGGTCGGGCGCTAAGGGTGATCGCACAAGAGCTAGGCGACCTTCGAACACCGATTTACCCCAATTCCACTTGCGCAGTCGGGATGGCGCAACACATGTCGGATCGAGCCGTATCAGGGTCCGCAATGCTACAGCACAAGCAGCCGGCGGGCGCTGGCGGCTGTTGCCTGCCCTGGCCGGCGGCCCCTGGCAATGAACGCGGCGCACTTCGGTTATTCCCGGGGCCGCAGTCACCAACAGTGCGCAGGCACGCAACGCCCTGACGTTCGCGATGTACGAGGGCCTGGCGCGCATCGCCACCGAGATCGCCGACGATCCCGCGGTGAAGGCGATGGTGATTCGCGGCGCGGGCGACTAGGCATTCGCGGCCCGCACCGACATCTCGCAATGCCTCGAGTTCGAAAGCGGCGAGGACGGCGTCGCCTGCGAGGAGCGCCCGGATCGCCGCCCGGTTTGCGCGCCACAAGCCGTTTGGCGAGACTGCGCCGGGCTGTGTGGAACTTGCGCGAATTCACCCGTGATGTCGACGCCGTCGTCCATGGTGACGCAGCCTACCTCCGCCAGGCCGCGCATACCGTCGCAGTTGAACGCGGATGGCCGGAGGACTGGCTTAACGACGGTGTAAAAGGCTTTCTGTCCGCCAGTCCGTCGTTGCATTTTTGGCGCGATTTTCCGTCGATTGAAAAACCAGGAATCCGCGTCTTCATCCCCAGCCCCGAATACCTTTTCGCGATGAAAGCCATGGCCATGCGAATTGGCGATCCCACGACCGCACGTGACATCGATGACTTGCGCGCGCTCGGCGCGATGATCGGAATCGAAAACTCGGAGCAGGCGATCGCCTTGGTCGAGCAGTACTATCCGGCTGGACGCATTACTCCAAAAACCCAGTTTGGATTGCAGGAGATTTTTGATGCAGGCACTTCGTAGCCGCAGGCCGCGCACGCTGCCGGAAGCGATTCTTCTATGCAGCGAGTTCGGCTATGCCTTCGGCGATGCAATCGCCGAGTTTCTTGACGACTTCTATGCGCACCCGACGCCTGGAGCATTGGCGGCCGAGCCCGCGCCCACAGGCAACGCTTTGAACGACGCATACCTCGCCGCGGTCGCGGAGCATTTGGCCACACAGCGCAATTGGATCGCGCCGGATTGGGTGCATCAACCTGCGCGTTTCCTCAAAGCACCATTTTTCGCCGGCGGCATGGAGGGCATGAAAGCCGTCCTGTTGCGCGAAAGTCCGGTTGCGTTCCGCAGGCGACAGATTTTCGTGTCAGAGAACGCGCTGACGCGCGCTTGACTGGTACGAACTCGAACGGCGATCGCGGTCGCGCATCGCCATGCGTGCGCATGCAAGGACAACTCCACGGTGCCGGCCCATACCCTGGCTACAATTCGCAGCGGCCGAGGGCATCGACCCGCATTTCGACGCCTCCCGGCTTGTCGCGATGTCTTGTCACGCCCACCACCCCACCCGGCGACGCCGAACCTACTTCTTCTCTTCAGCCTTCTCCGCCACCTTGAGAAGATCGGCACGCTTCTTCATCAACCCTTCGAGCTTTGACTTGGCAATCAGCACATTGAAGGGTGCGAGCGCCTTTTCGCGTGCGACACGGTCGGCGAAAGCCTTGGCATCGTCGGCCGAGGCCTTTTCGCGCTTGACCTTGTCCTCCGGCTTCTCGGCCGCAGGCACCGGATATGGGGCACGGTTGGGCGTGCCCTCGACGCTTGCCTGGACGACATGGCTTCCCTTGTCCAGGCGGCCGATCTTCAACTTGTATTCAAGGCCTTCAAAGGTCGACACCGTCACCTGCGAGCCTTGGTCGAAGCCGGTATCCGCCCCTTCGGGCAGGTCGGCCACCTCGAGCTTGGCCAGCGAATACGCGACCGAACTGGCGCGACTCTGATCGAGTTCACCGGCGGATCCTTCCAGGGTCCATGGTGCGTCGGGCTTTTCACGCGCCAGCGCAAAGTCGCCATCGGCATGCCTGGCCGTGATCGCCTTGACGTTCTCGATCGCAAAGCCCTCGCGCGCGATCCACTCGGCCGCCTTGGCGGTGACCTGCTTGAGCGGATCGGAAACGATGATCACGCGCGTCACCTCGCCCGGCAGCATCACAAAGCGGCCGTCGCCCTGGGCCTTGCTGGCGTCGCCTTCCGGCGCGCTCTTGAAATACTTCTTGCCCACCAGAAGTTCGGCCAGGATCTTGCCGTCCTGCGCCTTGAAGCTCACCAGGGTCGCGGCACCCTCGCCCTTGCCGGGAACACCCAACTGCAGGCGCGCACGTTCGCCTTCGGCGATCGGCTCGGATTGCCCGGTCTTGAGTTCAAGGGTCTTGACGACCAGTTCACCCACCCGATCGAGATCGGCGGGAAACCCGTTGCGTTCGACGATCACCCAGAGCCCGCCTTTCTTTTCCAGGTTCAGGCTGGCTTGCGGCTCGGTGATGGTGATGCGCGCGACGTCGGCGGCCTTGAGCTGCGGAAACAGGGGCTGACCCAGCACACTGGCGTTGGACGACGACTGACTTTCACCACGCATCAGATAGATCGACGCGCCACCGGCAAGCAGCGCCAACGCAATCAGAATGGCAAGCAGGCGAGTGGTCATGCTACCGCTCCCGCGGTCACCGGCGCGGCACGGCGCACGGCGCGGCGCCGGGTGCGCAACGCCAGGCCAATGCCGAACAGGGTCACCAGCAGCGGCACGGTGGCGATGTTGACCACCTTGGTCCAGAACTGCAGTGCCTCGGCATCCTGCCGCAGATCCTTGCGCAAATCCTTGAGCTCACGCCGGGTTTGCAGGATGCGCTTCTTGAAGCGATCGAGTTCGCCCTGCTGTTCGGCCGTCAGGATCTGCGCCGACTTGGCATCGCCGGAGGGCTTTTGCAGCTTCTGCATTTTCTCGGTGGTCTGCTGCATGTCGTCTTCCATCGCCTTGATCTTGCCGAAATACTGCTTCTGCGCCTCCGTCTCCATTTCACGCACCACCGTGAGCGGCCGGAAGATCGAAGTTCGCGAACGCAGCGTCGACAAATCGTCGCCTGCCGTGCCCTGCTCCAACAGCCCTTGCGCGAATGCCAGGTTGCCGTTCGAAGGAACCACCACGCGCTGGCCGAAGATGGTCTGGATTTCCACAGCGGCGCCATCGGCCAGCATGTCGGCATCCGCCACCAGCACCACAGAATTTTCCGCCGTGGCCTCCTTCAATTGCGCCGCTGCCGGTGCGGCCGGCTTTTCATCCTTGGACGGCGGCGCCGCGGGTGCGCCTTCGGGAAACGCGGTCTTGAACTTGCCGCCGATGCGCACCGCGAGAGGCAGGCTTTTGTTGGACGGCACGAAGCCCTTCATCGCGGTATCGCCCGACAGGGTGGCGACGATGCTGTCGACGAACATGTTGTTGGGCGTGGACTTCATCAGTTCGGATACGGTCAGGCCGGCCACCGGCTTGATGTCGAACGCGCCGGAAAAAGCCAGCAGCAGGGTTTCGATCTGGCTGGTCGCCAGGTCGTCGCGATTGAGCGCGGTGCGATTCAAGGTAAGGATGGTGGGGGTGAGGCGCTGACCGGCACCGGACGCATAGCCCACGTCTGCCAGTACCTTGCCGCCTTCCATGCCCACGCCCCAGGCCTTGAACAGGCGCGGCAACGACGATTGGCCAGGCTGGCCGGCGGCCATCGGCATCATCGGATTGGGCTGCTGGTCGAAATGCATGTGCGGGTCGACAAAGGCGATCAGCTTGCCGCCGCGCAACACGAACTGGTCGAGCGCGTATTCGGTGCGCTCGGAGATGTCGCGCGGATGGATCAGGAGCAGGGTCTTGATCGCCGGGTCGATGGTCTCGGTGCTGAAAGGCACGTTCCTGACATCGAAATCGCGCTTGATCTCGCCGGCCAAAACCCAGGGCTCGCTCGGTTGCCGCGACATCATGTTGAACGGTGCGCCCATCACCGGCAGCGCGCTCATCACCCCGACCACCGGGCGCGTGGTGCTGGCTACCCGCGCGATGGCGCGGATCAGGTCGTATTCGAGCAGGCGTTCGCGCTGCGGGTTGATGCCACCGATCGATTCCTTGCGATCCAGGCGCGATGCGGTCAGGCCCAGATAGAACTGCTCACCCGACCCCAGGGTCTGCGCTTCGATGCCATCGAGCTGCGCGGCTTCCTCTTCGTCCGAATCCGGCTTCGGATTGTATTTCTCGATCGTAAGGTTGGCGCCGGCCACTGATTTGAATTCGCGCAGCAGGTCGTCGACGCGCTGAGCGAAGCTTTTCAGTTGTACCGGCATGGCGTTGTCGCCTTGCGAGATATACAGACGTACCTTGACCGGCGCATCGAGCTTGGAGAGGATCTTGCGTGTGCCATCGGACAAAGTGAAGAGCTTGCCTTCGGTGAGGTCGACGCGCACTGCGGCGCGCGAGGCCAGGAAGTTGAAGGCGATCAAGAGCAGAGCCAGCGCGAACAGGCCGACTATCGAATACAGCGCGGTGGAAGATGAGTTTTTCATGGGCGCGGCAAGCTATGCACGACGATTGCGAATGATGAGGGCGGTGGCAAACAGGGCGAACCCGGTCACTGAAAGAAAGAACAGCAGGTCGCGGGAATCGATCACGCCCTTCTGGAAGCCGTCGAAATGGGTCATCACCGAAAACGCGGCGACGGTCTCGATCACCGCCGGGCTGGCCCAGCGGGTCAGGAGATCGGTCACCGGATTGAAGCCCGCCAGAATCAGGAACAGGCAAAGCACCACCGCGAGAATGAAGGCCACCACCTGATTGCGGGTGAGCGCGGATGTCATGCCGGCGATGGCGAGATAGGCGCCCGCCAAGAAAAAGCTGCCGAGATAGCCGGCGACGATCTGGCCGTTGTCCGGGTCGCCCAGCCAGTTGACAGTGAGCACCACCGGAAAGGTGAGCGCCAGGCCGATGGCCAGGAACAGCCAGGAAGAAAGAAACTTGCCGACGATCGCCTCCCATGGATTGATCGGCATCGTCAGCAGGAATTCGATCGTGCCGGAACGCCGCTCCTCGGACCACAGGCGCATGCCGATCGCCGGCACCAGCACCAGATAAAGCCAGGGATGCCAGGCGAAAAACGCCGCCAGACTGGCTTCACCGCGTTCGAAGAAATTGCCGACGGTGAAGGTGAAAAATCCGGTCAGCAGCAGGAAAATCACCAGAAACACATAGGCCACCGGTGAGCTGAAATAGGAAACGGTCTCGCGCTTGGTGATGGCCAGCACGGACGCCAGGGAACGATTGCTCATTTTTTTACCGTATCGGGCAGAGTGAGTTTGCGGAACACCTCATCGAGATGACCTTCTTCGGTGCGCAGTTGCAACACGTGCCAATGTTCGCGCTCGGCCAGTTCCATCACCGCGCGCGTCAGACTGGTGGCACTGCGGTCACGCGGGAACACCCGCATGCCGGATCCTGCACTCGCTGCCACCGGTTCGCAGCGCAGCGCCTCGGGAAGTGCGGCGAGTCGCTCACCCAATATCGTCACCTCGACGCCGTCGACCGCGAGGGTCACGGCACCGGCCACCTCCGACATCGCCTTGAGCTCGCCCGGCGTACCGTTGGCGACAACCCGGCCGCGATCGATAATGATGGCACGGCTGCATGCCGCATCGACTTCTTCAAGGATGTGGGTCGAGAACAGCACTGCCTTGGTCTTGCCGATTTCGCGGATCAGGTTGCGCACCTGGTGCTTCTGGTTCGGGTCGAGGCCGTCGGTCGGCTCATCGAGCACCAGTACATCCGGGTCATGAATCAGCGCCTGGGCCAGGCAGGTGCGATGCCGGTAGCCCTTGGACAGGGTATCGATCGACTGGTAGAGCACGTTTTCGAGGAAGCACAGGTCGACCACACGGGCCAACGCGCGCTTGCGCGCAGCACCGGAGATGCCGCGCAGTTCGGCGGCAAACATCAGGAAGCCGTGCACGCTCATGTCGCCATAGCAGGCGGCGCTTTCCGGCAAGTAACCGATCAACCGCTTGGCGGCAAGCGGCTCGCCGACCACGTAATGGCCGCCCACGCTGACCCGGCCTGCCGAGGGCGGGAGGAACCCGGTGATCATGCGCATGGTGGTGGATTTGCCGGCGCCGTTGGGCCCCAGAAGCCCCAGCACCTCGCCACGCTCGACCGTGAACGACAGGTTGTCGACCACCGTATTGCGGCCAAAGGTCTTGCTGAGATTCTCGATTCTTATCATTGATTTGCCAACAGAGTAGGTCTCGATAGCCGGCGCAGCGGCGAATGTGGCGAATGTGGCGAATGTGGTGATGGCGTTCAGCCGCACCGCAACGTCACGATTTTATTTCCTGCCGGACCCAAGAGCCCACCCAAAAACGCGCGCGACAGGATTTGGGTGCGCATCGTACATGTTTCAAGGCCCGAACGACAAGAAACTTGGCCGGGAATACCCTGATGGTCGAGCGCCCCGCCACTATGAAGCCGGTGCAACGCGCTGGTGGGCCAGCAGCGCCATCAGGCGCCGGTCGCGCCAGGCTGAACGCGCTTCGAGCCGGTCTAGTGGCAACACCGCACGGCGCTCCGCCTCGATACGCGCCAGCGTCGCGGCATCCCAGGCAAACGGCGCATGCACCGCGGCCACATCGCGATAGGTGTGGCCATAGCGCGCCGCGTAATCGGCCACCCCGCCGGGCGCGTTCAGGTCGATGGTTTCAAACGGCCCCATGAAGCTCCAGCGCAGCGCCAGGCCGTCCTTGAGCACACGATCGATATCCTCCGCCGAGGCCAGGCCCTGGCTATACAAATTGAAGCATTCGTTCAATACCGCGCCCTGCACCCGGTTGAGCAGGAAACCGTGAATCTCGCGCGTCAATGTGACCGGTTGCTGGCCGGCCCCGGCATAGAGCTCACGCGCCCGCGCCACGCTTGCGGGCGCAGTCCAGGGGGCGGGGCACAACTCGACCAGCGGGATCAGGTAAGGCGGATTGGTCGGATGCGCCACCAGGCAACGCGCGCGGCCGGCCAGGGTTGCGGTGTACTGCGAAGCCGGTATCCACGAGGTCGAGCTGGCGATCACGCAGTCGGCGGGCGCCAGCGCATCGAGTTGCGCGAAGATTTCCTGTTTGGCCGCAAGCGTCTCGCGCACGTTCTCCTGCGCCAGCGCCGCGCCCATGAGGGTGTCGCCAAGCGAAGCGGTACAGGTGATGCGCGCCAGCACTTGCGCCGGGCTTGCGTCGATCAGGCCGAACTCCTGCAAGTCCGCCAGGCGCTCGCCCATCAGCGCCTGAGCCCGCGCCAGCGCCGCAGCGTCGACATCGGTGATGGCAACCGGGTGGCCGGCGCGGGCGAACACGATGGCCCAGGCGCGGCCGATCAGGCCGGCACCGACAATGGCAATTTTGGGTTTCATGGTCAAGTCCAGGGCTGCAATCGGAACCGGGCGCCGCGCCGCGCATCAGGACACGTCGCCTGCGATCAACAGGCTAGATGTTGTCGCGCGCGGCAGCACTTTGTTATCATGCTATCACTTTGAATCATCAAACCTCTCGTGGTGTTTCAGGCATGGCCGACTTGATCATTCGCAGTCTCGACGACGGACTTGCCGCGCGCCTCAAAGTCGAGGCGCGCAAGCGCGGCCTGAGTCTCAACAAGTATATGCAGCAGTTGCTCACCCAATCGATGTCCGGCGCCCCCGACGGGACCGCTGCCGAAACAGGGCGACGCAATGACTTGCGCAAACTGGCTGGGCGCTGGACCGCCAGGCAGGCGCGCGATTTTAAGGTTGCAGTGAAGCCGTTTGCGATAGTTCTGCCGGAACTCTGGAAATGAAAGGGCTTTGCCTGGACACCAATGCCTACAGTGATTTCATGCGCGGCCGCGAGGCGGCAGTCGCCCTGATCGAGGCAGCCGATCAGGTATGGATGCCCTGCGTTGTACTCGGCGAACTGCGTGCCGGCTTCTCAAAGGGTTCACGATCGGCCATCAACGAGGCCGAACTCACCGAGTTTCTGGCCTCACCCTATGTCGCGATCGCCGGTGCGGTTGACGCGACCAGCCGCATCTATGCGCGTGTATTCGACTCGCTGCGACGCCGTGGCTCGCCAATCCCGACCAACGACTTGTGGGTCGCGGCATGTGCGCTTGAACAACATGCGGCGCTTTTCACTTACGACGCGCATTTCGCCGCTGTTGAAGGCCTTAAGGTCGTAAGCAAGCTGACAGACTGGAAATAGGCACGCCAACAATGCGCGGCTCGGCTGTTGCGCATGCGCCGCTCAACCGAGCACGATATCGAACTGCGCACGCTGCCCCTGCCGCGCGGCTTCCAGCCGCGCGGTGACCAATTGGCGCTGCGCCTGCGTCATCGAGGCATACAGAAAATCCTTCTGGTTTTGCGCCACACCCTCGACAAACATCTGCGTTACCAGGCGACTGACCTGCGGCGCCCTGACCGCGAAATGGATATGCGGCGTACGCCCTGGGTATGGTGTCGGCCGGATGGTTTCGAACGTATAGCCGCCGCTTGCATCGGTGCGGGTCCAGCCGAATCCTGCGAAATTCGGATCGCGTCCGCCAGCGCGGCTCTCGCGCGGATGTGTGTAGTGCCCCAGCGCATCGCATTGCCAGATCTCCACCCGCGCGGCTTCGACCGGCTTGCCGAATCGATCGAGTACCCGACCGCTCAGGGCAAGCGCGCTGGCGTCACCCAGCAATGGACCGTGCACCAGCTTGATCTGCGGCTCGGGGGTAAACGCCTGCGGATAGAACGGTCCCTCGCTCACACCCGGCGTCGGGGTGAGGGCGGTTTGCGCGCGAATCGCGCTGGCCGGTACGCCGAGCATGGCGGCGGAAGCTACAAAGCGGCGACGGCTCAATGACATGGAGTTCTCCTTCCTCTATTGACGATCCGCGCGAGTGGCGCGCGGCGAAATGGCAGAGCTTTGGAACACAATCGTAGCAGAGGGTTCCGCGCTTAGCGCCGGTTTTTTCAATTGGCCTTGCCGTGCAAGTCGATCACCAACTCGCGCAGCCAGCGGTTGGCGGCATCCCGGGCAAAGCGCTGATGCCAGAAAATCCGGATCTGAAGCGCAGCCAAGGCAGCCGGAAACGCCTGCTTGACCAACCGGGCGTCGCGGCAAAACAGTTCGGCCAGCATGGCCGGCACGATCGCCACCAGATCGCTCTTTTCCAGAATGCCCGGTATCGCCATGAAATGCGGCATGCGCACCATCACGCGCGAAGCCAGGCCAAGGCGTTGCAGCGCCACATCCACATTGCGATGCGCGGTTTCCGCCGGGGCCACGATCACAAACTCCAGCCCGCCCAAGTCACGCCTGGCAAGCGGCCGCGCGGCACGCTCATGCCCGGCGCGCATGACGCACAGGTACGGCTCGCGAAACAGCACCTGACCGCAGACGCCGCGCTTGCCGCCTGCCAGCGAGCCCATGGCCAGATCGATCGCGCCGGCTTCCAGCGCTGCGGCGATCTGTGCCAGGGGCACCGGCCGGGTTTCGATGCGCACCCGCGGCGCCCGCACGCGCAGCGCCGCGATCAGGGGTGGCAGGAACATGGTCTCGCCCAGGTCGGAGGTGGACAGGCGAAACACCCGCTCGGCGCTGGCCGGATCAAAACCCGGCGCCGCACCCAGCGACGTGTCGAGCAGCGCAAGGGCGGCCCGCACGCTGCCGGCGACCTGCGCGGCACGCGGCGTGGGGCGCATGCCGGCCGGGGTGCGCACAAACAGTTCGTCCCCGAACACCCGGCGCAGGCGCGCCAGCGCATTGCTCATGGCCGGCTGGGTCAGGCCCAGCGTCTCGCCGGCCAGGGTCACGCTTTGCCACACCGCAATGGCATCGAATACGCGCAGCAGGTTGAGATCGATGTCTTTCGCATTCACAGTAGAAATGTACAACATACAGTCCATCAATTTGACAAATGATGGGCCCTTACATAACCTGCGCTGTGAACCCCAAACTGCTGCCCGCGTTGTGGCCTTGCGCGGCGCGCGATTCAACCGGAGAAGCCCCTGCATGGAACGTTCATTCGCCACCGAGATCGAGCTGCTCAAGCTGGGTGAAGGTCAGGTGTTTCGTGGCGAGGGCATTCTCGCCGTGACCAAGGCCCTGCTGCAATCCGGCGTTTCCTACGTCGGCGGCTATCAGGGCGCGCCGGTGTCGCATCTGCTCGATGTGATGGTGCAGGCGCGCGACTACCTTGAGACCCTGGGCGTGCATGTCGAGTCATGCACCAACGAGGCCGCCGCCTGCGCCATGCTGGCGGCCTCGATCAACTATCCGGCGCGCGGCGCGGTGACCTGGAAATCGATCGTCGGCACCAACGTGGCAGCCGATGCCCTGTCGAACCTGGCGTCCGCCGGCGTGATGGGCGGCGCACTGATCGTGGTGGGCGAGGATTATGGCGAGGGCGCTTCGGTGATCCAGGAGCGCACCCATGCCTATGCGATGAAATCCTCTGTCTGGCTCACCGATCCGCGCCCCAACCTGAAAAGCATCGTGCGCGCGGTCGAACAGGCTTTCGCGCTGTCTGAAGCTTCGAACACGCCGGTGCTGATGGAGCTGCGGATACGCGCCTGCCATGTGCAGGGCGAGTTTGTGGCCAAGGCCAATCGTGCGCCACAGGTGTCGACCCGCAGCAAGGCGGCGGAACCGGCCGCCTTCCTCTACGAGCGCCTGGCGCACCCGCCGGTGACCTTCAAGCACGAGAAGTTGAAAGGCGAGGTGCGCATGCCGGCGGCACGGCGCTTCATTCTCGAACATGAAATCAACGAGCTGTTCGAGGGCAAGCGCGACGATCTCGGCATCATCGTCCAGGGCGGTCTCTACAACAACCTGATGCGCGCCCTGCAGCTGGCAGGCGTGGCCGACGCCTTTGGCGCATGCGACGTGCCGATCCTGTGCCTGAACGTGGTGTATCCGCTGGTGCCTGAACAGATTGCCGGGTTTTGCGCCGGCAAGCGCGGCGTGCTGATCGTCGAGGAAGGCCAGCCTGAATATATCGAGCAGGAAGTTGCCACCCTGCTGCGCCGCGCCGACCTGCAAACCAGGCTGCACGGCAAGGACCTGTTGCAGGCGGCCGGCGAATACACCACCGAGGCGATTCTGTCCGGGGTAGCAAAATTCATCGACGGCGCCGATCGCGGCGCGCTGCTCGCAGCGCAGGCCGCTCGCGACACCGGCGTCGCATTGCTGGGCAGTGCGGTGCCGCCGCGCCCGCCAACGTTTTGTGTCGGCTGCCCCGAGCGCCCGGTGTTCGCGGCGATGAAACTGGTGCAGCAGGACATCGGTCGCCTGCATGTGGGCGCCGATATCGGCTGCCACGCCTTCGGCACCTTCGAGCCCTTTTCACAGGGCAACTCGATATTGGGCTACGGCATGAGCCTGGCATCGATCGCCGGGGTCACGCCGTTCCAGCAACGTCGTTCGGTGGCGATCATGGGCGATGGCGGCTTCTGGCACAACGGCCTCTTGTCGGGGGTGTCGTCGAACCTGTTAAACAAGGGCGATGGCCTCCTGATCATCATGAAGAATGGCTATACCTCGGCCACCGGCACCCAGGAACTGATCTCCTCGCCCGAAGACGAACTCAAGCGCATGGCCGGCGCCGGCAGCGCCACCGGCAACCAGCTGACCATCGAAACCACCCTGGCCGGCGCCGGCGTGAAGTGGATGCGCACGGTGCACAACTACGATGTCGGCGACATGATGAAACGCCTCAAGGAGGCGCTGACCACCGAGCAGAAGGGCTTGAAGGTGATCATCGCCGAAGGCGAATGCCAGCTCGAACGCCAGCGCCGCATCCGCCCGATCAACGCCGCCCGCGTCAAGCGCGGCGAGCGGGTGGTGCGGGTGCGCTACGGCATCGACGAGAACGTATGTACCGGTGACCATTCGTGCATCCGCCTGTCCGGCTGCCCCTCACTGACCATCAAGGACCCGTCCGACCCGCTTAAGGTCGATCCGGTGGCGCATGTGAACAACCACTGCGTCGGCTGCGGGTTGTGCGGCGAGGTGGCGCATGCGGCAACACTGTGCCCGAGCTTTTACCGCACCGAGATCGTGATCAACGCCAACGCCTGGGACCGCCTGGTGCGCGGCGTGCGCCGCTTTGTCATCGGGCTCCTGGCCCCCAGGGCCAAGAGCGCATCAATGCCCTCTGCCGGGAGCACGGCATGAATGCCGAACGCAACCTGACGCTGGTCATCGGCGCCCTCGGTGGCGAAGGCGGCGGTGTGCTGGCCGACTGGATTGTCGAGACCGCCCATGCAGCCGGCTATCCGGTACAGGCCACCTCGATCCCCGGCGTGGCGCAACGCACCGGGGCCACCACCTATTACATCGAACTGTTTCCGGTCAAGCGCGCCGAGTTGGGCGGGCGCGAACCGGTGATGTGCCTAGCGCCCGCCGCCGGACAGGTCGATGTACTGCTGTATTCCGAACTGGTGGAAACGGCACGGGCGATCCAGACCGGCCTGGTGTCGAAGCGAACCACGTTGATCGCCTCCACCCACCGGGTCTACCTGACCACCGAGAAGATGCAGATGGGTGACGGCCGCTTCGACTCGGACAAGGCGATCGCCGCCGCCCGCGGCGCTGCCAAGAGCGCGATCCTGTTCGACATGGAAACTGCGACAGCCGGCGCCGGTACGGTGATCTCGGCGGTGATGTTCGGCGCCCTGATCGGTTCGGCCACGCTGCCGCTGCCGCGCGCCGCGGCCGAAGCCGCGATTCGCGCCGGTGGGCGCGGTGCGGACGCCAGCCTCACGGGCTTCGCCGCGGGCTACGCCCACGCCAGTGGAACGGCGCCGCCGAACCACGCCGCACCCGCTACCGCAACGGCTCGGCGCAATCCGGACCACGCCGCACTGGCCGCACGCATCGCGGCCGAGTTTCCGCAAGGCGCAGCCGACTTGATCACCCTTGGAGGAGAACGCTGCATCGACTACCTCGACGTGGCCTATGCCGCCACCTATCTCGATCGTCTCAAGCCGGTGTACGCGGCCGAGCGTACGCTGGGTGGCGGCCCGCAATTCATGCTCACGCGCGAAAGTGCACGCTTTCTCGCCCTGTGGATGTGCTACGAGGACGTGGCGCGGGTAGCCGACCTCAAGTCGCGCCTGGAGCGCTTCGACGGCATTCGCGCCGAGGCCGCGATCGGCCAGACCGAACCCATCAAGGTGGTCGAATTTTTCAAACCCGGCTACGACGAACTCGCCGATCAGTTGCCCTCGGGCCTGGCGCGACGCATCCGCGCTTTCGCCAGGCAGCGCGGGCGCAATGCCATCTTCGAAAACGGCATTCATGTGCAGAGCACTTCCATCACCGGCTACCTGCAGTTGCGCATGCTGGCGGCGCTCAGGCACTGGCGCCGCAAGTCATCGCGCTTTGCCGCCGAGAACGCCCTGATCGGGCGCTGGCTGGCCGCCATCGCGCAAGCCGGCAGCCTTGGCCTGGCCACCGAAATCGCCTTGTGCGGGCGCCTGATCAAGGGCTATGCGGAGACCCATGCGCGGGGCCGCGAAAATTTCACCCGCATTCTCGAGACGATCGTCGAGGCACCGCGTATCGCCGACTTGGGCGAAAGGGCCATCGCGATCCGTCGCGCGCGCGAATCGGCGCTGGCGGCAGCCGAGGCCGGCCCGCTCGATGCAACCCTTGCAAGCTATGGCGTGGCGCCGCGCGAAGTCAAGGCCGTGCCGCTGAAGTTTCACCCGCGCACCGTTCGTTGAACCAACAAGATCACTCAAGGGAGACATTGCATGCAAGCCAAATTCTTTCACAGCGGCCTGGTCGCCGCCGTAATTTGCGTGGGCATGGTCGGTGCCGCCGCAGACAGCTTTGCGCAGGCCTGGCCCGCGGCCAAGCCGGTTCGTGTGCTGGTCAATTTCCCGCCCGGCGGCGCCGCCGACGTGATCGCGCGCGCCATCGCCGCCCCGTTGGGTGAGGCCTTGGCCCAGCAGGTGGTGATCGAGAACCGGCCCGGCGCCAACGGCAACATCGGCGCCGACGCGGTGGCGAAATCCAGCGCCGATGGCTATACCCTGCTGATGTCCTCCGGCGGTACGGTGTCGATCAACCCGCATCTGTATCCAAACATGCCGTTCGATCCCAACAAGGACATCGTGCCGGTGGCCGCCGCCGCGCGGGTGCTGGTCTTCCTGGTGGTGCGGCCGGAAATACCGGTGAAGACCGTGGCCGAGTTCGTCGCCTATGCGCGCGCCAATCCGGGCAAGCTCTCGTTCGGCTCTCCGGGCAACGGCAGTTCGCCGCACATCGCCGCCGAAATGTTCAAGGGCGCCTCGCGCACCTTCATGGTTCACATACCCTACCGCGGCGGTGCGCCTGCGCTCACCGACCTACTGGGCGGGCAGCTCGATTTCATGTTCGACCCCGGCATCGGCCTGCAACATGTGCGCTCGGGCAAGCTGCGCCTCTTGGCGGTGGGCAGCCCGAAACGATCACCCTTGTTCCCCGATGCACCGACCTTGGCCGAAGCGGGCATCGCCGGCTTCGACGCCGACAGCTGGTTTGGCTTCTACGCGCCGGCCGGGGTCGCGCCCGATACCATCACGCGCCTGAACCGCGAGATCAACCGCATTCTCGGCACGCCCGCGGTGCGCGACCGCATCACCGCGCTGGGGGGCGAACCCGCGCCGATGTCGCCGGCGGAATTCGGCCTGCGCCAACAGGCCGACCGTGAGCGCTTTGGTGCCGTCATCAAGGCGCAGGGTATCAAGGCCGATTGAAACCGTGCCAGTCGACGTGACGCTGGCTTCACGCCTGGCGCAAATGGCGCTGGCCGGAGTCACGCGCGAATACCCGCACAAGCCCGAGCACGTGCTCAATGCGGCAGCCGATGTGCGCACCCCGCGCGAGCTGCATCCGGCGTTCTACGGCTGCTACGACTGGCACTCGGCGGTACACAGCCACTGGATGCTGGCGCGCCTGCTGCGCGCGGTGCCGGCCCTGCCGCAGGCGGCGGCAATTCGCGCCGTGTTCGACATGCATTTCAGCGCCGACGCACTGGCCGCCGAGCTTGACTACCTGCATGAGCCCAATCGCACTGCGTTCGAACGCCCCTACGGCTGGGCCTGGTTTTTCAAGCTGGCGAGCGAAATTGCGGCGCTGCGCGAGATCGATGGTGCCAAAGCGTGGCACACGCGCCTGCAGCCGATCGCCGACGTGTTCGCCGCGCGGCTGATCGATCACCTGGTGCGCCAGACCTACCCGATCCGCGCGGGCACGCACGGCAATACCGCCTTCGCTCTCGGCTTTGCCTGGGACTTTGCGCGCGCCAGTGGCAACCATGCCCTGGCTGACGCGATACGTAGCGCCGCCTTGCGCCTGTACGACGCCGACCGCGACGGGCCGGCGAACTACGAGCCGGGCGGCAACGATTTCCTTTCGCCCTGCCTGATCGAGGCCGATCTGCTCACGCGCTTCCATGACCCGGCCGGATTCGCGCGCTGGCTCGGACGCTTTCTGCCCGGATTCATCGGTGGGGTCGCCGCCCGTCTGCTCGAACCGGTGCGTGTCAGCGACCGTGCCGACGCCCAGGGCGTGCACCTGGACGGGCTCAATCTTTCGCGCGCCTGGTGCTTGAAGGCGATCGCCGCTCACCTGCCGCCAGGCGAACCTCGACGCGCGACCTTGCATGCCGCCGCACGCACCCACCTGCAAGCCGGCCTGGCGCATGTCAGTAGCGGAGATTTCCTCGCCGAGCACTGGCTCGCAAGCTTCGCGGTTTACGCCATGACGCAAGAAGAGTTTCGCGCGGGCCCGCTGCCGCAGACTCTGCGCTAACGAATCGCCACCGCGCTCAAGCCGCGTAATCCACCGGCAATACCGTGGTGTACTTGATGCGCTCCATCGCGAAGCTCGAACTCACGTCGGACAATTCGGCTGCGAGGATCAGCTTCTTGTAGACCGCGTCATAGCCGGCGATATCCGGCACCACCACCTTGAGCAGGTAATCCACATCGCCGCTCATGCGGTAGAACTCCATGATCTCCGGAATGTCGCGCACGCCGCGCGCAAACTTGTCGAACCAGGACGCATTGTGCTGCGCCGTCTTGAGCGCGACAAACACCGTCACACCGACCCCGAGCTTGTCGGCACTGCACAGCGCAACGCGGCGCAGAATCACCCCGGCCTGTTCCAGTTTCTGGATGCGGCGCCAACACGGCGTGGGGGTCAGGTTGACCTGACGGGCAATCGCCTCCAACGGCGTTGCAGCATCCGCTTGCAGGATCATGAGTATTTTTCGGTCAATCTTGTCGATTTTCATTAAATATTGGAATTTCATTGCGCCAACGGCAATTATGCACCTTCAAAACGCAAACCACTTGCGCACTTGATGCGCTACATTGGCGCCATGAAATCATTCTCCCGCATATTCACCGAACACCCCGCCACGGTCGGCGAGACCTGGGGCGAGCATGCCCTGAGCGCATGGGGCTTCGCCTGGCGCCTGCAAGTCGCGGCGCTCGCCGCACTGGTGCATGCGGTGTTGCCCTGCCTGTGCGTCAAGACAGCCAGCAGCATGATCACATCACTGCATTCGAAGATGGTCACGCATCGGGTGCGCCCCGGTGCCGCGCCCGCGCGCACCGCCTGATCAAGCGCCCAAGCGCCCAAGCGGCCTCTCGGACTGGGGAAACTTGCGGCCGCTGGCAGCTTCACCGCTTCACTGGGCGTATGGTCGATGTAGCTACGCCCGCAGGTTGAGAGAGCCGCTTTTGCAATCCTTTGAAACGAACGGATCTTCCGTTCGATAGCCTGCATTCCAGGGGCTTGTGCAGCGTTTTCTTCAGTGTTTCGCTGACACTGCCGCGCGCAACCGGCTCCAGCCCGGTTCGCCCCCAGGAACACGGACCCACGCGCCTGCCGGGTTACGGCAGCGTGATCAGGTGTCGTCGATAAGAACCAGTTTGATGCGCCCGGTGGCACCGCTCTTGATTGTCACCCGGGACTTGGGCTGCGCAAAATGCCGCGCCACCAGCGCGACCAGCTCCTCATTGGCGCGGCCTGCGATCGGCGCTGACCTGATTCCGGCCTGCCAGTTGCCATCCGCCAGCTGCGCAAGCGTTGACTCCCGCGCATTGGGTTTGACCTTGATCTGAAAAATTGCCATCCGCGCAGGCGGGCGCAAGCGCCGCGCTCGACTGCGTTCAAGCGCGCGGGCGCCTGGGTCCATCGACGCCGCGCCGCGCACCCATGGCAAGGCCGATGCGCGCCAGTTCCGGCTCACCCAACAGGCGCGCCGCCAGCGGCATGAGTTCCTCGTCCTCGCGCGTCATGTGCTCTTCGTAGTGGCTGGCCAGCACCTCGACCCCTGCCGCCGAAAGCTGCACCGAAGCGCCGGCGGCAACACCGGCCAGTTCATCGCGCACACGCGCCCAGGCGCCCTCCAGGGTGCGATGCTCGGCGATCAGCCCTTCGATCGTGGCACGCAGGCACTGCGCATCCGCGGCTGCCGTGGCCTCCAGCAGGGCCGGAAACAGGTCGACCTCCTCATCGGCATAGTGGTCCTGGGCGGCCTTGTCGAAATACCGCAGCACGCCGGCGGCGGTTTCACGCGCATCCTCATCCGCACCCCTGGTGGCAAGATGCGGCACCAAGCCGCGCAGGGCCGTGCACTGGCGCGCACCGCGCTCGTGGCAATTGGCAAGCGTCTTGAGCGGCGCTTCGATGCCGCGAAGAGGCGCGGAAGAATCAGGAGTTGGGCTGGCGGTCGACATCGTCTGGTATCCATCGCATGCGGCAGGAGACCACAGCATACCGATTGCCGCCGTGACGCGCAGCGGCGCCCGCCCGGCGGGTGAACGCAGCGCGTGAGCGCTCAGTTTTCCTCGGTCGACTTGATACCCGATACCTCGGCGCTGGCGGTGCCTTCGTCCATTGAAAATCGATCGCCGAAGTCGAACCGGTCGTCATGCTGGAAGCCTTCGCAGGATTGCACTTCCCGACTGCCGACAGATGGTGCTTGTCGCGTCGGTTGTCAAGCGGCGAGGGGTCCGCTGTCCGCCAGGCTACTGCTTGAACAAGCGCGCAAAGTTGCCGCGCAGCCACTGATTCGCCGGGTCCTGGTGAAAGCGCCGGTGCCAGTACTGGTTCACCTGGAAGGGCGGGATCTTCAGCGGGTGCGGCATGAGGCGCAGCGGCAGGATCTTCGCGAATGCCTCGCCCAGGCGCTGCGGCACGGTGACCACCAGGTCGGTCTGGGCGATCACCATCGGCACCGACAGGAAGTGCGGCAGGCGTACCCGCACGTCGGGTTCGATGCCGGCGCGCTCGAAGATCGCCTCGACGATGCCGTGGCCGGTGCCTTGCGCGGCCACCACCGCATGGCGGGCCTCGCGAAAGGCCTTCAAGCTGATGCTGGTGCCGATCTGCGGATGGTCGTTGCGCACCATGCACAGGTAGGTTTGCGAAAACATGCGTTGCTGGTAGAAGCCGGTCTTCAGATCAGGCAGGAAACCCACCGCCAGGTCCACCGCGCCGGACTCCATGGCCAGGCGCGCCTCGCGTGCCGGCAGGGCCACGGTCTGAAGCGTGACGCCGGGCGCGGCTTGCTCAAGAAAGCGCAGCAGTCCGGGCAGGAACACGATCTCGCCGATGTCGGACATCAGCAGCGTGAACTTGCGCCTGGCCTGCAGCGCGTCAAAGCCCGCCTGCGGTGCCAGGCCCTCGCGCAGCGTGGCCAGCGCCTGCGTGATGCTGCCGGCGAGGCGCTCCGCGCGCGGCGTGGGTGCCATGCCATGCGGCGTGCGGGTGAAAAGCTCGTCGCCTGTTTCCTGGCGCAGGCGACGCAGGGCGTTGGAGACCGCCGGCTGCGTCACCCCGAGGGCTTCAGCCGCCAGCGAGGCGTTGCGGTGCACATGCAGGGCCTCGAACACGCGCAGCAGGTTGAGGTCGAAGCGGGCTAGGTCCATGGCAGCGATTTGAGGTTGGGAACATGCGGAAAATACCTGATATTCACCCCAGTGATTGCAGCAACAAGCTCGCAGGCGTTACCCTGCGGGCCTGGAACGCCGCGCATGGGCGCGCGATTTGCAGATTGATCGACGCGACCAGGCGCAGGAGACAAGCGATGAACGCCCCCGATTCCGCCTTCAACGGCAACCTCCCGGTCACCTGGCATACCGCGCGCGATTCACGCGTGCCCTATCGCATCTACACCGATGAGGCGCTCTACCGCGAAGAGCTGGAACGCCTGTTCTACAAGGGCCACTGGTGCTATGTGGGCCTGGCCGCCGAAATCCCCAGGCACGGCGATTTCAAGCGCACCTTCATCGGTGAACGCCAGGTGATCATGGTGCGCGATGCCGATGGCGCCATCAACGTGATCGAGAACCACTGCGCACACCGCGGCGTGGCCTTTTGCGAGCAGAACTTCGGCAACCGCCGCGACTTCATTTGCCCCTACCACCAGTGGAACTACGACCTGAAGGGCAATCTGATCGGCCTGCCGTTTCGCCGCGGCGTGCGCCAGGATGGCCGTGTCAACGGCGGCATGCCGGCCGATTTCAAGCTCGAAGACCATGGCCTGACCAAACTCAAGGTGGCGGAGAAAAACGGCGTGGTGTTCGCCTCTTTCGACCATTCAGTCGAGGATTTCGACAGTTATCTCGGCGCAATCAAACCCTGGTTCGAGCGCGCCTTCGACGGCCGCGAACTCACCATCCTGGGCTATTCACGGCAGCGCGTGCCAGGCAACTGGAAGCTGATGCAGGAGAACATCAAGGACCCCTATCACCCGGGTCTGTTGCACACCTGGTTTGTCACCTTCGGGTTGTGGCGCGCCGACCAGCAATCGTATATGCGCACCGACAGCCACGGCCGCCATGCGGCGATGATCGGCTTCAAGAACGATGGCGGCAAGAGCACGGTGACCCAGGGTGTGGCCAGCTTCAAGGAGAACATGAAGCTCGAAGACGAGCGCATTCTCGACGTCGTGCCGGAGGCCTGGTGGAAAGGCGGAAATCTCGACATCGAGGCGGTGCCCACCGCGTGCATGCAGACCATCTTTCCCTCACTGATCATCCAGCACAATGTCAATTCGATTTCGACCCGCCAGATCGTGCCGCACGGCGTGGGCGCTTTCGATTTCGTCTGGACCCATTTCGGCTTCGCCGACGACACGCCCGAGATGACGCGGCGGCGCCTGCGCCAGGCCAACCTGTTCGGGCCCGCCGGGCTGGTGTCGGCCGACGATGGCGAGGTGGTCGAACTCTCGCAGGTGGGCTTCAAACAGCATCCTGACTATCAGACCATCACCGAACTGGGCGGCACCGGGACCGGCAACACCGACCACATGGTCACCGAAACCCTGATCCGCGGCATGTACGCCTATTACCGCAAGGTGATGGGCCTATGATCAGCCTCGAACAGCGCGCAGCTCTCGACGATTTGTATGCGCGCTACAGCGCCTGCCTGGATCAGGCGCGCTTCGACGAGTGGCCGGATTTTTTCACCGAAAAGTGCTGGTACCGCGTGGTGCCGCGCGAGAATTTCGACCGCGGCTTGCCGCTTTCGACCATGGCCGCCGAAAGCCGCGGCATGCTGAAAGACCGTGTGTACAGCATTCAAAACACGCTCTACCACCAGCCCTACTACCAGCGCCATATCGTCAGCGGCCTGTTCGTGCGCGAGGTCACGGGCGAAGGCATTCACACCCAGGCCAACTACGCGGTGTTTCGCACCAAACAGAACGAAATAACGGAAGTGTTCAACGTCGGCCGCACACTCGACATCGTGGTCGAAGACGGCGGCCGGCTCAAGTTTCGCGAGAAGGTGTGCGTGTTCGACAGCGAGCTGATTCCGAACTCGATGATCTACCCGATCTGAGGGGCGGAGTTCAGGGAAACACTGAATAAGTCCGTAGGTTGCGAAAACCGCTCTTGCAACCGGTTGAATTGAAAAGAGCTTCTGTTCGATAGCCTGAAATCCAGGGACTTGTTCAGCGTTTGCTCAAGCCTCCGGCGCCGCGCGGCAAACCCCACCAGCGCCAAACCGGCAAACATCAGCGCATAAGTTTCTGGCTCGGGCACTGCAGCGACCGTCAGCGTGACGTCATGCGGGTTGTAGGTGGCGACCACATCCCAGCCGGAAGGCTGGATCAGGGTTGAAAAGGTGCCGGTGCGCAAGCCACCGCTGGTAAGGATGACAAAGGTCGATCCCAAGGTTGGTGTATAGCCGAAGTTGAGGCGCAAGCTGCCGGCCAGCGACGCAATACCGGTAATCGCCAGCCAATCATGCTCGACGCCCTGTTGCAGGCCACTGATCTCGACATCGAAACTGCCGGCCCCACCCTGGGTGTAGTTGCCCTGGATCGTAAGCTTGCCGGGGCTTGCGCCCGGCGCCACCGAACCACCGCTGTTCGATACCGCGCCGATGACGGTACCGGTGCCCGACAAGGATCCCGCGTCGAGTTCGACCAGCGCTGTGGTTAACGTGCCGTTGACCACCGTGCGCGCAGCCGCCCCGTCCTGCAGCAGGTTGGAGCCGGAGAGCGTCATTTGACTGCCTGACGCAACCTCGACGGTGCCACGGTTGGTCAATGGGTCGGCAGCAGTCGGATTCACAGTCAGTGCGACCGATTGATCGGCGACGATCGATCCATTGTTGGTGATCTGCAGTTGGTTTACCCCGAGTTGCCCGGCACCGCGCAGGGTTTGACCCGCGCCGATGGTTAGGCGATACGCGTTGGAATCGCCATAGATGCGATTGACTCCGCTATTCGACAGCAGGATGGTGCCGCTACCGTTGATGGTGGCGTCGCCGTTCAAGCGCAGGTCGGTCAGGAAATTGTTGCCGTTGAGCTTGAGCGTGCCACTGTTGACCGACACGCCGGCGATGCCTACGCCTTCGCCGTTGCGCAGGCCGAGCACGCCTTCGATATTCACGCCGTCGAGCGTTGCATTGGTCGAGCCGGCGAGTTCGCCGGTCAAGGCGCCGCGCAGCACGCCGCCACTGAAGGTACCGCCGGTAAACCGCGCGAACGAACCGTCGCGCACTTCGATCGCTCCGCCCGCGTTGTTGAAGGTGCCGACACGAATATCAAGGCCGACCGAGCCCTCGGCTACCACCGTACCCTGGTTGGCGATATTGAGAAGACCAACGCCGAGTTGCCCGGCACCGCGCAGGGTCTGGCCGGCGCCAAGCGTGAGCGTGCCGGAACCCGATTGGCTGAAGATACGATTGACTCCGCTGTTCGACAGCAGGATGGTGCCGACGCCGTTGAGCGTGGCATCACCGTTGATGCGCAAGTCGGTCAGGAAGTTGTTGCCGTTGAGCTTGAGCGTGCCGCTGTTGACCGACACGCCGGCGATGCCGACGCCTTCGCCGTTGCGCAGGCCAAGCACGCCTTCGATATTCACGCCGTTGAGCGTTGCATTGGTCGAGCCGGCGAGTTCGCCGGTCAAGGCGCCGCGCAGCACGCCGCCACTGAAGGTACCCCCGGTAAACCGCGCGAACGAACCGTCGCGCACTTCGATCGCCCCGCCGGCATTGTTGAATGTGCCCACGTGCAGGTTCAAGCCGGCCGAGCCTTCGGCCACCACCGCCCCCTGATTGACGATGTTGAGTTGATTGACCCCCAACTGCCCGGCGCCGCGCAGAGTCTGGCCGACGCCCAGCGTGAGCGTGTTTGAACCCACTTGGCCATAGATGCGGTTATTGCCGCTGTTCGAGAGCAGGATGGTGCCGGCGCCGTTGACGCTGGCATCGCCGTTGATCCGCAAGTCGGTGTGGAAATTGTTGCCGTCGAGCCGCAAGGTACCGGTATTGACCGACACCCCGGCGATGCCGAGGCCTTCGCCGTTGCGCAGGCCAAGCACCCCTTCGATGTTGACACCGCCAAGCGTGGCGTTAACCGACCCGGTGAGCACACCGGTGGTTTGCCCGCGCAGGGTGCCGCCTTCAAATTGGCCGGACCCGAAATTCGCCAGCGAGCCATCGCGTACTTCGATCACACCACCTGCATTGTTGAAGGTACCGGCAGTTGAACTCACCAAAAAACTCAGCCCCGCGCTGCCGGAGGCGGCGATGGTGCCCAGATTGGTGACCCTCAGCTGGCCAACCCCGATCTGCCCGGAACCCACGATCGACTGCCCGACGCCGATTGTCAGGCGCTCGGCGCCGGTGGCACCGTAAATGCGATTGATGCTGCTGTTGGACAAGCTGATTGATCCGCTGCCGGTAAGGCTGGTATCGGAGCCGAAAGACAGGTCGGTCAGAAAATTGTTCCCCGCAAGCGTCAGGCCGCCGTCGCTGGAAAGCAGCCCGCCCAATCGCAAGCCCTGGCCGTTGGCGATGCCAAGGCTGTCGCCGGCACCGATAGCAAGATTCCCGATGGTGGCGCCGATATTGAGCGTGACAATCGAATTGAGCGCATTCCCGCCGTCGATGAACACGTTGGTGAGCGCACTGTTGGGCACCCCAGCCGGGGACCAGTTGCCGCCCACATTCCAGTTGCCCGTGCCACCGAGCCAGGTGGCATCGGCAGCATGCAATGACGTTGTACTGCAAGCTGCGGCAACCGCAGCTGCGATCAAGGCCAGGCGCACGGGTTTGCGTTGACGATTTGCCGGTTTCATGTCTTCTCCAAGGGGCTCAAAGGCCATTGCGTCAAGTCCGACCTCGCCGATAAGATCGCTGGATTGTTGCAAAACCGATCCGGACAAATTCCACGCAAATTCAATGCCTGCCGGAAAACTTCTTTTACATTCAACAACCTAGGTACCAACGCAGTAGTGCCGAAAATTGAAAGTGTAAAAATTCCCGACGCTTTCAGTCGACTAAGCTTTGCTTGCAGCGATGCAAGTACCGGTACAGAACACGCACAATCGCCTGTGCGCTGCGGCCGTCACCATAAATCCCGCCGATTGGCGCCACCCACGGGGCCGGCGCATCGAGAAAGCAATTCGCAGCACTGACGATCCTTGCATGGTCAGCCCCTACCAGCGCCGCACCTGCGGCCACGGCCGGTCACCCGCAAGTCACGCGAACGCAGCCAGCGCCGGCCAATCCTGTGGCCGTGCACGGCGCAGCCGATGGCCTGCTCGATGGCTTCGCGCGAACGCCGCAAATCCTCGCCAAATGCCGCCGGCGAGATGTCGAGCACCGAATGTTGATAATAGCCTTGTGCCGCGATTTCGTGCCCCGTCGCCGCCGCTTCGCGCAGAACCTCCGGATGGTGGTCGACATTCCAGCCGCAGCTGAAAAACGTGGCGCGATTGCCGGTGTCGGCGAGCATTTGCAGGACTGCGCCGGTGCCCTTGCGCAGGCGCGATTCGAAGCGCTCCCGGTGCGCGCCGGGAATCAGGTCACTAAAAGGAGCCAACCTGGAAATAATCTTCGATGACGACCGTAAGAACATGCTCCCGACCGGCCGCGCGCACTGCTTGGTCAGCCAGAGTCGGTATCATCAGGGAATCCAGTTCATCTACCGGGCATTGCACCACTTGCGAGGCCGACGATTCGGCTGGTTGCCGTTCAAATTCCAACCTTGTCGCCGCGCGCGGCCTTGGCGTTCCCGGAACGCCGGCATCCCGACATGCGAAACAGGAGGCAATCCGATGCAGCGCGTCAAACTTCCATCCGGTGAAACGCTTGCCGCGCTGGGCCAGGGCACCTGGAACATGGGCGAGAGCAGCACCCATCGCGCCGAGGAACTGGCCACCCTGCGGTTGGGCCTCGACCTCGGCATGACCCTGATAGACACCGCCGAAATGTATGGCGAAGGCCGCGCCGAGCAGCTGGTGGGCGAAGCCATCGCCGGGCGCCGCGATGAAGCCTTCATCGTCTCCAAGGTGTATCCGCACAACGCCACCCGGAAAGGCACGATCACCGCCTGCGAGCGCAGCCTGAAGCGCCTGAATACCGAACGCATCGATCTTTATCTGCTGCACTGGCGTGGCGAGGTGGCGCTCGAAGACACCATCGAAGCGTTCACCGCGCTCAAGCGCGCTGGCAAGATCCGCCATTTCGGCGTCAGCAATTTCGACAGCGACGACATGCGCGACTGGTGGGCCATCGAAGCCGGCCATGCGCTGGCGACCAACCAGGTGCTCTACAACCTGGGCCGTCGCGGCGTCGAGTGGGATCTCTTGCCATGGATGCGCAGCCACGGCATTCCCGTGATGGCCTATTCACCAATCGAACAGGCGCGCCTCCTGCGCAACCCGCGCCTGGAAGGCTTCGCGCGCGAACGCGCGCTCACACCAACGCAGGCGGCGCTTTCCTGGCTTCTGGCGCGCAACGACGTGATCGCCATTCCCAAGACCAGCCATCGTGACCGGCTGCGCGAAAACGCCGCCGCGCTCGAGCATCGATTGACCACGGCACAATTGCAGGAACTGGACCGACTGTTTGCGCCACCGACCGGCCCGAGCGCGCTTGCCATGCTGTAATCAGCCCCTGGCGGCCCTGCCGCAACCCGTTTACTTCAAACCATGTCACGACCCTCTGACTCAGACGCGAACGCACCCGGCGCAGCCGATCTCGTCGCTCTCGATCTGAAGATTCCACCGTGCCCCGAAGTACTTGCAACTTTTGCAACGGAGGCGCGCAAGGAAGACCCCGACATGCGCGTGCTGGCCGCACTGATCGGCAAGGACGCGGGGCTGGCGGCGGCCATCCTCAAGACGGTCAATTCACCGCTGTTCGGCCTGACCCGGAAAGCCGCCGATATCCCGCAGGCGCTGGCCATCCTGGGGCTGCGCGCTTGCACCAACCTGATCACCGGCCTCTTGCTGCGCCAGGCATTCCCGGCGGGCGCAGGGCCGTTGATGCAACGCTATTGGGATGAATCGATGCGCGCCGCTGAAGCCGCCATCGCGGTGACCAGGCTGGCGCGCGGCGTGGGCCGCGACCAAGCGCATACCTACACGCTGTTTCGCAACTGCGGCATGGCGGTGATGATCACCCGCTTCCCCGACTACGCCTCCATCGTCGAGGCGCATGCAAACGCACCCGGCCCGGAACTGGCGCTTGCCGAAGAGGCGCGCTACCGCTTCGACCACGCGCGCGTGGGCTACGCCCTGTCGTGCGGCTGGCAGCTACCGGAAGCCCTGTGCCACACCATCCTGCTGCACCACGAGATCGAGCAGGTGGCTACACGCACGCGTGCCGCCGCCGCGGCCAATCCGGCCCTGCTGGCCGTGGGTTTGCTGGCCGAGCAGGTGGTACGCCTGCGCGCTGGCCAGGCGGTTACCGGCGAGTGGTCGGCGCATGAGGGTTTCGTATTACAGGCCCTCGGCATCGAGCCCGATGCGATCATCGATTTGGTGCAGGCGCCGGCGCTGGAGCCATAGCCCGGCCGGCGCTAGAAAAACGCCAGTGTGCGCACCTCGATGCTTTGGCGCGGCGGCGCGTCGGCCGGCGTAGTCGGGTCGTCGAACGAAGTGTGCGGGGTGAAGCGGGCGCGCCCATCCTGCTCGGAATCGTAGACCTTGAACACAATGGCTTCGTCGCGTTGCTGATGCGGAAAGTACATCCAGCGGTGCGCCGGGTTGAAGCGCAGCCGGTAGGTCTGGCCGATGCGGTTCGGATAGCGTCGCTCGGCGATCAGGAGATCGGCGGGGGCCACACTGCGCGCGTCGGCCAGGGCCAGTGGATTGGCGAGGATCGGACGATCGATCGGCCGCCACACCTGGATGATGGCAAAGCGGCGCTTGAGCAGCGCTTCTGCCTCGTCGGGCAACCAGTCGCGCACCCTCTGTGGCCCTGACCACTCGGTGTAGTCGTTGTGTGCGCCGCGAATCACCTCGCGCAGGCGCTTTTCCTGGCGCTCCGCTTCGTCACCCGAACGCAGCGTGTGGTCGAACACCACCACCCGCTGCGCCCCGGATTGCTGTTTCACCAGGTCGATCACTTCGGGATAGTAGGTTCCGGTGACCTGCGCCGGGTCGAAAAAATCCTTGACTGCGGTGCGCTGCGTGACCAGCATGCAGCCCGAGGTCTCCAGCGACAGGTCGACCGCGGCGCGCGCGTCGGCGATGCGCATCGGCCGTTGCTCGTAGGTGCCGGTATTGAGACGATCGATATCGCCGGGGCCGAAGGTTTCGTTGATAAGCTTGGCGCCGGTGTCCACCGTGTAGGTGATCTGCGCGCTGATGGCAGGTGTTTCGATGCAGGCTTGCATGCTGGGTTCTCCGCGCCGCACTAGCCGCAGCGCTGGCGAAAATTGGCAGGGGACGGCGCATGAGGCACCGCGGTTCGCATGTTAACGCTTGGTGCGGCCGGACTCTCAGGCGTTGGTGCCGGCCGGAAACCGCCGGCGCTGGCGCAGAATCACGTGCAGGCCCGCACCGATCAAAAGCGCGATGCCGCACCAGGCAAGCAGGTTGGGGACGTCGCCCCACAAAAAATAGCCCAGCAGCAGCGCCACCAGCAGCGCGGTATAGCGAAACGGCGAGATCACGGCGATCTCGCCCTGGCGAAAGCTGACGATGATCAGGTAATAGCCGGCGGCGACGAACAGCGCCGCGCCCGCCAGCAACATGGCCTCGGCAACCCCGAACGCGCGCCAGCCCTCGGCTAGCGCATACACGCCAGACAGCAGGCAGCCGGCGATGGCGCTGGCCAGGGTGATCAGAATCGACGGAATGCCGGCCGGGATGCGCCGCGTCATCAGATCGCGCACCGCATGCATGAGTGTCGCAGCGAGCGCCACCAGGGCCCAGGCGTTGAACCCTTCGGCGCTCGGCTGGATCACCAGCAGCACGCCGCAAAAGCCCACAATCACCGCGATCCAGCCGGCCCATCCGACCCGCTCATCGAGGAACAGCATGGCCAGGAGCGCCATGAAGATCGGCGTGGCCAGCGTAATCGCGGTGGCATTGGCAATCGGCAGATGCACCAGCGCCGCCAGGTACAGAAGCGTGGCGGCAGCATCGATCAAAGCGCGCAGCGGCACCTGCCCGCGCAGCACGTCGCCCAGGCGCGCGGTGGCGCCGCTGGCGCGCGCCACCGCGAGCACGATCAAGCCCACCAGCAGGCTGCGCATGAAGATCATCTGCCCCGAGGGCAGGGTGGCGCTGGCGATCTTGATGAAGGCATCGTTGATGACAAAGCATGCCATCGCCGCCGACATGCAAAGAATGCCGCGGCGATTCGCCCTTGCCAGCGCGCCGCCTTCCGCGCTCAAGCCGCAGCCTTGGCGGCGCCTCGCGGCAGGCGCAACAGGCGCGTCAATTCGGGCCCCTGCATCAGGCCCATGGCGTGATCGTCGGCGAAGCGACGCGCGTTCTCGGTCATGTTGCCGGCGGCGACGTAGATGGCCTCGTGCGCGTCCTGCGCCTTGCGTGCCGCCTCCAGTTCGCGCAGCGGCTCCAGCCCGTGGCTGGCCGCCTTCCAGCGCTTGCAACTCATGAGCGAGGTGCGCCCGGCCTTGAGCAGCGCAAAATCGGCAGCGCCTGTGACCGGCGTCACCGCGTAGCCATCGCGTTCGAACGCGGCCTGCAGGAGTTGCGAAAACTCGCGCCACGACATCGCGCTCACCGCAGCGAGCGTGGCGGCGACGCGAGTGGGACTGGGCGCGCGCAACTGCCGCCAACCCGCCATCGCGGCGATGACCAGAAACGGAAAGGCCGTGAATGGCGCATATGCCGCATAGCTGGCCGGCAGCACCAGGCGCGCCAGCAGCGCGAGCGCCAGCGCGAGGGCGAAGCTCATCCACCACGGCGAACGCAACAGGATCGCGAACAGCGAGTTTTCAGACATCTTCAGGCGCACGGCAAGACTCTCGAACAAGTGGCGGGTAGAGAAAAGGATGGGCGGATCTGCAGGCAGGGACATCGATTGGCCGGATTTGCGCCGGCGTTGAAAGCCCTCGTTGCGAGCCTCCCCATGCCGACGCCCTTTTCGGCCTGGTCCATGGCATCAATCACGTTGTGCGAAACCCCAGGCGGTGCCCAGCAGCAGCCCGAAGGTGTGCGCCCAGTTGGCGATCGGCCCCAGAAGGCCGGTCCAGCACAGGACAAACCAGCCCAGCATCAGGATCACCGTCTGGCGGCTCAGGCCATAGCCGAAATTCGGGTTGTGGCGGCCCTGCATCCAGACATAGCCAAGCAGGCCGTAGACCACGCCGGACATGCCGCCAAAGGCGGGCGAACCGCTGATCGCGTATTGCGCCAGGTTCGACGCCACGCCTACGATCAGGATGAAAAGGCCGAGGAACACATAGCCTCGGCGCTGCTCGGCCAGGCCACCCAGATCCCACAACCAAAGCATGTTGAACAACAGATGCAGGATGCCGAAGTGAATGAAAATCGGCGTCAGCAGGCGCCACACCTCGCCACCAGCGATGCCGGCAAATCCGCCGATCGCCGGGTCCGCAATGAAAAACGGCCGCAGCGCCTGGGTCGAGGCCCCGAAATTCGACAGCAACGCGACCAGCCCGCACACCACGATCAAGCCGATGGTCAGGGGCGGAAAACGCTTTGGCATCGCGATCATCGAGAAGCACGCTGTGCATGGCGCACACCTGCCTCAAGCGAGGCGCTCATGCTGTCTGTGGCGATCAACACGCGCCCGTCACCACGTCAGCGGCGCTCACCAGGTGTTGCGCAATTCGCGCAACTTGAGAAAAACGGTGCGCGCATCGGGCTTCTCCGGCAGGTCGGGAAACGCTTGGCGCAGCCTGGCGATCACCGTCGGGCTTTGCAGCCGGAAGAAAGTGTTGACTTCACGCTCCACCTTCATGGTGGTGACATGGGCCTGGTTCAGGTCTTGTCCTGCCAACTGGCCCAGCATGGTCTGCGCGGCGACGTTGTCCGGCTCGCGGTCAAGGGTGAAGCGCAAATTGTTCTCGATGTAATCGTGCCCGGGGTAGACCAGGGTGTCCGGTGGCAGCTTCTCGAGTTGCAGGGCGAAGGTCGTGAACAGGGTGCCCGGCGCGCCGCCATTGTGGCAATTGCCGGCACCGGCGTTGAACATGGTGTCACCCGAAAACAGGGCCGGTTTGTCGCTGTGGGAGCGCAGGCAGATATGGCACATGGTGTGGCCGGGCGTATCGAGCGCCTCTAGTTCGACGGTCTTGCCCACCTTGATGATGTCGCCTGCGCCCAGGCCACGCGAGACATCGGCGATCTTGTCGCCGGCATTCTTGTGGGCCAGTATCTTGGCGCCGGTCGCCGCCACCACCGCCGCGTTGCCGCCGGTATGGTCGTGGTGCTCGTGGGTATTGAGAATCTGGGTGATCTCCCAGCCGGCTTCCTTGGCTGCCTTCAGGCACTTGTCGCTATCCAGCGGGTCGATGGCCAGTGCCTCGCCGGTTTCGCCGCAGGCGATCAGGTAATTGAAGTTGCGGTAGGCATTGCCGGTCCAGATTTGCTTGACGATCACGATGACCTCGATGGGGAAAATGCGGGTGAAGGATGATACCAACGTGGCGCCCCGCCGGCCGGACGCGCACAAAGCGGCCAGAAAAACGCTGAATAAACCCTGGAATGCAGGCTATCGAACGGTAGACCTTTTCAATTCAAGCGGTTGCAAAAGCAGCTTTCTCAACCTACGGACTTATTCAGTGTTTCCCGGGTTCGCTTGCGAAGCAATGCCGAGCTCCGCGCAAACACGCGCCACCAGCGCCTTGAGCGCGACGACTTCACCTTCGAGCCGCGCGACATTGGCCTTGAGCGCCACCATTTCACCCAGCGCCACCTCGCCGCCCGCGGTGGCTGGTGGCTGTGCCTCGATTGCCGGCATGCCGGACAACAAGTGCGCCCAGCGATTCTCGCGCGCGCCAGGCAGGCGCGGCAACTCGACCACCAGCGCTGCGGCCGGCCGGCTCGCCAACTCGTTCAAAAAGCCTTCGACCGCCGAGATGTCTGCGAAACGGTGCAGGCGCTCGCAGCCGATGCGCAGCTCACCGAGCGTTTGCGGGCCGCGCAGCATCAGCACCGTGAGCAGGGCCGCCGACTGGGTCGGCACCTGCAACACCCGGCCCAGGTTGTGCTCGTAGCGCGCCACCCGCCCGCCGCTGGACTCGATCGCCAGGCTCAACCCCTTGAGGCTGTCGAGTGCTGCTTGGACTTCGCTATCGCTTGCCTCGATCACCGGGGCGCGGCTGGTTTTCTGGTTGCAACCCGACACCAGCGCATTCAAGGTCAATGGATAGGTGTCCGGAACCGTGTGCTGCTTTTCGACCAGCACGCCAAGCACGCGGGTTTCGAGCAGGGAGAGGGTGGGGAGCGGATGGTTCATTGTGGTGGCGCTGAGCGGGCTTTTGAAAAAGGGGGCACACCCCCTTTAAATCCCCCAAAGTTCGAGGCTGTCAAGACGGAGGTGCGTTGCACCATTGCGCTCAATACGATCATCGGGTGCGTATCTCAACAGCCTGCTGGTCAAAAGCGTTGCTCGGCATCACGCCAGATTGGGTATTGCCTGGCTACTTGCGGCCAACGCCGTCACCCGCCATGCGTCGCCATCTCGATCGAAACGTAGCGGCTGTGCGTTGCCAAGCAGGGTTCTGTCGACCGCCACTCCGAGCAGCCCGGCCAGCGCGTAGAGTGTGCCGCCATGCGCCACCAACAGCGCCGGTGCCGGCTGCGCCAGCGCCTCGGAGAGACCGGCCCTACTGCGACCGATGAACACCTCCAGCGTTTCCCCGGCTTCCGGCTCGCAGCCCCAGTCAATGTCACGTGAAGACGTACCGATCAGCTTGCCGAAATTGCGTTCGCGCAAACCGCTGTTGAAGATTGGCGCCAGCAGATGGCGGGTCGCTACCACCTCGGCCGTAGCGCGTGCGCGGCGCACGTCGCTGGCAACGATGCTGGCAATGCGTTGATCGGCAAGCAGGCCGGCGGCGTGTTGCGCCTGGGCCAGGCCGGCGGCATTGAGCGGCTCACTGGTCGCCTGGAAAATACGCTGCGCGTTGCACTCGGTCTGGCCGTGCCGCAAAAAGAAAAAGTGTTCGCAGACCGGCATCAGCGGTTGCGCTGCCGCCAGTTGCAGCAGGCGGCCGAGCCCGGCGATCAGTGTTGGTGCAGCGGTTGCTTGACTCATTGGTTACGCACTCGCGGGGTGCAAGGTGGATACGAATGGGAGGGACGCAAGTGTATCCGCTGCCGACCGTAACTTCGCCCAGGCGTGATCGACCATATGGCCTTCAGCGCCACCGATTTGCCCGGCACTGCACAACGCCTGACCGAACGCGGCCTGAAATACGAGCTCCGCCGCCTGGCCAACAGCGCGGACGGCCAGTGGCAGCTGTTCTGTCACGACCCCAACGGCGCGAGGGTCGAGCTGGATTTCGATGCAGCCGAGCCGGCGCCGGCTTGAAGCGCGGTACTTGAGCCCCTTGATGCAAAAAGCCCGGCTTGAAGCCGGGCTTTTCCTGGTCAAACACGCGATTGCGGTGAATTACTCGGCTTCGCGAATGTTCGATGCCTGCTTGCCCTTGGGGCCGGCGGTCACATCAAAGCTGACCTTCTGGTTTTCCTTGAGGCTCTTGAAGCCTGCGCCCTGGATCGCCGAAAAGTGCGCGAACAGATCTTCGCCGCCATCTTCAGGGGTGATGAAACCGAAACCCTTGGCGTCGTTGAACCACTTCACTGTACCTGTTGCCATGTCTTCTACTTCCTTGAATAAACAAAAAAAACGGGAAATGCCCCGAGGAGGGCGAAGGTCAAGACGGCGGGATGATGAAGGGAGGAATACCGGACAGCCAGAGGAGGTACTGGACCACACAACAACAAAACACTACTTGAAAATCGCAGGCGAGCACTATGCGCCTTAATCGGCGGATGCGCAAGGCATTTCGCTTGCCACGCCATCACCTGTATCGGCCGTGGAGGCGGCGAACATGGGGGTGGCGAAGATACAGGCGCGCCATGATAATCGCGCAGAATGCGGTTAGTCAGCCAGGTTTGCTGCGAGGGGCAATGCCGCCTGTCGGCTTGCGCGCCAACCTTGGGGCAGGCATTGCATTCACGCAACCAACGAGGAAACCGCATCATGAAAAGAATCACAACGCCTTTTCCGCAGCTGTTGGCATTGGGCATTTGTCTGCTGGCAACACCAGCCGCCCACGCACTTGACGCGACCATGGCGCGCATCAAGAAAAGCGGCACCATCGTGATGGGTCATCGCGATGCTGCCGTACCTTTTTCCTACGTCGACGCTGGCGTGGTCAAGGGCTATTCAATCGATCTGTGCATGGCGGTGGCCGACACCGTGCGGCGCGAACTCGGGCTTGCGGATATCAGGATCAAGTGGGTGCCGGTGGATGCGAAGAGCCGCTTTACCGCCGTCAAAGGCGGCAAGATCGATATCGAGTGCGGCGTCACCACCAACACCCTGGGCAGGCAGAGGGAAGTCGATTTCAGCCCGATGACCTTTGTCGATGGCGCCAACATCCTGGTGAAGAACGAAAGCAGCATCAAGAGCGTGCTTGATCTGGGCGGCAAGAGCGTCGCCGTGAGCGCAGGCACCACCACCGAAAGCGCGCTCAAGGCGGGCTTCGAGCGACGCAAGCTCGATGGCCGCATCGTGCTGGTCAAGGATCACGCCGACGGCATTGCCGCGGTGATGTCCGGCAAGGTGGATGCCTACGCGGCCGATCAGTCGGTGCTGATCGGCCTGGCCTTGGCAAGCGGCGGCGGTGCGGCGCTGCGCATGCCGGCCGAGCAGTTCAGCTATGAACCCTACGGCCTGATGTTCCGCCGCGGCCAGACGGATTTTCGAGCCAGCGTGACGCGTGCGCTGGCACTGGTGTACCGCTCGCCGCAATTGCCGGAACTGTTTGCGCGCTGGTTCGCGGCCATCGGCGGCAAGCCTTCGCCCCTGCTGGAGACCATGTTCATACTCAATGGGCTGGCTGATTGAGTCCGCAGGCGCTGCCTGATGCGCAGGCACCATGCCTGGTCCACAAGCACGACCGCATCACTGTGTGGCACCGCGCTTGCCGCGTAGTAGCGGCATGAAGCCGGTGCGACATCTGCTCGGCGCGATTGCACTGCTCACCTGCGTGGGCTACACCGCAGCGCAGCCGGCCGGCATGATAGCGATACCGGCCGGGGCATTCACCATGGGGCGCGACGACGGACCGGAGGACGAACGCCCAAGCCACCGTGTCACGCTCGAGCGCTTCCTGATCGACCGTGTGCCGGTCACCCATGCCGAATTCGCCGCTTTCCTGCAAGCGCAAGGATTGGAAGGCGAACGCGACGGCCGGCGCTACCGCCGCTTCGACCACGACGATGCCGACGCCCGCGTGCACCGCGTCGATGGGCGCTGGCGCGCTGATACGGGCCTTGAAACACACCCGGTCAACGAAGTCACTTGGGCCGGTGCGCGCGACTACTGTACGTGGCGCGCTGCGCGCCTGCCGAGCGAAGCCGAGTGGGAAAAAGCCGCCCGCGGCACGGACGGACGCCGCTACCCCTGGGGTAACGAAATGGCGGACGCCAGCCGCGCCAAATTTGCTGCCGGCTGGACCCAGACCGCGGCGGTGGACGCCCATCCCGCCGGCGCCAGCCCCTATGGCGTTTTGGACCTGGCGGGCAATCAATGGGAATGGCTGTCCAGCCTGTATCGGCCCTACCCGTATCGCGCCGATGACGGACGCGAAGATTCCTCAAGCGACGGCGTGCGCGGCACTCGCGGCGGTGGACACGATTCGCTGGCCGCGGAACTGACCACCACGCAACGTGGCCGCACGCTGTCGCGTGCGCCACGCGCAGGGCATCACAACATCGGCTTCCGCTGCGCCCGCTGAGAGTCCGTGCGCCGCGGGGCACGCGCAGGGAAACACTTAACCAGTCCGTAGGTCGAGAAAGCCGCTGTTGCAAAATGTTGAATCGAAAAGGTTCTTTGTTCGAACGTCCGAATGCCAGGGACTTGTTCAGCGTTTTCTCAGCGCTGCGCCTCAGGCCGGGCGCGCAGCAAAAACAGGGATCCTAGTGCCAGAAGCGACAGGCCGGCGGAGATGGCCAGGGCAACCCGCCCGCCGAACACATCAAGCACCAGTCCGAAGGCATAGGGCGCGGTGGCCTGCATCAGGCGCGCGCCGACGCCCAGCCAGCCTTGCGTGAGGCCGTAGCCCGCCGCGCCAAACAGGGCCAGCGGCAAGGTGCCCTTGGCGATGGTGATCATGCCGTTGCCGGCACCATGCAGCAGCGCGAACGCCGCCGCGAAGCCCAACGGACCACCGAAAACGCCGAGAATCAAACAGGCCAGCGGATGTAGCGCTGTCGCCACGCGCGCTGTCGTAAGCGCTTGTACTCGATAGCGGCTGATGACGCCAAACTCCACCAGGCGCGCCGCCACCTGCGCCGGCCCCAGCAGGGCGGCGGCCAATACCGCGCCGGCCGCGCCGGCACCCATCGCGGTGAGCAGGCCCGGCAAGTGCGAGGCATAGGCCGAGGTCACGAAAGCGGTGGTGGCGAAATACACTGCCAAAATGGCAAACCTGCGACGCCGCGCACCTGCATCAGCCGGGTCCGCGACCGCATCGGCTTGGCCGGCCGCAGGCTTGCCTTTGGGCGGCGCCGGCGGCACATCGGCCACGGCCGGAATCAGGCGCCAGTTCATCGGCAGCGCAACCAGCAAATGCAATCCGGCCCACACCAGGCAGGCGCCGCGCCAGCCGATTTGCGCATCCATGAATGCCGACAGCGGCCAGCCGACGGTACTGGCAAAGCCGGCAATCAGCGTGATGCCGGTGATCGGCTTTCTTGCATCGACACCGTAGATGCGTACCAGCGCGGCGAACGCGGCATCGTACAAACCCATCGCCATGCCGGCGCCCAGGATGCACCAGGCGGCGAACAGCATCGCCACATGATCGGCCGCGCCAAGCAGGGCAAGGCCGGCCGCCAGCACCAGGTTGGACCACATCAGCATGTGGCGCCCGCCGGCGCGGTCGATAGCGCGCCCCACCGCCGGCCCGGCCGCCGCCATCACCAGAAGCGATACCGAGAACGCGCCGAACACCGTGGCGCGGGAAATACCCAGGTCGCGCGCGATCGGCGCCGCCAGAATTGCCGGCAGATAGGTCGATGAGGCCCACGCCAGGGTCTGGGTCGCGCCCAGCGCGCAAACCACGCCGAGCGAGCCCTTCGAAACGGGTGAGTGCGCTGTCACGGGTCGCAAGCATACCGCGCATCCGCTCAAGTTGCCTTTCCAGCGTTTCGCCTAGGCTGTTTACGCCCGAAAAAGCCAGGGCGTGGCTGATGCATCTGATTTTTCCGCCGCATCAGGCAAACACCGGCGCGCCCGACTAAACTAGTGCCATGATCGAGATTCGTGGCATCGGCAAAACCTTCCACTCGGGCACGCGCAGCACCACCGCCCTGGCTCCGGTTGACTTGGGCATCGCGGACGGCGAGTTCGTTTCCTTCATCGGCCCTTCGGGTTGCGGCAAGTCGACGCTCTTGAATCTTGTTGCAGGCATCGTTGCCCCGACCTGCGGCAGCATCCTGCATGACGGGCGCAGCGTAAGCGGCCCCAACACAGCCACCGGCTACATGACCCAGCAGGACAGCCTCTTGCCGTGGCGTACGGCGGCCGCCAATATCGCGCTGCCGCTGCTGCTGCGCGGCACGCCCAAGGCCGCCATCGCGGGGCGCGTCGAGGCGATGCTGGCGCTGGTGGGCCTGAAAAACTTTGGCGGGCATTTCCCGGGCGAGCTTTCCGGCGGCATGAAGAAGCGCGTGGCGCTGGCGCAGATCCTCAGCTACGACCCGGCCACGCTGTTGATGGATGAACCCTTCGGCGCGCTCGATGCGCAGTTGAAGCTATTGATGCAGGCCGAGTTGATGCGTATCTGGGAAGGGGCGCGGAAGACCATCATTTTTGTCACTCATGATCTGGCCGAGGCAATCACCATGGCCGACAGGGTGGTGGTGTTCTCCAGCCGGCCGGGCAGCATCAAGGCGGTGCATGCGATCGACCTGCCACGCCCGCGCGACCCGCTCAAGATCCAGTTCGACCCCGCCTACCGTGTGATCCACCAGACCCTGTGGGACCTGCTGGCCCCGGAGATCGAGGCGAGTCGCGCGGAGGCCTTCGCATGAGCGCTCCCGCCCGGCCGCCCGAAGGGAGCGCGACTCCTCCCTCGGGGAGGATGTCACGCAGTGACAGGTGGGTCGTCGCATGAGCGCTCCCGCCCGGCCGCCCGAAGGGAGCGCGACTCCTCCCTCGGGCAGGATGTCACGCAGTGACAGACAGGTGGTCCGATGAATGCCTTGACCACCAATGCATCCGCCACAACCGCCGCAGCGGCCGAAGCGCTGGCGTTAGCGGGTGGCGCGGCCAGCGACACCCGGCACAACTTGGCGATTCGTGCCGGCCAGGTGGCCATCGCTGCGGCGATTCTGCTGATTTGGCATCTGGTATCGGGTTGGTTGATCGACCCGTTTTTCATCAGTTCACCAGCCGCAGTGGCGATCAAGCTGTGGAACTGGAGCATCGACGGCACCCTGTGGCACGCCTTTACCTACACATTCAAGGCGATGATCATCGGCTTCCTGATCGGCAGCCTCGCCGGCTTCGTCACCGGCTTCGTGCTGGGCCGCTCCGATATCCTGGCGCGCCTGTTCGACCCTTTCATCACCGCGATTTATTGCTTGCCCAAGATCGCGCTGGCGCCGCTTCTGATCCTCTGGTTCGGCATCGGCATCGAATCGAAAGTGGCGATGTCGGCACTGATCGTTTTTTTTCTGGTGTTCTTGAACACCTTCTCGGGCGTGCGCGACGTCAACCCGCTGTATCTGCAGGTCACCAGCATCATGGGCGCCACACCACTGCAGCAGTTGCGCCATGTGGTGTTTCCCTCCGCCGCGGCATGGGTGTTGACCGGCCTGAAAGTCTCGGTGCCGTATGCGCTGATCGGTGCGGTGGTGGGCGAGCTGATCTCCTCGAACCGCGGCATCGGCTTTTTGATCGGACAGGCCTCGGGCCTGTTCGATACGGCGGGCGTGTTCGCCGGTCTGGCGGTACTGGCGGCCACCGGCATCATTCTCAACGCCGGTCTCAAGAAACTCGAATCGCGCCTGTTGCGCTGGCGCGCACAAAGGTAGATCATGTACGACCTGAAAATCGAAGGCGGCACCATCATCGACGGCAGCGGCGCCCCGCGCAGCAGTGGCGATGTCGGCATCAGCAACGGCAGGGTCGTGGCGCTCGGTCATGCGCCGGACGGCGCGCACCAGACCATAGCCGCGCACGGCCGCGTGGTGTGCCCCGGCTTTGTCGACATCCACACCCACTACGATGCGCAGGTGCTGTGGGATCCGCTGATGACGGTCTCGCCGTGGCATGGCGTGACCACTGCGGTGATGGGCTCCTGCGGCTTCGGCATCGCTCCAACCCGCCCCGCCGGGCGCAGCTTGATCTTGCGCACCCTGGAGCGGGTCGAGGCGATGAGTCTGGCCGCGCTGGAAGCCGGCATCGGAGCAGATTGGCCGTTCGAGACCTTCCCGCAATACCTCGATGCCATCGAGGCGCGCGGCACCGCCATCAACACCGCAGTGATGATCGGCCATACGCCGATAAGGCTGTACGTCATGGGCGAGGCCGCAGTGGAACGCGAAGCCACTTCTCAAGAAATCGCATCCATGCGCGCCATCGTAACCGAGGGCATCCAGGCCGGCGCCATCGCATTCGCCACTTCGGTCTCGCAGGTGCATGTGGGCTTCGACGGCAAGCCGGTGCCCAGCCGCATGGCCTCGACCACCGAGCTGGTCGAAATGGCGCGCGGCGTGCGCGATGCCGGCAGCGGCATGATCCACTACAACCTGTTGCGCGAACCGGACTTCGCCGCCTTTGAATCGTTGCAGCGTGAAAGCGGCGCCACCGTGTGCTGGACCGCGCTCCTGGCCGGCCAGCGCGGGCCCGGCGGCCATCGCGACACGCTGGCCAGGAGCGCGGAGCTGATCGCGCGCGGCCTGCCGATCTATCCACAAACCGCCTGCCGGCCGATCGTCATCGAATACGATTTTCGCTCGCCGGTGGTCTACGACACCTGGAAACTGTTCGAGCCGGTGCGCAAGGCCGGCAGCGCCGCTGAACGCGCCCGCATTTATGCCGATCCCGAGTTTCGCCGCCAGATGCGCGAGGAAGTCGCAGGCCGCGGCGGACGCGACAAGTATTTCTCCGCTGGCGCCGCTGAAGGCGAATCGCGCCGCGCCAGTTGGCGCCTGACCGAGATTTCCTATTGCCCCTGCGAACCGCAACTTAGCGGTCGTCGAGTCGATGAAGTCGCGCGCGAACGCGGCATGCATGCGGCCGACCTGCTGCTCGACCTCGCCGCGCAAATGGATCCGCCGGCGCGCTTTCGCGTGCCAGTGGTCAACTTCGACGAAGATGAAGTCGAGGAACTGCTCAAGGACCCGAACGTCGTGTTGGGCCTGGGCGATGGCGGCGCGCATTTGTCGCAGCTATGCGATGCCTGCTACTCGACTTATCTGCTGGGCCACTGGGTGCGGGAACGCCAGGCCCTGACTCTGGAACGCGCCATCCACATGCTGACCGCGCGCACCGCGCAGGTGTTCGGGATTCGCGATCGCGGCCTGCTCGCCGTCGGCCGCCCGGCCGACGTGGTGGTGTTCGACCCCGCTACCGTGGGCGCCGGGCCGCTGGAGCGCGTATACGATCTGCCGGCCGGTGCGGACCGCCTGATTTCGAGACCGCACGGCATCGATGCGGTGGTGGTCAATGGCACGCTGTTGCCGGCACCGGGCGCGCCATGGCCTGCCGGCCACGCCTACCCCGGCAGGCTGTTGCGCAATGGCGCTGCGCGCTAGTGGAGTCACCCGGGAGCAGGTGCCCGACCAACCCTTTTCCTTCAACCCAGCCGCGTGCCCCCTAACCGGGACCATGGCGTCGATAAGCCGGAGAACCACTGATGAACCGTGAACTTGAACGTCGCCTGATCCTCAAGGGAATTGCCAGCGCGTCCCTGCTTGGTGCGGCACCACGCACCTTCGCGCAAGGCTCGGCGAAGCCGAAATTGACATCGATTCGCTCCACCGCGCGCTCCTGGCTGTGGAGCCCGGAAGACTATGCAAGCAAGACCGGGTTGTACGACAAGGCGGGCCTCGCAGTCGAACTGGCGGCGACCAATCGCGGCGTCAACCAGGACGCGCTGTTGTCGGGTGCGGCCGACATTCTGTTGGGCGCCCCGACGCAGAACATGCGGGTACAGATGCGCAAACAGCCGGTGAAGATGATCTGCGGCTTTGTCAACAAGTACGCCTCGAACATCGTGGTGAAGAAGAGTTTCGCCGACAAGGCCGGTGTCACCGAAGCCTCGCCGGTGGCGGCCAAGGCGGCAGTGCTCAAGGGCCTGAGGATCGGCACCACCGGCCCCGGCGCCGGCCCCGATCAATTGACGCGCTACATGATGAACATCGCCAGGATCAACCCCGACCGCGAAGCGCAACTGGTGCCGATCCAGGGCGGGCCGGCGGCGATGATAGCGGCTTTCGACCGCGGCCAGATCGACGGTTTCTGCCTCTCGTCCCCCACCTCGGATGTGGCGGTGGCGAAATTCGGCGGCACCTATCTCTTCAACATGGTCAACAACCCGCCGCCCGACCTGAACGACTATCTCTACATCACCGCGTCGGTCACCGAGAAAACCATCAAGGACAAACCAAAGGAATTGATCGCCTATTGCCGCGGCATTGCCCTGGCATTGCGCGCCATTCACGGCGATCGCGCCGCATTCCGCAAATGGGCGCGCGAGTATTTCAAGGACCTCGAGGACGACCTGTTCGAACGCGCGTTCGCCAACAATGCCGCGATGTACATGAAGACGCCGGTGCCCACGCGCCCGCAATTCCAGCGCAATGTCGAATTTCTCGATGCCGAACTGAGACTGCTCAATCAGCCTGGCGTGCCGGGCGGATTCCGCTTCGACGATGCCTGGGACTTGAGCTTCGTCGAAAAGGGCATGGCCGGGCTGTAGACGACCAGCGGGCGCCCGGCCGCCAACTGCGGCATCAGGCGGCTGGCGTCGCCTACCGGGCTACTTCCGCCCGGGCACCCGATTCGCGTGCGACCACGCTCCATTTGCGCCCTTCGGCGGCCATGAAAACGCCGAGTTCCGCAGCGCTTGCAGGCAGCGCCGTTGCACCCTGGGCTACGAGAGTCTCCTGCACCGCCGGTTTGGCCTGCATGGCCTTGAGCGCGGCGTCGAGCCGCGCGATGATCGCCGGTGGGGTGCCGGCCGGCGCCAGCACGAAAAGCCGCGGCGATGCATCGAAGCCCGCGCACGTATCGGCCAATGCCGGTCAGTCGAGCGCGGCGCTGACCTCGACTTCGATCAGCATGTCGGGGCTGACCAGCGAGGTCACGCCGACCATGGTCGATGCCGGGTACGGACCATCGCCGAAATTGCGGTTACGCACGCCACGCACTGCCGCCGCCTTCTCCGGCGTCAGGTCGACCACATAGGTCACCATCTTGAAGACGCTGGAAAACCTGGCGCCGGCAGCACCCAGCGCCGCACCCAGGTTGGCGTAGACCTGCTCGGCCTGTGCCGCCAGATCACCTTTGCCGACGATCTGACCCTGCGCATTCAGGGCCACCTGGCCCGAAACATGCACCTGGCGGCCGGCTGGCACTATGGTCACATGGGAATAGCCGGTGGGCTTGGACAAGGCCGGCGGGTTGATGGCTTGGATTGGCATGAAAGTCTCTCAGGTGTTTGGGAAACCCGCATATTAGCGCCGGCCGGCTTCCCGGCAATGCCTGGCTTGTCCGCGCTGGCTGCGGCGCGCTGCCAGCAGCAAGCGCTTCGCACGGGTCGAGAGCGCCGCGTCCATGCGATGTACCGGGCCGACGCTGACGAAGCGATCGCCGACAGCGAGGTCGTCATAGGCGACCGGCGCGGTTTCAAGGTTGCGCAGCAGCTCCGAGTTCATGGGTTTTCGCCCTTTTTCATCTGGGCGAAAGAAAGTTCATCGATTTGACAAACCATGGTCAATTGGTAGACTGCCTTCCCCTCAAATGTCGAGCCAGGGTACCAGTGACCGTTCCGCACACTGCGGCAAAACCGGACTACGCGCGCCCTTACGCGGGTCTCAAGGTGCTTGACGTGTCGCAGGGCATCGCCGGCCCCTATTGCGCAATGTTGCTGGCGCAATACGGCGCGGAGGTTACCAAGGTCGAGCCCTTTGCCGGCGACTGGGGGCGCGTGCTGGGCAAGCGGCTCGGCTCGCACAGTGCGCTCGACCTGACGGCCAATCGCGGCAAGCGTTCGATCGCGCTCGACTTGAAACTGCCCGCCGGCCGCTCGCTGCTGGCGCGCATGGCGGCGCGGTGCGACGTGCTGATCGAGAATTTCCGACCCGGTGTGATGGAGCGCCTGGGAGTCGGTTACGCGGCGGTGCGCAGCGCCAATCCGAAAGTGCTGTATCTCTCCGTCAGCGGCTTCGGTCAGGACGGGCCGGCGCGCGATCTGCCCGCCTCCGATACCGTGGCGCAGGCTTTCGCGGGGATGATGATGGCCAACCGCGATGCCGCCGGCACGCCGCGGCCGACCGGCTTCCTGTCGGCCGACTACACCACCGCGCTGTATGCATTCCAGGCGCTGGCGGCGGCGTTGGCGGCGCGGCCGTTCGAGGCCACGGGGCGCCACATCGATGTCTCGCTGATGCATGCCACCGGCGCCTTCATGGCGATGAAGCTGATCGAGGAGCGACTCGAAGGCGGCCCGGCGCCCAAGCTCAATGCGCCGGCCGGCAGCTATCGCACCGGCGACGGCTGGATCGCCATCACCCTGACCAAGGAGGCGCATTTCCCGGCGATTTGCAATGCGCTTGGCGTGCCGGGGCTGGCCAGCGACCCGCGTTTCACCGATTTCGCGCGGCGTTCAGCCAATCTCGCGGTGCTTCTTCCGCTATTGCAGGAACCCTTGCTTGCCCGCAGTACCGCGCAGTGGCTGGCGATATTTCATGCGGCCGACGTGCTGGCCAGCCGCATCCACGACTTCACCTCATGGCTGCGGGATGCGCAGGTTCTTGCAACCGGAGTCGTAGCGGAAGCGGCGCCGGACGGCGTGACGCCGGTGCCATGGGTGCGGGTACCGGGCGCCTTGCATCCCGCCGCCGGCGACGCCCGCCTGCACTGGCCGGATGTCGGCGAACACTCCGCAGCGGTATTGCGCGACATGCTCGACATGGATGAGACCGAGATCGCGCAGTTGCGCGCCGCTGGTGTACTCGAACCACTTCGCGAAGGAGGCTCCAGATGAAATCACGCAGATATGCGATTGTCGGGTTGGCGTGGATCGCGCTGACGAGCTTTGGCGGTGCGCCGGTGGCGGCACAACCGTTCCCGTCCAAGCCGATCCGCATCATCGTGCCCTTCGGACCCGGCACCGGCACCGATATCCTGGCGCGGGTGGTCGGCGAGCGCATCGGCGAGCAGTTGGGCGTGGGAGTCGTGATCGAGAACCGCGAGGGCGCCGGCGGCCTCCTGGGCGCCACCGCCACCGCCAAGAGCCCGGCCGATGGCTACACCCTGATGATGGCGGCCAACCCTTTCGTGGTGGCGCCTCTGCTGCAGGCCGCTCCGCCCTACGACGCAGTGCGCGATTTCGCGCCGGTGGCGCGCATCGGCGTGCTGCCGATGGCGCTGGTCACCGGGCCGGCGGCGCCCTATGCCAACGTGCGCGAGATGATCGCTTTCGCGCGGGCCAATCCGGGCCGGCTCAACTACGCCTCTTCCGGCAAGGGCACGCCCAGCCACCTCGAAATGGAACTGATCGCACAAAGTGCCGGGCTGAAACTGCAGGATGTGCCCTACAAGAGCACCGCGCAGGCGATGACCGACACCATCGGTGGCCAGGTCTCGCTGTATTTCTCGACCCTGCCGCCGGCGCTGGCGCAAATGCGCGCGGCCAAGCTGCGTATCCTCGGCATCGGCAGCGCGCGCCGCCTGGCCCAGGCACAGGAGGTCCCGACCCTGGCCGAAGCGCTGGGCCAGCCCGGCTACGAAGCCAATGTCTGGTACGGCTTCGTAGCGCCGGCCGGCACGCCGCGCGACACGCTGGCGCGCCTGGCCGATGCGGTGACCCGCGCTCTCGACCATGCGCCGGTGCGCGAACGGGTGGAGAAAAGCGGCACCGAGATCGAGGTTGCGGGGCCCGATGCATTCGCCGCGCAAATCCGCCGCGAGAACGAAAAATGGTCGGCGCTGGTCAAGTCACTCGGTCTCAGCGCAAATTGAAATCCGCGGTCCACGCCCCCGGCTTCGAGGACTTCGCCGTCGGCGAGGTGTTCACCACCTATCGCCGCACCGTTACCGAAACCGACCTGGTGAACTTCACCCAACTGGCGGGCTTGCGCCTGCCGATTTTCGTCGACGACGACTGGGCGCGACGCGCGTCACCGCACGGCGGGCGCATCGTGCCGGGATTCCTGGTGTGCACGGTATCCGCCGGCATGCTCGAAAGTGTGCTCGGCGCCAACACCATCGCCGGGCTGTCGATGGACGGATTCCGCTTTCATGCGCCGGTGCGGCCGGGCGATACGCTAGGCTGCGAAATCAGTATCGATGCGGCGAAGGAAACCTCGGACGGCTTGCGCGGCGTGCTCTCTCTGGGCATCAAGGTGATCAACCAGCACCACGCCATGGTGCTGGAATACTCGACGCGGGTGATGCTGCGAAAAAACGGCCCCGAAGGGCCGTCTTGCAAATGACTTGCCTTAGAAATCATTCGCCAAGGCGCGATTTGAGCGGTGCCGCCACACCGCCCATCAGCGCCAGGCCGGCCAATCTCGCGGCGCGTGCTCCAGCTTGCACTGCCGCAGTTGGCAAGTACGCGGAATCACGCCCAGTTTCGCTGCTCTCCAAACGGTTCCTCAATTCAGTCGCACGTACTCATAATCCACCGGCAAGTTATTGATGCCACGGTCCGGTGGCGCGATCCATGCCGCCATCTTGCCCGGCAGGACCACCCGCTGCTGCAGGCTCTTGACAAAGCGGCGGTCGTCTTCCGATGGCAGGCCTGATTTGCACACCTCTGCATAAGCCTCCTTGCCGACCGGGTTGCCGGCCAGGTCGGTGCCGATGCCGGCCCAGGCGCCGATGGTGCGATGAAAACGATCGGATGGCAGCTTGAGCTCGTAGGTGAAGCCGGCGCGCTCGATCAGCTTGTTCCAGCGCTTGAAGCCGATTTCGCAATCCTTGACGTATTCATTGCGGGTAACCGCGTTCATCGCATTGCGCATCGCGACTTCTTCGGTCTTGACGCCACCGGCGCCGTCGGGCGCCTGGAAGCTGTAGCTCGTGTCGATTTCGCGATGGTCGGTGAATTTCGCCTCATCCGGCCTTCCCTTGATGCCGTTGGCGAAATAGGATCCCGCGTTCGACGAAGACTCCGAGCCGAACAGGTCGAGCGCGGAAGAAAACCAGAAGTTCATGTACTTCTGCACTGTCGGCAGATCGATCGCGCCGGCGCGGCGCACCGCAGCCGGATCGTCGCTGCCCAATTCCTTCATCACTTCCAGCGCACGTCGCACCACGCGACCGATGCCGGTTTCGCCTACAAACATGTGGTGCGCCTCTTCGGTGAGCATGAAGCGGGTGGTACGCGCGAGCGGATCGAAGGCCGATTCGGCCAGGCTTTTCAGCTGGTACTTGCCGTCGCGATCGGTGAAATAGGTGAACATGAAAAACGAAAGCCAGTCATCGATCGGCTCGTTGAAGGTGCCGAGAATGCGCGGCTTGTCGGCATCGCCCGAATGGCGCATCAAGAGCTCTTCGGCTTCCTCGCGACCGTCACGCCCGAAATAGGCATGCAGCAGGTAGACCATGGCCCACAGGTGGCGCCCCTCTTCCACATTGACCTGGAACAGGTTGCGCAGGTCATACAGCGAAGGGCAGGTATGGCCCAGCAATCGCTGTTGCTCGACCGAGGCCGGCTCGGTGTCGCCCTGGGTCACGATCAGGCGGCGGAAGGTCGAGCGGTATTCGCCCGGCACCTGCTGCCAAACCGCTTCGCCCATGTGATCACCGAAACCGATGGTGCGCCCCACTTCCGCATCGGCCAGGAATATCCCCCAGCGATAGTCCGGCATCTTGACCGTGCCATAGCTGGCCCAGCCGGCGGCATCCACCCCGGTGGCGGTGCGCAGGTAAACGTCGGAGGCCAGGAAGTCGGACGGCCCCATGTCTTTCCACCAGTCGAGAAACGCCGGCTGCCAATGCTCCAGCGCGCGTTGCAACGTGCGGTCGGCGCTCAGGTTGACGTTGTTGGGTATGCGGGCGCTCAAGTCGATTGTGCTCATGTCGTCTCTTTCAATGGGTTCAAACTCGTTGCCAGTCAAACTTCGCTTTACGCCCGCTGCCGAACACCTTGAGCGCGCCGTCGCCACCGACCGCGTTGGGTCGCTGGAAAATCCAGTTTTGCCAGGCCGAGAGGCGGCTGAAGATTCGCGTTTCCATGGTCTCCGGCCCGCCGAAGCGCAGGCTCGCCTCCATGCCGGTCAAGGCATCCGGCGAAAGCGATGCGCGCTCTTCGAGCACCATGCGGATCTCATCGGCCCAGTCGATGTCGTCGGGCGCCACCGTGATCAGGCCCGCGGCGGCGGCCGCGCGCGCGAAGATGGCCTGCCCCTGCATCGACTTCGCCACGCCGACTTCATGTTCATCGCCGGAAAAGCGGGTCTGGATGCGGGTCAAGCCGTTGACCATCGGGTAGGCGCCGAAGTTCTGCGGCGAAAGTTCGATCGCCGGGGAGCCATCGCCGTCGGCCAGATCGAGCATGTAGCTGCGATCGGCGGCCAGGGCCAGTTCCAGCAGGGTCCCTGCGAAGCACGAGCCTTCGTCGATCACCGCGATCAGGCTGCGCGAGGTCACATCCAGGCGCGCCAGGGTACGGCGCAGAAGGCCGATGGTTTCACGCACCAGCCAGTCGGCGTCCTGGGCTTGCAACACGGCATCCATCGCCAGAATGTTGGCCGCCGGACCGCGTGTCTTGAGCACCCAGGTGCCGATTTCGAGATCCGTGGTGCGCAACGTAAGGATCGCATCGTCGAGTTCACGGGCGAATTTCAAGGGCCACCAATCGGCACCGGCGGCATGGATGGCGCCTAAGCCGGACTGTGGTGCGACCATCGGCGCGGTCACCGTCAGGGTGGCCAGGCGCGCTGTGCGATCGATGACGACATCGACCGTTTCATAGTGATAGCCGGCAGCGTCGATAGTCTTGCAAAGCGGTGCAAGCGTGATGCCGGTAGCGCCGGTGGCGCGCAGGCTGCCTTGCGCCAGTTCGGCGGCACGCGCGCGAATGTAGTCGGCGAACTGCGCCGGTTTGGCATGACCATCGATCAGCTTCCACTTGAGCGCACGATCCGCGCGCACACCTTCGGAAGTGGTGCAGAAAATGTCGGCCAGGTCGCGCCGCACACGGCGCTTGTCGATCAGGCGGGTCAACCCGCCGGTGCCGGGCAGCACGCCCAGGAGCGGCACTTCGGGCAGCGACACTGTCGACGAACGATCATCGACCAGATAGATACGGTCGCAGGCGAGTGCGACTTCATAGCCGCCACCTGCGCAGGCGCCGTTGACCGCGGCGATGAACTTCAAGCCGTCGTGACGCGACGAATCCTCCATGCCATTGCGGGTTTCGTTGGTGAACTTGCAGAAGTTCACCTTCCATTGATGGGTCGACAAACCCAGCATGTAGATGTTGGCGCCCGAGCAGAAAATCCGTTCCTTGCCCGAACCCAGGACAACAGTCTTGACATTCGGATGCTCGAAGCGGATGCGGTTCAATGCATCGTTCAATTCGATATCCACCCCCAGGTCATAGGAGTTGAGCTTCAGCTGGTAGCCCGGCCGGATGCCGCCGTCTTCGCGGATATCCAGGGTCAGGCGGGCGTTATCGCCATCGGCTTCAAGCTTCCAGTGCTGATAGCGCGAAGGATGGGTTTCGAAGCTCACCGGAACTTCGCCAGCTGGTTTCAATACGGCATTCACGAGTTCATCTCCTGCGGATTTTTTAGCAGCGCAGCCAGTTCGTCAAGACTGGCATCAAGCACCCGGCCCGAGGTATCGACCACCGCATCGGCACGGCCGTACAGGGGTGCGCGAGTCAGCAGAATACGGCGCAAGTCGTCCATTGCTTCACGATTGCCTTTCATCGGCCGCGTGTCGCCCTGGGCCAGCACGCGGGCCATGTGTTCTTCGGGTTGCGCCCTGAGCCACACGGTGTAGCAGCCGCAGAGCAAAAGGTCGTAATTGTCGGGTTCGGAGACGATCGAGCCGCCGGTGGCGATCACGGCGCGCTCATGCAGACGCAACACGCGCACCAGCGCCGCACGCTCGTGGCGGCGGTATCCGGCCTGGCCGTAGAGCATGAAAATCTCGTTCAAGGAGGTGTCGGCCTCGCGCTCGACTTCGCGATCGAGTTCGATGAAAGGCACCTGGATGCGCCGGGCCAGCGCCAGCCCGAGTGAAGACTTGCCGGCGCCGCGCAGACCCACCAGCGCGATGCGTTGCATGCGCGCCTTGACATCTGCATCGAACTCGCGCGCCAGCAGGTCGTGCGCGGACTTCTGCTGGGCCGGCGTCAGCCGCTTGACCAGATTTTGCAATTGCTCGAAATCGGGCGCGACGCGACGCTCTTCGCGCAACAGCGCGGTGACCGTGACATGCAGCGCGGCGGCCACCTTGGCCAGCAGCAGGATCGAGCCATTGCCGACACCGGATTCGAGCTGCGCCAGGTAGCGCTCGGAAACGCCCGAATCACGCGCCAGGATCTTGCGCGTCATGCCGCGCTGGGCGCGCAAATCACGCACCCGTTCGCCCAGGGTCTGCAGCAGTCCGGCATGCAGTTCAGCGCCGCTGTCTTCGATTTCAATTGGCATGGATGACAAGAAAGTATCCTGCACGCGGATAGTTGATGCGCCTTCGATTGCGGCGATTTGTTGACAATGCCGCCCAACTGACGCGCCAAATTACTTGCACCGTTTGTTTACTGAATACGATCACTGCACTATATTTCTTTATTTTTCCCATTAGTGCAATATAATTCATATTAGCAAGTTGTACGAACCCCTGTCAAGCGCTTTTTTCCCCGGAGCAAGCGATGCCTTTAGAGGTCACCATCCTGGTCGGCACGATGACCAACACGGCACAACTGGTTGCCCAGGAAATCGAACTTTCGGTCGATGATGAAGACACCCGAGTGCATGTGCAGTACATGGATGGACTCGACGCTGCGGCAGTCAAGCCGGGGCACCTGTACCTGATCTGCTCTTCGACCTATGGGCAGGGCGACGTACCCGACAACGCGCGCGACTTCTACGAGGCGCTCGGCGCTGCGCGACCCGACCTCTGCGGCGTGCACTACGGCGTGATCGCACTGGGCGACCGCACCTACCTGCAAACCTTCTGCTACGGCGGCAAGAAATTCGATGCGTTGTTTTCCGAACTCGGTGCACAGCGCATCGGTGAAGTGTGTCTTCACGATGCCAGCGCCGGCACCCTGCCCGAAGAGGTGTGTATAGAGTGGGCGCAGCAGTGGATTGAGCAGGCGCGCAGCGAACTGGCCGCCGCCTGAAGCGGCAGCCGCTGCCGATTGCAGAAAATAGCCATCAAGGGAGACACGCCATGGCAAGCCTATCGAGCGCAGACCACAGCACAAGCCCGCCGCGCCTGCACATTGCACGCGATTACAACGCCGCTTTCGACCTGCTGGAGCGCAACGCCGGACGAGCGGCCAAGGTCGCTTACATCGACGCCGGCGGCAGCCATACCTACGGGCAGTTGGGTGAGCGCGCGGTACGCGCGCAAAACGCGCTTGAGATGCAGGGCCTTGCGCGTGAAGACCGCATCATGCTGGCGCTCTTCGACACGGTGGATTTTCCGGCGGTTTTTTTAGGCGCGATTCGTGGCGGCATGGTGCCGATCGCGGCCAATACGCTACTCACCACCGCCGATTTCGAGTTCATGCTGCGCGATTCGCGCGCCAGGGCACTGGTGGTCTCCGCCGCGCTACTGCCGGTATTCGCTCCGCTCCTGGGCCGGATCGAATCCCTCAAGCAGGTGATCGTCGCAGGCGGCAGCGCGCCCGGGCATGCGAGCCTCGACGCACTGATAGCCGCGGCCGGCGGCCAGGCGCCAGTGGCCGACACTTCCGCCGATGATCCCTGCTTCTGGCTTTATTCGAGCGGCTCCACCGGCACCCCCAAGGGCACGGTGCACCTGCATTCGCACCTGATACTCACAGCCGAACTTTATGGCCGCGCGGTGCTGGGAATTCGCGAGGATGACGTTGTGTTCTCCGCGGCCAAGCTGTTCTTCGCCTACGGCCTTGGCAATGGCTTGACGTTTCCGCTGAGCGTGGGCGCGACCACCGTGTTGCATGAGGGCAGGCCGACACCTGCGGCCGTGTTCGACCTGCTGGTCAAACACCGGCCCACCGTCTTTTATGGGGTGCCAACGCTGTATGCGGCGATGCTGGCCGACCCCGACGCGCCGGATCGCAGCGCATTGAATCTGCGTGTATGCACTTCCGCCGGCGAAGCATTGCCGGCCGACATCGGCCAGCGTTTCAACGAAAAATACGGTGTCGAAATCCTCGATGGCATCGGCTCCACCGAGATGCTGCACATTTTCATTTCCAACCGTCCCGGCGACGTGCGTTATGGCAGCACCGGCCGCCCGGTCCCGGGCTATGCCATCCGCCTGGTCGCCGAAAGTGGCCAGCCGGTGGCCACAGGCGAGATCGGCGAAATGCAGGTGAGCGGCCCGACCTCGGCACTGATGTACTGGAACAACCGCGAAAAAACCAAGAACACCTTTCTGGGTCCGTGGACCCGTTCGGGCGACAAGTATCTGTGCGATGCCGACGGCTATTACACCTATTGCGGCCGCAACGACGACATGCTCAAGGTGGGCGGCAACTATGTCTCGCCCTTCGAAGTGGAGGCCGCGCTGCAGACCCATCCCGCCGTGCTGGAAGCGGCGGTGGTGGCGCAGGAAGACGATCAACACCTGGTGAAACCCAAGGCCTATGTGGTTTTCAAGCAAGGTGCAAGCGCCACCGACGATGAACTCAAGGCCCATGTGAAAGCCCGACTCGCGCCTTACAAATACCCGCGCTGGATCGAGATCGTGCCTGAACTGCCGAAGACGGCGACCGGTAAAATCCAGCGCTTCAAGCTGCGTGCGAGATAGCGCAGCACGCGGGTTCTTCCTGGCCGTTTCGATTTTGATTTGTCGGGCTCCGCGCGCAAATCAAAACCGGACAATCCGGGCAAAAGTAGGGTTTTACTTTTGCCCGCCCTGCATATATGCCCTTCATAGACATTCACGGCGTCTCGCTCGAATACCAGCGCTTCCCCGGTGCCAGCAATCGCGCTTGCATCGTCATGCTGCACGAGGGCCTTGGTTCGGTGGCCATGTGGCGCGACTTTCCGGCGCGCGTCGCGGCCACCACCGCGCATACGGTGCTGGTGTATTCGCGCCAGGGCTACGGCGCCTCCGAAGCATTGCCCGACAGCGGCGATGCACTGGGACCACGGCGCAATCTGCGCAAATCGGACTTCATGCAGCGCGAAGCCTTCGAGGTCCTGCCCGCACTTTTGCAGGCGCTGGAAATCGAGCGACCGGTGCTGTTGGGGCATTCCGATGGTGGCTCGATCGCGCTCCTGTACGCCAGCCAGCACGCCGCCACCGGTGTGATCGTGATGGCACCGCATGTGGTGGTCGAGGAGATTTCGATTGCCAGCATCACCGAGACACGCGCGGCCTGGGAATCCGGCGACCTCAAGACCCGGCTCGCCAGATATCACGACGACCCGGAAGGCGCGTTTCGCGGCTGGAACGATGCCTGGCTGTCGACGGAATTCCGCGATTGGCGCATCCAGGCGGAATTGCCCTTGATCAAGGCACCGATCCTGGCGATCCAGGGCGAGGACGACCAGTACGGCACCCTCTACCAGATCGAGGAGATCGCGCGCCGCAACCCGCACACGCGCCTGTTCAAGATACCGCAATGCGGCCACTCGCCGCAGCGTGACCATCCGCAGATTGTGCTGGGCGCGCTGCAGACGTTTCTGGCGACCTTGCCGGAGATCAGGAAAGCGTGAACGCTTTTGCAACACCAGCTTGCGGCTGATAGCCGGGCGCCATCCGGCGAACGGTGGGGCTGCGCACCGATGGCTTGCACGCTTCGGCGGTTCGAGTTCCGCAAGAGCCCACGCCTAATCGATCTCATCGGGCCGGTGGAGCGCAATTGCTTGCGCAATCCGGTTTCTTACGTCGGGCGGTTTTCGTGAGAGGGGATAGTGGATGTGGTGACGCTATTCGCCAGATCCGAACGCAGCCCGACGCAGGCGATCGTTGACGGCGTCCCAGGCGGCTCCGGCCGGCGGCTTTTCCACCAGCAACAAATCGCAACCTGCTGCATCGAGCTCGCGCAGGCTGGCGTACAGCGCATACGCGTAGGCTTGCGCCTGCGGTGAAGCGGTGATCTTGCGCTGCGCCGGGGGCCCGCCCTCAAAAGCCAGCAGAGCCACGCGTTTGTCGGCATGGCGCTTGAGCGCATCGGCCAGATCTTCGGTGGCGATGAGGCAAGTCGGTGTACGCGGTGCATAGTGCGCCTCAAGGCTGCCGGAAACACGTGGGGTCGCAGCATCGGTGAGCGCCGCAGACACCGGTTGCTCAAGCACTGCGGCCACTTGCTCGCGCGTGATCGCGCCGGGCCGAAGTATCCGTGCCGGATCCGCGGTGCAGTCGACGATGGTCGATTCAATCCCCATCACGCTTTGGCCGCCGTCGAGCAGCAGATCGACCGCGTCACCGAACTCCTCGCGTACATGTTGCGCCGTGGTCGGACTGACGCGCCCGAACTTGTTGGCCGACGGGGCCGCCAGGCCCGTCGGGCGCCCCGCGCGCGCCTGCGCGAAAGCGGCCAGCACGGCATGCGCCAGCGGGTCGGACGGCACGCGCAGACCCACTGATTCCTGCCCGCCGGTCACCGCGTTCAGTACATGGGCCGCGCGTTTGAGAATCAGGGTCAGCGGGCCGGGCCAGAATGCCGCCGCCAGCCGGCGCGCCACCGGCGGAATGTCGATGGCCCAGTCATCCATCTGCGCCGCATCGTCCAGGTGCACGATCAGCGGATGGTCGCCAGGGCGGCCCTTGGCCGCGAAAATTTTTGCCACGGCAGCGGCATTCGATGCATCGGCCGCCAGACCATAAACTGTCTCGGTCGGCAGGCCGACCAAGCCGCCGCCCTCAAGCACGGCGACGGCGCGGGCGACATCCCCGGCGAATGTCACGGCTTGAGGATTGCGCGAATCGCCGCCGCCGCGGTCAAGGCGGCGCCAAGGGTCGTGCCCAACACGGTCACGTGACCCATCTTGCGCCCGGGGCGTGCCTGCGATTTGCCATACAGGTGCAGCTTGGCCGAGCCGTGCGCCAGCACGTCTTCCCAATCAGGCGCCTCTGCCGCATGCGGACCGGTCCAGCTTTCGCCCAGAACGTTCAACATCACCGCCGGCGTGTGCTGGCGCGTGTCGCCCAGCGGCAGCCCGGCCAACACCCGCACCTGCTGTTCGAACTGGCTGGTGACGCATGCGTCGATGCTGTAGTGCCCGCTGTTGTGCGGGCGCGGCGCCAGTTCGTTGACCAGCAGCGTGCCGTCTTCCAGCACGAAGAATTCGACGCACAGGACGCCGACATAATCTAGCGCAGACGCGATACGCAAGGCGGCACTGCGCGCGGCGTCGGCCAGCGGCGCGCTGATGCGCGCCGGCACGATGCTCGTATCCAGAATGCCGCCCTTGTGTTCATTCTCCGACACCGCGTAAGTCACCACGCTGGCGTCGCGCGCGCGTGCCACCACCACCGAAATTTCGCTCTTCAGGGGCAGCAGCTTCTCCAGCACGCAAGGCACCTCGCCAAACGCGCGGAAGGCGGCCTGCGCCTGATCGAACGTCGCCACCCGCGCCTGGCCCTTGCCGTCGTAGCCCAGGCGCGACACCTTGAGAATGCCGGGCAGGAGGCCCGCATCGACACTGTCCAGATCGGCTGCATTGCGTACCACCAGATGCGGTGCCACGCCGATGCCGGCGCCGGTAATGAACTGCTTTTCGCGGATGCGATCCTGCGCGATCGCCACGCTGGCCGCCATCGGGCTCACCCAGCAGTGGCCGGCCAGAAACTCCAGCGCCTTGGCCGGCACGTTCTCGAATTCGGTGGTGACGCCCTGGGCCAGGCGCGCCAGTTCCTCCAGGCCTTGCGGGTCGAGATAGTCACGCCGGATATGCATGTCAGCCACGGTCCCGGCCGGGCTTACGCTGCCCGGATCGAGCACCACCACCCGGTAGCCCATGCTTTGCGCGGCCATGCAGAACATGCGGCCGAGTTGCCCGCCACCCAGAAGGCCCAGCCACGCGCCCGGCGCGATCGGCCGGGTCATTGGACTACCCTCCTGTGACTGCGTGACATCCTCCCCGAGGGAGGATGAGCGCTCCCTTCAGGCGGCCGCGCGGGAGCGCATCGGACCGCCCTCCTGTGACTGCGTGACATCCTCCCCGAGGGAGGATGAGCGCTCCCTGCGGGCGGCCGCGCGGGAGCGCATCGGACCGCCCTCCTGTCACTGCGTGACATCCTCCCCGAGGGAGGATGAGCGCTCCCTGCGGGCGGCCGCGCGGGAGCGCTCATGCCGCAGGCTCTGCCGGCGGCAGGGTCATGGCGCGCGCGGCCTTGTTCTGACGCTGCCGAAACGCTTCCAGCGCACGTGCCAGCACCGCATCGCCGCGCGCCAGCATGGCAATGGCGAACAGGGCCGCATTGGCGGCGCCGGCCTCGCCGATGGCGAAGGTGGCCACCGGAATGCCCTTGGGCATTTGCACGATCGAATACAGCGAATCGAGGCCTGCGAGATGCCGCGACGGCACCGGCACGCCCAGCACAGGAACGATGGTCTTGGCCGCGATCATGCCCGGCAAATGCGCCGCGCCGCCGGCACCAGCGATGATGGCCGCGAGACCGCGCTTTGCGGCGCCCTCGGCATAGGCGAACATTTCGTCCGGCATGCGATGCGCCGACAGCACCTGGAACTCGTGCGCCACACCGAACTCGACCAGCAGCTTGACGGCGGCCTGCATTACCGGCCAGTCGCTGGCGCTGCCCATCACCACGCCCACCAAGGGCGTGGGCTGTCGCTTCGCGCCCGCTTTCGCCATCGGCTTGAGTGTCATGCGCGCAATTCCTCGCCGGTCAGGCGCGTCAGCGCCTCAAGGTACTTGGCCGCGGTCTTCTGCACCACCTCGGGCGGCAGCGCGGGCGCCGGAGCCTTCTTGTTCCAGGGCAGCGTTTCCAGGTAATCGCGTACGAATTGTTTGTCGAATGACGGCGGGCTGATGCCCAGCCGATACTGGTCGGCCGGCCAGAAACGCGACGAATCGGCGGTTAGGACTTCGTCCATCAGGATCAGCACACCGTCGCCATCGAGACCGAACTCGAACTTGGTGTCCGCAATGATGATGCCGCGCGTCGCAGCATAACGCGCCGCCTCCTCGTACAGGGCGATGCTCACGCTTCTGATCTGCTGGGCCAGTTCCTCGCCCAGCAAATCGACGACATAGGCGAAGGAAACATTCTCGTCGTGTGCGCCGGCGTCGGCCTTGCTGGCTGGAGTGAAGATCGGCCGGGCCAGTTGCTCGGCCTGCTTCAAGCCCGGCGGCAACTGGATGCCGCAGACCTGACTGGTCGCCTGATAATCCTTCCAGCCCGAACCGATGATGTAGCCCCGTACCACCGCCTCGACCGGCAAGGCCTTGAGCTTTTTGGCCACCACCGCGCGCCCGCGCACCTGCTCGATCTCGGCGGGCGCGACCACGCTCTCGGGCGCGATGCCGGTCAGATGGTTCGGTACCAGCGCGCCCAGGCGCTCGAACCAGAAATTCGACATCTGGTTGAGTACCCGCCCCTTGTCGGGGATCGGTTCGGCCATCACCACATCGAAGGCCGACAGGCGGTCGGTGGTCACCATCAGGAGCTTGTCCTCGCCCACCGCATAGGTATCGCGCACCTTGCCACGGTAGACAAAGGGCAGGCTCTCTATGGACGAAGTGTAGAGTGCAGTCACGGGAGAAATGTCATTCCCGCGCAAGCGGGAATTCGGGGATTTGCAGGGAACGGCATCCCGCTTGCGCGGGAACGACGGCACTTTTCAGACAGGCAATGCGCGCACCAGCGCGCTTGCAAGACAGCGTCGAATCGCCCATCGGCGCTCGCTTGCGTGCCAGGCCTCGGTAGCCGCAGCAGTCTTAGTTCACCACCTGCGACAACTTGCCCGACACATAGCCGGCGGCGATCTCCGACAGCGGCACCGGCTTGATCTTCGAGGCCTGGCCGGCGCAACCGAACTGTTCGTAGCGCTCCTTGCAAATGGCCTTGGCGGCGGCGCGCGCGGGCTTCAGGTAGTCGCGCGGGTCGAAATGGCCGCGATTCTCGTTCATGAATTTGCGGATCGCGGCGGTCATCGCCAGGCGGATGTCGGTGTCGATGTTGATCTTGCGCACACCGTTCTTGATGCCTTCCTGGATTTCCTCGACCGGCACGCCGTAGGTTTCCTTCATCTCGCCGCCGTTGGCGCGGATGATCTCCAGAAGATCCTGCGGCACCGAGGAGGAGCCGTGCATTACCAGATGGGTGTTGGGAATGCGCTTGTGGATTTCGCGGATGCGCTCGATGGCGAGAATGTCGCCGGTGGGCTTGCGCGAGAACTTGTAGGCGCCATGCGAGGTGCCGATGGCGATCGCCAGCGCGTCGATCTGGGTTTTCTTGACGAAGTCCGCCGCCTGGTCGGGGTCGGTCAGCAACTGCTCGCGGGTCATGGTGGAGTCGGTACCGTGGCCGTCCTCCTTGTCGCCGCGCATGGTCTCAAGCGACCCCAGGCACCCGAGTTCGCCTTCGACGGTGATGCCCAGCTTGTGCGCCATGTCCACCACCTGCTGGGTCACGTCGACGTTGTATTCGTACTCGGCGATGGTCTTGCCGTCGGCCTTCAGCGACCCGTCCATCATCACAGACGAGAAACCCAGCTTGATGGCGCCGTCGCACACCGCCGGCGACTGGCCGTGGTCCTGGTGCATCACCACTGGAATGTTCGGGTAAGTGTCGATGGCAGCCTGGATCAGGTACTTGAGGAAGGTCTCGCCGGCATATTTGCGCGCGCCGGCGGAGGCCTGCATGATCACCGGCGAATCGGTCTCGGCCGCGGCTTCCATGATGGCCTGGACCTGTTCCAGGTTGTTGACGTTGAAGGCGGGCAGGCCGTAGCCGTTTTCGGCGGCGTGGTCGAGAAGCTGGCGCATCGAGACTAGGGGCATGGGAACTCCGAGCGAAAAATGAGGTTTAAAACCGGCATTTTATGCTACGTGCGCCCTGATGCGGCGGCACCCCGGCGCTAGCGCGCGGCACGTCGCGATCGACAGGAACTCGTGCCCGCGACGCAAAGTCGGCCGCATCTCCGCGGCGCGCTCAACCGAGCTTCCAGTCCGGCATCTCAAAGCGCTTGCCGCCCGCTGTCCGATAGACGGAAAAGTCGCGCGCGTCCACGGTCAGGATCGCTCGACAACCCGATTGCTCCGCCAGCCATATCAAGACCGCGTCAGCGAGATCGATATCGCGGTCGGCATACTTGGCGATGATCGCCTCGGTCCTGGCGTACGCTGCAGGCGGCCATTCGGCGACCTGCAGCCCCTCCCTTCGCACCCATTCAAGCAAGGCACGCTTCTCCGCCGCGGCAAGGAAGAAGGCGGTTTCGACCACCACCGGGGTGACAGTCAGGAGCGGCTGCCGGTTGCGTGTCAGGTACGCCTTCGCCGCCCCATTGAAACGTTCGCGACTGCGGAACAGCGCGACCAGAAACCCGGTGTCGACCAAGGTCGAGGTCACGCGCCGCGGCCGCGGAAACGCTCGTGCAACTTCCGCTTGGTATGGCGCGCAAGATCTTCGGCAGGCTCGCCCGGCTTGGCGTTTGCGCCGAACAGATCGCGGCCGAGGTCGTAGGGACTCGCCGGACCTTGCCGCGCGAACAGTTCATCCAGCGCTTGCTTGACTGCGTAACTCTTGGTCAGCTTGCGCTCGGCACAGTAGCGGGCAAGCTCCTCTTCAACGCGCAGGGGCAAGCGAACGGTTAGCGTCATTTCAATCTCCGGCTTTGGCTTGTATTACTCCCTGCATCATATCGTATTACGTTTATTCACACCGAGCCTGGCATTGATTGGTCACCGTCGGCGCCTCGTGATAATCGGCCGCGCTGGTGCGTACCGCCAATGCGAGCGCGGGCGAGCAGTTGCCGACGGCCATTGAACCCCTGCCGGTGCCAAAGGGCCGTCGCAACCATCAAAGCGTCGCAACAAGCGCCTCAAGCTGGTCGGTCGCCTTGCCCCAGCCTTCGTGGAAACCCATTTTCTCGTGGGTTTCGCGGTCGGCATCGGTCCAGTGCAGGACACGCGCGGTGTAACGCGTCTTGCCGCCCTCTTCCTCGAAGGTGAGAATACCGGTCATGAATGGCTTGCCGGATGGCTCCCAGGCATGCGTATAGGCGTCGGTGAACACCAGCTTTTCGTTCTTCACCACTTCCAGACAGACGCCGCGATTGGGCATTTCGGTGCCGTCGGGGCCGCGCATGAGCATGTAGCTCGAACCGCCGGGCCGCACGTCGGTCTCGACCACCGGCGTAGTCCAGGGGCGCGGCGTGAACCATTGCTTGATGAGTTCCGGCTCGGTCCAGGCGCGGAACAGCTTCTCGCGCGGCGCGTCGATCAGGCGGGTGAGAACGAGTTCGCGACTTGTTGCTTGGCTGACTGGAGAGGGCATTTTCGAATTCTTTCGTTTTGAGGATGCGACTATTGTGCGACGGTAACCTCGGGCACCTTGGCGTTCATATGACTGACCCCTCGGAGGAAGGCATCGAAGCGAGGCATAGTGGATAGCGAACGGACTGCGACCGCGCCTGTCAGCTCTCGGAGTCGTACTGGAATTCGCGGAGTTCCTGCGAGCAGCGGCAGGCTTTGGCGATCTTCGCGGCCCACTTGACTGCGGCTTCGCGCGACGGGAGTTCCAGAACACAGAAGCCGCCGTCGAAATCCTTGGTCTGCGGGTAGGTCTCGTTCGTGACGGTGCCGTTGGCGGCGACCATCAACGGCACGACATCCTCGTTGATACCAC